>VFQN01001552.1_pt1 | contig 37930 bp, 52 predicted proteins | sample 3512371 | NCBI WGS metagenome assembly VFQN01 (sample SAMN10412370, study PRJNA504923) | tailings metagenome | isolation source: Replicate 2 from Balatoc abandoned mine | place: Philippines: Itogon, Benguet | collected 2017-08-28
CGTTAATACATGTTGGTTGAACCAAAGCAGGCGGCTAATAAGAGATTTTACAGGTGGCGCACTCTGCGCATGCGCAGTGCTGGTCAGACCTTACAATTCAGGGCCCGACTGCGCATGCGCAGTGCTGGTCCACCAGGCGGGTCCATTACTGGTCTGAGCTCTGGCTTGGTGTCGCCGGGGAGTTGTCGGCCTCGGGCCCTCGACAGTTGTGTGACGCGTCGCGGGGCCTTGCGGTGCTTCAAGCTTCAGCGGTTCTTGGTCTTACACATATGCCAACACCGAGCTGTACTAGGCGAGGTGATTGTTTGTGCTGTAACGCAGTGCGGGTGACACCTAGCATGAGATTGTGCTTGCATATATATCGCCGCTCAGGACAACTCACTGCATGGGCCACCTCAGTGCCGGCATTACACAATCCTTATTAACATCGAAAGAAAACCATATTGCAGGTAGCGCTCGCATGTTAAGAACATGCATAGGCACACCGGAAGTGCGAGCCCACGGCCAGCCTCCCTGCTTCCTGCTGCTTCGCACCCGCTACTCCCCAGCACCGACCCCGTAAAAGTATAATGCAGTGTGATGCCCCCAGGCGCTTCCTGCGCTATTGCGTACCGTACGGTAGGAACACTCTGCCACGACCTGGCCTGCCAACACGCACCTTCATTGCCACCGTGCGTGCAACACCGTTGCCGCCACGTGCCAAGGTGCATGGCACGGGCCAGGAGCTACACCGTACTGCTACACGGGGGTACGCGTAAAACGCGAGGAAACCGTGTGAGGTGTCAGGGAAGCACGGAAACGCTACACCGTGCAGCCAGGTGCAGCTACACGGGGGGCTGCAAATGTGGGGTGTCGCGTGCAGTCGTGCGAGTGCACGTTGGTTGCAGGCAGAAGGGTTGCAGGTGCAGTGGAATATAGTGGACAAAGGGAGATGGAGGAAGGCATCCTGACCTGTCCCGTCATGCACTGAAGGGCGGGACGGGGAAAGCAAGCAGAGAATGAGCGCTGCCAAAAGGCAGGGCACCGTGGCTTAGGGCCTGGCACGGCGGCGTGGCGGTGGGGTTGGGCAGGAAGCAAGCTGACGTGCGGACTGTAAGGGGCATATCCGGCGAGTTTGGCGCACCGGTACACAGAACGCGATCCGGTGTTGTGGCGCATTGTGCCCCCCCATCCACCTGGCACACTCCCAGAGGTGTTGCGGATTAGTCCTGGCCAGGGGAGACTGGTCCTGGCTAAGGTTGTGGTGCAACGCCGTGCTCAACGAGCAGGCCCACTTGTTTCTGGTGTTGTGGCGTACCAATGCAGGTTACGCGAAATGCTCCCCTGATGCGGGTGTTGACTACCGTTACCAACGCTACGGCGTCAGACCGGGCAATCGCACAGGCACGGCACTGGCAATGCTGCTTAACCGCTTAACCGCTTAGCATCATTGTTGCCGTTTCTATATTACGGCCAATGTAAATAAGCGCTTGGTGCAGGAAAGAGTGGGACTGCGCAACGTGCCACTTGAAAGTCAGCGGAGCGGTGATGCTGCTGCTGCGGGGGGGTTGCGGGCTGTGTGCCCCGCGCCGTGCTTGGTCGCCCGATGCTGTTCAGGGGGTAGAATTGGGATATGGGAATCACAGCCACACCTGCCTGCGTTTTGCGGCTTCTGCATTCGCGCTGGCCTGGGAAAGCGCTACCAGCCGTCTACGGCAACTCAGTCATCTTAGAGACATCCTTGAAGCCGACAGTGGACTACTATTATTCCAGTAATATTTATTATTTGCGCTTGCATGTATGTTGCCCTAGTTGGCTGAGGGGTTGCGGAACCAAAGACCACAAGTTCATCCTCGCTAGTCCTACCCCCTGGGGGCCTTGGGTGGCGTACGGGCCGGAAGGACTACCAAACAGGATGGGCTGTGGAACTTCGGTCCCTGCCAAGGTACCCTGGCGGAGTAGCATGGGCGGTGGCTGCATGGACGTCCATCACTAGGTTTTGTCATTGTGAAGCAGTGTCTGATCACGAAAATGCTTCAATCCCGTGTCAATTTAGGGACAGGCAAGCCCTGTAGCGTCGCCCACACTTAATAAGCAGGGCAGCGGGGCGAACGGGAGTGGCAAACTCCGTTTCGAAGCGAGCAGTGGAAGCACAACGCCAAGGAGCAGCAAACCTGATGCAGCAACAGCAGTCAAGGACACTAGCGTGAAGAAGCCGCAAAGCGCCAAGGCAGAGTCGCCATCGAGGTCCCGTCCATCCTTTGCTCACGATGACCGCTCCCGGTAGGCCACACCCCCGGAGCCTGAGTTTCAGGGAAGCGTTGACTTGAGGCTAATGGTCGTGCTCCAGGGTTTGGGCATCGACACGTGGCACACATACAGGGCGTGCCCGTGCGTGTGACAGCTGGGTTCCGTCCTGCATGGCTAACACACCGGTTCCGTGTGCAGGGGCGCATCCCGCTTGTCCACAGCAAGCTCGCTGCGGCTCCCGTCGTCCGTTGAGGAGCAGACCATCAACGGTGGGTGTCTGCTGGCACTGCAGCACTAGCTATGTCCAGGCTACAATGGTAGATCTAATAGCGGTGGTGCAAGCTGCTTGTGCCTGCATGATAGGTGGTGTACGGTACAGCACCCTTGCAGGGCGTATGCGCACCGCCTGGACTCGCAAACCCCACTTACCTTTCGGGTCTTACAATTGCTACATCGTTGATACCGCAGCCGTCAAGGCCAAGCTGCAGCGGGAGTGGGCCCCCGAGTACCAGCCTCAGGAGACCCGGCCACCGCAGGAGACGCCAGACGTGCACTCGGAGCGCGCCACAAACGTCACGCTTAACCTGATCCTCAAGGACCAGGTGGGCCGAGGGTGATCGGGGCATACCGTGCGTCACAGCAAAGCCATTTGGGTCAGGTGGGGCGATGTGGGTCAGGCGGAATGCCGGTGGGCGAAGGTGCGGGGGTTGCGCGCCGCCTGGGGAAGCGGGATACCGAGGACTATGGTGCCTGCCAGTGCTACTGGGCTGCGGTACCATGCACGACGGTCAACCAGGAGAGCAGCAGCAAGCAGCTGCGTATCTGCAAAGTGCGAGCAGCAGGGCGCTTCCTGTCAGGCCTACCAACTTGAGCTAGCATACTTGCACTGTTGCCCAGAACTGCTGGTCCGGGTAGCTGAGTCTGAAGCCTTCTTAGGTGGAACTTATACACTAGCCGTGCTTGAAATCTCACAGCCGTGATGCGCAGCAAACCCACTCGCACGCTGTCCATGCTGCCCACAGGAGGAGCTGGCCCGTAAGACCAAGATCATCTGCACGGTGGGCCCGGCCTGCTGGTCGGAGGAGGGGCTGGAGAAGCTGCTGGACGCGGGCTGCAACGTGCTTCGCTTCAACTTTAGCCACGGGGACCACGAGGGACACTACAAGGTTCTGGAGCGCTTCCGGCAGGTACGGCACACAGCCAGGGCTAACAGCAAGGTCCCTGCAGGACGCCGTGGGCACGCAGGGTTCCTAGCATGGCTGCAGCATTGGGAGTGGTAGGGCCAGTCGCGTAGGAGTTGCACTAGCAGCAAGCACACCGTGTCGCCATGCTGCACACGCAGGTCAAGGCGAAGACCAAGTCCAAGTACGCTGCCACGCTGCTGGACACCAAGGGCCCCGAGATCCGCACCGCCATGCTGCGGGACGGGAAGGATATTGAGCTGGAGGCGGGGCAAAAGATCACCATTGAGGCGGTGGGGGCGGAGTACACCAAGTGGGAGGGGTACAAGGACCCGGCGACCGGGGAGACCCACATCGGGCTGTCGTACGAGAAGCTGTGCAGCAGCGTCAAGCCCGGGAACAAGATCCTGCTTGCGGACGGCAGCATCTCGATCACCGTGGACCAGATCACGTCTCCGCGCACGCTGGTGGGCACGGTGCTCAACAGCAAGAAGCTGGGCCAGCGCAAGAACTGCAACCTGCCGGGCGTCAAAGTGGACATCCCCGTGCTCACGGACAAGGACATTGACGACCTCAAGAACTTTGCAGCAAAGCACAAGATGGACTTTGTGGCGGCCAGCTTCGTGCAGAGCGCGGCCGACGTGCAGTTCATTCGGCGGGTGCTGGACGAGGCGGGCGGCCAGGGGGTCAAGATCATCTCCAAGATTGAGAACCTGGAGGGCCTCAATAACTACGACGAGATCCTGCGTGAGAGCGATGGCATCATGGTGGCGCGCGGTGACCTGGGCATGGAGATCCCCTCTGAGAAGGTGGGGTCCGCAGGGCGTTGTCCGATCGGGGATAAGTGGTGCAGGCTGCGCTTTGCCTGCGGCCAATGTTACGTCCGCACGATGCAGCTCAGGCACCCTGCGTTGTTGTGGCTTGCAAAGCGCTCAAGCAGCTGCTTGTGCCCCCCGTCCGCGGTTCCCCAGGTGCCCGTCGCCCAGAAGATGATGATCACCAAGGCCAACATCGCCGGCAAGTTCGTCATCTGCGCGACGCAGATGCTCGAGTCCATGATTAGCAACCCGCGCCCCACACGCGCCGAGATGACGGACGTGGCCAACGCGGTGTACGACGGCGTGGACTGCGTCATGCTGTCAGGTAAGAGGTGCTGCCGCCGCCAAGGTGCTCCAACCCATCGGCTCTGCTGGGCCCCTCCAGCTCCTTTGGGGTCCCGTAGGACCGTACCCGCCCCGGACTCGCTAGCTCCTGGTCGCCTCGTGTGCTGGTATTGCAACACAGCCCCAAAGCCGCGTAGCAATTAGGGTGGTCACGCGGGTCTCCTGCCTTCAGCCTTTGCGCGTCCCGCCCCTTGTGCTGCCAGGCGAGTCCGCCAACGGCGACTTCCCCGACACCGCGGTGCGGACCATGGCCGCCATTGTGGCCAACGCGGAGGTCGGGGTGGACTACTACTCGCAGTACAGCTTCATCAGGTACGGGTTCTAACGGGGCTGGAGCCACTCTAGTACCAACTTGATCTCCGTGGTCTTGGTCCGCAGTACAGGGCTTCTATCGGCTCACCAGGCTCCAAGCCCTCGGCCCCACAGGCGATGGACAGCCCCTGCATCTTAACCCGTCTAAAACAAAGCCATGCCGTTGCCCCTGCGTGCCCCCGTCCACAGTCCATAGCGTAGTTGTGCAACGGCACGCATAGCTACATGCCATGTTGCCGAGGGCCGTGTATGCCGTTAGCGCAACGCCCCACGGGAGGGTGACCTTGGCTGCGGGGCTGCGAGGGCGTGCTGTTAACATGTTCCGTCGCCTCAAACCCGTGCAGGTACTGGGCCACCAAGGGTCACGAGGTGGCCATGACGACGGACGAGTGCATCCTGTCCTCCGCCGCCTCCATGGCCGTGGGCTTCACGGAGGACACCACGCCAGAGGTGGGGGCACCCGTGCGGTGACGTGACGCTGACAAAAGGACGCCTGCGCCGTGGTGCAGCACATGCAGTTGCATGCCGGTAATAGTCATTGCTGCTGTCTGTAAAAATATGTGGGCGACTGTGCAAGGTTTGTGCCACGGGCGGGCTGCTGTGCAGGTGTTCAAGCGCGCGTCGCGGCACATGACCGCCACGCTGATCGTGGTGACGTCGGAGAGCGGCCGCGCCGCCACCATGGTGACCAAGTACCGCCCGCCCTGCCTGGTGGTGGTGGCCAGCACCAACGAGACGGTGAGCGCAACTGACACGAGGGCAGATTGCGCCTAAGCCTGGACTCCCGTACTTGGTCAGCACTTAAAGCAGCATCCGTCTTGCTGTACGCTTCCCAGGCATCAAGCTGCTAAATCTTACGGCTCCAGCAGAGCACCTTAGCCTCACACCCTGCCGCGCATGCACGTGATCGTCTACGTAACACCTGAATACAGGAGAGCCACCGAGCGAGGCATGGTTCCACCTCCACGGCCCTCACACAGTGTGCCGGGATTCCTTCCACAACTCTTCTCCAATCCCCTGAACCACCTCCACGACCCGTCGCACAGGTGCTGCGCCAGGCGAACGTGAGCTTCGGCCAGGTGCCCCTACGCCTGGCCAGCCTGGACCTGGAGGCGCAGGAACTGGCGGAGCAGGCGGTGGAGCAGGTGCGGTCCCTGGGCCTAATACACAAGTCCACGCCCGACTGCCGCCTCATCGTGGTGCGCGGCCGCACGCAGCCCAGCGCCGACACGTGCCCCCTGGTCACGGTGGTCAAGACGGGCGGCAACGGGCTCAAGCGCCGCGGCTGGAGCACCGGCAACACGCTGTACTCACCCTCGGGGGTGCCCATCCAGCGGCCGGGCGTGCGCAGCCTGCGCTCCACGCTCACCAACCTGCCGCTCATCACGGCGCCTGTGAGGCCGGGGCGGTCCACCAAGGTGGTGTGCACCATGGGCCCGTCGTGCTGGTCGGAGGAGACCATGGGCAAGCTGCTGGACGCGGGCATGGACATCGTGCGGCTCAACTTTAGCCACGGGGACCACAAGGGGCACCTGGAGGTGCTGGAGCGCTTCCGAAAGGTGTGCGCGGCCAAGCAGGCCGAGTACAAGGGCAAGGGCGCCAAGGTGGTGCCGCACTGGGCGTGCCTGCTGGACACCAAGGGCCCCGAGATCCGCACCGCCATGCTGCGGGACGGGAAGGACATTGAGCTGGAGGCGGGGCAGAGCATTACCATCGAGGCGGTGGGCGCGGCGTACACGTCGTACGAGGGCTACAAGGACGCTGCGACAGGGGAGACCCGCATCGGGCTGTCGTACGACAAGCTGTGCAGCAGCGTGCAGCAGGGCAACAAGATCCTGCTGGCCGACGGCAGCATCTCCATCGTGGTGGAGGAGATCCTCAACGCCACCACCCTGCGCGGCACGGTGCTCAACAGCAAGAAGCTGGGCCAGCGCAAGAACTGCAACCTGCCGGGCGTCAAGGTGGACATCCCCGTGCTCACGGAGAAGGACGTGGACGACCTGCAGGACTTCTGTGCCAAGCATGACATGGACTACGTGGCGGCCAGCTTTGTGCAGAGCGCAGCGGACGTGCAGCTGATCCGGCGCGTGCTGGACGAGGCCGGGGGGCAGCGCGTGAAGATCATCTCGAAGATCGAGAACGCGGAGGGGCTGGTCAACTATGACGAGATCCTGCGCGAGAGCGACGGCATCATGGTGGCGCGCGGTGACCTGGGCATGGAGATTCCGGCCGAGAAGGTGAGAGGGCAGGGATTGGTGTCCGGTCTTTCAGGAGACCCCTGTGCAGGTCTTCATGATTTTGTACCTGAAGCAGAGCTGCTGTCCTGCAGTGTTTCAGCCCTGCAACTGCAACGGTGGGCGATACCAAACAAGGTACCCGTGCATCCTCAACCCGCAGGTGCCCCTGGCGCAAAAGATGATGATCACCAAGGCCAACATCGCCGGCAAGTTCGTCATCACGGCCACGCAGATGCTCGAGTCCATGATCAGCAACCCGCGCCCGACGCGTGCCGAGATGACGGACGTGGCCAACGCCGTGCTGGACGGCACCGACTGCGTCATGCTCAGCGGTGAGCCTGCGCGCGATACAACTGGTTTGCCCTCGTGGCTGTGGCAGGGGCGCTTAGGTGGCAACGATGTGCCTGGCCGCTGCGCTTTCACGCGTGCAAGCGCCCAACGGATGCATAAGGGGAGTTGGAAGCACGCGTTTCATAGTTCGACCTGGGGGCGCGCTAAACGGGAAGCCAAAGTGTTGCTGACTGCAGCACGTGTGTCATGGTGTTGTTGCAGTACAGTCAGACTACACCTGTGCCGACCTTGATTTGGGTGTGCAGGTGAGACGGCCAACGGCTCCTTCCCCGAGATCGCAGTGGGCACCATGGCAGCGATCTGCCAGAACGCGGAGCACATGGTCGAGGTGGGTTGTGGTCATATGTGGCCCTGGACCGGCACCTTTGCCCAACAGCACTGCTGCAGCCCCTGCCGCTGAACAATTCCATGAGACCACGGCCGGCCACCCAAGACCCCTACCACAACTACAACCCCAAAGAACCCCACCTGCCTTCCAGCCGCTAGCCGCATTCCTTTTTTCCGCTAGCCTCACCCCTCATCTCCCCTTTTTCCCGCAGGTGAACAAGCGCTTCAACTTCCTGCGCAACCACACGCCCAAGCCCATGACGGGCGCCGAGGCGGTGTGCAGCGGCGCCGTCATGGCCGCCATCGACACGGGCGCCAAGCTCATCGTGTGCATCACCGCCTCGGGCCGCGCGCCCGCGCTGGTGTCCAAGTACCGCCCGCCCGTGCCCGTGGTAGTCATCACGCCCGACGTGCACCTGGTGCGCCACTGCAGGTGCGCGGCGGACGGGACAGGGTGGTAGGAAAGTTGGTTATATGACGTATGCTGTCAGGACGTTCACACTTTGCGGCGCTGTAGGTGCGCAGCGAGGGACGCGAGCTAGGGGAAGGCGGCGTTCGGGGAGGGGCGCGTGTGCAACAGGGCTCGGCCGCTGCAACTGCCCAGCCAAGCGGCCTGTAGTCACAAGTAACGGCCCCGGTAGAATGCGGTGCGGGCAAGCGTTGCAAATTAGGAGGTTTGATGCCTTGCTGGTACATGTGCGGTACGGTGCGCGCAGGTCGGTGTTTGGGCAGGTCGGCGTGCTGGTGCCGGACATCGAGGGCGTGGAGCTGCAGGCGCTGGTGGACACGGCGGTGGGCGCGCTGCGGGCCATGGGCGCCACCAACATCCAGGACGGCGACCAGCTGGTGGTGCTGCAGCGCAGGAAGGCCAGCGCAGCGACGCAGGTGGGTGCACGGGGAACAGGACCGGGTGGGCAGCGGTGGGGTGAGGAGAGGGGAACGGGAGTGCGTGCGGACTGATCGGTACAGAGCACTGAAAACGTAGGTTGTGCCATTAGAACCAAGCAGTGAACCACAGAACCGCAGAACCAGAGTTGTCGGGTTTGGTGCTATGCGCTGTTCCCTCATGGTCCTGAGACCTTGCCCTCGCGCTTCTGATTCCTTGGCAACACCGGTGCGATGCACACAGATTTACGACGACCAGCGCCTGGTCGCACGCGCCATGGTGCTGGGCAAGATGCCCAGCCAGGAGGTGGGGCCCACGCTGTACAAGGGCGACAAGATTATCTTCCACAGGTGCGTAATATGCCAGGATCAACTACGTGCAGGGGGCAGAGCACGTGACCGACTAACTGAACCTCTGTCGGCTTGCCATGTCTGAACGTGGGTAAAGGCAAGGAAGGTGTTTTAGCTCCTACGTGATACCGTGCCGTACGCCCGAACTTCGGCGCACGCCCGGCCCGCTCTGTGCAGGTCCACCAAGGTGGGCCTGGACACCATCCTGGACCAGGAGAAGTGGAAGTTCATCGTGCGCAAGACCAAGATCATCTGCACGGCGGGCCCGGCCTGCTGGTCGGAGGACGGCCTGGCCCAGCTGCTGGACGCGGGGTGCAACGTGCTGCGCTTCAACTTCAGCCATGGCGACCACAAGGGGCACTTCGAGGTGCTGGAGCGCTTCCGGAAGGTAGGCTGCACCACCGTCACTAGCACAGTACTGCCGCTACAGTAGTGCCCACAGTACAGCACCCGTGTGCAACTGGCCTGGGAGCTGTTTACTGTCGTTGAGGGGCCTTTGGCGTTCTGCCCTACGTTCTATGCCCACGTGGGCTGCCTACCGGTACTCACCAGTCACCACGCTTGGTGCAGGTGTGCAAGGACAAGGGCCACCTCGCCGCGTGCCTGCTGGACACCAAGGGCCCCGAGATCCGCACCGCCATGCTGCGCGACGGGAAGGACATTGAGCTGGAGGCCAACCAGCTGGTCACCATCCACGCCGTTGGGGACGAGTACACCAAGTGGGAGGGGTACAAGGACCCGGCGACCGGGGAGACCCACATCGGCCTGTCGTATGCCAAGCTGTGCAGCAGCGTCAAGCCCGGGAACAAGATCCTGCTGGCTGACGGCAGCATCAGCATTGCGGTGGAGAAGATTGTGGACGGCACGAGCCTCGTGGGCAGGGTGCTCAACAGCAAGAAGCTGGGCCAGCGCAAGAACTGCAACCTGCCGGGCGTCAAGGTGGAAATTCCCGTGCTCACGGACAAGGACATTGACGACCTGCAGAACTTCTGCGTCAAGCACAAGATGGACTTTGTGGCAGCCAGCTTTGTGCAGAGCCAGCAGGACGTGCTGTTCATCCGGCGGGTGCTGGACGAGGCGGGCGGCCAGGACGTGAGTCCGTTTGGCAAGCACTCGTTCGGCAAGCATTTTTACGGACTGGACTCAAGCACCTGCTGTTACCTGTCCGATGCAGCTCACAAGCCTTATCCCACACACCTGGGTGCCAGCAACGCAAATATGTGGTCGCGCCGTGCTACTGCGTGCGCAAACAGGTCAAGATCATCTCCAAGATCGAGAACGCGGAGGGCCTGCGCAACTTCGACGAGATCCTGGAGGTCACGGACGGCGTGATGGTGGCGCGCGGTGACCTGGGCATGGAGATCCCCGTGGAGAAGGTGAGCCGGGCCTGTGGGAGGGGGCCCGCGAGCAGCCATGGCCAGCAAGGGTGCGTCCGTGACCGTGCGACATTTGAAGCCGACTGCCGTACGGACCTGTGCCAGGGCAGCAAGCTTGAAGATTGCACGTAGGCAAGGGTGGTATGCGCTGCTCAACCCGCAGGTGCCGCTGGCCCAGAAGCTGCTCATCACCAAGTCCAACATTGCGGGCAAGTTTGTGATCTGCGCCACGCAAATGCTCGAGTCCATGATCAAGAACCCGGTGCCCACGCGCGCCGAGATGACGGACGTGGCCAATGCGGTGTGGGACGGCGTGGACGCCGTCATGCTGTCTGGTGAGCGCCAGCGCGTTGGCTCAGCCCGCCATCTTACTGTTCCACCCTCTCCCGGTTTCACCTGCAATACCTAGCCACCGTATTCGTGTCGTACCTCTGGAAGAGCGTGCACAGCGTTTAATCGTAGACCCAGGCCTGGGCCCATGCATGTCCGCACTCCGTCGCGTTTTCCCCTATGCCACCTTACCACCGCCGCGCCAGTCCATGCTCCCTTTCTTCACCCTCTTGTCCGCCAACAGCTCGCAGCACCACAGCCCACCTTGCTCACTAAACGCTTCACGCGATGCTTCCACCCACGCAACCCACGCCTCCTCGCAGGGGAGTCCGCCAACGGCTCCTTCCCCGACGTGGCCGTGTCCACCATGGCCCGCATCGCGCGCTCCGCCGAGATCGGCGTCAACTTCTACCAGTCCTTCGACTACATCCGCACCTTCACCCCCAAGCCGGTGGGCCCCGTGGAGGCCATCTGCTCCGCCGTGGCCAAGAACGCCGTGGACATCCGCCCAGGTGCGTAACCCTGCAAAACACAGAAACAACACCCACCTGTGCGGCGGCGGTAGCCTGCTGCCCCTTCCATCGCTTGCCTGCTGCACGGACGTGGCCCAGCCGCATGGGACCAGGAGCCAAGACCCAGTGCACCATGTCAGTGCACAGCAACCCCTTAGACTGCCCATAAACCTTGCCGGCACGCACGGCCAGCCCTGCCGGTAGCCCCGGACATCCCGCTGCCGCGCCCCACACCCTACGCCCCGCCACACCCCCACCACCGCCGTCAACCAACAGGCCTGATCATCGTGTTCAGCGAGGGCGGCAAGCTGGCCCGCCTGGTGGCCAAGTACCGCCCCATCGCGCCTGTGCTAGTGGTCACGTCCCGGCCCACGCTGGCGCGCTACTGCGCCGCGCTGTTCGGCTGCTACCCCATGCTGCTGCCGGGGCCCATCGCCGACGTCAAGGAGCTGCCCGGGGCGGTGGCCAGCGCCATGGCGTACGGCGTGGAGCGTGGGCTGTGCGTGGCGGGCAAGGAGGTGAGCCGGGAGGGAGGGCGTGGGGGCCGCCTAAGGTGTGTCTAGGCACTGGTTTTGTGCGGCATTTATGCACTGCTAGGTAGTGCTCACAAGTGCCTGTTTTGGGTACGTTTGTAGCCAGCAACCAAGCCAAGCCCGCGGGCCGGCCAGCCCTACACGCGCTGAATACCCGCAGCAACCGCGTATGCACGACGTGTGCTGACGCGCTAAGCTCTGTCTGCTGCAGGTGATTGTGCTGATCAGCAACATGGTGGCCCGTTCCGCGGCGCCCGACGTGTCCATGGACACGCTGGACACGCTGCCGGCGCGCGAGATGTTCGTCACCATCGCGCCAGGCACGCTCAACATGGACGCGCTGGGCTCGCTGGCGTTCAGGTGCGGTGGGGGAGTGGGCCTAAACAGCAACTACGGGCAGAACCAGCCGTAGATGCAGCAAGCCGCTGGGCAGGTAGCGGTCCTTCTTGGTGCCCGCCTGGTTTCGTGGCGCAACGAGCTTTCCCCAAGCAGCAGTTCCTTGTCCTCTTACGCATCCGCAGGCAGCTCCTCTGCTCCCACAGCGCTGTAGCAGTTTTTATTCCCTACTCACCCTGGCGTGTGCCGATCCGGAATCCCATCGCAGCACCGCGGCGGAGGACCCCAAGTTCGTGTCCAAGACCATCTCGCTGCGCTCCACCACCATCGACCTGCCCATGCTCACCAGCAGCCACAGCCCCGCGCGCAAGACCAAGCTGGGGTTCACCGTGGGGCCAGCATGCGACGACGAGGAGGTGAGGGGCTGGGGAGGACAAGCGCCGGGGGGACAGCCTCCAGATACGGAGATACCGTACCCGTACCCAGCATGCGCAGTAGTGCTGCTGCTTACCTGTATGTTGCCAACTGGACGCTCCGTGTGGGTGAGCGCCGATTTGCAAAAGCTGCCGTGCAGCTCGGTCACCGCGCTGAGCAAAGCCTGTGCACGTGGTGGGTCGCCGATGCCTCCTGCTTGAACGATGTCCTCTGTCCCCCCTTGGCTACATACGCCCTGCTGGTGCTGCGCAAGCTGGTGCGCATGGAGTGTGCCGTGCTCTTCAGGCTTACTATCTTATATCCATGACCATCTCGTTATGCTTTCCGCCCTGCAGGTGCTGCGCAAGCTTGTGCGCGTGGGTGTCAACATCGCCCGCTTCAACGCTGCGCACGGCACGGTGCAGACGCACCTGGCATCGCTGGCCAAGCTGCGCAAGTGGGTACATGGCCTGGCATTGTATAGATGTAGTGGTGTTATCGCTGTGTGTGTAAGGGCAAAAAGGTATTTGATTATATGGGCGTCAACGTACACCGGAGGTGGTTAAGCCGTGGCAGCTGATTCAATCTCGGAGCACAGCTCATGAGGCAACGTTTGTTGCGCTGTCGGGAGGGCCTGGCCTGTGGGCATCCTTACTCCCGCATGTTTGACTAACCTTGCGCTCCGCTGCCTTTTGCTGCCATGTGCGTGTGTGCGTGTGCACAGGGTGTGTGCCTCCGAGGGGCGCAACGTGGCGGTGCTGCTGGACCTGGAGGGCGGCACGGTGCGCAGCAGCTTCCTCATCGACCACGCAACCAAGAAGCGCATCAGCAAGATCGAGCTCAAGGTACGGTGGATCGGGCGGGGGGCATGTCTTGCGTCCGCCTGTTAAGTAAGCAGCGTACCCCAGAGCGTCGTTCGGCTGGGTATGCTCACGGATGCCACCGTGCTTGCGGCACGCCCTCCTCGCGGCTACGCGGGACTTGGGCGCAATGTTGTTGTCTCACGGCGTTGCAACCGTGTTGCAGTCCCTGCTTCTGGCACGGTAAGCTATCAGAGTGCGGGCAGGGAAGGTGACTCAAGCAGGACGCCGCAGCTAACTCGTGCCTTTCAACGGCGTTCTTCTAACCCCAGACGGGCGACCTGGTGGAGATGTACGGCACGGACAACCTGTCCCCCGACACCTTCGTGGGCTACAAGATCGACAACAAGGTGGGCTGTGCGTTGCACGCGTGGGCCTGTGCTGCCCTAGTAGCCCACGTGCGCCACTTCATATGCCCTGAGGAATTTGGACCAGTAAAACCCCACACAACCTGCAAGCATCCACCCGTCAGCTTGACCGCTGCGTCGGCCTCCATCCACACCTTGCTGTCTCCAAACCCGCCTCCCCCGTTTTTGAGTCCTAACCTTCTTCCCTCCACACCAGCAAACCCTCGATTCTTCATCTTCACCCCTCCGTTCTCCTGCAGCTCCGCATCGGCGTGTCGCTGGCGGACCTGGCGGAGTGCGTCAAGGTGGGCGGCCTCATCCGCATCCAGGACGGCGTCATCAACATCCAGGTCAACTCCGTGCGCCCGGGTGGCCCCGTGCTGGGCGTGGTGCTCAACCCGGCCATGCTGGGCGAGCGCAAGGTGAGGGGGGGGGGGGGCGCACAGGCAACAATATGCAAGGTCAGGGCGGCGGAGCAGGGTGGTGCGGAGAGAGCAGGGGCGGGGGTGGTACGCGTAAAATGTGAGAACCCGTGTAAGGCGTCAGGGAATCGCGGAAACGTTGGTGAAGGGAACGTGGGTTGACAAGCCGAAGCCAAAACAACAGAAAGGGGGGCGGGGGTGGCGCACGGGCATGCAGGGGCAGGAGGGAAGGTGGGAGCAGGAGGGCGCGGGAGCGGGGTTCATGGGAAGCAGAGAGCAAGGGCGATTCGCATGGGGCATTCGGTCTTGTGGTTTCTGCGGCAGCCGCAGATGAGCCCTGGCACCGTGAAGCACCAGGGGGCTCCTGGGCGGCCCCCACCCTGTATGCCCTGCTCAACACAACCCCCCAACCCCAAACCACCCACGCCCCTGTCCTACCCTGCAGCCCGTGTACCTGGTGGGCCTCAAGCTGCACGCGCCGTGCCCCCACCCGGGCGACATGGAGCCGCTGTCGGAGATAGCGCTCAACAACCAGGTGGGGCCGCGGACGGGCCGTAGTTGGGCCTCGGGGTGGCGCCTGTGGGCGCATCGGGTTAGGCCAGACGCAGATGGAGACCTTAGGTGTGGCAGGGGTTTGCTGAGGTGGTGTTGCAGGATGCACCATGGTGCTGCCAGCGTGACGGCTTATTTCCCCCACGCGCCACCCCTGGCAATGTTGTGCATTTGTCCGCCTGAGGAAGCGCGGCTGCCCGGTGTTGTGTGTGTCCCCAGGTGGACTTTGTGGCGGCGGGCGTGAGCAGCCGCCATGACCTGCAGATGCTGCGCGGCTTCCTGGACGACAACGGGGGCGAGAGCATCAAGCTGGTGGGGCAAAAGGGGGGTGGGCGGAGGAGAGGCCGTAGCTCCACTGCAACCTGCATAGCCTCTGCCCAGCTGATGCTTTGTCCTGTGGGCTCACCAACTCGGGCTGCAGATCCCTTGCTTTCGCCGCACGCCGGTGGTACATGGTGAAGTCTACCCCGCTTCCCTGCTGGTCTTGCGCCCAGCTTCCTGCCTCTGCAACATGGCCGCTGCCTGCCGGCCCGCCCTCCTCCCAAGCCCCAACCCCAACCAGCTCTCGCCAGCCCTCACCCCGAACCCAGCTTTTCGCACTCCTTTCCCCAAGCGCCTACCCCTACCGCCTTACCCAACCGCAGATCGCCAAGATTGAGACGGAGGACGGTCTGCGCAACCTGGACGAGCTCATGGAGGCCAGCGACGCCGTCATGCTGGCACGTGGCAAGCTGGGCATGGTGGTCACGCCGGAGAAGGTGGCGCTGGCGCAGTGCGTGGTGGTCACCAAGGCCAACGTGGCGGGTGCGTGCGTGCGGGCGGGCGGGCGTGGGGTACGCGTAAAACGCGAGGAAACCGTGCGAGTGTGGGGGCATGGGGGCGGGGCGGACACGGCCGCATGCAGCAGCGCGGCTACTGCGGCAGGACTGGTAGTAACGCTGGGCCGCATGGCCACGGCCAACGCTTTTCGCTGTGTTCATGCCTCTAGGACTGTGCCGTACGTGCTACACTTCACCTTGTTCACGCATGCCGCACTCCCGTGCTCTTCACGAAACTCTCGCAATTCACGCACGCAAATCGTTACCACGCCTTTCGACGCTCCGTGCTGCAGGCAAGCCCGTCATCATCTCGCGGCAGATGCTGGAGAGCATGGTGGACAACCCGCGCCCCACACGCGCCGAGATGACGGACGTGGCCAACGCCGTGCTGGACGGCGCCTCGGGCCTCATGCTGTGCTCCGAGACCGCGTACGGCATGTTCCCCGCCGACTCCGCCGCCACCGCCGCCAGCATCGTGCGCAACGCAGAGCACGCCACAAGCTACCAGGCCATGCACTCGTTCATCAGGTGGAGCCTGGGGCTGGGGCCTGGCTGCCAGAACAGAGTGCCAGTAGTACGGATGGATTGCCCCCTGCTAAGGGTACATGCGCCTGATTTGATGCTCGTCCTTGCTTGCGCCACGCACCCTTCCCCACCGTCTCCACGTCGTCCTACCGGTAACCTCCCCCACCCCCACCCACCATCCCGCCCTCCGCAGGGACTTCTCCGCCAAGCCCTTCAACACGGTGGAGGTGGCGGCCGTGGCGCTGGCGCAGTCGTGCATGGACGCGTGGCTCGGGCTGTGCGTGGTGGTGTCGGACAGCGGCGAGGCAGCCAACCTGGTGGCCAAGTACCGCCCGCCCGTGCCGCTGGTGGTGGTGTCGGCGCAGCCGCCCGTGGTGTCGCAGCGGGAGGTCTTCTTCGGACAGGTGGGGGCGAGGGAAACTGGGTGCATGTGCGCCGGACCTGCAGGGGGGACAGAAACGGATGCGGTGCCCCTGCTGCTCGATGCAGCTGCCATTGACGTCCCTGCATGCACACGGGGCGCCGTGTCCACATGCAGCACCTGGTGTGGGGACCCGGCGACGCCTTGCAGTGCGTGTCCATTTATGCCCCGGCGCATCTGGCAAAAGGTATATTGAGGTCAAGTTCTGATCGCGTTCGCCGCAGGTGGGCTACCTGGGCACGCCCGAAGTGGTGCTCGGCAGCAACGGCGCGGGCGAGGTGCGGGCGCTGGTGGAACGGGTAGTGGACTTCGCTCGCTCGCGGGGGCTGCTGGACGGCGCGCCCGCCACCCCGCGCAGCGGCAGCGGCGGCGGCAAGCTGCGTGTGGCGGTCATGACGGGCAGCAGCGCCATGGACGTAACACACAACGCCGTGCTGCAGATCCTGGAGCTGTGAGGGGAGGTGTGGAGAGTGGGACGGTTGGTGCCGAGGTGTAGAGTGTGGAACGGCGTGGCTCTGGTGGAGTTGTGGGCTGGTCAGAGTGCAGTGGAGAGCGGGCTGGAAGAAGTGAGTTGGGGAGTATTCGGGGCCTGGTCCTGTGATCGATGCTGTGATTGGTGCAAAAGGGCCTGGAGCTGGGGGGTGGGCGGGGGTGAGAGCGGGCGTAAGAGAAGGAGCAGGAGTCGTTGAACACAGGCACATGTGGCACGTGCGGCGTCAGGGGTGCAAGGATATGGGGCCTGAAGGTTGGAAGAATTGCTGAGGCTGTTGGGTCTGGGCTAGGTTGCGCGATCACGGCATTAGCAGGTGGGAGCCGAGCCGCCGTGCAGCAGATGTGGGTTTTGCGTGCGTGCTGCGTGCGCGGGTTGTGGCAGCGAGGCCGATGCGGTCTGTGCGCTTCTTACTCCGTGATCCACTTGTTATCCGTGGCATGCTATGCCGTGCATGCATAGATGGTATTTGAGGTTTTACTGAATCGTGATATGGCGGCAGTGGTTGTTGGTGTACGTAGGGCGCACGCGCGTACGGATCATTGCGCGCGGGTTCGGGGGTTGCTGCAGTGGTATGCCAGGAAGCTCGAGAGCGAAGTGGTGCCCAGATGGGTCCCTGAAGAGTGCATTGGGAAGAGTGTCCCTGTGACTGCTGATATCGGTAACCGTACCATGTCAATTATGATGCATGGCCCGCTTATTGGGCGGAAGCGCGATCCTGCTATTGCGTAGTGAGCCCCCGTGGCCGTGACCGGCAGGTGGTTCCCCTGGTGACCAGTACTTTTAATGGCAGGACATTCGGAAGTTCGTTCGTTCATGGCGGTGGTGATCTTTCTTTCTGTGGAACTGTTATTACGCAGCTGAACCTGCTATTGGCATGCCCCTACGCAGGAAGGGGCTCGACACTTCGACTTTACCATGTAGCGCTTTGATGTTGGCTGATGCATGGCAATCTGTGCAGTTTCTGTAGGCAGACCCAACAGAATGCTGCAAGGGCTAGGGTATGTTACATGCATAGGACAAGTTGCAGGTGTGCACGGATTGTATACTCTTATGGGTTTCGGGGTTGTGTGGGTACAGACACTCGACGCAGCTTGACATGACTGTCATATTGGTTCTGCCGGTGAGGCAAAGGGCCTTGAGCACTTGAGCTTAACTAATGGATCATGGTCTGCAGCTGTTGCACGTCTGGCAGCCGAACGGAGGGCGCCGTGCTGTAACCCGGGAACGAGTTGACCACCATGTAACACGTTGGCGTGCCGTAGTGCTTACATAATGCACCGTACCCGAATTACGATAGGTCACCTGTGGGCTACAAACGTGCTCAGAATGTCAGGGGTGCTGGAATTGTGCAGCTGCCGAGTGCCATGTACAATGCGCCGCTACGGTAGGCGGCTTGGCGCCCCTGCACTAGGGTGTGAAACCTGGGTGAAAGCAAAGGCCTGCAGACTGCAAACGATTGCAGGTGCGACGCCGCAGCCACGAGGGCACGGGCCACCACCTCTCCAGGGCCTTTTTGGGGCCGTCGTGCACAAACGACCGTAGGACAACCCTTGAGCACACGTACCGAACAGGCGTGGACATGGTCGCGTCCCTGTCCACCGACCACCGACCGAGACGCACTTTCTTTCTCGTATCACTGCAAAGCATACGGTATATCATGTCACCCTGGCGCCCAGCACCTGCTACCCCTTTGTCCCCTTACCGTGGCACCTTTCGGTGCTTTGCCTGACCACCCTGCCCATAACGACACGCATAGCAACATTTGCAGCATACAGTTACAGGCCCATACACGGGCGCGTTCGGAAAGCCAAGAGGCCCATTAGGAATCAAACGGCCATTGCGCGTCGCAGGACTGGTCGCTTCTGAAACAGAGCACGCGCTACAGACCGCGGGTGACAGCAATGCGCTCTGACCGTACCCCGACGTACAGTTCCGGGGCACTCAGGACAGATGCGCGCGTGGTTCAACTACAGCTGCCATGGGGGCCTCTGGCCCCGCATGCCTCTTGACAACCGCATTCCGGGCGTTAGCGCACTCGACACTGCAGTACAATGATCAGTACACAACCTGCACTACGCACTCTTCTCTTGCCCCGCTTGCTGCGCACCTCCCTCCTCCCCTCGCTTCCCCGCCTCACCCCACCCGTCCTCATCCCCACTGCTCCCCTCCTGCCCCGCCCCTCCCCTCGCCCCGCCCTCCCCCACCAGCACCTCCACCTCCGCCCCGGCCTCCACCGCCTTCTCCAGATCCTCCTCACGCATACCCGCAACCACCTCCGCAACCGCCACCGCCGGGACCTCCCCTGCAAGCTCCTCCCCCATGCGCTCCGCCTCCGCTACCGTCGCTGGCGGGCCCTCCACCGGCGCTTGCGCCGCCGCCGCCGCCGCCGTTGCCACCGCCGTCACCTCCGCCGCCGGCACGGTAACGCCAACCGCCTGCGCCCACCTCAGCGCGTCCGTGCGCCCAGCCTCATGCAGCTTAGCGATGAACTCGTCGGTGTGGGGGTGCAGGGCAGCTGCCAGCATCTGCTGCAGCGTGTACGGCCATGGGCCGAACGCGTCGGGCGTTATGCCGTACGACAGCTGGTGCAGCGCCTGCTTGCGGTTGAGCACGGGCAGCTTGGCCACATGCTTGCGCGGGAAGCAGCACACCTGTGAGGCGGGCAGAGCAAGCCATCATGCGTGCTGCCGTCGGGCAAGGTGGGGCAAGCAAACCTGCAATCCACAAATCGCCGAGTGATGACCGGCCTGCGCCTTCCCTCCCTTCCCCAGTCAATCAAGGAGGCGGACCGTGCGTTTGCCCGCCGCGCCCCGCTGTCCGACACCCCGCCCTGCCCCACATGCAGCCAACAAAGCCCGTCCTGTTGCCCACACCTTGAGCAGGAAGCCGTGCGGCGCTGTGGGCTCCGGCATCAGCGCAGTCATGCCACCGTCCACCACCACCCGCCCGCGGAAGCTGCGAGTGAAGTCGCCGTTGAAGTACCTGCAGGGGCAAAGAACATGGGCACGGAAGCGGCAAGTTTGGCACGGATGGGCCATCGCTTGCCAGGCAGGCACGCCGCCAGATGCAGCACGCACGCATGAAAGCAACCAAAAGAGTATCCTGTTGCCTCAAGCGTGTCATTAGCAAGGGACGGTCCAGCAGGAAAACGGGACCAGATTATATCGGCCAGCACGCCGGCTTCGTGTTTAGCCTGGCAAATACTGGCCAGGACGCCAGAGCACGTGTGGCCGTCTCGGCGGGGCTCTGACGCGCCGGGGGGCAGGAGGTACATGTGTGGTCCCTGCGGAATCCGCGACCAGCGTGTGCGTTCACACCTGGGAATGTGGCAGGACGCCATGAGGCAGTCCAGCAGGTCCTGCCGGTCGGTGAAGGAGCACACGCGCTTGGTGTGCACGTGCGGGAACACCTTGGTCACGCCCACCGTGAGGCGACCGGTGGAGCAGCGCGCGGCGGCGTCGGGCGGCAGCGTGGCTTGCAGCTGGCGCCCCACCACCTCCTCAAGGCGCCTGGGGACGGGTACGGGTCATGTGACGGGTGTGTGCGGAGGGCGCTATGCCAGTTGCCATGCAGTTCAGCCGGGTATGTAGGGTCGCGAGGAAAACGAACATTGCCGGTACGGCGCGAGCACAGCCTGTGTGTATGGTAGGGAGAATACGGGCGGCTACTGGGGCGTTGGGCCAGTTGGCAGAGGTGGATTGGTGCTCCTCCGTTTGATCCCAACAACCCAACGACACGCATTCACAACCCAGGACCTACATGTACGACCCGTGCTTCCTGCAGTCCTCCACGGACACCTGGAAGCTGTCTAGAAGCTGCGTGGGCGTTAGCCCGCACGCCAACCCCGCCGCCACCAGCGAGCCAGAGGACGAGCCGGCCAGCGGCGTGGACGGCGTCAGCAGCCCCACCTGCTGCAGGACCTCGGCCGCCCTGGGCACGGAGCATAGCGGGTGGCACAGCGTAAGTACTCATTTTGCTGCACTGTGGGCCATAGCGTACGATATGGATGCTGAAAATGTTGGCAAGGCAAAAAATTGGTTTTGCTGCACCCAGGCCAGCCAGGGGAAGTGGTGCCGCAGGAAGGTTTAGGGGGGCACGTCGTGGTGGTCGTGTCGGCTACGTCAGCGCACGTGGAACATGCGGGGCAACATGCCAGCTATGGCACCTCATGTGGGCTAACACTGCATGGCATGCCTAATAGCGGTTGCTAGGGGATGGCCTCGGCGCTCACCCCAGGAAGTAAGGGAGCAGAAAGCCGCCGCCGCTGAAGGAAATGGCCAAGCTGCGGCCAACGGGTACAACCAGAGGCATACTTTCGTAAAGAATGATAAAGCAAGCAGGCCGCCACACCTGTGTCATTGCATTGAACCTGATCATGGTTGGCTTAGGATGGCGCCGGCGCTGAACTGCTGGCTGGTCACACGCTCTACGCTGGTCCTGGTCTGAGCCACGTTGTCCCCGCCGGCGGAGTGTGCTGCTGGTCCGGGGCTTGTCAACGTGCAACGTGTTGCCAGCCACCCAGGCTTGAGCGGACGCACCTTCCTGTCCGGACTGCTTCTGCCGCAGGATGGAGCCGCTCCGTCAGCGCTGGCTCGCTCACGCCAAACTCATCCACGCCGTTCGACGTGCTCCGCGTGCTTCGTGCCGCGGAGGCGGGGCTGGAGAACGTCCGCCGCAACGGGCCCACAAGGCAGCCGCGCATCCTTGCACAGTATGTTGTCTATGATGGTGTTGTGCACTCTACGCGGGACCTTACTACCCGGTGACGCCCACCTCGCCACATCGACTGGAGCTTTTGATAGGTGAGGGCGCGACTACCGAGGTACAGTGTAGCACAGCAGTTAGAACCATACAAATTCAAGTCATTACGTTGGACATGGGGCCCACATTCTTCCATGATGAGAAGCGTACACGCATTGTAGTCCTAGGGTCCTTGGGTCAGCTGCATCGAGGACCGGCGCCTGTGACCGCACTTGAGATAGCAGCTACAGTACTTACGCAATTGTAGATTACACATCGAAGGTAGTTGACGCGGCAAACACTTGATGCTGCCAGTTCCGAGTTTCCGGCACGCCTTGTTGCGCGCGCCTGGTAGGCGTTTCGGCCTCACCGTGAGCCGTTGATGGCAGACAGACGACTTCAAGCCTGCAACATTTCCTCGACAAGATTATCTGCGACCCTGGTCGCGGCCCGTGTCGTTCGCGCCTCAGCGCTCGCTCCTTGGCGTTACCCGCCACACAGCAGCACTGCAAGGATGGCGTCAACGGGGAGCAACTCTGCAGTATCCGGGTGGGCGCGTCGCAGGGCGTAAGCTGTAGCGCAAGCGTAGGCTCGCGGAGTCGCCTTTGCTCGGATGACGTCCCACATCCGAGCCCTAGCGGGACTTCGGCAAGCTGGCATGATGCAGCCTTGGCGTTAGCGCAAAGCAGTCGCAGTTACCGTCATTTCGTGAAGTGAGAAAGCGCCAGCCAGTTCAATCTCTTTGACCGACGGTTGATGACTTGCCACGTGAACCGGCTTCTCCAACCTTGCCCAGGAAGGCCGACGCGAGCTCCTTGGCCAGCAGTGGTCGTGTGCGGGACCGCCAAGGCACCTTCTTTGACAATCACTACAATGTAGAGAGCGCGGAAGCAAGCAACTCGCATGCCCAGGACGTGGGGAACGTAGTGCTCCTTGAGCACATCAACCTGGAGGTAAGGAGGCAGGCACGATGTCGTCAATAGCAATGTGCAGTCAATAGCAATGTGCAGCAAGCAAGCCAGCAACTAGCATGTTGACCTCATAAGGCAGAGCCCACAGGAAAGGGCTTTACAGTACTGGCAAGGCAGCAATAGGATTAAGGCGATGGCCGTGGCGGGTAGGGTGGACTGTACTGCAGTGGGCGCCCTGTGAAGGGTCTGACCAACGCACCACCACGGCCACCCACCGCACTCGGAGTAGGCTGGTGTTGACCTGAACATCGACTTGTTGTGTTCGTGTCCATTGTTGCACCGAGGTAGGAAGTTGCGAGCCACCTACCTGTGACCCCACATGGGATTCCGCATATCCCAAAATACACAATAAGGCTACATGCCAGTAGGTAATGGCAATAAGGTATGCTCACGTCGAGTTTCGATCTCGAGACCTCCCGCTCATCAGTAACCACCCCCCAGGACAGCTGCCGCACGAGGGGGCGAGAGCTCAGCAGCCGGCCAACCCGTGGGGTAGCAATGAGAGTTACTAAACGGGTGCTCTTCCACTGAGCTACGCGAGCTGCGGGCGGAGGGTTTCGAACCCTCGACCTTAGGATATCCCATCGGGTCATATCTGTCCGAAAAGATATGAGACCTACGCGCTAACCACTGCGCCACGCCCGCTTGACGGCCTTGGGGCTCGCGGCAGCTCCAGGGGGGTCCCGCGGTCCGCTCTTCGGCTGTCCCCCCTTTGCTGGGCAGCAGCTGCCCGCACGGGACACTGCGCGGCAGGCGGTGGGTGACCCAGGGCCCGGGGGACAGTGCAGGCTCCGTGGCTGGGCGTGTGGGGACTCGGGCCGTGCCAGCACGCAACTGCGCATGAGCGGTTCGGGCGGTCGGGTGCAAAGGGCGAGCGGCTGAGGCCAGCACAGCAAACGGAAGCCATACGTCACGCGCGCCATCGCGGCAAGGATACCGCGACCGCACCTCAGCACCGACCCACCATGCGCAAAGCGCGATGCCGTACCACCTGTGTATGAGCGAAGCGCTATTGCCCTAAAGCTAGAAAGCCAGGAAAGGCCGACCTCCTCCCCCTGCGCGTGCCGTTCGCCCCTTGCCGCTGACGCCGTACCGCCCACCGACGCCCGCCTGCACTTGTACGACAGCAATGGACGTACCCCCGCGATGCCGTACGCCCACGCATGCCCCTGTGATGCCGTACGCCGCCAGGTTCCTGACCTGGAGGTGGCCCGGCTGTTCTACGGCGAGGGCCTGGGGCTTGCGGCCGACCCCTCCACCTCGGGGGCACAGCGCGGGGGCGCACACGTGGTGTGGTACAACTGCGGCAGGCAGCAGGTGCGTGGTTGAACAGCAGGTGCGTGTGGGGCCAGCAGGTGCGTGCGGGGGCTGCTGCCTGCCGAGGGGCTACCCTGCCAGCCGCCATGCTCATGGCACTACGGCTGTGCAGGGGCTGGGAGGGAGGCTGCTGATAAGGGCTGTGGACTGCGGCTTCGGGCGGTGCCGCCCCATGCTTATGTGCCTCACGCGGTAGGGGGGTTATTCCTGACATCAGGTTGTTTTCGCCCTCCTTTGTGCGGTCCACCCAACTCCCCGGGTGCAGTTCCACATTGCTCGCGGCCCCGAGGCCCAGCGGCTGCCGCCCGGCGCGGTGGTGGGGCTGGTGATGCCGGACGTGGCGGCGGTGGCGGAGCGGGTGGAAGCTGTACGGCAGCTGCTGGGGTGAGAGCACGTGGTGGGGAAGGGGTGCTGCGGTGTGCCGGTAGGGCGTCCGAATAGCGCGTGGGGACTGTATGGCAGCTGCAGGGGATGAGGGGATGACACAGTCATGATTGCGGAAAGGTTGCCACGGTGTGGTAGGAGGGGTTGGTACGGTTCAGCAGGTGGGTGTCATGGGCAATGTGCGCTTTTGAGGAGCGGTAGTAGGCTGTGGCAAATGGGGGCCTTGTGCTGGGCTGTGTTGTGGAATATGCGCGGTGGCGAACTCGCCAATGTGGCCTGCTCCGCGCACCGCAGGGACGTGACTGTGACGTACGCCCGCGGGGACACGCTCGAGGTGGCGGACCCGTACGGCAACACCTTTGCCGTACACGCGTCCCTGCCGCACTTCCCCGCAAAGCAGGGCATCGCGTACGTGCAGGTAGGCAACGGACCCCTGCCAAACCAGTGGGCATCCTGCCTCTCGCCACCTGCTCACCACGCCGCATCTCGCTTATGCTCCCCTGTTCACACACGGTCGCCTGCTGGAAGGATTGCATGCACTGCATGCAGTGCGACCCGCCTGCGCGGCACACGTACTTCCCGTACCTACTGCCCCTCCTCGCTCCCACCCTGCCTCAGCTGCCCTGCTTCCCGGGCACCGCCCGCCATATCGCGGCCTTCTACGCCCGGCGCATGGGCGCCCGCGTGCGCCTCAGCGGCGGGAGCGCGGCTGCTGGTGGTGCTGGGGGCACCGCCGCAGGGGCCAGCCACGCTACCCCGGGCGGCGGCAGGGGCGGCGGCAGCCCCGCCCGGGCCGAGGTGGTGTTGGGCCCCGGGCAGCAGCTGGTGTTTGTGGAGCAGGCACACCTGGGGGAGGCTTCGGAGGAGGTGAGAGGGGTTGTGTGTACAAAGGGGTGTACGAGGGGTTGCGTGTCGATGGATGGGGCGTGGTGTAATTTGGGTTGGTCGAGGGCCTATGCTACCGGGTGGGGCAAACAGCTCATCTGCGGCTCCTGTACAAGGGGTTTGCACGACGTGGCGCGAGTTCGGGTCGCAGCGAGCGTGGTGACGATGCAAATGCAATGCAGGCGTCATGGTCTTCACTGCTGGTGCTCCTGCAGGAGGGGCAGACGTTACCGTACTGGACGGCAGAGGTAGAACCATTACTGTTGTCGTGTCTCTCCACCGCGCTGCTCCCTTCAGGCCGTGTCCAAGCTGTTCACAGGGTGGCACGTGGCCATGTACATAGCGGACTTCAGCAGGTGCTACGGCGCCGTACACGCAGACCAACCGCCCTTCAACGACCATCCGTACAGGTGCGGCCCCCAGGCGACAGGAACCGGAACCGGAAGCTGCTGATGTTGTTCGGCCACATGGGTGCCGCATGTCCGCATACGACACAGCTGCAGCACTGCGGGGCAGCGGCCCGTGGGTGTGTTGACGGCACACCCCGAGTCCCCGACCCAGTACAAGTACTGCAGCACGCCGCCTGCGAAGTGTGAAACGTACGTCGGTACAGCCCCTCACTCCTAAAGTGTTGTCCACCTTTTACCTGTGCTACCCCAGGGACAAGTACCACAGCCTACCGGACGCGCTCGGGAACCACCAGTTCCGCTTCCAAGACATCACCGCAGACGACCTCGACCTTGGCGGCGACGGCGGTGCGAACGGCCAGGCAGCTGCGGCAGCGGGCGGCGGTGCAGGCGCTGGTGCTGATGGGACGGTGGGCGCCGCTGCGTCGCCCCTGGCCCCGCCCCCGCTGGTGTACCGGCTTAGCCACGAGGTCCGCTCCATGCACCACCCGCTGTTCGCGCGGGCGTTGTACAACCGGGATCTTGGCTTCTTGTAGGGGAGCTGCGCGCACGTTGGCGATTGGTTGTGAGAAGAGTTTCTCATCTCGATGCATGCCGCCGGCCGTATGGGTGCATGGTATGGGTGCACCTTGAATGGTACAGTTTTCGGAGCGCGTTGCGGTAACTTATCGGTGAGCAGGTGGTCACCACCGAAAAGGTGGCCAGGATTTTGTGGTGGCCCTGGTGGGCAACAGGCGGCGTTGGTGTCAGGTAGGCGTTGCCGTTTTGGAAGTATAAGGTTGGGGCCAAATCACTTGTGCGGCAGGGGGTTGAGCCTCACCTTCTGTTCGGGCGTATGCGCATCTGTTGACCAAAGGTTGTCCTCGTTGTACAAGTTTCGTAACCATGCAGTAATGCCGTTCGGAGTCGGATGCCGGATACTGTGTGCCAGGTGTTGCTGGGTGTTCTACTCCGTAGGTGGTGAACTATAGCAGCTGCACACGATTGGTGCATGAGCCACCTTCACAGGAGCCCAACGTTTGCCATCTACAGACGCCCATTCCTTGCCTCCAATGTTGAGCAGCGTCGCATGCTGTAATGCGTGTAATTCCTTGTTCTCGTGGTGCCAAGGTCAATGGGTTGTGGGGAAGGATGGAATGCGAACACGATGCGAGCACCCACCTGGTGCGCACTTGCTACTGCTGCTGTTTCTTGACCGTTCCTGGCACCGTCTTGTAAACGTGGAGAATCGTGCGTCGTGCCTTCCTTGCCTCCTTGCTCTTTTGACGCTACGAATCTCGTTGTAGTTTAGCCACGGCAGCCATCTGCCCTGCCACATGGGGTGCTGCCCTGCTGCGCCTGGCGACGATGTCCTAGCAGTCCACTTTGCTGTTGCTCATCAGGCGAGGGTTTTGCGTCGCCTGAGTGAAGGCAGCCGAAGATGACAAAGTTTTATGACGCAGATCGTAAGGACATGAATCGCTGATCAAGAGTCGAGCAAGTCGGCAAGCTGGGTGCCATGAGTAAGGGTACGGCAGGCGGGAAGTGAGGATTTTCGCCGATCGTTGCAGTGGCTGCCAAGCATGCCCTCAAGGAACCGCCGTTGACTGCCGTTGCTTAAAGTTTCTCTGCATCGCAATCTATACGATGAAGACCTTCGTTCGCAAACGCAACTCTCCTGACAGTCCCCCAGCTGCGCCTGAGGTGGGTCCTTGGGATGCTCTAGCAATTGAATACAACCCTATGACACATACGCTCACATCTCTTACATATACCTGCGTGAAGGAGCCTCCAGCGCCTCGGTCGCGTTCGCATGGCAGTCCCGCCTGGGGCTTGCTCCCCGATGTCGCGCTTTCCATCATAGCAAATGAGCTCTGCCACGAAGACAGGATCACATCGCGCCTCGTATGCTGCGGCTGGCGGTCCGCTCTGGGCGCAACGGTCGAGCGGCTCACCTTCCCCGTCCATCCCCTGCCGGCCCTCGCGGTCAAACGCCTCAACAGCCTCAGGAAGCGCTTCCCTGCCGTCACCTCTCTCAGCCTCCAGTTTCCCAATTTCCTCCCACCACCACCATGCAACCCAAATGGACAGCCCTCACGCACCTGCGACCCCGGCCACGCCCCGCTCCTAGCCACGCTCCCTGCGCACCTAACCCACCTGTCCATCAACCTTGGGGCTGCCGGCATGCTGCTGCTGCCCCTGCCCCTGGGAGGGCCCGACCGCCTGCCCCACCTCACCAGCCTCACCATCCGCGGCATCTCCCCGCACCTGCCCAAGCAGCAACAGCACCAACGAAGGCAGGGGCCCACAGTAAGCGACGCGGATGCAGGTGCTGGTGCCCTGGTGGGCAGCCTGGGCCTGGCCCCCCTGGCGGGGCGGCTGACCCACATGGCTCTGGCAGGCAGCCTGTCGTACAGAGTGCTGGTGGAGGTGGCGCAGGTGGGGCGGGGTGCACCCCTGTCCATTGTGTGCAGTGCATGTGGGACACAACGGCCATGCGCCTGAGCCCAACGCCGGGTGCGAGTGCCAAGGGATGGCTGTTGGGCCCCCAGGTTGCCGCAGCTTCGCGTACCGTAACCGCCTGGGACCCTATCGTATATGATGATGTGGATTATGGATACCCTCCCTCGCTCTCTGCACCCCACTTGAAATGTGTCCACACCCACCCGACAGGTGACGTCCCTGACCCGGCTGACGCTGGAGGGCCGGGTGCACGTGGACCGGTCGGAGTTCATGTACATGGCGGCCCTGCGGAGGTGGGGCCGCTGCTGCCGCTGCTTTTGCGGCTAGGACACGCTGTCATAGGCCGTTTACGCAGCCTTGTGCAAAGGAGCTGCAGGGCTTGAGGTCGGGCTACCAACAACTGAATGCGCAAATCGAGCGAAACTCCGTAGCCGTCACGCCCTTGCCCCTAGCCCACCCATCCCACTCACCCACCCCTTGCCCGTCCGCAGGCTGTCCCGCCTGTCCCGCCTGGAGCACCTGACCATCGAAGGACCGCTGTTCGCAGTGGCGGGCGAAGGTGCTGCTCCCGCCGCCGTCGCCGCCGGGCACCTGCCCGCCGTACCCGCCCTTGCCGCCGCGCCCTCCCTGGACTGCGCCGCTGCCGTGGCCGCCCTGAGCTGCCTCACCGCCCTCACGGCCCTGGAGCTGGCCAGCGCGCCGCCCTCCTGCTCCCTGGCGCTTGGGGGAGACCCAGCTGCCTTCAGCTGCCGCTACAGCCCCTGCAGCTTCCTGCAGCTGCCCGTGCACGCCTTCCCGTCGCTGCAGGTGATTGGGTTTTGGAGGTGGGGAGGACGCCGGCATGCAGCATGCGGGGCCTGATGTACGGCAACCTGTAAGCTGGGCCTGATGCTGGTAGACTGTAAGGATGCTGGTGCAGCGCTTAGTTGTGCCACCACGCACCCTTTTCCAGCTGTAGAGAGCCGTGCGACAAGCTAGGGATCTGGGTCACCTTGACTCTATCTCGCGGCCTTCCTTCGTTGCATTGGCCAAACAACGTTTCCTTGCTATGTGACAGCGCAACAGCACACACCACATACTAGTGCACAACGTCCCTGTACACCCTACATTCCCTCCAAGCATGCCCTTCGCCCTGCAACCTGCTCCTGCCCGACCTGCAGCACCTCCGTCTGGACGAGCCAGGCCGCCTGGATGCCACCGACCTTTTGTGGGCTGAGGGGCTGGGCTCCCGGCCCATGGCGCACACAGCGATAGCAGCAGCAGCAGGGCCCGTCATGGGCCTGGGTGGCGGCGGCGGCGGTGGCGGCGGTGGGGCTGGCGGCGGCCTGCGCTCCCTGTCCCTGGCAGCGGCCGGCGGCTCCAGTATCATCGACGACCTGCCGTGCAGTTTCTGGGGCTTGACGTCTCTGAAGCTGCTTGGACTTCAGCTGGTGAGCCTCGGGGTCTTGCATATGGCCCTTCTTGGCCGCCTGACATGCTGATGCAGCGGCGACATGGTGGCACCCAGCATGGAAGTGTCTGGCACCGCAACCTAGCGTGTGCCTGCCAACACCCTGCGGTCCGGTACTCAGGATCTAGCCCATAACGGTAATAGTTCCTCACCAACCCCAACACCCACAGCTCCTGCAACAACACCCGTCAGCACTCCCTCGCGCCCCTGCGCTTATTGGTGCACGGTAGACCACACGCACTGGTGTTTCACAGCTACTCATTAAGCCCAAACCCTCGCTCACTCCCACTCTGCCCGCCAGGACTCCCTCGCGCCCCTGGCCCGCCTGCGCGGCCTTGTCGACCTGTGCCTGCACGTGCCGCTGGCGGGCTGCGACAGCGCCAGGCGGCACAGCGTGGCGCTGCTGTCCTCCCTGGGGGCCCTCACGCGCCTGGAGCTGAGGGCGGGGGGCGCGCAGCAAGGGGGCGTGCAGGGGGGCGCGGGGGCCGGCGGGCCTGGGGGAAGGAGCGCTGGGGGCCTGGCAGCGGGGGCGTGTGGAGAGGGCGGGGAGCAGCTGCTTCTGAACGACGGGAGGCTGCAGGTGCGGGGGATGGGAAAAGGTGGAGCCGTGAGGGTGAGAGGGATATGGTTCCAGTGCGGGGTGTTTTGATGTTGTGCTTGTTGGGCAGTGCGGCAGGCACGATATTGCGGATAGGGCCATACCGGTGGAACCTTGACACTGGGTCTGCTCTGTGATCTGTGATTTGGCTCCGGCACCCTGTCTGGCGCAAAGCCTGTTTCCCTGCGCGCCAGCCTTTCACCGGTTGCCTCCCGTGCTGCAGGCGCTGGCGCGTGGGTGCCGCCGCCTGCGTCACTTCAGCTTTCATGGCGCCCTGCAGGTGGGGTGCGCTGGTAGCCTTGCCTAACAGGCAGAGGCTTTGCCCAAACCACATTCCTCTGGCCGTGCGCCATGCCAGCGCCATGATGCAAGGTGGATACCGTACGGCTTAGGCCTTTGGGCGTTGCAGGCCATCAGCGATCCCCAGCGCTTTGATGGACCCCTCGCTCGCGCGTCGCAGGTGTCCGACCAGGGGATTGCCTCGCTTGCGTCGTACCTGCCGTACCTGGCCCGCCTGGAGCTGTCCAACGACAGCGACGCGCCCGCCGCCGTACACCTGGGCCTGCTGCCCCCCACCATCGAGAGCCTCAGCCTTTACAATGTGGCCGTGGCGGTGCCTTCGCAGCAGCAGCAGCAGCAGCAGCAGCAGCACCAGCCAGACAGTACTGTGTACAGCTGGGAAGCACGTACGGGCGGCGCGGCAAGTACGGCAGCACAGGGGGGCAGCAGCGGCAGTACCGGAGCACGCGCGGGCAAGCAGTTCCGGCGCGCCAGCGCCGCTGCACTGGCGCAGCCGCGGCGGGCGGGGGCGATGGACGAGGGGAGTCCCCCGGCCTGCGCAGCTTCCGGCGCCGCCGCGAGCAGCCCTGGGAACAGCACCCCAAACTCTGTCGGTCACATGATTGCGCAGCTGCCGGTGTGCAGGGCCCTGCACCTGGACTTCTGTGGCATAGGGCTGGGGGCATTGGGGCCCAGCACGGCCGGGGGTGGAGGTGGAGGCGGAGGTGCGCTCCTGCACTCGCCCCCACTGTGGCGCGTGCTGCAGTGCTTTGGGCCGCAGCTGTCGGAGCTGAGGGTGCAGGTGGCGGCGGCGGGGCTGGTGGCGCCGGCGGACGCAGCGGCGGTGGCGGCGCTGCCGCGGCTGAGGAAGCTGCAGGTAGGTGCGGTGTTTGGGGAAAGGGTGGCCAGTGCGTGCGAGCCCAGGGGGGTATGTCATCCTGCCCAAAGTTTACAGCACGCACCTACGCCGTAGCCCTGTCGCTTAGGGTGCTGTACGGCGCTGGCGCAGTCGTCCACCCAACCAAACCTGGCGCAAACCAACAATTGTCTTACTCAGCCCAACGCATTCCTGTCCCTCCTACTGTTTGCCCCACCGCGCAGCTCACGTGCCTCTCCGGCGAGCTGCCCGAGTACACCCTATGCCGCATGCTCGCCCCGTGCCCCGCGCCTGCACCCGCCCCCACCGACCCCGCTGCCCGCGGGGCCTCCGCAGCCCACCCAGCTCCCACCGAGCCCCAGTCCACGCTCCTGCCGGACCCCTCCTGGCCCCTGTCCTGCCTCTCCCTCCGCCTCCCCGCCACCCGCCTCAGCCTGGCCACCCTCCGCGCCATCGCCCGAGTGCCCCGCCTGGCCTCACTGTACCTCGACGTACAACCGCCAACCGATGCAGGGCAGCTACGGGAGCTGCGCGGCGCGGCAGGCCTGACCCAGCTGACCCTCGGGTCGGTGTACGGCAGGGATTGCATCCGGCAGCCTGCCGTACTGCCCGTACTGGGGCAGCTGCAGGGGGGCCTCCTGCTGTGCCGCATACAGCAGGCGTGCTAGTTGCGTGCTGGCAGGGCAGTGGTGACGCTGTCGGTGGTGTGCTGTGACCACGTTGTAGGCATGCCGGCTGGGTGATTAGGGTAAGCAGATGGGTAGCCAAGGCTGTTGGACGTGCCCTGAATGATATCGGCGGTTCCAGATTCTGCATGCGCGTACGTGCGTGCTGGCTATGCCACGCATTTCCCGGCAGGACACGGACGCAAGGGATGTGTGTATTTACGCAGAATACGCACGCGCACCTCCCGGGGGCACGGACATACCAGAGAGTGGTGGTATAACTGCTTTTCGCGCCCAGGAAGGCCTTAAAAGGGGCTTCGGACCTTCGGCTGGTTCACACAGGGGAGATGTCGCTCCCCTGGTGTCACCTGATGCCCCGCGGGTTGTGGATCCGGTGAAGGAGTGATGCTGTACGAGTAGCTGCAGCTACTGTCATAAACGCCCGCGATCGCTGGATGCATCCGCCAGGCAAGTTCCGTTTCAGCCGGCAGGTCTGACCGACGCGAGCTCCTCTCATCTCAGTGGCAGGCGTTACCACTCCGGCACGTACTCCCCCTGCCGGCTGCCAACTGCCCACCTACTTCTCCCCTGTCATGTAGCTTCGTTAGGACGAAGCTTCAGCAGCGCCGACCCAAATTAGCAATTGCATCGATGCATGCACAGGAAGCTCTGGAGGAGAGTTGCCACCCGGGATTACCCTGCACACGAGCTGGAGCAGCCGCCCCAGCGACAGCTGGCTAGCTGACTAAGGTGCCGACACGTCAGCTCTCAGGCACAAGTTGGGGAAAGCTATGTGACACAAACATATTCATGATGTGCGCGTCTTTGGCAGCAGTCGTGGGCAACGGTATGACTCAGGCCGATAATTGTACCTTGTGTCGTAAGACCACGTTACCGGGTGAGGCTGCCCCATTAGATACTTCCCAACCTTACATATATCACCTGTAATATTGAGCTGACGAGCATTAGGGCATCGACAGCGTTGCTATGAGGGCTGCGTGAAGGCAGGGACCAGTACGGACAACTGAACCTTTGAGAAATGAGCTCCCTGCGTTGGCATATGGCACACACACAGCACATTTTAAACCCATTTTGTGATGCTTATTCGAGTAGCTGTCATATAGCCTCCCCTCACCAAACGTTCTTACTATCTCAGCCTCCGCCACGCGCCAGCATATCTCAAAGCAGGTAGTGGGCAAACCAGCTTACAATAAGCTACTGCTTGAGCGAACTATCATCTGTTATCAAAGGTGCCCCGCTCATAGCCAAGGTGTTCCACACCTTGACGTCAAACGCGTCGAGGCGTCCTATACCTTCGAATCTGCGATGGAGGACTGCGAGGACACATGCTGGATCTGCTTAGAAGGAACAGATGCAAATGGAGCCTGCTCCATCACGAACAGGCTGATAAGCCCGTGCCGGTGCCCAAGACAAGTGCATCCGGTATGTCTCGCCAAGTGGCAGCTGTCCAACGCTGGCCGCAGGTGAGCTTGCACTAATTGCAGAAGGAGTTTTAGTATGGTACCATGCTGTCTGCATGGTCCCGGGATGGTCGCGCCTTAGGTACACAACGGACTTCCGAGACCTTGTTTTGCGCCGGCATGGCGGCGAAGCCTCTTTCATGGGCGTGCAACTGACAAAATAACGTTTCCTTAGTACGTTAAGAATCCTACAGTCTGTGCGCCCCCAACGCCTGCGCCCGCTTTTCCGTGCATGTCCCATTTAAACTTCGGAAAGGGCATCCCCGTCAGGGCCGCAGCCACAGAGCTCTCTGACAATCGAATGCACGTTTGCTAGTATCCTGTCTCATCCCGGTGTTGTCCCGTTCCACTTCGTCCATACCCGCTTTACACCCGCGACGCCTTCTTGACGCAACCCCCCAACATCCCCCTTCCCGCATCTGCAGTGAGGAGCGCTCTTGCCGCTTCTGCATGACGCAGCTACCAGACTGGCAAGAGCACTTGTCTCTTCCCGGCATGGCGACAGTGGAGCCCGTCATGAGCGTGCACTGTGAGTCAGCCGCCCTGTCGTGTCTGCTTCACAAATGTGCATGTGCGTCCTCGGCACGCCAGCCCCCATCCAATGCATTTGCTTGCATTCGTCCAAGCAGGCCAGCCACGAACCTTGCGCTGTCTGTGTGTCAAGAAACACAGCGGGAACTCCGCACCAGTATACCATGACGCAGCGGCGTCGTTCGTCGCTGGCCGGTTTGCATTTGCATGGGCGCACGTGCTGCCGCCCTGTTTGGCGTCAGGCCGTCTTAACATGCCTTCCCTTTCCCCAACTACTCACCACGTGTCGCAGTCCGCGGGCGCACCTACATGATCAAGGTCAAGCCCGGCGAGGAGGGGCGGCTGGCGTTCATCCGTGACGTGCGCCGCATGCTCAAGCTCAAGCCGGAGCAGGAGTTCAACATCACCTTCGAGTGCAAGGTGCCCGGCCACGGTGCGTGAAATGCCTGGATGCAACCTGCATGCTGGGAGGGGGGAAGTTGGTGCCCGCACAGAACTTGGAGCGCAACAACCCCGTCACCTTTCAGCTTTGGCGTACATGTAGAACGCGAGAAACCGTGTAAGGCGTCAGCTTTGGGGTATAGGTGGCGACCCCCTCCAACAATTACCACGCCCCATGTCACCTTGTCACCGTCATGCTACATGCTGCAGCATGCCACGACGTGTCCCATGCTGATCCACGCACCCGCACAGGTCACCACCAACCCCTCTCCCTCGTCCCGCGCTTCACCCCATTTTCTCGCCACCCTTCCCACCCTTCCCAGGCATGGTGCTGGACCTCAAGGGCCTGTCCTCGTATGACGCCGCCGTCTTCTGCGCCGCCATGACGGCGGTGGAGCGGCAGCGCATCGCCGCCGAGAAGGCGCAGAAGAAGGAGGCCGCCCGCAGCCGCAGCTCCAGCCGCCGAGTGATGCCCGCCCGCGCCAGCACAGACGCAACTTCCGCTTCCGCCTCCTCCGGCCGCAGCACCACCAGCACTTCCAGGCTCTCCGACGTCACCGCCGCCACCGCCGCTGGCCTGAGGACCTCGTCTGACGGCGCCGTCACGCCGCTGGCGGCGGTGCCGCCGCCGCCGCGTACGGACGTTGACGCGCGGCCGCTGAGCATGGACGGAGCCACGTCCAGCTCGGACATCGTGCCGGAGGCCATGGACAGCAGCTCGGATGTGGGTCTGCACCCCACAAGCAGCGGCGAGCCGCACTACCTCCACCCACACCTGCCCTCATCGCCGGGTGTGCGCGCCAGCGCCAGGGCGCAGTCACACTTCCGGGCCGATTCGCATGGCATTTGCGAGCTGGAGGGCGGGGAGGGCGAGCGGGAGGGCGCCGGGGACGAGGCTGCGGAGCGGCGCAATAAGTTCCTCCATGGCCTCCAGCAGCGGCAGCAACAGGTGGTGCGGCAGGAGGAGCAGCAGCAGCAGCAGCGGGAGCGGGAGCAGGAGCAGTCCCAGGCTCATGTCCCGTGGGTGCGGCGGCTAGCGCAGTCGCTGCTGTGCCTTGGGCACTGAAGGAGGTGTCGCAAGGCTTGCGTGGGTCGCTTAGGTGGGTCGCGCTGGATGAGTTATGATACGGCATGATGGTACGAGTGCATTTGGTTTGCAAGGGGTTGTTGGTGATACGCTGAAGGGGCAAGCAGGCAGTGCTGCGGCGGTTTACGCTGCTGCGTGGGGGGCACGTGGATGTGTGCTGCACTTTCCTCAACAGTGATGCTTGCGGTAGTCCTGAGTGAGGTGGGTTAGGTTTACAGTTGGGGCACTGACTTGCACGAGCATTAAGCATGGGCGAAGATGTGCACGTGGGTGTGATAACGATAGCGGGCGCTGGGGTTGGGGGGCGAATTAGCAGCCTGTTTGGCCAAGCCGCAAGAACCGTGGTCGCTCATACTGGCTCATACCTTATCAGCGGCTCCAGGGACGCCATTAGTCCCTGGACTGCCGGATTGCTTGCACACAGCGGTGCTTGAACGCGGGCTAACGGGTGGCGCAGGGGCGGGTTGCTGCACCAATGGTTTCGCGCTGCTGTGCGGTACCTCCTTATGAATGGTTGGAAATCGTTGATTTGGGGACCCGGATGTGGTTGAACGTCTTGCGGTGTGCAGGTGCCCCTTATGGGCTTGGTAGGTGCGGGTTGCAGGGTGGGGAGGCGCTGTCGCGATGCTGCATCCGCAATAACAGGAGCGGATGTGCGCCATCAACAAGACCTGCGCCAATCGCGCTCCAATTGTGATTGTTGGCTTGTTGATTGAGGTCTGTGTTGGGTGGCTGTTGCTTCACTTGTGTTGACATGCACGATTTCGCTTTCACGAAGCATCTGGGACGCTGGCCACATTGCGACTTCGTTGGCAGTTACCGAAAGAGATATGACAACGAGGCAGCTTGCGGCGCCAACGATCCCATGGCGTAACCACCACCACTGCATGTAGCTGCTGACAATTCATTTGACGGTGCTGATCATGTCATGCATTCGCTTTGTGTGCTGGGTTGGAAATGGTTGGATACGCCTTGACTGGCTTGTGTTCTAGGATGCTGTGGTCGTGGGGGGAGCGGGAGGGGGCGCCGGCCATGAAGAGCTGTGAACGCGCGAAGGTTCCTGCATGGTTCCGCACCGGTGCACTGCACTAAAGTTGGATGCTGGACCGGACCGGCAATTGATGTAGGAATTTACTGCTGTTGTTGCAATGCATATGCGCACAATGGCTGAGCGCTCTGGGATTGCTCTGGACTCACATTGCTGCGCTGTGTAGCTGGGCTAGCGCCCAGGGCTCCGTCCCCTGGCCTCGGCACGTGCCGTGGATTACGATGCGGCCGGGTGCGATACCTGTTGTCAACTACATTGGTGTAGACGGTGACGCGAGTGGACATTTTGCGCAGGTGCTGAGCTCTTCGGAAGCTGGGCCGCTTATTTGGCGATGTTTATAAGGGCGCCGGGGTACCCGCAGCAGTACGACTGTACGAGCTGCTGCGTCAATTGGCGCGACCCGACGCAGGGCGAACCTGTAAACCCTTGAAGTCGTGCCCGAAGCCTCCACATCCTGCTACACAGTCCGCGTCACGGCGAGGAGTGGCTAGACCAGGGCAGACTCAATCCAGATAAGGAGGAGGTTGAAAGCGGGTCCGCCGGCTTGAAGGCCAGGCCATTGCCGCCGTACGCGCCGTACATGTCACCCACGAAGATCTGCGCGCGCTTATATAAGACACCTGGCCCTTAGCCAACGGTAAATCGGTAATACTAGGTTTTCACCAGTCAGCCGGTCAGATTTTCACCTGCCATGGTCAAGTTGCCAACAGTTCGGACGCAAGGCAGCTTCTCCAGGTCGGGGTTCGAAGGCAAGGATGCTACAATTGAGCAGATATTAAATATGAGGCCTCATTGCACAGCAGCTAGGCTCCTGCTCCAAGCCAAGGTGCGGCGGGCTTGCTCCATGAGTTTATGTGCTCCCACGTGCCCAGGTCGGCAGGCCCCCATGTCCGAGCAACCCACCAGCTACCAGCTGCCAGGGAAGGCACGACGATGACTTCTTGTGGTGTGCAACCGCAGCCCGTTTGACGCTTAGGGTCCACGCCAAAAGGCCATGGGACCATGCAGAACGACTGCACCCGCCTTACGCCTCAACTTATGAGGCATGGCCACCGAACGTACACCATAGCCCCTTGCCGGTTTTGCAGTCACCCTGCGTCAGCAGCTACCGTCGTACTCCAGGTGCCTTCCGCCACATGCAAGGCCCATGCACCTTGCCCACCTGCAATCCCCTCCTCCGCCTCCGCTTGTTGCACATAACCACCGCGTTTTCCCGCAACCTCCATCCACTGTGAACCCACAACCCATAACCCACACTCCCCACCCTGCACCCCCCACCACCATTGCTATCCCACCCCCTCACCAATGCTCCCTTACATACCCACCCCCCCCCTCCCCCCCCCCCCCCCCCC
>VFQN01001553.1_pt1 | contig 37887 bp, 53 predicted proteins | sample 3512371 | NCBI WGS metagenome assembly VFQN01 (sample SAMN10412370, study PRJNA504923) | tailings metagenome | isolation source: Replicate 2 from Balatoc abandoned mine | place: Philippines: Itogon, Benguet | collected 2017-08-28
TAGGTGTGCATGGACACTGCATGCTTACACCCTGGCCCTCCTGTAAATACTGCTACCTCCCCTGCACGGGTTTCAGTGGCTCATCTTGCAACGGCTTAACAGCAAGGCATGCACGGCAGGAAGGCTGTGGGACGGACTCTCTGCATACAGTGTGGGTAAGGGGAGCGCCTCCGATCAGTACAGGTGCATCCGTGCAGGGGCTGCAGGCCTGGGCTCCGGCAGAGGGCTGATCGAGGTGGGGAATGTCCCCTGACGTGTGAGGTTTCGGCAAGTGGCACTTTGCGCCCATGCATATCAAGCTGCGCACGCAAAGAACAAAGAAGAAGCATGCACTCAAGTGGTAGTCGTCGTTAGTCCGAACATCCGTTTGTCAACTCACACCATCGCTCCTCGTCGGTCCACGTGCCGGAGGAGGTGGAGGAGTTGCTCACACAGCGCTGACACATCTGGTTTACATTAATCAGTTGCAATGCTTTGAATTTCACGATTCCGTTTTCTATTGTCCACTCTACTCTCTGGGCTGGCTGTTGAAGAGCCTCCCGTCAATATAATTGCTCAATTCGGTGTTACCGATAGCGCTACCGATAGCGCGATTGACGAAGCGGTCAGGGCACCGGAAAAGGACAGTGAGCACGGCAATGCTGCACTGTACGCCGGACGCGCGCGGCCGTTCCTAACGCGTTTCCCGGGCACCGAAAGCCAAGGCGCTCTGCGCGCTCTCAGTAACCGCTATAGTCGAGAATGAGGAGGCCTTGCGACGATAAGCGCTTTGGCCAGGGGGAAAGGAAACACTATGCGGAGCTGCGCAAAGCAGTACTTGTGCGGGAGGCAACGAAGGCCGCACAGAAATGCGGGGACCTTGTTCCACCAGCGTTATCATTGCATCGTATTGACGTCTCGACTCCCAGGGTAAGCTGCGCTCCTGCACTTTCCGGAACAATTGCACAACATCCTGCTTAGTCTAATGATAAGCGCCCTCAGCCGCGTACCGCCCAACTTCATTTGACACAATTTCATGCGACATAAGTCAACACGAGCTGGGCAAGAAATGGTACCGCATGACCCATTGCCTGACCCTGCCCCTTAGAGTGGGCGTGGGCGATCGCCTCTACGATCGCCTCTATGACTGTCGCTGAGCTGTTTCCGGTGACAAGGTCTACATCTCAGCTAGTTGGGAACGTTGCTCTCCGCCGCAGGTGGCCTCACGTATACTCGACTTGACCGGGCCGCAACAACAGCCCTCGCCTCTGGGACATGCAAACGAACTCGGCCTCCCAGATATCCTCGACAGTGGTCTGGAGCTGACCTCCCTATTAACACCGTCCAACGCCTCAGTATGTCCTACAGCGCCGGCAACCGCATTCCCCTCAGGCGCTTTGGCCGCCGCTACAACTGGCCCAATTACCGCCTGCCGCACGGACACTTTGCCCGCCAACCCCACCACCCCTTCCTTCCGCTCCAGCGTTGTCGCAGCCACCAGCAAAATTCTCAGCAGCTTCCTGAAACTGCGGCACCGACACACAAGCGCGGGCAAGAGCGCGCTGTCAGCTGCCTCTGTGGCAGCCTCTGTGACAGATGTGCCCGGGCTCTCCCAGGGCCCCTTCCGCCGCTCCACGTCAGCCGGCGATGCCGGCACGTCCCTCTGCTCACCCGCAGCGCCCACCAGCCTCGCAGACAGGCAGTACAGCAAGAGCATCAGCTGCCCAGGCGACAGTGCGCGGCGTCCGACGACGGCCCCCGCTGACACGCCAACCGCTGCAACCGCCACTCCAACCACAACCGGCAACGTCACCTGCGAGGAGCGCCCCACGCCCGTGTTGGGCGGCACGGACGTCGAGCTGGCCATCGAGGCCCTCCAGCTGGCATGCCGGGTGCACGAGTGCCTGTGGGGCCACGGGGAGGACATCCCCAGCTGCAGCTCAAGCACATGGCCTACCACCACCTCTACCAACAGCAGCAGCAGCAGCAGCAGCAGCAGTAGCCTCCCGTACAACGACTGCTATACCTCCGATGCCAACAGCTGCAGCAGCTATGGCGAGGACAGCGGTGCGTTATGGGGTGGCGGCGAGGACGAGCACCCCCATGACCCCACCGCCCTGTACCAGCGCGCCATGGAGGCAGCCTGCTGCGTGTCGCACCCGCTGCTGGCCATGCTCGTACGGGAGGCCGTACACTGCTACGTACACCCGGAGTACGGCAACCCAGAGGCCGTACTGCGGCAGATCCTGCAGCTAGCCACGGGAAAGACTGACGGTGCGGAGGTCTCCCACGTGCCAACGGTTGTGTCGGTTGCAGAGGCGGTGCCGTCGGCCGCGGAGGCGCAGGAGTGGGTTGCGGAGGGTGCGCTGGAGGGTGGGCACGGAGGCGACGGCGGTTGGTCGTTTGGGAGCTGCCGGCCGGCGGCCGCTTCAGGCGCCTGGGTGAGGCGGCTCGGGGGCGTGGGGTGCAGCGGGCGTTACGAGCGGGTTGATGTGGCGGAGCTGGCAAGGGAGGGCCCCAAGGGGGTTGCGCGGGGCGGCGGGTTTGTGGTGGATGACAGTGGAGACAGCGCCCCGGCTGCGGGCGGGTGGTTGGGGCGGTGAGGTGATGTGAGCGTGGAGCTAGTTGGAGATAGTCTGTGTGTGTCGGCGGCAAGGCGATTTGGGGCTGCCGAGGCTGAGGGTGGTGTGCAGACGTGTGTGGCGAAACAACCTGCATGAGGATGAAGAGAGTACGGGGTGCACTAACCAATAATGCGGTATGCTTTGACCTTCGCGAGTGCGGTCATAATAAGCTTCTGATTCACTGCTCAACACCGCTTGCTTCGTGCAGCATCACAATAATGGCGCAGCGCAGCAGGGTTGACGCCGAAAGGTGTTTTCCCTTGCGTCACCGTGAATTTGAACTTCAGGCCCCACCAACCCCACCGCACTCAGGATGTGTAGGATAATTCTGCCCAACGCCGCCTTTGGACGTGCATATGTGTAGGCAACAGGACCCCCTGGTGGACACACAAGCTTGTCTCCCTCTTCCTTGTTAGGGTTAGACTCGTTAGGGTTTGTTGTCATGGCTTTTGCGCCCTGTGTCATGACGAGGTGTCCCTGATTTCGTTTATTCCTGTGCATGGGTGTGGGCGGGCAAGTCCATGCGCATATGATCGTGGTATGAACGCGTGCCTGAATAAATGCCCCATGTGCAGCGCGTCATGTGTTGCACTGTGGTTGACGGTGCATAATCGGCAAGCAGTACGTGGGTGTGCAGGAAAATAAATACGGTACGAACGGGCATTAGTTTTTCTTGGTCGCGCTTTCGTATTGCGCGTTGGCGCCAGGAGGATGGCTGCTTGTCGGTCCGTCAACCGCTGAAGCATAAATAAAATGGGCCGTGCCGTGCCAGCTGTTATGCTTGGGCTTCATGCATGTCGAGGCATTGCCTCTAATAAAGCGGGGCTCTGCGCAAGCAGGGCTAGCAACCTCATGCGTCCGCAGTGTGTGGAAGAGTGGCGTACTTTTGGCCTCGCCAAGAGGAGCGTCCCGCGTGCCAGTATGCGACGTTGTCCGGAGCGGTGTGCTGGATATGGGGGCTGCATGCGTCCCGAACTAGGAGTGGAGAGAGCTGAGCGTGCGACGGGTTGCTGCGCTGGAGCGTGCGCATAATGCTTCACAAGCGCTTACCACAGCAGGTGGCTGGTTGGCAAATAAATTTTCGGAGTTCTAGTCCAGGTTGCTGTGCTGCTGCGAAAGCGGACACGTGGTATGTCCCTGGACGTAGCGCGTATGGTAGTAATAGTAATGGGCAAGCGGATGTGTTTGGCAGGCAGCGTTGGGGCCGGGAGTACCGGTCCCCATAGGGAGTATCCTCTGCTTCCCTAAACTGATGCTAGTATAGCAATTGGCGTCTGGTATGCTGTCTGGAACCCAATCGACGGTGGCCTACTCATCCCTGTGGTGGTGCCTTTGATGTTGCTGATAACCGGTACCAAGGAGGTGTGGGCATTGGTTGTGTCCGTCGGGACATGGCGTGCTGCATGGCGGTACGGCACAGCAGGCACACGGGGTATGCTGTGGCCCCAAGCATGAGGTGCACATGGTTGCAGCGCGCCGCCCTGACCCTGCCCTGGCGTTGCCAGTGGTATGACGGGTTTTAGGCGTGCTGCGGTCAGGGCCTGAATGCCAAGCGGCGGCACTGGCCCAAAACCATTGCACTCGCATGCTTGTGGTACACAGGCAGACTTCCCCTTTTTGCTCCGGATGAATGTGTTCTGTGCAGCCCTGTTGCCACGCCCCATGGTTTTGTGGTTGAGGAGGTGTTTGGGATAGCCTTGGGCTCGGCCAGGCTTCGCTGGGTTTGGCCAGGTTTGGCCGGGTTTGGCCTTCAGTATGTCCGGCGCAGAGCCTGGGGCCTGGCCGTGGGCAGAACTGTGCCGTGTATCAGGGACATTGTGGGATCAGGGACGTACCGGTATCAGGGACATTATACCAGGTTTGGCCGATGGTGGCTGCGAGTAACAGTTGCCATGTCATGGTGCCGACCAACTAGACACTGCCAAGTGTCGAACGTACCAGTACGACATTAGTGGAGCAGGTGGAACTGTTGGAGCCAGGGGAGGTCCCCTGGTCGGAGCACTTTTGCACCGGTAGAGTTGTGTAACGGAAGCTTTTGATTCTGCCTCGTGGCACCAGGCGGTACAGCCCTGCATGGTGGAAACTGGTGGTAACTTGGAAAGCATGCTTCAGGCACCGCACCGGTGTCGCAACACCAGCTCAGCTGCAGCGCAACGAGCACCTGTTGTACATCGGGTTTGCATCACACGCTACAGGGGGTGCACCAGCGCTGGCCTGCGCACCAGCGTTCTCTTTCAGTCGCAGAAGTGCGAGATTTGGCACAGCAGACAGCACCAATCCGCCACAGCGCGTTGTGCTTTCCATATGCACGGCAGTGTTGATACCGACACCGGCACAGGCTTGCACTGAGCCGCGGATGTACTGTCGCATCTGCATGCTACAGCCCATAGTACAGGCCACGGCAGCAGTTACCGGTAAGCGTCCGACTGGATCGCCAAAGCGCCAAGTACCGGTCAGGAATGGCGCACAAATCTAGCCACGTCCCTTGCCAGCCAACAAAACAACGTTGTGCTCCACTTCGTAAGTGCAGTCCCCTTCCCAGCTCATAGTCCTCCAACCTGTGCGACTGCCACCTTTGCCAGGCTCTACAAGCTTCCACCAGACCACCCTTGCACGCCACCCTAGGTGCTCTTACCCGACTACTGCAATTTCATTCGGTATTGCGGCGTATGCGCCTGGACAACAGCCGCCAGTGTCGCAGGCTTACCTACGAGCCCAACTCGTCGGTTGTGGCTATTGGGGTCACTGCACGCACATGGAAGTCCCGAGGGAAACCCCGTGCACCCTCCAATTCCGCCCTCGCACCCTATCACCGTACTGGCACCTCGGTCCGCACCCCATCTCCCAGCCTATCCGGCCCCTGGCCAGTTTCTCCATCCCAACACCGCGACGCTGGCCTGTGTGCACGGTTGCGTGCTACCCGCGCGGCACCACCACATTCTTCTTGGGCACGTTGATCTCGCAGGCGTTGACCTTGGCGCCGAAGCGCAGCGAGCACAGGCTCTCATGCGCGAACTCGCGCGTGGGCGCCACGTTGAGGAACATGAGCGTCTTGGAGTCGCCGCCCAGGCAGGGCTGCAGCAGGTAGGTGAGCTTGGAGTTGCGGAAAGGCACGTGCTGGTCCTTGTTGGCCAGAGCCATGATCACGTCGCCTGCGGGCGGCCAGGGACAAGGGCACGTGGACACGGTGGCGGGTGGGTGACGGCGCCAGCGTGGGGACAGGTGCCACTAGGCAGGGGCTGACGTGGGTAAGCAGGTGGGAAGGTAAGACAAGGTGGCAGCTGTGCGGGTGTTAACCTCTTGGTTGACAGACGTGCAAGGAGTGCTTTTGTCCTACTGGCATGGCAGAGTCCGAGATAGTTGCGTACCCGCAGTCAAGTGCGGCAGCCCACAGCACTTACCCAGCGCGCTGAGGCTCTTGTTGATGGCCTGCGCCTCCTTGAGCCGCTGCCCCGTGGCGCCGCTCTCCTTGACGCGCTCAGAGCCCGCCAGGTCGATCAGGTTGAGCACGCCGGACACCTGGCGGGATGGGACAGGTGCATGCGAGTCAGAAATTGCGTTGGGGCTTGCAAGGCTCTTAGTGCGGGTGACGTGCGGGGAGCAGTGGCTGTGGTCGGGATTGGGACTGGTTGGTTTAGGCCTTGGACAGCTGGCATCGGAGCACAGCGGTCAGGTACTGCGAACCGTCACGCGGCGCACCTTGACGTCCGTGTTGGTGTTGACGCCGTCGATGCGCAGCGTGAACACCATGTGGCTGCGTGAGGACTGCTCGTTGAGCGCCGTGAAGCCCACGGTCCTGCACGGTGGCACGGCGGGCACCGTGGACACAGATAAGCTGTGTACCGCTACCAGCGTCAAGACACATTCTTATAGCCAGCACCAATGCCCTTCTTCGTCCCGTTGTCATGCGGCTCCCACTGCGGATCTGCGGGATGGCCATGGGGTGTTCCCACAGACCAGCCCAGACTAGCCTGTCAGGCAGGGTGCCGCCTACTGGTCCTATCCCGCACTTGCACCAACCCCGCACTCACTCCCGCTGGCCCCCTCCCCCCATACCTCTTCTCCATGGCCTGCGCCAGCAGCTGGTCCACCGCCTCGGGCCGGTTGACATCAGCCAGGGTCAGGTCGCTCACGGTGGTCACGCCGCTGGTGTCGTGCGTCACCTGCACACGTGTGAGAGGCCAGAGGACAGCGGAGGCGGGGCGATGGAGGGATAGAAAGGACGGGAAAGGAGGTTGGCACGCAAAGGTACGGTATGCGCGGCATCAAAAGGTCGTTCCTGACGTGGGGCTCGTAAGTGTACGATGCGACGAGTCCTACAGGCGGAGCATGCGTGTGGGTTAAGAGCTGTGGGATACAGGGAGCCGGGCGGTGGGCGTACCTGGTGCTTCTTGCTGTCGTCCTTCTTGCGGCTGAGCAGGTCACGGATGTCCTCGTTGTAGATCTCAAGCATGCTGGCCTGCAGGGGTTATCGTGTGCGCGTGGATCCCATGGGTGAGTACTTGCACACCCTCCGGAGTAAGGCAGTCCGGCAGCGCCAGAGAATGAGGCCCATGACTGCCTCACCACAGCAGTCCCCTTGCAACCCCGACAAGATATGTGTGTGGCTGTCCGCGTGTGCATGTCTTTGAGGGATCCAACCTGCCGTTCCCAACCACCGCAAGCACAATGCTACTGAAGCTCATGGGCCAGGCGGTATTTTCCTGAGCTCCACACCGCATTGCACCTGCACGTCCTCGTCCTCGGTACGTGACCGCACCTGCATGTTGAACTGCCAGCCCTGCTGCCCCAGCTTCTGGCCGCTCTCGAAGATCTGCTTCATGGCGCGCGGGATGACCCCAGGCTGGTCGCGGCTGCCCAGCATGGTGTAGGTCTTGCCGCTGCCCGTCTGGCCGTAGGCGAAGATGCACACCTGGGTGCGGGGAGGGCAGGGACAGGGTCATGGCAACAAGTAAGGGCTGACCAAACGGCGGAGGCAGTCGGAATGTGCGGCTAGGGAAAAGGCCGGTTGGATGTCGCCGAGGGGCGAGTGGGTTGTGCAGAAAGCAGGCCCTTGCCCTGCCCTGGTGCATACTGGCTGCTAGGCAACAGCATCGTGGGTAGTAAGGGCCCCGGCCCACCTTGTGCCCGTCCAGCGCGCTCTGCACCAGCTCCGAGATCTCGTCGAACACGCCCTCCTGGCTGGTGCCGGGGCTGAACACGCGGTCGAAGGCGAAGTTGTGCTTCTGCGGTGGGCAGCAGCGGGCAGGAACACGTACTTCTTGTTTACTGTAGTACTTGCCGCTTGCCGTTTGGCAATGCCACCCCGCACCCCTAACCACTTGCAGCCCCTACTGACAGACAAGCAGCGCGCTATGTACCGTACGCGGATGAGCAGAAATGGTGCCGTGCCGTACACCCACCTGCGGCGCTTGCCCCGACAGGTTGCCCGGCACCGTGACGACGAGGCCGCGGCCCAGCAGGTCCCCAGCGGTGGGGAAGTCCAGCGACATGTCGGAGTCGTGTGCGGCGTCCGCCACCTCAGCGGCGCTCACGGGGCGCACGCGACAGAAGACGCGGATGTTGCCCTTGAGGTCCTGGGGATCAGACAGTCACGTACACGGTGTGGTGCGGGGGACAGGGTAAGCGAGGTGGTTAACGGCCATGGTAAGGGCAGGCTACAGGGCACATGGCACGGCTTCCTGTGGTAATCCGTGTTAGACGCCGCATAATCCGGAAAGTAATTAAGGACAAACCAATCGCCGACGACAGATTCGGTTCACCGAAAGCAGGCCGTGCATGCGCAGGTGTGCCGTTGGGCCTGCCAGTAAGCCCCGCACCTGGATGATGTTGTGCAGCTTCCTGCGGACCAGCTCGCCCTTGTACACGCGGCGCTCGGCGTCGGTCAGGGAGCCCTGCAGGCTCTCCACCTGGGCCTGTGAGGTTTAAAATCCAGGGCATTACGGAGAATTGGTTACCACAGTACGGCGCTGTTGCCCAGAGGGACATGGAGGCGCTCCCCCTGGTCTACGCACTCCATCACGCTTTAAACCGCTACAGGGAGTGCCTTCATCACAAAAGCAAATCCCAACTAACGCGCACTAGGCGCTGCCTCACCTTGAGCTCCGCGATCTGCGATGCGCGCGTCTCCGCCAGCGCGTCCGACATGGCGCGGTTCTCCTTGGCTCCCGCCAGCTCCTCCCGCATGGAGGCAATCAGCTTTTGCTGCGGGGCACAAGCACGGCAGAAGAGTCATGCACGGTCACCACCAACACCCGGCCGTCATGCGGGGCACAATGCAGCACGCTGCACACGGATTGTGTCGTACGGTTTTACACTGTGATTGTGTGTCAACAGCGCAAGAAGGGTGCAACATGTGCACAGCTGTCTCCTGCTCACCTGCATGGATAGCTGTGTCTCCATGGTGGCCTTGTCGTTGCTCAGCGCCTCCAGTGTCTCCAGGCTTTTGCCGCCCACGTCACGCAGCCTGCACCAGGACAGAGCAGGATCGTAAGCCACGATATACACGTTCGATCTACCGTTCTAAAAGCGGTGCCCGAGCAGGGCACCACATCTCTCCCTGCAGCCCCGCCCGCTTAGCTTCACGTACACTGCTGCAGCGCCTCGCCTGCCGTAGCCCCACCCCCGCACCCACTTGTCCAGCTCCTCCTTGGACCGTGCCGCCTCCGCCACCGCCCGCTCACGCTCCTGACGCGTGTTGTCCAGGTCGGCGCGCAGCACGGCGATGTCACGAGCGGCCGTCTCGCGCTCGTCGCGCAGCTTCGACACTTGCTCCTGGCGCAGCCAAAGTGCCGGGAGGGAGGGGAAAGCAAAGGGCCGCTTATATGAGAACACCCGTGTAAGTAGAAGCAGCGGAAACAAAGCACTCCCACAAAGCAAGAAGCACCCTTTGCACTGTGATCGAGAATGTATCAACGTGCAAAGGTTCCCTGCGTCACGCATCTGCGGAGGGGACTTTTGAGGACGGCACCACACTTGCCGCCGGGTGCCAGCCAAGCTCCCTCCTGCCCTGCCGCCCACCCAGCTGCCCTGCCTTCTCCCCTCGCCCCCGCCCCCTGCCCTACCCGCTCGTAGGCCAGCAGCTGCTCCAGGCTGCGGACCTTGCCCCCCAGCTCCGCCGCCTGGCCCTGCAGCTCGTCCTTGGCGCGCTGCACCTCGTCGCGGCGGGACTTCTCCGCCGTCAGGTCGGATTGCAGGCTGGTGTTGTAGGCCTGCAGCGTCGTGCTGTACTTCTGGCCGGTGCGCACCACGTCTTCCATCTCCTTGATCTGCAACATGGCAAGCCAGCGTGGGACTTGGGGTGAGCTTCAGGACAGGAGTCCACCGTTGGGCTGCAGTCGCTGTGTCCAGCCCAGCGTAGGGCAGCATTCTACCCAAGCCAGCTCATCTTGACCCCGCAGCACGCGTGACATGCCTCTCGCGCCCCGCCAGCCGTACCTTGCCCTCCCGCTCCTCCAGCTGCTTGGTGGTGCGCTCCAGGTCGGCCTGCACGCCGTCCAGCCGCAGCTGCAGGGCCGCGAGCTCCACCTCCTTGGTGCGCAGCTTGTCCTCGCTCTCCTTGATGTCCGACTCCAGCTGCTTGTTTTGTTGCTCCTGTTGTGGCCATGCAACGGTGGGCGGCACGTTGGGTGGCACAGAGGGGCCCCCGTATGTACCGCAGGCAGCGCTGCAAGCCTCATGAAGCCCTAGTTAAGCACTACCATCCATCGACGCACCTGCAGCTCCAGCAGCTCCTTGATCTCCTGCATTTGCTTCCCAACGGCCTCCTGCTTGGCGGCCCACTCCTTCCGCTCCTTCTCGGCCTGCTCTGACAGCTCCGCGCTGTGGCGCTTCCACTGCTCCACGTCAAGCTCCAGCCGCTGGTTGGTGCTGTGCAAGTGTCGCCCCAGGGCCCTGCCACACGTGCGCAGAACGCAAGTTGTAGGTTCATAATTGCGGCACGAGCAACATGTGCCTGCGCATTGGGCCGGGTTGGGATGCATCCGTGCTCCACAAAAAGCACTTCTATGCGGCAAACAGCCCGGCGTGCAATTGTGATGCATTACCCACTTGAGCTCCTTGACGAAGGGCACGAATGCCTCCACCTTGCGCTCAGGCTTGGTGCCCTTGGGGAAGCCCAACTTCTTGTTGAGCACATCATCAACCCCCTGGCCTGTTCTGTCGTGGATATCATCCCACGACTCCTCCGCGATCGGCCCCAGCTCACTTCCCCCGCCGGTAACCTGGCTGGGTCCCGTGCGGGCAGAGGTTGCTTGCTGCACCGAGTTGCGCCCCCCAGCCCCCGCCCCCGCCCCTGTCGTGTTGGAGCGTGTGGGCCGTGCCCCCTGCCCTGATGAGAAGGTCGGCCGCTTCACGTCAGGTGCTGCATCTGTACTGGGCTCGGCTTTCCGCTTTCGGTCAAGGGTGCTGGTCGATGGTGCCCCGTTGGTGGCAGCACCTGTAGCCTGCGCAAGCACGAGTTCTCCTTCTAACAACATAGCATATGAGCTACATAACCCTTCGCTACAGTGCTCGGACCGGCTGCATCCCAAGCAGCTGGCATGCAGGGCTCGCGCGCGAAAAACATGGCGCACCTCCTTCAAAGGCTTAGCTCCGCCCATTCCTCCTATTCCACTAACACCTGGTCTAGGGATGCGAGACTCTCTGCGCTCATCCATAGCAAGGTCAAGTCGTCAGCTGTCGCACAGTCAGTGAGCAGCTGTCAAGGAAGTAAGGTACGTGCGTTTAGCAATCTATTTACGTTTATGTCATGTTACTATTTGTCCGTGGAACGTGGAAGCCAAGTGCGGGGAGGTGCTCAAAAAAGAGCCGTACCATATGCAATTTTGCAGAGCGCTTACCTAGCTGCTCCCAACGCTTTTTGTCCGGGCTGCAAAGATGGCACTGCTTAACGGTCGCACCGCAATCACTGGCCAGGCGAATGGCAGCAGGTCGGTGCGCTAGACGTCGCTGTAAACCACGAGATAGCATATGGGCTCCAATAACTTAAGCACATATACAATGCAAACATGGCGCTGAATGCTTATGGAGGCACGCATGCAAGGATACTGTGGTACACAGGACTTGGCCCACCGGCCCTTCCGCCCAACTGTCCAAAGCGGTTACACGCCTTGTCACGAACCACCTCAGGGTTGCTGCTGCGTGGCGGGTCTCCGCAAGACCTGCTGCGCGCGCCGCTCGTGCCGTCCAGTGCCATGCGTCGATGAAGGCGCTTATCTTCGACTGCGACGGGGTCATTTTGGAGTCAGAAGACCTGCACCGGCGTGCTTACAACGCGACCTTCAGGCACTTCAAGGTCAAGTGCGGTGAGACTGCTGCATACAGCGACAGCCGGCTGCTGCGGAGGCGGTTGGGGGCCCCTAGGGTTGTTGGTTGCCAGACCAGACCGCATGGCCTGGGACACTTGTCTGCAACCCCGCCCCTCAGCCAAGGGCGTCAGGGCGCACGTGACACTGCTCTTTTGGTGTTGGGGGGCTCTGTGCCTCAAGACCAGGATTACGTACCAAACGCGCTGCTGCTGCTGTTGCCCCCGGGCGCCTGTCTCTTTCTCTGCAGGTGGGCAGCAAGGCCAAGTGGAGTGGGATGAGGCATTCTACGACATGCTCCAAAACACGGTGCGCGTCAGGGACCTTCCTCCCACCATAGCACCCATCGCCAGGTTGCAACCACACACGGGTAACAACGGCCGCACAGCATGAACCAGCAGCAAGCCGACTCCATCCGAAACTCGCCTGCACCACTGTGCCTTGACCATTACACCGCCTCCGGGTGCAACGGTGCCTCTCCCGGCTGCCGTACCCTGCTGCCCAATACCTGGAGGCTCATTGCGCATCCCGCATTCCCGTCCAGGTGGGCGGCGGCAAGCCCAAGATGCGGTGGTACTTCAAGCGCAACGGCTGGCCCACCAGCTCGGTGCTGGACGGCCGTGTGCCCGCCACGGAGCAGGAGCAGGCGCTGCTCATCGACACGCTGCAGGTGGGGCACCACCGTGGGGTATAACCTGAAGTGAGCGGGGCACTTGCCGTGCTGCCGGTGCGGTTGGGGATGCGAAGGGGGGTGTTGTTACGTGGGGGTTGGGCACGTGGTGGCAGGGCGCGTAAGGTGGACGGGATGAGGTAAAGAGTATCAGCAACGGGTTGGGTGAGGGGGCCAGCTGATACGGAGGGAGGTAGCATAAGCGCAGAGCGGGAGGGAGGTGGAGGAAGCGGGTGCTGTGGGGATGGTCTGCGCTGCGCTCGTCCATTGCCGCCACCACCGAGTGGGACGGGGCTGGGACCTGGAAGGGGACCAAAACTGTAAATCCATACAATGACGTCCCGTCCCGGCTCTCCTACTCCTCGCGTGGCCCCACAGGACTGGAAGACGGACAAGTACCAGCAGATGATTGGGTGAGGAGGGTGTGCCATACACTGTCATCGAACACCTGCACCGGCTGGAGAAGGCTGCCCCAAAACACAGTGCACACCGGTACCCATGCCACCTGGACACGTCCCCGCAGCCGGGCCCTGTAGCTTCCTCCGTTCAAGGACTGTAAGGCCAGATTTTGCGCTCGGCCTCCCCTTACCCAAGACCCAGCTCAGGCAAAAGCAACGCGCTTGCCGCCACCGTATGCGGCCTATCCGACGCACTCTGTCCACATACAGACCAGCACTCCGCGCACCTCCCCACAAATCCGGCGAGGTGGAGCCCTGGCCCTGCACCTTGTTTGCCCTATCGGGGGTACCACAGCACTCTCGTACCTTCACCCACCTGTCACCCTTCTTCTTGATGCACGTGTGCCCGCAGTTCCGGCGAGGTGGAGCCCCGTCCCGGCGTGCTGCGTCTGATGGACGAGGCGCGTGCTGCCGGCCTTAAGCTGGCGGTATGCTCCGCCGCCACCAAGTCCAGCGTGGTGTACACGCTCAACAGCCTCATCGGGGAGGGCCGCTTCAAGGGGCTGGACTGCTTCCTGGCGGGTGGGTCGGTGGGTGCGGTCAGCCTGGAGACGAACTTATTCTCTTACTATATGTAGTAACCCGCCGGGGCCGGCGGGGCGGGGTAGCGTCATGCAACCATGGCCCTGGTGCCTGCGCCTTGTCCTCCTCCCTAAACTCACTCTTTCTCGTGACCGCTTGGTGTCAGCTCGTTGAGCTCGATTTAAGCAGGCTGGCCCTGGTGCTGCTGCGTTCACTGCTTGTCCCCAGGCGACGACGTTGACAAGAAGAAGCCCGACCCCACCATCTACCGTGTGGCGGCTGAGCGGCTGGGCGTCAAGCCCTCGGAGTGCGTGGTGGTGGAGGACAGCACCATCGGACTGCAGGTGGGGTTGGAGCGGGGTGGGCGCGCGTGTGCTAGGGAGGGCGGGGGTGGGGGTGCGGCGTTGAGGTGCCATGGCGCTGCAGTTGGGGATAGGCTAGCGTGTGCTGGGGAGGGCAGGGGTGGGGCTGCGGCGCTGAGAGGGGCAGCACTGTTGGCCTGCCGGTGGGGTGCCTGTGTGCGGTGGGTCGGGTCGGCGTATGCGAGGGAGGCCAGGGGTAGGTTTGGGTGTACGAAGACAAGGAGGGCAGGGGTGGGGCTGCGGTGCTGAGGGATGACAAGGAGAGGGACAGCACCATCGGTCTGCAGGTGGAGATTCATTGTGCGCTGGGCAAGTATGGATCATTCCGTGCGGTCATACTGGGTTGGGGGCCACGGATCGGGGGGCGGCAGTGAAGGGCCCGGGGGCACCGGGAGTCGCCGGCAGCAACTTTGGGTCTGGCACTTGCAGCCGAGCTACTGAAGGTCGTGAGAGCGCGAGCGTTACTAACGAATTGCTACTGAAGGCCCCCGGTATGTTGTTTTGCCTCGCCTGCCCCAGGCCGCGCTTGGCGCGGGCATGCGCTGCATCATCACCTACACCCCGTCCACCAAGAACCAGGTGTGTGGGAGAGGTGGGAGGAGGGCATAAGACCGCGAGAGTCGGGACCACAAACGGGGAGCATGCACGCACCGTGGGGCGAAGCATGCCAATGGCTGTCGGTGTTGGTAAAAGCGCTGTAAGACTGGCCGCCCAAGCTTATACCGTACCACGTGCTTCAGCCGCCACGAGCTACCCACACAACTGCTCCCTGACTAGCTGGGGACCGGGCAGGCTGCGCACTGTTGTGGCTACAGGGACGTCCTGACTTGTCTAGCGCTAGGCTGGTCAGGAGCTCCTCCAGCCGCAACAGATGCAATCGAGCCCCGCTGCAGGCCCGTCGGGGGATCTGCCGCCTGTCCGCGCCGGTCCCTTACCTTGCCCCATCCGCCATAGTTGCACGGTTCGCATACCCTTGGTGTCGTTGTCCCGTTTGGGCAGTCTTCCAGCCGAATAGAAGTCAGTCGGTTGCACCGCACCGATGTGTTGCGATGTCGTATTGGCGTGGTTGCGTCGCTAAGTGCTGCCGTTGCTGTTGCCGGTGCTTATGCCGCTGCTACGTCCGCTGTTGCTGCCCCAGGCGTTTGAGGGGGCCGAGCTGGTGGTTCCGGAGCTGGGAGAGGGGCGTGACGTCCACGTGTCTGTACGGCAGCTCATGTCGGGCCCGGCCGTGCGCACGTGGTAGCTGGCACGTGGCTGTCAGAATGCGGCCGTGGGCTGCCCGGAGCAGTTAGGGGGCTGCGACGTCGGTGATTTTGTGATGCATGCACCCCCGACTGTGAGGACTTTGTGCATGCTAGCATAAGCGCTTTTCCTTTGACCGCATGTGTGGTTGTGTACAGCAACGGGCAATTAGCTTTGTATTCCATTTTGCATCGCGAACCACGCTCGAATGGAGGTTGGGGCATACGTGGCGTGTGCGTTCGATGGGAGAGAGTGCAGACGGGTTTTTAGGCAGAGAAGATTGCAAGAGCGGCTCATGTATCCCATGTGCGTAAGGTATGACGCATGAGAAGCTGAAATCCGCTTTGTGCTTACGCTGTGGCTGGGCCGGTGCGTGTGTCAGGTGCACGTATCCCGGAAGAGGGGTGTCGATACGGAGTGCTGCGTGTTGCACTGAGTGGACGCGAGTGCTGCTGGCGCCGCTGCAAGGGCCTGAGCTGTCCATACAACTGTGCATCCCCACGATCAACAGTGGTCGGAAGCACGCTGTCCATGTTACCAGTGCCTGAGTTCACCTAAAAGTCTAAAGGTTGCACCGTCGTCACCAGTCCCCACCAGGAACGTTGCCGTTCAACCGTCACACAATCTCGGTGTACAGTCTGGCTTGGGCGCACTAGGTTTTGTGCGCCGCTCTCCCCGCTGCTACTCCGAAGCGTGTGTGAGGCACCAGCTTTGAGGTGCATGATAGTACCGGAAACAGGGGTGCCATCCATTATGCCGGGGATCGGCTTGCATGCATTGTGCTGATGGGCGCTACCCCTCACAGTCCCGATTCGCGTTCCCCCAAACCCTTCTCATCCCTCCAGACTCCCCCAGCTTTCTCGCGTTTGCTACCCCCTTCTCCTCCGCTGTCTGCCGCCTTCACACATTCGCTTCTCCTGTGCAGCCTTGCACATCCCACCTCCACAACACCCCACGTGCCCAGACTGCCCACAGCCTTACCCCTCCATATGTGCCCCTCCCTGCCCTGCTGCCCTTGATTCTGCCCTCTTGTGCGTCTTTCCACGCAGCTACACTCCGGTATCCAACTATACTGACCAGTACGTTCACTAGTACGTTCTGTTCCCCGTCTGCAGGCGTTTCCCGGCGCGGAGCGCATCGTGTACGAGCTGGGCGGCTACCCTGCCAACGTCACCGTCAAGGAGCTGCAGGAGCGGCGCATCGTGCAGGACGACCGGGTCGACTTTAGCGTCAGCGACCCAGGCACCTTCTTCTATTGAATGAACGCAGGCACAGCAATCATGGCCTATAGCAAGTAGCTGCTTGCGGGGTAGTGCGCTGGTGACTGTTTGAAGTGGACGCGCCGTGGTGCCAGCTGTGGGCCGGAAGGCTGGGCTGTGCGGTGCTGTGCGGTTCGGTGTTACGGCAGTTGTATTTTGGCATTGGTGCGCAAGAGCGTGTGGGCGGTGCGGGCTGTGTCGGGGGCCAGCGGCGAGGTCACAGCCGTGAGCTCTTGTGCATGGGGGGTGCGCTCGTGTAAGAGGCTGGGCCTGGGGGCTGCCGAGGGGCTGCCTGCCGGGGGCTGCCTGGGGACCTGGGGGATGCACTTCCTTAGCGAGGCGGCCGCTTACGGGTTCACGAGATCTGGATGGCATGCTGCTGTGTTGTACACGTCCTGGCCGCTGTGGGCTGGGGCGGGGGCTGAGCCTGCGTGCCTGCCACGTGCCGCAACTCCCCGGCGGCCAAATCGCGCACGGTGGCGTGGTTCATGCTGGTACACATTGCTGTTTGTAATGCGATTTTGCCTACACACATCCTTGTGTTGTGTGGGGGGGTGGCTCTGGGCCGGGCCGTGTGGTGTGGTCACGGCATGGCAGGTTCGCCGTACCCAAGGCGGTGAGCATGTGTTGCAGCGGCTTTTCATGGCATGAGCACGAGGTTTGAAACCATTAGATTACCGTGCGCAGAGCAATTGCTGTTGGTGAAATGAGCCCACATCGCGCACATGTAAGCGCCGACATACCGTGCTCCCATGCCATGCTTTGGCTGGCCATGGTGGGCTGGGGCTGCCTGGGTCTGCGGTGCTGTTGCCAGGCCCCGCGAAGTGGCAAAACCGGCAGGTGTGTGCGTCTGCGGCACTTCTGGAGGGTTGAGGCTTGCCAAGGCAAGCGCGGAGGGCTGGTGTAGGGTACGTGAACTGTAAATCCATACATACGTGAGGCTGTTACACCCTCCTAGTAGTATCACTAACTGGGGCTGCCTGACTGGCCGGCGCTCCTAGGAAATCGCACCAAAGCTGCGGCAGGCTGCGGCACATTGATGACTCTGTCGTGCTGCATTCCTGCACGTCCAATGGGCCAGGTTAACCATTGAACAGGCTGTAGTAGCACCATAGTCACCAACTACACGGCTGCCGAAGGCGAACAGAGGCGAACGAGGATCGCCGCCAACCCGCAAGAGTTACAAGCCTACATTTAGCGTTATTCTTGAACCCCAGTCTCCAGAGGTTCTACACATTAGGAGTGCAGGAACTTCGCTGACGTACGTTCTCGTCCACATTTGACATTGACAAAGCACTCCGCCAGTTGCGGACACATGCACCCAATCCCGTGCCGCGACAGCAGGAGCTGTACTGCAGACACGCACATTATTGCGGCAGCGCAACATGAATCTACGCCAGTCAAAGAATGCAACGAAGGCAGTGCATCCCCGCCTGTAAGCACATTGCGACCTCGAGCCTACATGAGCAGGGACGCAGTACCCAAAATCCAGCCTAAAGCACACACGCAATCACAGGGATTGGCCCCATAAACCTGTCGGACGGGTGCACACCACAGGGCGCACCATCCATCTGGCCGCTGCCCCACATTCGAAACATGCGCGCCAAGTTGGACACGCATATCAAGCCCCGCGGCGCCCCCACAGACATGAACATTATTGCACACGGCACCTGCAGCCAGGTAGGCACCGCCATCCTGGGCTGCAGGTCCCAAGGGTGGCCTGCAACCCACAGTCGTGCAGCCGACGCGCGACGTTAAGCCACGCCTCCCATCCAAATCCACCTAAGATGAAATCGTTTGTAACCCAGGCCTGCAGCTGAATGAGTGCCGCATGAACGCCCTCGCCGTACCCCACACAAATGACATCGCTCTACGTGGCTCCCCAATCCAGAGGCACCAAAGCACTGCAGCCTCGCTCATACACAATCGCTCCTACCATTCGCTCTCAACACCTCACATCAACAAAATAACCTACTGCCCAAAACGCAACTCTACAGAGCTAAGCCATTTGCACCAAATGTCAACACTTCCTGCCTACCTTTTGTTGCCGCACGGAATGTGCACAGAGCCTTCGCATATAATGCTAAACAAAACAAGCGTGCACGCTGCTCGTCCGTTTCCCAATCCCAGTCCACCACGTCTTGACTCGTCTCCACGGCCCCACAACTTCCGCAAGTCCCCTTGAGTTTTCACCCCGTCCTCTGGCCAGTTCCCCTTTGCTCCGCGTAATCCATGTATGCACAAAACGCTTCTCCATTCACATCAAAACCAAAGCCTCGACATCATCCATGCGCCACCTCAAAAGTTCCCCAATGGGCTTACCAGGCCGAGAAAAGCACCCACCATCCACCATCTGCACGCACCAGTCAGGCTCCCAAGTATGAGCGTGCAAGGAACCGACCCTGCACACGGAAGTCTGACTTTCAGTCCATAATCAGGCAGGACCAGCCATTAGCCCGCATGTACATCGTATGCAGTCAGCGTCGTCACAGCAACCCCAGAACGCACAGACGTGTTGGCAGCGCGTCGCGGCAGCAGGGCCAAAACCGCCCGGGCCGGCCGGGTTTCCCTCTCGTCAGGGGCTGGGCCGGCAGGGCTCCTGTCCGTGCCGCGCCCGCCCTTCGAGCTGGTGTCATGTTTCAAAAGATGATGAAACGAAGGGTGGCGAACCAGGGCAAAAGGTGAGGGTGCGACAGAAAGCGCAAAACGTGCCGTGCGCCTTATGACCAAACGTGCGCCCCTGCTGTCAGCGCTGGCGCACGCGCGTCTCTGCATTGCACAGCACCAGCACACACCCGTAAAAGGGTGACGTAAAAAGCCTCAGTTGAGGGCGTACCCTCGCTCCAACACTGCCATGCGCCGCTCGTCTTGCGCAGACCACACAACCCGCACGTGCAGCTCATGCTAGTATTTTGACCCGTCCCCACACGCATACAGCTGATTGACGTATCCAACATTTCCACAGCATGCAACCAGATGAAGGATAGACACGTGCACCGGGCTTCGCGCTCCGCACAAGTTCTTCCGGCACCATGCCCCCCTGAGACGCCCAGCCTGCCACTCGCATGCCAACTCAAACGCCACGCGACCAGCCCTCGCTCCGCGTGACAATGTCAACAACTGATAACGGCACCAGCGCAACCGCGCTATCGACCATCGCCACAGCCCGTAATGTATGCCATGATATGTAGCACACGCCAGCAGCAAATATACAAATCATGCCTCATGCGCCACCATTTACAAAACACGCTTGCCAAGCCAGCAGTCGCCTGCCGCTCCACCGTGAAAACTTGGCCGCAACCGGCCAACAGACGCGACCTTCACATCCACACTCCTACACCACCGCAACACAACGACCTGCCACACCTCCTTATCCGCGTCCAACAAACACAGCTGGCCGGCGCTGCTCCTCGCTACAATGCTCCCGTCCTTGATGACACACCTCCCTGCTCCCGTCCTTGATGACACACCACCCTGCTGCTACCACACGCCTTAGACGTTCCTGCCGCAGCCGCTGCAACCTGTGCGAGCCCATGGCTCCGCCCTAGGCTGACTGTTGCCCACGAGGCCCGCCCAAGGCCGTCTTCGGCCGACGACTCCGCCCTTAGGCCATCCTCTTAATGGTCGTCATGACGGTGTAGTGTGTTAGCAGCTGCCGCAGCTGCACAGGCTTGGCGCCAGTCACCTCGTCCAGGCACGTGCCCTTGTAGTACACGCGGAAGGTGGGCAGGGCGCGTATGCGCTGGCGCGTGGAGAACTCCTGGCATGCGCTGCAGTTGAGCTTTGCAAACTTGACGTTCTTGAAGGCGCATGACAGTTTCTCCACCTCCTTGTGCATCAGCTGGCAGGGGCCGCACCAGTCTGCGGAGGGTGGTGCGGGGAGGGAGCGAGGGACAGGACGGGGTCGGGGGTTAGTCGGACACGGTGAGAGGAAAGGTGTCGAAAGGTGAACGTATCAGACAGTGCCGAGGCAAGACCGTGTCAAGGGAGGTAATGCGCGAGCGAAGTGCTGAGCGGAAGTGCTGGGCTGGCCTGTGGGCGTGCAAGCTGTCCCACTTCACGTCATCCTGACGCTGCTGGCGGGAACGATCTGGAAAGCTGTGAGCCCCTCTGAAGGCATGCCAGTGCATATGTGTCATGCTTTGCGTGCAGTTGGCATAAGCCGCGTGACTCAAAGTGACACCGCGGATGAGTGCCGTTGTGCTCGACAGAGATGCAACACCCTCTTCCGTCGCTGCGCGTGCTTGGAGCCGAGCCTCAAGAACGCAGCAGTCAGAAGGGGTGCCTGGTAATTCTAAGGCGCCGAATATGACAGCTTAGCGTGCGCAGACGCCCATGCGCGCTCGTGCAGGTCGATGGCCACCCTGCCGGAAGCTAACCCACCTGTGTACCAGTCGACAACTACAAGAGAGTCGGAGGACTCCTGGATGAAGTCGTAAAATGAGTTGGGGTCAAGCTCCGGGACATCCGGCTTGGGCTTAGGCAGGAGTTGAGGAGTCGCAGTCGCTGGGGCCACGTCCACGCGCATCGCAGCGGTAACAGGTCCAGCGGTAGCTGCGTGTGCCGCAGTGGTGACGCGCTTCCAGGCTGACCCAGGGACAGGCCTCGTCGCCATCACTCTGGAGCACCGCGCCGTGCTCGCCGCTGGTGCGCGCTGATGATGCGCCGATATAGTATTCATGGCGTATTAGCACAGGTACAGCTGCGACGACTTTGGAGGCTTCGCCGCTGAAAAGGGACGGTCAGGGATAAGCGCCCCTCTTGCAGACCAATGCCTCGCCGCTGTGAATGACTCTTGTTAAGACGTTTAGAGCTACACAAGGTACGTTCAACGGGGGAGAGCTTCAGTGTTCACTTTAGAAGCAGGAACGGAACAGCAAGTCGCTATGTATAGCTGTACAGTAGTGAGGCTCCTGACGTGTCTAGTCTACTCTTTGGGCAGGTATCCTTTACGGAGCACATGATGCTGACGCGGGTTTCCTGTCCGATAAAAATCTAGGGTAATGGGCCTCCATGCAACCTAGCCCGAACACTCCATGCCATGACGCTATCTATCTATAGGACCTTTACCTGCATTTTGGTGGAGAGACAGTGAGCCTCCAACAGCGCCATGGAGACTAAAGGACCTCTCGGCCTCGCAACACGGTCTGCCGCTCTCCTGGCCTTGATACTGGGCACTTCATTGCTTCGTACTGGTGCCCAAGGAAGCTCTGCTCAGCCTCATGCGCCGCAGAATGCTCCGGGACTTCCGCCCGACCCATGGACCACCGACCTGGACGTGTTCTCTCTTCATTCTCGCCTTCGCGACGGCCGGTGAGCCAGTGCAGGCCCACGCTGACGGCATGCATGGCAAAGAGACCAGGGCCATTCGGCGACTGCTCCGCTGCCCTGATCGCTATCCACTGGCGGCCATCTGGACTGGCCGCGAAGAAACACTTTGGTATGCGCTGGCTGTGGACTGTTACGATACAATCGTAACTGTCTGTTTACCATCATCGCGGCTTGCGGCGCGCAGGCTGTGGCTGGTAATGTTCCACGTGCCCTGGTGTCGAGGCTGCAAGCGCATGGCTGGGCAGTGGGCCGAGCTGGGGGAGGCTGTAAGCTCCTACCCCGATGTCGCGCTGGCCAGGTGAGAAGTAGTCAGCTGAAGATCTGTAATGGTACCGTATTGAGGCACTTGATGAAGGTAGATAGATATGCTGGGTGCGGTGAATTCCACGGCCTGGCTTGACCAGGCCTGGACACTACCCAAGGGTGTACACACCACGGGAGCGGAACGGGCGCGTCAGGGGCAAAGGGGAATCCTTGCCTGCCAGCTGCTGCTGCTGCTACTGCTGCCGCATGACGCGTACGGATCGCCTGTGCGGCGCACACTCATCACTACCAGTCTCCACTGTGTTTGCCACTGATGCAAGGACCCTGAACCCTACCCTTCCTCACAGACCAGCTGAACAGCGCCCCAAATGATACTCGGCGTTCCATTGCGATACCGGTACTGCACTACACAACTATTCCTCGCCTTCTGTTTCCCTCCCCCCCCCCCCCGTTGGTTTGGCCCCTTGCCCGCAGGTTTGATTGCATGCAGGACGAGGGGCTGTGCGAGCGGCTGGGCGTGGACCGCACGCCCACCCTGCAGCTGTACCTGTACGGCGAACACGTGGAGACGTACAAGGCCGACTTCTACCACGTGGACCTCATGCGACCCTTCCTGGAGAGGATGCGCATCAAGTACGGCACCGCAGAGTCGTACGGCAAGAAGCCGGCAGCTGGTGCTGCTGCTGCTACCATTGGAGGCGCGGCCACAGGGGCGGCGGAGGCGAGCAGACCGGCGGGGCCCGCGGGGGTCGGGAACGACGCGGGTGGTGGGGTCATTGAGGCGACCAAGGTGGAGCCAGGCGTGTACGACAGGCCGGCAGGCTCGCATGCGGCGCGCGGGGAGAAGAGCTGCAGCCTGGATGATCAGATGCTGGACATTGATACTGGTGACGTGGTGGGTTGTGGTAGCGGTGGTGCGAACCCGCTGCCCGATGCGCGGGAGATGCCGGCGGGGGGCGTGGCGGACGGGGCCCCGGATGTGGGCGGCACCACCACCGCGCATGTGCACCTGCAGGCTGCACAGGGGCAGGGGCAGGGGCAGGGGCAGGGGGAGGGGCAGGGGGAGGAGCAGGGCCAGGGGCAGGGCCAGGGGCAGGGGGAGGAGCAGGGGGGGCTGTCGCGGGTGGGGCGGGGCGGGGGCCCCTCGATGGCCGCGCTACAGCAGGACCGGGAGGAGCTGTGAGGCGGGCCTGGGTGGGCTGGCGGACGCTGTGGGGGCGGCGGCCAGAAGGTCCCTGGGGCCTGGCACTGTGGGATTGGTGTGGTGTAGTGAAAGTGGTGTCTGCATGCCTTTGCCAATGGTCGCTGGCGAGCACGCTGTGGAGGAACGCTTCCGTGCTCTGTCATAATAATTTGAGATAGCACCACGTCAATCGGCAGCAGAGAGGGCACGCGGGACTGGACATTGTGCAATTGGCGTCCCCGCCTCAGCCGAAAGTCCGCATGACAACAGTAGCCTGGAGCGATCCATGACATGCTGTTGTGCTGGCCGTTTGCAGCATTGCTGAAGCAGTGGGTCCTCTGGTAGTACACTCGTTCGTTCAGTTTGTGTTGTATAGGAGCATAAGGCCATTGCAAATGTCGTTGCTTCTGTGAGCAGCTTGTAGGATGCCGGCTGCACGTTCAGTTCAGGCGACCAACCGTTTAGGCAGGCCAAGCGGGGTGTTGGTAAGTGCCGGTATGCACTCGCGCTACCGACCACGCCTCACAGCGACGCGCGTCCACGGTGTGACGGCGGCCACGGCTGGCACGGGGCACGTGTCAGTCCGTCACGGCAGTCGGAACTGCACCGGTATCGGTGCGGACTGCAGCATTACCGAACTCTAAAAGCAAACTCATGGCAGGCTGTCCGTTGCCAGAACTGCTTACAGGAGCTTGTGGCTTAAGGATTCCGTATGTGCAGTAGAGCACACGGATCCACGCGCAAAGGAGGCCGTGCGGCCAGGTCGCCACAACTCATCGAGGTCTGCAGGCCGCCATCCGTCATCAGCCCTCCCGTTTTCTAGACAACACGCCGTATGTACAAAACGCAAATCACAGAACGTCACAGCCTTGGACACACGACAGATGCTCGTGCGCTGTAAGACAGCATACTGGCACGGACTGCAATCCTCCACGAGTCACAAATTATCTATCGGAGACAAAGGAAGCTGGCCATCGGTTGCAAGCCATCGGTGGCCTAGCATCCAAGTACGCCAGACACGGCCATAGGGAATTACCAAGAGGACGTGCGACATGCTGTTGCATGCATCCCCAGCCCTGTGATAAGCACTGCGGCAGGTGCACTTGCATACCGGTATGGGTCAAACTCCATGCTGCCAAGTACCGTGGGTGTTTCCGTCCATCGCGTCCCCAATTCAGCTCTTCACGTTACGCCCACACGGGCACCTTCATGCTTGTTGACCCTCCAACACCCATTCCACACGCGCATCACGCCTGTCTTTCACCCCGCCCTGACATGCCCCACTCCACCCGCATTTTTTCGTCTGGTGTAAACTCCACCCTCCGCACGCGACCCTTGCATGCACCACCGCAACCGCCCCCGTCCCCGCCCCTCTTCACCCTCGCTGCTCACCCACCACCTAGCGCTACCGCTCCCCGCCCCCGCCCAGCGCCGGCAGCGACGAGCTGTTTCCATGGCCGCCACCACCACCCACAGCACCCGCACCCGCATACCCTGCCACCCCAGGCAACACGGGCCCCACGCTCATCCGCCTGGCCCGCGCGAAGCGGGTGCTGCTGGGGGACCCAGGGCACGCGGCCGCCAGGAGGGGCTCGGGGCTGCAGCCGTTCAGGTTGGCAGCGTCCGACCCACGGGTCCGTCCGCGCGACGTAACGCCAGCGCCTCCGCCCGCCGCCGCCATGGCCGACGCCGTCGCCACGTACGCGTGGCGGCCCTGGGGGGCAGCAAGGAGGGGTGGTACCGGCATCGCGTCAAGGGGAGAAGGGAGAAGGGCGTGGAGAGAGTGGGGCGGCAGGTAGGGTTACTCAGCCCGGCAGGGTGGAGGGGCTCGGGAGGTGAGCTCCACAGGCCGCGTGCGGAGCAGGCAAGTCTGCATTGGCGCAACGGGCGTGCGGTACCAGCCTCCTGGTGAGCATGCACGCGTGGGTGGAGGTGACCCTGCAAGGGGCTTGCATCTAGCACGTGTACCCCTCACCTGTGCGTTCAGGTGTCCTACGCCGGCCCCACTGCCACCCCCACCGCCTCCGCCCAGTAGGTTGACGTTGAGCAGCAGACTGTCGACGCTCACGCCGCCTCCGCCGCCGTCTAATTCACCGCCGCCGCCATCGCACGAGTACGACACGTAACTGACGGCGGCGGCGCCCCCGCCCGGCGAGACGGAGTACAGCAGCGAGGCGGCGGGGCCGTCGACGGAGCCGCGGCGGCGGCTGCGTGTGGCGGTGACGCCGCCAGCAGCGGCAGCTGTGCCAAGCTCCATTCTGGGGTAGTGCCGCAGGGGGCTGTGCGGCGGCGAGGGGCAGGAGGCGTAGGCGGCGCGCACGGCGCTGTGACCAGCGGGCGACGGCGCGCGGCCGCCTGGGCCGGCGGAGTGCGTCCCGGGCCTAGCCAAGGGGCCATGGCCTCCGGGTGAGGAGCAGTCCTCGGGCCAGGCCGGGTGCGGGGTGCGGCCGCCGGGGCCGGCGCTCTTGGGTGTCGCTGGGTGCTGGTAGTGTTGGTGCGGGTGTGGTTGGGTGTAGTCTGGGTGTGGGGAGTGCTGGTGGCCGTACTGCTGTTGCAGCTGCTGCAGGGCGGGGGAGGAGCTGCCGTGGGGTAGGGTGATGGACGAGGAGCGGGCGGCCAGGCCAGGGGAGCGGGGGCTGCCGCCTGAGGAGGTGGGACGCAGGCCCACGCCACCCACGCCCGAGCCGAGAGGGCTCCGGAACCCACAGGGGCCGCTCATGTTGACAGCTGCCGCGCCGCCGGTGCTGGTGGGAGCAGCTGCTGGTAGGCCCGCGGTGGGGGTCAGGTTGGCGATGGATCCGCGGGGGCTGGGACTGCCGTTTCGGCCGGGGAGTATGCTGGGCAGCAGGGTGTGTTGCTGCTGCTGCTGCTGCTGCTGCTGTAGCAGCTGCGAGGCAGGCATGGGCAGCTGGGAGGAAAGGGCAGGGCCCCGCTGTGCCTTCGTGGGGAGGAGGGCGGAGGAGGCGGTTGGTGTGACGGCGGCGGCTGCGGACTGGGTTTGGTTGTGGAGGGCCATGGGAGCCACGCGTAGGTAGTCGGAGGGCGGGGAGGCGAGGGGATCCACAGCAACGCTGAGTGCGCTCGCGTTGCCAGAGGGCTGTGCGGAGGGAGGCGGCGGCAGGGAGCCGCCGGACGGTGCTCTGTCGAGGGCTGCGGTGCCGGACAGGGAAGTGGAGCGGCTGCGGAAAAAAGTCTGGGGGGGGGGGGGGGGCGGGAGCGGTGCTGCGGGGCTGAAAGGCGAGGGGCTGAGTGGGGTGCGAGGGGAGGGTGATGGCCAGGCGGGGGGTGCGCCGGAGGGTGACTGGTCGGTGGCGATGGGGGAGGCGCAGGATTCGCAAGTGGGAAGGGAGTCGTCTGGGATGATGGACATGGGCGGTGGGGCGCCCGATTGCGTAGCTGGTTCGTCGCTTGGTGCAACAGCGTCCGCAGCGGCGTCCGCAGCAGCGTCAGTGGCGCATGGTTCGTCAGCAGCAGCTTCGGTACGGTCGGGTGCGTCTTGAACGCCGGTATGGTCCTTGAGGGACGTGCTGCCTACAGCAGGTACTGGAACTGCTGCTGATAATGTGGGTGCTGAGCCGTGCGGCTTACCCGCTGCAGTAGACGCCCCTAAAGCGCGTCCCAGGTGCTGCTGTTGCTGCTGCGGCTGTCTGCCGGCCGGCAGGAAGCCACCCGCAGACCTCCTAAACGGTGTCGCGCTCACTGCCGCTGCACCCGCCGTAGCTACAGGTGAAACCCAACTGGCACTGGCGATTACACCCCTGCGCACCGTGTGCGGCGGGGAGGCCCCAGGAGAGGAGGGGTGGGTCTGGTGAGCTGGCGGCGGGTGGGGCACGCGCCCGAACGCGGTGCCTGTGACCCCCGTGGGCGGCGCGAGTGCGGCCTGCGGCCCGCGGGCCGTGTACAGCCCCACTGCGGTCGCGACGCGGTGGCGTGGCTGCGGCACGTACGGCGAGGTGGCTGTACTGCCGGCGTTGTACACCACGTGATTGTACGGCTGCTGGGGCAGCCCGGAGGGCGACCCTGAGATGCTGTGCCGACCAGCAGCGAGGCGCGCGTTGCCGACTGCCTCCTGTTGCGGCTGCTGTTGCTGCCTCAGCTGCGGTGGGCTGTGAGGGGACTGCAGCCCCTGTGCACCACCTGAGCCATGTAAGAACGCCCTCCGCCGCTGCTCCTCGCCGTTGCCTTGCTGCTGCAGCAGCTGTTGCTGCTGCTGCTTCTGCTGCAGCTCCTCCAGCTCCGCCTTTTTCCGCAGCACCTCAATCTGGTCCTCCATGCTGGCAATCTCGGACCCCAGCTCGCTCAGCAGCTTGATGGCGGTGGCAGCCATGGCCGTCACCTCGGGCGGCGGCGGCGGCAGCTCCTCTCCCGGGCTCTGCGCCGCCGCCCCATCCACAGCCGCCACAGGCGCCCTCCCCGCCGGCTGGATGCGGATCAGCGACCCCAGCTTCACCGGCCGCCGCCAGTAGTTGCTAGACCCGTAGCCCGACGCAGCAGCCGTTGCCGCTGGCCGGACTCGAACTTGCATCCTCGCAGCCCCCGCGCCCCACGACGCCACCTCCAGCGCCCCGCCGCCGCCACCGCCGGCGCCGCCGCCGCTGGCCAGCCCAGCCAGACCCCGTGCTCGCACGCCCGGTGCACCCGTCCCCAGCCCCCCTGCCCATGCGGTAGCACCTCCCGTACGGTCCGGCCTGGTCGCCATCCTCATCCTCTGGCCCGCCAGCAGGTCCCTGAACGCCCTCGGCCGCAGGAAAGCCGCCACCGGACTGCACATCGCACTCACGGTGGCGCGCACGCGCGCCTGGCGCCGGCGGTACCGCGCCCGCTCGTACATCACCCCCAGGCTCCTGCCGTACACCGACGCGTGCACGGCGAGGGCAGCCGCTGCCGTACGCCGCTGCTGCTCGTACTGCTGCTCCACATCGCGCCTCTGCGCCGCCTCCGAGCGGCGGATGGTCACGGTGATGAGCTCGGGGCTGTAGCCACGTGGCGACGGCGGCGGCGCGGGCAGCCACCTCGTCATGTCGTACAGCACGTCAAACTGCCGCACAGCCTCCGGGTCATCCAGCTCGCCGGCGGGCTCGCCGTCCACGTCTGTGCCGTCGTCGTGGTAGAAAACCGCACCACCCTCCGTACCCTGCAGGCCGCCATCAGCGCCAGCGCCCACGTCTAGGATGCGCGCGGCACCGTCGACCTTTGTTGCAACCTCCACAAGCAGCGCTCCACGAGCACCAGCCCGTTGCCCTACTGCCCCGGCCGCCGCCCTGCCTGCACCTGTCTGTGGATGCTGGTGGTGCTGGTGGTGGTGCTGCCCCGCCCGCACAGGCGCAGCTCGCGACCCGTGGGTCGGACCCGCCCCCACAGCCCCCACACGAGCACCCGCACGTGCCACCTCGCTGCCTCCACCGCCTTGGCCCGACGTCCCCATGCCCCCTACCTCCTCATACGCCTGGGGCCAGGGCTCCTCCCCCGTCTCCGCTGCACCCAACCCGACCCCTGCCGCCCTGTGCCCATGTCCGCCAGCCGCCAGCTCCCCACCGTAATGCACGCCAGGCTGGGGCGAGAGACCCACAGAGCCGTGCATGGGCATGGCCGTGGGCATTGGCGCGGACACAGGCACGTGTGCCTGGCCTGCTAACCCACTCACTCCCAGCTGCGGCCAGGGGCCCGAGCTAGACACCCTTCCGCCTTGCCCCTGCCCCTGCCTCTGAACCGGTGCTTGGCCCTGGCCTGCGTGGCCGGCCAGGGAGGCACCTGGCACTGCGCCGTGCACTGGCCGGGAGGATACGACCATGGGGCAGCCGCCGGCAGGGGGAGTCAGCAGCCTGTGCGCCATGCCGTGTGCCGGTGCTCCCCCAACAGGCTGCTGGTGTGGATGGCTCTGCGGAGCGGGCGATGAGGTCAAGGACCGGCTCACTACCGCTGCAGCAGCACGGCCCTGCCCGCTCACACCCAGCTGCTGCTGCTGCTGGTGGCGGTTACCCTCCTCGCCGTCCTCTGAGGCGGTGGCCCAGCCTGCCTCGCTGTCGCTGTCGCTGCTGCTGCTGTCGCTGCTGCTGTCGCCCAGGTCGTGCAGCGGGAAGGAGCCGGGGCCGGCCGCTGCGGAGGCGGCTGCAGCTGCTCCTGCGGTGCGCTTGGGTATCTCACCAAGGCGGGCGGCCCCGAGAGGGAACAGCCGGCGAATGACCTGCGTAGCAGACGGAGCGCCATGTGAGAGGGCTCGTGCAAGGAGCGTGTGGCCAAGTACACGAGGCGCGGTCATTGTGAGTTACGTTTATGGTTGCAGGCCCAGTATGGCGCGTCCGGAGAGCCAAGGGGGCCACAAGGATGGAAGATACAAGATGAGTTTTGAGGCGCCCGGTGACGGGGCTGGCAGGCAGGCCGCAATGCGGAACAGGAAGACTAGCAGCACTTAGACGACGGTCACTGCGCGTACGGCTTACCGCCTGGTCCACCCCGCCGGCCTGGAGCACCGCCAGCGCCACCCGCAAGGCAGAGCCCGGGGGCTGGGCGCCAGGGCCCGAGCCCTGAGCTTGTATATAAGCCTCTGTCCCTGCATCAACCACATCGTGCACCTGTGGAGGGTAGTGAGGGTGGGACCCCAGCACTGTCGCCGTAGCAACGGCACTGCCAGCAGCCACCACCGCACTGCCAGCCGCCGCCGCTACCGCAGCGTTAGCAGCAGTTTCCAACCGCCCGCCGTCGCCGCCGCTGCTGCCGTCAACGGAGGCCCTGGCGGCACCGGAACCGCGGCGCATGGCCGGACCGCGGGACGCCGCGGCCGCTGTGCCGCCGGGCGGATGGGGCAACATCTGTTGCTGCTGCTGCTGTTGCTGGTGCCCATGCTGCTGCTGCTGCTCTGGACGGTCGTGCTGGTGGTGGTGGTGCTGCTGCTGTGGCAAGTCATGGTGTTCCTGCTGCAAGTCGTGGTGGGATTGCACAGGCTGCGAGGCAAAGTGGGCGTGTGCCTCTGGGTACGGGCGCTGTTGGTGGAGATGGGCGGGGGAGTGCGCCTGGGCCTGCCCAGCAGCAGCGCCGGCGCCGGCCCTGGCGCCGCCGATGCCGCCGCCTCCAGCCTGGCGCAGCTGCACTACCGAAGGCCCCCCAAGGGCGAGGGGCAGGCCTTGGCCCAAGCCCATTTGCCTGTGTGCAAATAGGGTCGGCTTAGACACACCGTGACCAAGGTGACAAGGTGGAAGGGAACCAGCGGCGCCCTGACAAGCTGGGCGAAGAACAGCACAATGCCCTGCAGGGCCAGACCCTGCCTGCACCAAGGCGCCGAGGCCTCGAGCACTAACTTACCCCACCCTGCGTCCTCACCTGCAGAACGCCTCCAGAGCAGTGATGAGCTCCGAGCCACGCAACACCGCCACCTTGGCCTCCACCGGGTCGGGCTGGCGGTTACCCCTCTGTGGGGGCCCGAACGGCTGCGGTTCCGGAGCCAGGGGCGCCCCGCCCGCAGCGCCTGCCCCGGCCCCGGCCCCGGGCGGCAGCACCCAGCCGAACTGGGTGTACACGGCTCCAGGTACGTCGGCGCCCTGCGCAGATGTGTATTAGCGAGGGGAAGTCCATGCAAGGGTCATGTAACAGAAAGCACGGCCCGAAGGTGGGGGCTCACCTTCCCATCAACAAAAGCTGCGTCCGTCCATATGACCAGGGCAGCACGTTGGCACTGCTAGTAGCTTTACTGCTTGCATGCACGCCCTTGCGTCCCCCTGTCTCACCTTGAGCAAATTCGCCTGGTGGATGGACGGCCGCACCCGCCGCCGCACCTGTCCCGTCCGCGGCCGCGGGCGGTACAGCAAGCTCGGCCCGCCTGGGCCCACGATGTTGTACGTCCCGTCGTGCCCTCTGCCCGCCGCCCTGGCCCGCGCCCGCGCCCGCCGCCGTTCCACCTCCCCATCCCCCTCCCCGTCTGCAGACACCCCCGACACCCGCCGCCCGCCACGCTGCCGCACGAGGTAGCCCTCAGGCGTGGGCGGGCGGCGGTAGGGGTGCGCCCCCGGGCCCTTGGTCAAGCTGCGGTGCGTGTCAGGGGGCGACAGCGTCATGGCCAGGGGCTGCTGGCGCACCGCGGCGCCGCCTCCGCGCCAGGCCGGGCCGTCGTAACCAGCCGCACGGGGGCTGACGGGTAGGGATCCGAGGCCGTACAGTCTATCCCGGCGGCGGCGTGCCTGCTGAATGGCCTGGTCCTGCGCGCGTTCGACCAGGATCGCCGCCTCAACCGCCGCCGTCGCCGCCGCCTTTGCGCGCAGGTGGCGGGAGTAGTACCCCTGCAGCTGCCTCGTGGCCTTGGCCTTCTGCCTCCGCACCTTTCGCTGCAGCTCCTGACCCCCAGCCCGCACTTCACCCTCCGACATGGTGTCATAGTCGCTCCCCGTCGTGCGCCGCCTGCCCCTCCCCCTCCCCTTCCCCTTCCTCCCACCCCCGCCGTAAGCCCCACTGCCCTTCGGCGGCAAGCCCCTCGCCGCCCGCTCCGCCACCCGCGCCGCCTTCCTCGCCGCCCTCCTCGCCGCCTTCTCCTCCGCCGTCGCCGTCGCCTTCCGCCTCCTCCTCCTCCGCTTCCCATCCGGCCCCTCCTCCACCTCCCCGTCCTCCTCCGCGTCGTCATCCGTAACCCACTCCCACTCATCACTATCGTCATCCTCCTCGCTCGTCATCCAGCTCTCCGACGTCTCCACCTCCTCGCTCTCCTCCTCCTCACTCTCCTCCTCGTCCTCCCCGCTCCCTGCCAAGCCCAGCGCCGCCGCCCGCTGCGCCTTCCTCGCCGCCAGTTTGGCCCTCACCAGCGCCTTCACCGCCTCGTCATCCAGCTGCAGCGGAGGCAGCACGCCAGAAAGCGCCAGCTTAGGCACACCAGCACCGCCCCCGCCTTCCGCAGCAGCGTCCAGCCCCGAGGCCGATGCGACGCTGGCCAGGGCCGACAGCCTGCTGCTGCTAGCCCCGCCGCCGAGGCGACTGGCCTCCGAGGCCAGGGCCGCCAGTGCCGCGGCAGAGGCGTCGGCGGCCAAGCCGCCGCCGGCGGCGGCGGAGGCCTCGGTGCCTGGCGGCGGCGGTGCGCCGTCAGCGGAGCCGCCGGCTGCTGCGCTCATGGCGGCCATGGCACGTGCCACCAGCTCCTCACGCGCCTCCTGCTCCATGGCCGCGAGCTCCTGTGGGTGTGGGCGCGGGTGCGGGTGTGCGTGTTGGGTGCGCCGTCTGCAACGCTCTCGGTTGAGCGCCCCTGAGCAAGTCTCACGAGGTAGGCGGTGCGGTACTCCGCTGCATTACAGCAGCAGGACGCGTTCCAGTGGCAGCACATGGGCACTTGCTTGAGAAGGAGATTGTGACCGGCAACAGGACCGGTGTATAATCGTGCAGCGGCAGTGAGCCAGTCAATACCTGGCCATCGCCCTGCGCATATTCCCCACACAACTTCCAATCCACAACCCACTGGCACAACCGCTGGCAGTACCGGTACCGCGTTGCCCGCCACACCCACCTCGGCCGTCACCTCCACCTCCGCCTCCTCGCCCCTGGCCCGCCGCGCCTTCCCCTTTCTGCCCTCGCTGCGGCCCGTGCTCTTGGCGCTCCTGCGCGACCGCCCCGTGCGCTGCCCCTCTCCTTCGCCCTCGCCCTCCTCCACCGCGTCCAGCGCCCCGCCGCTCTCCGTGTGGCGCCGGGAGGGCCCACCGGACGGCGTGGGCCCGGCAGCGCTGGAGGTGTCGCTGATGCGCCGCTGGCGGGCCTCACGCATGGCCATGTAGGCCTGGGGCAGGACGGGGCCAATGTTTCGGGTCAACGGTGCGTCAACCGTCGGTTGCATAGGGCCACCGGCGCGTCCGCCCTTTTGTGCCCAGGACAGGACGGTGTGGGGTCTCGGCAGTGATGGCTACATGGTTGCTACCGTAGTGCTTTTGTTCATGGAAACCAGGCACCCCACCTCAAGGCTCATGTTCATGGAGGCCGCCGCGTCCTCCAACATGCGCCTCTGCTCCGCCTCCTTGCGCGCCTTGGCGGTCTGCTTCTTCTTCTTCTTGCCGCCTTGCTTGTCCATGGCTGCGGGATAGGACAGGACGGGAAAAGCGCACGGGACGGCGTCGCAAAGCCATGCCAGCCAGCCTGGGGAACCCTCTCCGGCCGCCAAGTGCAGCCCAAAACAGCCGAGCACCCAGGACGCCGCCCAAGCGCATCCCCCTCACATGACCACAGGACGCCATTTTTTGTATAAAAACCGGCCTGCTGTGCAGTATACTCCCCTGCCCGCCCCGCCCCCGCCCCGCCAAACACGCCCATGGCACCGACCCCGGGCCTCACCCTTGGCTGCCGACACCGCCTGCTTGACCACCGTGGCCAGGATGGTGCTCTTGGCCAGCGGGAAGTTCCGGGGCGCCAGCAGCGGCTTGGCCTTCTTAGCCCCGCCGCCACCGCCACCCTTCTTCCCCTTCTTCTTCTGTCCCGCCTTCCCCTGCTGCCCTGCCCCGCCCGCCGCCGCGGCCGCAGCCGCCAGCCGCGCCTTCCTCGCCTCGTTCCGCGCCCTGCGCTTCTGCGCCCTCCGCTCCGCCTTAGCCTCCTCGTCCTCTGACTCCTCCTCTGACTCCTCTTCTGACTCCTCCTCCTCCTCCTCCTCCTCCTCTGACTCCTCCTCCTCCTCCTCTTCCTCAGACGAGGAGTCGTCAGACCCGTCGTCCACGTCCCAGTCTGTGCCGATGAGCGCCTGGATCTTGGACCAGAGGTTGTCTTGCTGCTGTCCGTACGACTTATCGGCCTGCGGGAGCCGAGCGTGTGTGCACACGAAACACGCCAGAAGTTGAACGCGAAGGTCAACTGTCAGTCACTGGGATGCGTCCTTGCATACCGGCCGATGGCCTCGTTGGCTGTCGTCCAAAAGAGCTCTGCACTGCATAGCCCTAGAATGGATTACGCAACAACAGCTGATGGCTTTGATACAGCCAATGTGCACCGCCCTGCGCCCACCTCGTCATCCTCGCCGCCCTGCGTCCTGCGGCGGGCGGAGGCGGCGCGCGAGGCGCAGCGGCTGGCGGCGCGGGAGGCGGAGCGGGACACGGCCCGCGAGGCGGAGCGGGACAGCGAGCCGGGGATGGTGCCACGCAGGGAGGTCTGCCAGTTGAGATTCTGTGGGCGAGTGGCAGGCATGGGGGACACGTGGGGTGTTGCACCAGCGGCGGGTGAGGGAAGGGCAGGTGTCGGAGGCTTGGGTATGGCGACACTCGGCTGTTGCTATGGTGCTACCGAATGCTTGACATGATGCTGTATAACTGCATACGGCATGGCGGTGTGAGCACCAGTGAAGGCGCGCATGCTTTGCTGCTGCCGTCGTGCGCACCCGGCTGCTGTTGGCCCTGCTCCACGTGCCGTTGCCGGTCCCGCTGTCCCGACCCTCCCCCGCGCCCTCGCCCTCGGGCACGTTGATGCGCGCGGTGCGGGGCCGCGCGCGCCGGGCCTTGGCCCTGCGGGGGACGCAGGGAGGAGAGGAGGGTTAATAAGATCCACTGTGGCCACAGAAACCAGCACCATCGCCACGGCAAGTCTTCTTCCTCCCGGGTACGGCAGTGAGTAACTTGTTCCTGTATGTCTGCTTGTAAGGGATTTTATATATCCCAATCCCGCACCGCATCCGCTACACTGCAGCACCATGCATGCGGGCTGAGCCCTAACGCACCCCAACACACAGCCAACCCAGTATCCTCTGCCCGTGCCACCGCCCAATTCGCCGGCCCCTCTGGCCTGTGTCCCACCTCTCCTGCTCCTGCTGCTCCAGGATTGCCGCCTCCGCCGCCGCCCGCAGCGCCGCCTCCATGGCCCGCCGCTGGGCCAGCTCCCTCTGCAGCAGCGCAATCTCCTCGCTGGCCTGGAGGCACAAGGGGGTGTGGATGCGGGTGCGAATGTGGGTGTGGGGTCGGGCACGGCGGAAAGGAAGTGCGGAAGGGGTAGAGAGAGCTCGCAGCTTCACTGCCTGGTGTAGTGTAGCACAGCGGCCTGAGGTGCCGCGTGCACGGGTGTTGTGGCGCTGCGGACTCCTGGCCTCCCAGCCCTAGCACTGGTTTGTGGGTACGCTGTAGCAGGATGCGGCGAGCTGGGATGAGACGGGCTACGGACAGCGCCCACCCGGGCCCCACCTTGCGCTTGCGCGCCGTCTTGTGCATGCGCCAGGCCTTCTGGATGGTCCGTGCCGCGCAGTGCAGGCGGATGAGGTCCATGCGGCCCGCCATCTCCGTCAGCAGCTTGCGGAAGTACACCGTCTTCTTGCGCCTAGGGACAAGGGAAGGGCGCGGACGGGACAGCAAGATGGAAGATTAAGATTACATGGAAAGGCGACGACCCTTTGCCACAGTACATTCGCGGAGCTGCCCCGGTCCCACACCCCATCCCCCAACCCCGTCTGCTCATGCCTGAGGTGACTACGTAGCCCCCAGTGCTCAATCAACCCGTACCGTGGGGAAGGTAGCTGTGGTCAAACCGTTCGACCTTTGCCCTCCGGTCTTCCAGCTTTCCCCGTGCGCCAGGTTCATGTGCACCCCCACCCACCACCCGCCACCCACCACCCACCCCTGCATGATGTCGCACCGCCACCACCGGCGGCCCCTCACATGTGACTTACAAAAACCTAGTTACCCACTTCAAAGCGCGCTGTGCCGCCAACCGCCAACCCCCACCCACCTCTGCATGATGTCCCACCACGTCTCCGTGGGCATCCCCTCCTCCTCAGCCGCCTGCTGGGCAGCAGCACGCCGGGCCTCGCGCATACGGCTCGCCTGCGGGGGAGGGACAACACCGGGGGCGGCAGCATGGGACAGGCCCCGGAAGTGTGGCTCGGCGCCGGGCCTCCGTGGCGTGAGAGCCAGAGTGCACCCGAAGCAAGGTCGCCAAGGGTCACCAGAGGATGCAGCCCCGTACCGCGGCTGCATGCATGCATGCGTAAAGGCTGACTCAGGGCCACCCACGGCTCTGCCGGCCGTGGTCTTGCCCCACTCCCAACGCCCGCACCAGCACCTAGCCCCCTCCCGGCCATTACCGCATCCCCCTTCCCCCTCGCCCCACCCCGCCTGCCACAGCCTCACCTCCAGCGCGTCCCGCACTGTGTCCCCCAGCCGTGGTGACGCAAGCGCCGCCGCCTCGGCAGCCGCCGCCGCCGCCGCAATGTCGGCCGGCACGCCCGCCGCCACCGCCGCCGCCTCCTGCTCCGCCACGCGCTGGTGCATGGACTTGTTGTGGGCCTGGGGCACGGGAGGGAGGGTTGCGTCGATGTGACTGTGCAAGGCGCGGGCGATTGGATCGCAGCAGTGCCATGGCGCACGCCGAAAGCCGAGGAACTGTGGGCAGCCCTGCCTTCTGGCGGACCCTTGCCGCGCGCCATACCCTGTGCTGCTGAGTGGTTCCCTTGGCGTGGCGTAGCACATACACCATAAACGTGGCACGTGTAAACAGCTTGAAATGGCCTGCGCCGGCCCATGCTTACGCGGCTGAACCCGCCCCGCACCCGCCGTGCAGGTCCTGGCCCTTCGTGCACCTGCACGAAAACACATCTGAGCACCACCTAGCCCACTTCATGCGCTGCCCCCCATACCCCACCCACTCACCCTGGCCAGGTGCAGCTGCTGCGGCGTGGGCTGCTGCGAGCTGCCGAACGCGATGTGCCCCGGCCGCGCGTTGTTGGCTGCGGGGATGAGGCGCTGCAGTGCGCGGAAGAAGCCCCACCGGTCCTTGGGTGCCTTGCCCGCCAGCACGGACGGGTAGCGCACCTGAGAGTCCCGGGGGAAGGGGGATGAGACCGGCGTGATGGTGCTGGTGCGGGTGGTTAGGGTGGTGTTTGTGGTAACCGCAGAACGATAATGCTGGCAAGGGGGACGCTTGGTGGTAAGGGTGGTATGGGGTGAGGAGGAAGCAAGGCGGCATACATCGTAGTCATGGCGCCTTGGCACACAGTGCTACAGTCGGAAGGGTGTTGGATAGCATCGCTGGCCCTGACGGCGGTGCACGGCAGTGCATGCGGTGCGGTACCACTTGGGTGCGGTCCATTCCGCCCCGCACCCAGGCCCCGGCCGCACCTTGGCAGTGCGGAAGGCGCTGGGCACCCTGCGGACGGTGGAGCGCGGGGCCCGCGGAGCCTCTGAGGGGGAGGGCTCGCCGTCATCGCCCTGGCGGGTGGGCGGTGGCCATCCAAAGTCACCACAGCCGGTTCAGTAAGCGGTCTGCAAACTGTGCAGAAGGCACTGCACGTGCTGACGTGCACCGGCGCTGCAGCTGTCAGCAGGCTGCCATACGGTATGCCGAGGTCATTATTTGCGGTTGAAGCTGCTTCTGCCGTGTTGCACCATCCCACCCGGCGACTATCCATTCCCCCCACGCCGCCCCATTCGCAGTGCACCTCTCAAATCCCCCGGCGCCTCATCCCGTCCACCTCCATGCCCTGCAGAGCCACACGACCGGTCCGTTGCCGCCCCCCCCCCGTTCCCCCCCCCCCCCCCCCCCCTCGTTTTTTTTAGGGGCGGGGCCCCCCCAAACCCCCCCCCCCTTTGCGTCCCCCCCCCCCCCCCATGCCCTTCATCAGCCCCGCCATCATCCGTTACTCCCCCAAGCCCGCCCCACGACCGCCCCAACCCCATGCGCCTTCACAAACGCGGGAACCTCCCCCCTGCCCAGCAGTGCTTGCTCTGGCCCCAGTTGTTCTTGGTCGAGCGCCGCAACGGC
>VFQN01001554.1_pt1 | contig 37877 bp, 42 predicted proteins | sample 3512371 | NCBI WGS metagenome assembly VFQN01 (sample SAMN10412370, study PRJNA504923) | tailings metagenome | isolation source: Replicate 2 from Balatoc abandoned mine | place: Philippines: Itogon, Benguet | collected 2017-08-28
GTATTTTCTGGCCTGGCGCGTGTTTTCAGGATCATGAGCGCTCACGCCCCTGCATGCTGTGATCCGGCGGAAATCTACCGCGAAGTAGTCCAGCATTGCGACGAATTCGGTGTCGGCGTCGACTTGCGCTTTCGCGACGTGATCATCGAAGCTCGACCAGGAAGCGATCCTGTCCTGCTCGCCGCACCGTTCGTGGATAGCGACCGCACAATCACGCGGCGCTGATTTCCCCGCGCTGCGGCGACCGGCAACAGTCCTACATAGTCATGCCTGATCGACCCGAGGCCGCTGAAGCGGGCCTCGGATGTGGCGCTTGCGCGCCTGCTCGGCCGAACGGCCGAGGAGAGGAGGGGGAGGGAGGAAGTTGGCTCGGACACGGTGTTCGAGACCGGCTTTCAGGAGACCTTCCCATGAACATCGGTTCGATCAAGCAGAATGACGCGGGCATTTTCGTTGGCAAGATCGCGACGCTGGCGATCGCCATGACGATCGCGCTGCGCGAGGTGCACTCGACCAATCCGAAGGCGCCCAAGTTCGAGGTTCTGGCGCTGTCGGCGTCGCGGGCGTGGGTGCAGGTGGGTGCGCTGTTCGAGCTGTTCGCGAACGGCACGGGCGAAGCGTTCCTCAACGGCAAGGTCGAGGATCCGAGCCTGGCGGCGCCGCTTTACATCTCGGCGTTCCGTCAGGACGACGGCAGCTACAACGTGGTGTGGTCGCGCCCGACGCGCCGGCGGGATCTGGCGGCGGAGATGGCGCCCAAGACCGACGAGGGCCTGCCGCCGCTGCCCGGCGCCGACGACACCGCCGGCCCCGCCTCCCAGCCCGCCGAACATGCGTTCACCAGCTGACGCATCCGGCAGTCCTAGCCTACCGAGCCCCCGCTTTCTTCGAAGTGGGGGCTTTTTTTGACTCGAAACCAAAGCTCGCGGCCGCGCCGGACCTGTCGGCTGTCATGGGCATCAACCCGCTAGGCGGGCCTCCTGAAAGTCCAGCTCCCGCACCAGCTTGCGCGCCGCTTCGCTTCCCAATCTACTCTGCCGGACTGCCACCATGTCTAACGCCGCGGTCCTTTCCTGTCAGCTTCAATCCCGGCCGACCGGCCTGCGGCCGTAAAGAGGAGGGGGAGCGCGGTTCCTGTCCATTCGTGACGGGAGACCATAATGTCCGACATCATCGACCTCGGCGGCGCCCCCGCCAACGAGGATTGCGCCCAGCTCGGGCACACCCCCGACTTCGAACGCCTCAACCGGCTCGAGGTCGCCGCTTACCGTGCCGCCGTCATTGCCCGCTTCGGGCCGCCACCCGACGGCTGCGCGCTCGTGTCGATCACCAACCGGCACGACTTTGGCATCTATTATTCGCTCGGCCTCAAGGTCGATGCCGGAGCCTATCGGCGCGATCCGGCGGTTGCCGCCTATACCGAGGCCGCGCAGGATGGACTCGAAAGCTGGATCGAAGCCGCGTTCGCTCCGCCGGTCCGCTATGAGGACGGCGCCGCGCCAACCGTCGACCGGGACCGTATCGACGACATCGTCACCGGCGCGCTCCTGGCGACGCGGCCCGATGCCGATGGACGGTTCGCCATCCCGGACTTCGCAATCCTTCACCGCAATCTCGCCGCAGCCTATCCCGCCAGCGCCGAGGCCGCGAGCATCCTGATCCTGGAGATCCACGCATGACCCAGCAATCCATTTCCGACCATGCGGCTCCCGAGGCCGAGATCTTCGCGCAGATCGCCAACGGTTTTACCGCGGTCCAAGATGTCGAGGCACGCTGCAAGGCCGCCTTCCTTCCGCTGCTGCGTGAGCAGGGCATCACACGCGTGGAAATCCACTATGACGGCAGCGGCGACGAAGGCAGCGTGAGCGATGTTTTCGCTTTTGCCGGTGATACCGCCACGGATCTTCCCGATATCCAGTGCGATCACGTTGCGTTGGAATATAGCGGCAGGATCAGCACCCAGGCCATGTCGCTTGAGGATGCCGTGACCGCGTTCGCCGACAATGCGGTCTGCACCCATCACTCCGGCTGGGAAAATGGGGAAGGGGCCCATGGCACCATCGAGATCGATGTCGCTTCCGGCGCGGTGACGCTCACCCACAATACCCGCTTCATCGACTATGAAACCAGCGAGACGGAGCTTTAGCGATGTCGCATTGCCACTATCACGCGCTCAGTTCGGTGCGGCGCTGGGGCGGCGAGCCGCAAGACTATCTGCCCCTTCACCAGTGGTTCGACGAGTCCAAGAAGATCGTCGCCGATCCCCGTCATCGCGCGCTCCGGCATCATGCCGAGGGCATCTTCATGCTGGAGACGATCTTTGGCGTGACGATCGCGAATACCGCAGGCCGCGTTGTTCCCGTCCGTCTCATCGGTGAGCAGCACGTCACCGAGGATCTCGGCCGCATCCCATCCTTCGCCGATTGGGCGCGGCTGATCCAGCCAATGCCCTGGATGCTCCGCGGCAATCCGGCAGGATCTCCAGGCCTCGACCCGTCCCTTGAAACCGGCGTAGCCGTTGCCAGATCGACAGCATTGTAGTAACATGACTACATTGAAGGAAGCCGACCTATGGGGATGACCACGATCTCGAGCCGCGATTTCAACCAAGGGACGAGTCGCGCCAAGAAGGCGGCGCGTAACGGGCCCGTCTATATCACGGAAAGGGGCAAGCCGACGCATGTCCTGATGACGATCGAAGACTTCCATCGCCGGCAGGGGAAAAGCCCGCGGAGCCTGCTGGCCACGCTGGCCCAGCCGGGCGAGGCCGCCGACTTCGAGTTCGAGCCGGGCAAGCTCGGCCAGATCATGAAGCCTGCGGATCTCGATTGATGTTCCTGCTCGATACGAACGTGATTTCGGCCCTGCGCCGGCCCGACCGCCTGCCTCCGGAAGTCGCGGCCTGGGCCGATAATGCCGACGTCAACGAATTCTATATCTCGGCCGTCTCCATCCTCGAAATCGAGCAGGGTATCCTTGCCAAGGAGCGGGTCGATGCGCCCACCGGCGTCATTCTGCGCACCTGGTTTCAGAACGATGTCCTCACGCCCTTCGCCGATCGCATCGTTCCCATCGACACGGACGTTGCGCTGCGCTGCGCGGCGTTGCACGTCCCGGATCCGCAGCCAGAACGCGACGGGCTCATCGCTGCTACCGCTCTTGTGCATTCCATGACTGTCGTGACCCGCAATGTCGGCGATTTTGAGCCAACCGGCGTCGCCGTGCTCAATCCCTGGGCCGGGCAGAACTGATCTGCTTTCCGGGGATATTCAGCATAGCGTTGAATGCCGATCCTTGTCATGATCGATCCCAACGGTGAGCCGACCAGACGTGCAAGGGAGCCTATGCCATGAACACCCTGCCGATCGACCATGACAGCGCAGACGCTGCCGCCCGGCGGCTCTTCACGGTCGCGCGCTCCGACACCGGCCAGGCGCGCCGCGTCGCCAACTTCCTCCTTGCCTGGTGGAATGGCGACGACTGGGGCCATTTCCCCATTGCCGACCTGTTCGGTCTCGACCGATCCCTCGCGACCGATATCGCGACCATCGTCGGCTATCTGTCCCAACAGTCCGCTGCCGTCTATCCTGATCGCTTCCTGTCGCGCGACGACATGGCAGGGCTGGTCCGTCGCTGGCGCGACGTGGCGGACGAGGCCGCCTGATCGTCCGGCGCCTCGACGAACATCCTCGCGTGGCCATGCAATTTGCCCTATGATTGCAGCTATGGAAGAGCTTGATCCCCACACGCTGCGCGTCGCCGCGTCCCTGATCCGATCGCGCATCGCCACGCTCAAGCTCGATGGCCGTATGGACGGGCTTCAGCGGCTTGGCGCGCAGCGCACGCTCACCCAGCTTGCCGTCGACCTCGAAGTTTCAGCCGATCATGTCGGCCCGGCGCGCCGGCGGCGGCGCACCGCATAATCCAGGTCAGCGCAAACCCAACAGCGTGCGGGCAGCCAGCCATAGGACAGCCCACTCCCATCGGTCAGAACACCGCCTGACCTTTCCCATATATCTCGCCAAATAACTCGCTTGCGGCCCATATTCCCCCGTCCGCCAAGCTCCGCCGTTTGCAATCATAGACATGCTGCACGCCGGAAAAGGAGAGCGGGAAGGAGGGACTGAGTCCGGAGATTGTCTCCGAGGCCGATGACGGGCGGACCGCCGCCTGTCCTGCCCAGCGAGGTCCCAGAATGGCCAACCATTTCGTCAAAGCGAGCTTCGTGCTCACCGTCACCGATGCCGAGGCCGCGGTCCTCGCCCGCATCGACGAAGCGATCGAGATCGTGAGCGATCCCGATATTGAAGACGATGAGCGCACCGCCGCCTTCGGCACGCTCGGCGAAGCCTTCGCCACGACCTTCCCGCCGACCGAGTCCGACGTCTTTGGGGGATTCCTCGCGATTTTCAGCGATCCAGACTATCCCAGCCTTGGTCTTACGCTGCATATCGATCCTTCCGATGACAGCGGAAAGCGCCGGGCTTCGCTTTACGGCGATCAGGTCGACGTCGAGGCCTCGGCAGCGCTGCTCCAGGCGGTCGCAAAATCCGCGCTTCCTTTCGGCTTCGAATATTGCCTCGACTGCGATCGGCTTCGTCCGGGTGAATTCGGTGGCGGCTATGTCGTCATTCGGGAGGCTGGCCTCGAGTTCGGCTCTTCGGCACGCTCGCTCGAACGCGCGCTCGCTCGCGGACACCGCGAAGGCGTCGATGGCTATGTGCTGACCATCCGCGACCCCGAGGAAGGCCTGCTGTTCTGGAATAACGATTCAGGTTTCGGTGAGCTGGCCACCGCCACGGTGTTCTCCGAGGCCGAGGCGAACGGCTACGATATCGTGATCGCGGATGACCAGCCTGAATGGCTCGATCTCCCGCCGCCGCTGGCCTGAAGAGATCGCGCATGCGTTATCTGGTCGCCCTCTACGAGATCAATCGTGCCTATGGCGGGCCCGAAGAAGGAGGCTGGTGGTTCGACACGGGCGAGCTAGTCCGGCTGCTTGCGCTCGCCCCAACCGAGGCGCGGGCACGGGCCCTCGCCGAACGCGCCAATCGCCTTCTCGACCGTCTCCAGCGCCACTGCCGCCGTGTCGATTCCGTGCTCTATGACGGCGGCCGCTTCACGGCGATCGTCTATGAGTGGACCGCGCCGGCGGCCTTCCCGGAAACCCGCCCGCAATACGCCTGAACGGCGTTTGCGCTGCTCCACAATCATGCCCGGCCGAAGGGTCGGCTCGCAGAGAGGGCTTCTCCATGTCCACCTATCATGTTGTCTTCGAGGCCGCGGTTCTGGACCGGATTCTCGACTCCACCAAGGCCGACAGCGAACTGCGCGCAAGAAGCTGGCTGCTCTCGCAAAGCTGGTATGAACGCCGCCACATCCTATGGCGGCCGACGATCACCCCAACATCCGAGCACCAATCGCCAATCCGGCATGACGCCCAGCTCGACCTCGATTGCCCGCGCACCGCCCAGCCACGAACCGGTTCGTTGACGCTTTCCGTCACGGTCGCGGTGAGCAGCGGCGAAGATCCCCTCGCAAAGGCGCAACGGGTGCTCGATCTTCCGGGATGCGGGCCAGCGCTGACCCGCGCGGTCAAACCGAACGTTCCGCTCGAACGCGGCTCCTTCAGTCCCTTGCGGAGCCAATCGGTGATCGGCCCGGTTCCGCCTGAATGGCCGGTCGACCGGATGCTTACCGCCTATTCCTCCCATCTCGGCAGCTATGGGCGAGGCGGCGTCGGTCTCTCGGGCTGGCAATGCAATGGCGGCTCCTGGATCGTGTTGCCGCTCAAATATTCGGACGGATGGATCTGGCTCACCCGAGAGCAAATCACCCCCGCAACGGATTACTGGACCCTCGGCATCGACATCGACCAACGCATTCTGGGCGTCCATCCCAAGGACCTGGCCGACTTTCCACCCTGGGAACATCGCTATGCCGGGCACGGCCAGATCCTCGACCTTCCTGACTTCGCGCACGAGAAGGCGACGATATCCCGGTTCGAAGCCGACAATTGCGGCTTCGTTCTCGAAGCGGCCAACGGCCTTACGCGCTGGCGCTTTGCCATGGGCGACGACCTTCCCCGTCCGGTCTGGGCCGGGTCGCGCGAACCCCGGCATCTCTACGAAGGAGAGTCGGTCGCGCGCGCATTCGTGCTGACTCACGACTGCTATCTCGACGTCTGAACCGGGAACCCCGCGAAGCACGACCCGAGGCCGCTGAAGCGGGCCTCGGATGTGGCGCTTGCGCGCCTGCTCGGCCGAACGGCCGAGGAGAGGAGGGGGAGGGAGGAAGTTGGCTCGGACACGGTGTTCGAGACCGGCTTTCAGGAGACCTTCCCATGAACATCGGTTCGATCAAGCAGAATGACGCGGGCATTTTCGTTGGCAAGATCGCGACGCTGGCGATCGCCATGACGATCGCGCTGCGCGAGGTGCACTCGACCAATCCGAAGGCGCCCAAGTTCGAGGTTCTGGCGCTGTCGGCGTCGCGGGCGTGGGTGCAGGTGGGTGCGCTGTTCGAGCTGTTCGCGAACGGCACGGGCGAAGCGTTCCTCAACGGCAAGGTCGAGGATCCGAGCCTGGCGGCGCCGCTTTACATCTCGGCGTTCCGTCAGGACGACGGCAGCTACAACGTGGTGTGGTCGCGCCCGACGCGCCGGCGGGATCTGGCGGCGGAGATGGCGCCCAAGACCGACGAGGGCCTGCCGCCGCTGCCCGGCGCCGACGACACCGCCGGCCCCGCCTCCCAGCCCGCCGAACAGGGCCTCGGCCAGTCCTCCGCCCAGCACAGCTTCGGGTCGGAGCCGCAGGAGGGCGGTCGTCGCCAGCGCCGCCAGCGCGCCAGCGAAGCCGCGCCCGAGACGGTCGAGGCCGAAGAACCCGTCGCCTGATATCCCCCGTGCCCGGTCCGCCGCCTCCCGGCCGGGCACACCCCTCAGGGCTCGTCTCGCCTCCCCCGCGAGACGGGCCCTGTTTCTTTTTGGTCATACGGACCGGAGCGCCGGTTCTCAGGAAGGAGCCCTTCGTGCCCTCACAGCCCCACAGCATAACCCAATCGTCTTGCGGCCTCTCCGCCGATTTCGTCGCGCTCAGCAGCGCCGAGATCGTCTCCGCCGAGGACTGCGCAGGGACATTCTGGGCCGGCGACGGAAGCCGGGAGCCCACGCTGGACGACGATTGCCTTGTCGCCCGCCACGTCGTGCCGTTCGGCAGCTTTCCCTGGCACGTCTGGCATCGCATCGCTTCAGAGATCCTTAGCGAGCCCTATGATCTGCACGATGCCACGCAAATCGACCGCCTGCTCCAGCAGCGCGGACTATTCCCGCGCGACAGCGCATCGTCACCGCAATGGGTCGCACTCTATCAGACCGATCTTTCGACCCTGCTCGAACGGCAGCACGATCAAGACTCTGCCGCCCGGCTGATCTCGCAGCTGCGCGTGGACGTGCTCGATTCAACCACGCACCCCTTCGAATCCGACTATTATGTCGATGCGCGCGGGATCACCGCCGAACAATGGGAAGCCGTGTCGGTTCTGATCTTCGAGCAAGCCTATACCGACCAAGAGGGCAGGCCCTTCGATCTGATTTTCGATCGGCCCGATCTCACGACCGGCACCCCTTCCGGCCGGGCATTTGCGGCGCTTCGAGAGCTTCAGAACGCCCTGTCGGAATACCAACCGGATCCTGCCGACAGCGCGACTTTCGAAACCTATGCCGCGGCGTTGGCGCAAGTGCTGGCAGATTCTCCGGCCTGCACCCGGTTCCCGTTCGATCGTTCGACCGAGGCATTCGCCGTCCTGGCCGCATTCGTCGAGCAGCGTCACCCCGCTTGGCTCGATGAACTTCCCGCCTGCCCCTCCGTCGGCGATCTTCGTCCCGTTCCGCCGGCATGGACCGACGAAATCGAGATCGTCGGGCTGCGTGACGATCCTGGTGCGCGGACCCGTGTGTCTGATCCTAGCGAGGTTCCTGCCGCTTATGGCATTTATGCCGAGCGGAACGACGGCTCGTTTGCTTGGCTCGGAACGACGTCGACGCTTGCCGAGGCAACAGGGCTCAAGCGCAAGCTCGAAACCATATCTGCCGCTGTCGCACAATCTACTGCATCGGGCTGAGCACGGCGCTCTTCGATGGTGAATACGGTCCGCTTCCCGGGGCTCAGGAAGCGGATCGCCCATCCGCCTCGTGCCGACCAGTGGATGACGCTCGCGCGTGTCGGCTATCGGCTCGCTTGCGGGCTTATCCCGCCGACCGCCGCCTGCGCCCGTCTTCTTGTGCCCGGCACCGGACCGGGCCACCCGATCCCTCCGAAGTCCCGGCCGCCTGTTGGTGGAGCGGGTTTCGCAATCCCCGTTCTGCCGTCCCTCGCCCTCTTATCGCGCCCGCCCGCCGCCGGTGACGGCAAGCTCTTCCGCTACCCCTGTCCATCGACACCTGGTGATGGCGTCGGCCGTGCCCCGGCCCATCACCGACAAGGCACATTGTCCATACCCGCGCCCCTCCCGACACCCCAGCAGGCCACCCGCTTGGAGAGATGAAAGCTGCACCCGCGCGGGGCCGCCGCAACCTCAATTTTCCGACCGTGTTGACGGCCTGACGGCCGCCTGCCCGCACCACTCGAAAAATTCAGGTTCCCCCTCACTGGCCGGTCCAGGGCCCGGCCGTTTGGGTGCGCCGGCCCCTCGTTCGCGGGCCGCAGTCCTTTTTCATCCCAGCGGGGTCGGCCCGCTGACGGGATCGGAAAGGACACGCACATGAACAAGGTTATTCTCTCGGGCCGGATCACATCGGACATCACCACCTTCGGCACCGAGTCCAAGGGCGGCGCGAGCTTCACGCTCGTCACCAGCAAGCCGGTCATTCGCGATGGCGAGGTCCAGAAGGACGAGAACGGCTACACCGAGACCTACGACGCCTTCCATACGATCAAGGCCTTCAACGGGCTCGGCAAGTCGGTCGCGCGGCACAAGAAGAAGGGCGACAGGCTGCTGGTGGTCGGCGAGATCCGCTACAGCCGCAATGAGCACAACGGCCGCACCTACTACAACACCGACATCATCGCCGAGGAAATCGAATTCCTCTGACCGCCCCCTCGGGCGGTCGCGCGCGGCCGCCCTCCACCTTCCCGATGGAGAGCACAGATGTTCAATCTCACCAGCTTCGACGAAATCGCCGAAATCACCGGCGGCATCGAGATCACCAACCCCTGTATGGTCGAGCGCATCCGCCGCGCGGCCGACGGCCTCAACCGCCACGAGATCGCCGCGCGCCTCGCGGACGCGATCACCGACGCGGCTGATGCCGCGCACACCCGCCGCTGGCAGGAGCAGGCCTATGGGCAGGCCAGCCCCGACGCGATCGTTGACATGGAATATCATGACGATTTGGTCTTGGCATGGACCCTTGTCGCGGCCGAGAACCAGCCCATGAACCTCGCAACCCTCTCCTCGCACGACGGGTCGGTCCACTGACTCGTCGCCTTCCCGAAGGATCACTTTATGACCACTTCCCTCCCAGACCATAGCCCGGCCATTCAATGCCGCGGCCTGATAATTTATCATCGCGATCATTGGTGGCTTGTCGAATTTCCCAAGCCTGGTGATTATCCGACACGCGCCTATCTCCTCTCGGGAACCCTCTCCACCCGTCTCGCGGACCAACTTGGGCTGGAGACCGGGCCATGTATTCTTCTTCCCAGCGTCACCACGCTCAGACCCAGCGCCCGGTGCTGGCAAGGCGAGTTCGCTCTCGTTCCCACGATAGCGACGGCCGATCCCGATCATATTGATTATGATGTCGATGCCCACGTCTTTCGCGGCGGCGCGTGGGAACGTGACGAGCGTCTTGCCCACGCGCTTATCGAAAGCAAGCTCTCTCCGATCCCCACGGCGTTCACCTCGGTGTTCGCCGCGCTTCCGGATGAAGGCGTGCCGGTGCTCGCCATCCGGGCAAGCTCCTATACCTACGCAACCTTCGAAGTCCTGACCGCGCGCTATATGCCCACCCATCATCCCGATTTCCCGTGGCGGGACCTCTCGGGTGAAGCCGTCTTCGCCAGCGGCACCGAAATCCTCGGATGGACGCACGCCAGCGACTGGATTCGGCCGCGGTGAACCTCCGATCGCGGGCCGCCCGCGCGGCTGTCCGCGACGCTTTCTCCCGCCACCTGGACGGAGCCAGCCATGATCATCTTCACCGCCCGTGCCGACACCACCGAGAATGTCCGCGACACCTGCTTCCAGGCAGCAGAATTGTGCAACAGCCTCGATATCGGCATCGACCTCACGATTGGCGACCACAAGATCGAGGTTCGCCAAGGCTCGCACCCCTATAATCTCGAACAAGCCTATGCGCGCGCCGTCCGCGAGGCAGAAGCTGGCGACAGCTAGAGGCCAGCCACCCGGCGATTGCTACCTCCACTTGCCCAATCCACCCCCACCTGCGGCGGATGAAGGGGAGGGGGAGGCATTCTCCTGTCCACATGATGGGAGAAAGCAGGCTGCATCGAGCAGGGCCTGAACCTTGCCGGGCATCCGACAATCCGAAGCGAACGTCCAAGCTATTGGCGCATCCCGTCCTTCGCCGAGGCGATGGACGGGACCGGGGCTCTATTCGCTAAGCCGCCGCCCGCTCTGTCGAGCGAACCCCGGCTAACCTCACGGAGCCGAAGCACGCTTCGTCTCCGCCCTGCGGGTCACGATCCCGCTTGCGGGCTCCGCCAGGGAAGACCTGTCCAATATCAATAACTCCTATCTCTTCCTAGTTTGGCATGCGGGGATACGCGCCCGTCAAGGATGAGCGGTCCCCCCAATTTTCACGGTGCCGCCGTCTGCGCTGCGCTGGCCGTCAGCCACGAGAAAATCGGTTCCCCCGCTCGGCGTTAACCGGGGTCCGGCCACGGCCGGCTTCCCGGTTAACGTCCCTGACCGGCGCGACCGCCGCATGCCCCCTGAGTGCCCTCATCGTGTGGATGAGAAAATCCAAATTTTGGAGGCACTTATGTCCAAGAAATTCGCGAACTTCGCCGATCTCGCCAGCTTCATCGCCAGCGAAACCGACAACCACGACCGCTCCTCCACCTACGAGCACGCCTTCATCGAATATGACGAGCGCGCGAAGCTCTCGCCGGTCGACGAGGCCGAGCAGCTCGACATGCCGGATCCGGAGCAGGCACGCGCCGCCGTCGAGATGATCATCCAAACCATCTTCGACGTCCTGCGCGACACCCGGATGGCGCCTTACGCTTCCCAACTCTCATGGGGCTTCGTCAACAGCTTCCACGTCGTCGCCAAGCGCATCAACGACCAGGAAGACGATGCCGCGAAGGAACTTGGCGAACTCGCGCGCCACTTCGATCCCTCCGAAATCTACGCCGTCCAGCTCGAAGACGCCCAGCTGCTCTGCAAGACCCTGGAGGGCTGCCGCAAGGCGCTCGAATGCATGCGCGACCATGCAGGCGAGGTCCATCGCGCCGAAACGGGCCGGCCCTACTCGCCGACGCGCGGTAGCCGTGTCTCGCAGGGCGTCACCGCATCGATGATCGACGCCCGTAACTACATGGCGGAGCGTATCCGCGAGCGGCGCGAGCTGCTCGCACCGACCGGGCCGGTCGTGATTTTCTCCGGCGGGCAGCAGTGGGAAGATCACGAACTGCTCTGGTGTGGTCTCGACTCCATCAAGGCGCGGATCCCCGAAATGATCCTTGTCACCACGGCGCAGACCAAGGGCTGCGACGCGATCGCGCAAGCCTGGGCCGCCGCGCGCGGCGTGAAGGTCATCCTCTACCGTCTCAACCGGACCTACGGGAACAGAGCGCCCTTCATCCGCAACGACGAGATGCTCAAGCTGAAGCCCGTCGAAGCCGTCGTGTGCGAAGGATCGGGCATCCAGATGAACCTCGCCCAGAAGCTGCGGCAGGCCGGCGTCCCGCTTCATGTCGTCAAGGCCGATCATCAGACCAAGGTCCAACGCGCCCCGGCCCGGACCAACGGCCCCAAGTCCCGGGACGAGTTCGACCCTTGGACGCAGGCCGACTATTATGAAGCGATGGTCAATGGCGGCGGCGGTCGCAGGCGCTGACGCCGCTTCGGAGAGGTTCCGGCTTCGGCCGGGACCTCTTCTCTCTTTTTCTCCAGAGATGCGGCGCGCGCGGGCATCGAACCCGCGCGCGCCGCGGCCGGACCGGCACCGCCAGGGCGAGATCGCCGCGCGACGGTCAGGCATCCGCCGGAAAGAAAAGAGGGGAGGGGCGGGGGCGACCAGTCGAGGAGACCAAGCCCGTGACTATCCTGTTCCGCATCATGGACCCCGCCGACAACGGGGCATCGCCGACCGCCGTCATCACGGCGCGCCAGCTCGCGACCTTCCGCCGTTTCCTACGTGCGGAAGGGGACCGCCTCGGCATCGCGCTGCTCGACCCCGACGAATATCTCGGCAACAGCTTCGAGGTTCGCGTCTGCCCGCTCGCGCTTGCGGCCATCACCCGCCCCTTCGATCATGATCCCGCCGTGATCGCCGTCATCGAGGAAGCCCAGTTCCGGGGGCGGCGCGTCTCGGTCCACCACAGCGCGGAGGACGCCCGGATCACGCTCGGCATCGCGCTTACATCCGACCAGGCCGTCGAACTCGATCTCGCCTATGGCAACGCCTACGCCCTCCTCGAAGCTCTCGCCATCGAGGCGGAAAGCGTCGGCGACATCGCCATTGGCCTGCTACGCGCTCGCCTCTCTGATCCGGCGACGCCGAGCCGGGCGACCCTGCGCGGCGTCGATCACTATCTGCCCCGGCTCGAACGGCTCATCGCGAGCGCCGATGGACGGGAGGATGCCCGCATCGCATGGGCCTGATGACAGGCTCGCCCAATCAATTCCTGACGGGTGAACCGGCCTCCGCGCGCGGCTTGAGGAGGCTGTCGATCGCCGCCTGCAAAAGTTCGCGGGCCTGCGTCTCGCCGGTATCCTCAAGCGCGTCCTTGGCCTCGCGCATCAGGACGAGAGCGACGGTCTTTCCCACCAATGGATCGCTCACCGCCGGACTGGCTTCATCCGCCAGTTCGTCGGCACGCGACGCGCGCGTTGCAGGGCGCGGCATCGTCCCTTGATCCGGCTTGCCCATTCCCATGCTCCCGGCCGTGCCCTTGCCTAAACTCCCTCGCGCCAGGGCGCGGGGGAGCCGGGGCTGGTAACACGTCGAGACATGCGCCTACGCTTTTAGCACCGAGGCACCTGGACATATGCGCAGGCACCCCGGCGTGAAGTCACACCGAGTTGCCTTTCTCGACGGGATTACCAGTCCCGGCACCACGGCCTTCGCGGCGCAATCCGCCGCCTATCACAGACATGGGAACACACCAAGACGCCGCGTTGGCCAAGCGTCGGCGAACGATGCTCAACAGCAGGAGCCGTGCATATGTGCGAACCGCTCGCCTATACCGAAGACCTCTGTCGCGAGCTGCTTGCGCTCGACCGTGAAGAGGGCGCCATGCGTCGAATCCTGGCCTCCCACGACCGGTTTCTCGACGCTATCGACTGGACCTCCATGACGCGCCGCGACCGCCGACGCGCCGAGCATCACAGTGAGACGCTTCGACTTCATCTGGACCGGGTTAGCCACGCGATCGATCAGCGCATATTCGAACTCATCCACAGAAAAGAGGACGATCCCGACGCCTCCGATCGTCTCCGTTGAAAGGGCTTTGCTGTTAACCCCGAACGCCCTGAAGGGGTTCGGGGGCAAAGCAGCACGCGCTCTCTCATCTCGGCATCAGGCTGAGCTTCATCGCCATATCGTGACGCTGGGTGTTCATCGGCCGTCAAGGATCAGCGGTCCCCCCGCTGCCCGCTGCGCGGCGGCTTCGCCGTCCCTGACCGCCTCAACACCGCGTCGCGATGCGTCCATCCTCATCTGACGAAGGTGAGGAGCGCCAATCGATGGAGGCTCACATGCACGATTTCGACGAAAACCTCGCCAAGATGTTCAACGCCCCGATCTGCCCGGTCTGCGCCACTCCCTACGACCCGAAGCACTATGATTTCGACGAGAACCGCGCCTGCTGTTCCAACTGCCACACCCACTATGACGTGCCCGCCGACCATGTCCCGGATATCCCGGACGACATGCTGGATATCGGCGACATCTGGGACGACTGATCGGCGTCAGGACCGGGCCTTGCGCTCGGTCCCCTTCTTGCGTCGCTGATCTCATGGTCCAGCTCGCTCGCGTGCCGCACGGCCCCTTCGGTCCGCACGCCGCAACGCCTCGCCGATGCCCTCCCCCTGCCGCGCTCGGTCGATCCGCCCCCACGCAGTCAGCAGTGCTTTGCTGTTAACCCCGGTCCCTGCGGACCCGGGGGCAAAGCAGCGCGCTCTCAACATCTCGGCATCAGACGAAGCTTCATCGCCATATCGTGACGCTGGGTGTCCATCGGCCGTCAAGGATCAGCGGTCCCCCCAATTTTCACGCGACCGCCGCCTGCGCTGCGCTTGTCGTCGTCCACGAGAAAATCGGCTCCCCCGCTGCCCGCTACGCGGCGGCTTCGCCGTCCCTGACTGCCTCAACACCGCGTCCAGATGCCTTCATCCTTATCTGATCGAGATGGGGAGCGCCCACATGATGGAGGCTCACATGACCTATACGAAACCCTATACCGTCCGCATCGCCGCACCGCACGAACCGGGCTACTGGACAGCGCAAGCAACCGGCTTCCGGCTCATTCGCCTCCTTCAGAAATACCTCGCCCTCACCCAAATCTGCGGGCGCGCAATCAGCGCCGGAAGAACCTACGTCGAACGGGATTTCTTCAGGGCCGAGCACAACCGGCTCCAGGGCATCGCCAGCCGGATTGCACGCCAGGTCCACCGCTCGAACGGCTATACGATCCTGCGGGCACTCGCTGGCGACACCCCTGTCTATCGCGTCGTGGTCCAGCACCAGCCAATCGCCCTCTCCGGGGACTCCAGCATCGAAAAGACGCCGCAGTTCCTCGCCCTCGAACAATTCCGGGCGGACGTGGAACGGCTCGCCAATGAGGAGATGCGGGCGACCGCTGGCGCATCCTATGAACTCTATGCCCGCCAGTTCAGCGCGGGATGTGCGCGCACCATCGACGACCTCGATCCGCAGCTCCAGCCCTACGCCGTCGCGATCGCTCTCTATCACGGCTATATCGAGGACGAGGACGAGCGCTATGCCGACTTCGGTCCGGGCTATTGCTCCCTCAGCGGCATCGAAGAAGAATATTGCCACTGCGGTCGGCATCCCTGACCGACAGCCGGGACCGGGCTTCGTGCTCGGTCCCTTTATTTCCGCAGCCGGGCTCTCTGTCCCGGCTCGCTCGCGTGCCGCGCGGACCCTTCGGTCCGCACGCCGCTACGCCTTGCCGCAGGTCTCCCGACGAGAGGAAAATCTCTCACAGTCTTCCCATTCTGTCAGACGTCCGAGGCCGCCTCAAGGACGGCGGGGCCCCACCATTTTCTTTGTCGGATCGAGCGCCGGCACTTCTCCCGCAGCGTCATGGCCGACAAAGAAAATCGTGACCCCCACCGCCGCTTCGCGGTCGCTTCGCGATCCTTGACCCGACCTCGGACGCCCGACGCGCCGCTCCTGTCATTCAAGACAGACAGGAGCACATCATGCAGATCATCACGACCGCCGCCGCCGACAACGCCGCCTACTTCGCAGCGGTCACGAACGCCGATCGCCGGGCGCAGCACAGCTACTTCGACCAGCATGTCATCCAGGACGATGAACTCGGCTACTTCGCCATCGACGAGGGCGACTACGGCGCACTGACACCCACGCTGATCGACCGGATCGTCTACACCGCACCGGGCGGCATCATCGACGAAATCTGAACCGGGACGGGGAGGGGCGCAGGCCTCTCCCCCCCTTTTTTGTGCGAGGATGGACGGACATGGGGGGCATCGAGCCCCCCATGTCCGTGCCGCGATTCAGATCGCGGCGGGGGAGGCTTCAGGCTATCAGACGCTTCTCGACCTCATCAATGCCCAGCGTCCGGATACGTGCCAGCAACTGGGCCAATCGCTTGCTGTCGAGCTTGAGCAATCCGGCCTTCTCGACCGTCTGGATCGCCTGTTCGCGTTCCCGGTCTTCCAGCTTTTGCCGACGCTCTTCCAGCTTGCGGGCCTCCTCTTCGATCGCCGCTCGTTCCTGTTCCAATGTGCGTGCCATAAGGGCCTCTCGGTTCACGCTGATCGGGCTGCGAACGCGGCTCTTATAACCACTGCCGTGGCAAGCCGGAAGCAGTAGCTGAGCCCGGGCGGCTCGGCGTGTCCTTGCGGACCCGCCGCCGGGCTCTATTCGCTAAGCCGCCGCCCGCTCTTACGAGCGGCCCCCGGCTAACCTCACGGAGCCAGGGCAAGCCCTGTCTCCGCCCTTCGGGTTACGATCCCTGCCGTGAACGCGCGTCGCTTGCGGCCCATTGCCACCTTCCGTCCAAAGGACGGACCGGCGCCCCGCCGGAGGCGCTTTCCCCCAACATCCGATGCGTCAACGGACGCCCCCGGGAACTGATCTATCCTGCTACAGAGAAGCACACCGAACGCACCAAGGTGCAATAGCTTTATAAACGACTTCAATAGCTTATGTGAAATCTACTCTGTGTGCGGCTGTGGGACAGCTTCGCTACAGGCATGAAACCCCAGTAAAACAGCCATTTCAATGTGTTACAAGAGAACACGCGCGTCGGAGGCAAACCGATTTCCTTGCCTCATCGAAGGCGTTGCGCTATAAGCAGGATCGGTTTCTGAGACCCCGCCAGCCTCCCTGCTAGGAGGCTTGGTTTGACGACCCCCAACAAGCATTGCACGGTCCGCATCGACCGCAGCAAATATGATCGCCTCGTTGCGCTCGCTTCGGAACGCGGCTGCACCCCTTCCGACCTCATCCGGACCGCGGTCGACAACTTCCTTTCATCGGGCCAATTGCTGACGTCCAGCCAGCGCCGGATCGCGCGCATCGGCGAGTTCCAGCACCTCGCGCTCGATATCATCATCCGAGAGCAGTTTCCCGAATATCGCGACCGCATCATCGCGGAAACCGACAAGCGCCTGGAGCTCTATCATGGCGCGTAAGGACGATATCCGGACCGATGGCCGCGCCATCCCGCTGAAGCACCATAGCGCGCGCGGGAACGTCCAGCGCAATGCGGGCAATTTCACCCGCGGCAGCCAGCTCATCACCCACGAGATGCTGATGTGGCTCTCGGGCGCGAAGCTGCCCTTCATGCTCTGGTTCTTCGTGTTCCTCGCCGCCTGGTTCGTCATCATGTCGATCAAGCTCGACGAGCATGGTTTCCAGCTCGTCTGCATGAAGCTCTACGCGACGCTCTGGAATTGGGTCGATCTCAATCCGGACAAGCGCGTCAACGTCACCCTGCCGAACGGCGACGTGCTGAAAACGATGATGTGGGCGGTTCCCTATATCCCCGAGGTCATCAAGGCTTGGGCGACCGCGGTGCATGGGCTGATCGGCGCTGTCCTCGTCTCGATCTTCATCACCATTCCCGCTGCCATCTGGTTCGTCGACCTGTCGCATCGGCGCGGCCGTTCGATCCTTCAGGAACGCCATGAGCGCGGCGCCATGCTGGTCGACCGTGAGATCCTGCAGACCGAGATCGCCGAGCATAACCGGGCGAAGTTCGAAGAGGATGTGCGGGCGCTCTTGCCCGGCCTGTCGCCTGCCCAAGTGCTGGCGCTTCCGTTTCGTGCCCGCAAGGAAGCGGGTATCCACCATCCCTACACCCTCGCCGGCATCCCTTATCCGCACCGGACCGAGCAGTCGCATGCGATGTTGATCGGTACCACCGGCGCCGGCAAGACGACCGAACTCAGGAGCCTCGTCGCGCAGATGCGCGCGCGCCAGGACACGGCAGTCATCTTCGATCTGACCGGCGCCTATGTCGAAGCCTTCTACGATCCATCACGCGACACGATCCTCAACCCCATGGACCAGCGCTGTCCCGCCTGGTCGATCTTCAACGACTGCTCAAGCTACAGCAATTTCACCTCCGCCGCCGCGGCGCTGATCCCTTCCGATGGCGGCTCCTCCGAACCCTTCTGGGCGATGGCGGCCCGAACCCTGTTCATCGAAATGTGCATCCGCCTCCAGGAGCGCGGGCAGACGAGTAATCTCGCGCTGTCCGAGAACCTGATGACTGCAGATCTCAAGCGCGTCCATCGCTATCTGGCCAACACCATCGCGGATCCTCTGACGGCGCCTGAAGCGGCCCGTATGGCGGAATCGATCCGTGCGGTTTTCAATACCAATGCGGCCGTGCTCCGCTTCCTGCCGGACGAAGGCGAGCCCTTCTCGATCCGCAAGTGGATGACCACCGACAAGCAGCCCGGTTCGATCCTGTTCGTGACGTCCGACTACGACGACCTTGAGATGAACAGGCCGCTGCTCACGCTCTGGATGAACCTGGCCATCACCAGCCTCATGACCCTGCCGCGCACGCGATCGCTGCGCACCTGGTTCATGTTCGACGAGGTCGGTGCGCTGCACCGTCTGCCCGCTATCGAAAAGGGCCTCCAGACCGCGCGCAATTTCGGCGGTGCCATGATCCTGGGCCTCCACAGCTTCCAGAAGCTCGTCGAGGTCTATGGCGAGGAAGGCGCACGCAATCTCGCCTCGCTCGCCCGCACCAAGCTGATCCTCGCCACCAGCGAGATCAAGACCGCCGAGGAATGCTCCCAATATATCGGCAACCGCGAGGTCCGCCAGATGGATGAGGCCTATAGCTATGGCTACAACAACACCCGCGACGCCTCGACGCTGACCCCGCGCAAGCAGGTCGAACCCCTCGTCATCCCCGACGACATCACCAACCTTCCCGCGCTTCACGGCTTCGTGAAATTTCCCGATGGCTTTCCCGCCGCGCGCATCCTTCTCGAATGGAAGAATTACCCCGAGGTCGCTCCCGGTTTTCTTCTGAGACCCGACGTTCAGCCGGTCCGGTCCAAGCGCGGAGAGGAAGCGTTCGAGGAGGACGAGGAGGCAGGAGAAGCAGGCGGGCGGGATGGCGCGAGGCAGGTGATCGAGGAGGTCTCCGAAACCGCCAACCTCGCCAAGGAGCTTGCCTCGCGCATCCTCTCGGCCGAGGTCGAGCAGGAGGAGGATGCGGCGAACCGCGCCGCCCAACGCGCCGACGATCGGGACGAACAGACGGCGCCTTCGCTCAATGCCGCCGACAAGACGCAGCCGGCGCGCGCCAATGGCGAGGAACAGCCGGTCTCCGCGCGCGACAGGGACAAGGAAAGCGATCGGCGCGCCGACGCGGCGCGCGCGCCGCAGGTCGAGGATCAGACGCTGGTCGAACTGCGCCAGGCCTTCCATCCCGGCCGCGACGATGACGGCATGGATATGGGTATCTGACCCATGCTGTCGGTCGCTGCCGTCCGCTCCGCATCCGGTGCCGCGAACTACTTCGCGAAGGACGACTATTACACCGTCGAGGGCTCCTCCGACATCAGCCTATGGGCCGGGGAAGGAGCGGACGCGATCGGCCTGTCGGGCGAGGTGTCCAAGGACGCCTTCGAAGGCGCCCTCAACGGTATCCTGCCGAGCGGTGAAGCCGTTGCCCAGGTCGAGAACCGGCGCGCCGGCGTCGACCTCACTTTCTCGATGCCCAAGTCCGCCTCCGTCATGGCCTATGTCGCCGGCGACAAACGCATTCTCGCCGCCAACATGGCCGCGGTCCAGAAGACCATGGCCTGGGTCGAAAAGAACCTTGCCGAAGGTCGGCGCGATGTCGAAGGACGCAAGGTTCCGATCCAGACCGGCAATCTCGTTTACGCGCTTTTCCAGCACGACACGAGCCGGGCGCTCGACCCGCAGGGGCACATCCACGCCGTCATCGCCAACCTGACCCGGCTGCCCGATGGGAAATGGCAGGCTCTGCACGCCGACAAGATCTGGAGCCACAACAGCATCATCGGCTCGATCTACCATGCCTTCCTGCGCGCGGGGCTGGAGCAGATCGGCTACCAGCTCGACATGAAGGGCAAGCACGGGACTTTCGAGATTGCCGGGGTGCCGAAGGCCGTCATCCAGGAATATAGTCAGCGGCGCGAAGATATTCTCGAACACGCTACCCGGCTCGGCATCAAGTCGCCGGAGGGCCTGCGCGAAATCACCAAACGGTCGCGCGATCCCAAGCTCGATGTCGAGGATCGCGCAGCTCTCCGCCAGGACTGGATCGACCGCGCGGCCACTCATGGTTTCGATGGCAAGGACCTGCGCGCCGCGGCGGAGGCACGCGCCGGGATGACGCCGCCCGACAATGTCCTGGAGCGCGGCTATCGCGCGATCGTCGAGGCGATCGACGGTGCGCGCAGCCGGCTGGGGGCGTTGCTGCGTCCGCACGATCCGCTGGTCGACAACGCGCTCGCCCGCGCGGTCCGGTCGCCGGATGAGGCACGCACGCAACTGGCCGTCGCCTCGGCGGTCCGCATCCTCTCCGAACGCGAAGCCGCCTGGCCGGTCCACCAGCTCGGCAAGACCGCGCTCGATCTCGGCCTGAAGGGCGTCACGGTCGAAAGCATCGAGCGGCGGATCGACCGGCTCGTGGCGAACCGTCAGCTCATACCCGGCGTCGCGACCGCCGCGGATCGGACCGGGCGCATGGTGACCACGCAGGAGGCCCTCCGCACTGAGGAACGAATCCTTGGGCTGGTCGAGGAAGGCAAGGGCGCGGCTGTTCCCATGGTCGCGGCGGACGTCGCGCCTGCGCGGTTGCAGGAGGTGGCGACCCGTCCGCTCAACCCCGGTCAGCTCGCCGCCGCGACGATGATCCTTTCTTCGGCCGATCGCACCGTCTCGGTCCAGGGCGTCGCGGGCGCCGGCAAGTCGACCATGCTCCAGGCGGTCGCCCGTGTCGCGGAGGCGGAAGGCCGGACGCTCACTGGCCTTGCTTTCCAGAACAAGATGGTGGCCGACCTCGCCGAAGGCGCGGGCATCAAGGCGCAGACGATCGCCTCCTTCGTGCTCGCCAACGAGCGCTTCATCGGCGAGCGCGACACGCCCCGCTACGAAGCGGCGCGCGACAAGCACGCCGGCACTCTGCTTGTCGTCGATGAAAGCTCGATGGTCTCGAGCAACGATATGCTCAAGCTCCACCAGATCAGCGCGGCCCTCGGCGTCGACAAGCTCGTGCTCGTTGGCGATCGCCAGCAGCTCTCCTCGATCGACGCCGGCAAGGCGTTCGCAATGATCCAGGCGGCCGGCGGCACGATGGCGCGAATGGACCAGAACATTCGCATCGGCGATCCGAACCAGCCGCCCACCGAGCAGGTGAAACAGCTGAGGCTCGTCGCCGAACTGGCCAATGCCGGCAAGGCGAGCATGGCGATGAAGGTGCTCGGAGACCATGTCGTCGAGGCGCCCGAACCGGCGGCCGCCGCGGCCGACATGTGGCTGGCGCTATCCGGTCCGGAGCGCGAGGCGACGGCGGTCTTCGCGTCGGGCCGCGACGCGCGCGCGGTGATCAATCAACGCATCCAAGACGGTTTGATCGCCGAAGGCAGCGTGAAGGGCGAGGGGGTTCACCTCACGGTCTATGAGCGCGTCAATACCACCCGCGAGGAACTGCGCTACGCATCGACCTACCGGCAGGGGCAGACGCTCGAGGTCGGCCGGGGCGGGGCACGGGATGTCGGTATCCAGGCCGGCCGTTACGACGTCCTCAAGGTCCACGCCAATGGCAAGGTCGAGCTCACCGACGGGCGGCGCAAGTTCCGCTTCGACCCCCAGAAACTGTCGCCGACCGAGCAGCGCGACCGGCTCCAGCTTTCCGAGAAGAAGGATCTGCATCTGCGTGAAGGCGACCGCGTGCGCTGGACCGCGAACGACAAGGATCGTGGCCTGCTCAACGCTGCGCTGGCGCGCGTCATCGGTATCGATGCCGATGGCGTAAAGATCGAGACGGCGGGCAAGGAACAGCTCACGCTCGGGCTCGGCGATCCGATGCTCTCGCGGCTCGACCTTGCCTACAGCCTGAATATGCACATGGCTCAGGGGATCACCACCGACAAGGCGATCACCGTCATGTCGGCGCACGAACGTAATCTCTCGAACCAGCGCCTGTTCAATGTCGGCGTGACGCGTGTGCGCGAAGAACTCACCATGGTCATCGACGATCGGGAGAAGCTCGAGCGGCAGCTCGACATGAACCCGGGCAACAAGACTTCCTCGCTCGAAACGCTCGGACGACTCGACATCGACGGGAAGAAGGGGCCCGCCCCGCGCGAGAAATTCGATCCGGGTCCGATCGATGGCGTCGATCTCTCGGACCTACCGCCGCTCCCTGCCGATCTGCCGCCATTGCCGGATGGCGCCGCACCGGCTGCCAAGGATCCTCTGCGTCCCCCGGACCTGAAGCCCGATCGGGGCGACGTGTTGCCACCGCTGCCGGAGCGCAGCTTGGGCCTCGACTTGTGAGTGAAGAAGCCGCGGGCGCGGTGCGCGCGGCGACATGAAGGAGACGACCGATGAGTTGGGAATTTGAACAGGGCGGCAAGTTCGGCAGCGAAAAGGCGGCGAACGACTACGCCCGCCGCAATGGCCTCGATCCGCGCGATGTCCAGATCACCCGCAAGGGCGACGAGGTCGAGCTGAATATTCGCCGTTCGGCGCTGGATGGCAGGAGCCTGCGCGATAACGGCGAGGGCCGGCGGGATGGTTGGGGCTGAAGGAGAGAACCATGAACATGTTTCCACTTCTGGCGTCGCTCCTGCTGGTGGGCGGGCTCATCGCACTCGGCTGGTCGCGGCTGTCGGGCAGCTTTACCTCCCAGCAGCCTCTGCCGCCTGTCGCCAGGCCGTTCATGACACAACGGGAACAGGCCATGCTGGCGGCGCTCGAACATGTGCTGCCGATGTACCGGATCCATGCGCAGGTCGCGATGGGCGCGCTCCTCAAGGTGCCTTCCGTGCCGGGCAGGAGAGTCATCCCGGCGGACTGGAATCCCTTCGCGCGCAAGATCGTCGATTTCGTGGTGGAGGATCCCACGACAGGCAGGGTCATCGCGCTCATCGAGATCGACGATCGCTCACATGATGCCGAAAAGGATCGTGAGCGCGACGCGATGACAGCCCGGGCCGGCTACCGGACCTTGCGGATTCCCGCCGGTACGGGACCGACCGTTCCGGCAGTATTCGGGCTGGTCGGCCATCTCCGCGACGCGGTGCCGACCGCTGCGATCAACGGATAGTCCGGCCATGGGACTCGATGATCGCGACTATATGCGCGAGCGCTATCGCGACCGCGCCAAAGGCACCCGGTGGAACGATCGGACCGGGCGGGTGGAAGGCGCCTGGTTCGATCCGGTCAACCGCGGCCAGGACTATCAGCAGCGCCGGTTCGGTGGCGCTCGCACGCCGCGCGGTTCCTTACTGCGCTGGTTGCCCTTCGGCTTGAGCATCCTGCTGACCGCAATACCGGCCTATCATGCCCTGAAGCGGGAAGGATGGTTCCCGGATCTTCGGCCGGAACTGCCGTTTCCAGAGACCGGGGCGGTCACTGTGAACGCTCAAGTCCATGCGGAGAACGCCACGTCACGCCTGATCGTCGTCACTGCGGACGCCAATGCCGTCGTTCAACTCTTCGACCCAAGAAGCGGTCGGCATGTCATATCCGTCTATGTACGGAAGAATGACCGGACGACGATCCCGGTCCCGCCGGCTACCTATCGAATGAAGGTGGCGGAAGGACAGCGATGGCATGGTCCCACCGCTTTCTTCGGTTCGTCCACGACTTATGAGACTGTCGTGCCGCTGATGGTGTTCACGCGCCAGCGCGGCAACGGCATCGATTTGCACAGGCGCGTCGACGGCACGCTACCGACACGGCCGAACTGGCGAGGACCGGACTCGATGTGACGCGTGGGGAAGGGGTCGGGCAATCGCCACCGTCGCGTCATCAGGGTGCTGTTTCCCCGATGGGTTGGAACGCCATTTTCAGGGGGGCCGTCTGCAGTAGCTGGCGCACGAACGTCCTCACTGTCGGTGAAGGATCGCGCATTCGGTAGATCGCCGCGACTTCGGACAGGATCGGTTCGCCCGCGAGCGACCTGAAAACGAGATTGGGCATCCGGACGACCGAAGCGACCGCGCTCGGCAGGACCGAGACGCCAACGCCGAGCGATACCTGAGCCAGGACCGCGACCAGATTACCGGGCGCTTCCATGATGCGGGGAGCGAAGCGCCCGCGGCGCGCTACCTCATGGGTGCCTGCGGCCTGTTCGGGCGGGATGAAGGATTCGTTGGCGAGTTGGGCGGCCCGGATGGGTCCGAGCTCTCCGGAGAGTCTGTGCTCAGCCGGAAGCGCAATGCAGAATTCGTCATGGAGAAGCACATGTCGGCTCACGCCGGCAGGAAGGGCAAGCGGGAGCCGGACGAAGCCGATGTCGATGGTACCGTCTGTCACGCTTGCAGGGAGATCCGCCATTGGCCGCTCGTGCGCGTTGATCTCGACGCCCGGCCAACTCGCACGATATTGGCGAATCTGGGCCTGCAATACGCTCGCATAGGCCGCTGAACCGACATAGCCGATCTCGATCCTGCCGATTTCGCCGCGGCCGGCGCGACGTCCTGCACTCTCGGCTTGGGCGAAACGCGCCAGCACTGCTCGCGCTTCCTCCAGGAAGATCGAACCGGCCGGCGTCAGCGCGACCGATCGCTTGGTCCGTGCGAACAGTCTGGCGTCCAGGGACCGTTCGATCTCCTGAATCTGGACGGTCAGCGTGGGCGGCGCGATCCCCAGGCGCTCGGCTGCCCGCGCGAAATGCAGCTCCTCGGCAAGCGTCACGAAATAGCGAAGGTGTCTGAGTTCCATGATAGAATTAGGTTATATCTAATTAAAATCCCATATGCCAGCAATGACATGAATTCCGATCGTCTTCAAAGGGAACGGGCTACAGATCGGAAATTCGTCATGTCTTCATCGTCTCAAATCCAGCGCAATGGCGCGTCCAATCCGCTGCTGGTGCTTCTCACCGCATCGACCGGCTGCGCGATGACCGTGCTCGACACCAATGTCGTGGGGATCGTTCTTCCAACGATCGCCCGCGATCTCGGTGCGAGCTTCGCAGACATCGAATGGGTCATCGGTTCCTATGTGCTGTGCTTCGCGGCGTTGTTGCTTCCGGCAGGCAGCATTGCCGACCGGCTGGGACGTCGCCGGGTGTTCCTGGCGGGGATCGCGTTCTTCGCTGTGGCGTCGCTGCTTTGCGGGGTGGCGACCTCCGCGATAATGCTGTGTGGCGCGCGGGCACTTCAGGGAATCGGTGCGGCATTCCTCCTGGCGCCTGCGCTCGCGATCATCGGCCACAGCTTCCATGGCGAGGCGGAACGCAACCGCGCCTGGGCCATCTGGGGCGGGATGATGGGGCTGACGATGGCTTTGTCGCCGATCATCGGAGGTGTCATCGCCAATTTGCTGGGTTGGAGATGGGCCTTCTTCATCAACGTACCGATTTGCGCAGCCCTTGGCGCGGCCGTTATCCTGAAGATCGAGGAGTCGCGCGATCCGGAGGTCGGCAAGCCGGATCCGGCAGGAATCGCACTCTTCGCCGCGTCGATGTTCTTCCTGACGGCTGCGCTGATCTATGGGCAGGAACATGGTTGGGGGGCTCCGAAGACGCTTGGCGGCTTCGCGCTCGGCGCTTGCGGGTTCATCCTGTTCATCATGGTTGAGCGCGCCCAGGCGCGACCGATGCTCGACCTCTCGCTGTTCCGGCGGCGAGCGTTCATCGGCGCGGTCCTTGCGATGTTCGCCTATGCCGGTAGCGCGCAGGTGATGGCATCGCTACTGCCGCAATTCTTGCAAAACGGCATGGGCCACGGACCGCTCGAAGCCGGTTTCGCCATGCTGCCCTTCGCTCTGGCGATGCTGGCTTTTCCTTATATCGGGAGACGGCTTGGCGCTCGGCTGGTGTCGCGACAGATATTGGTCCTCGGTCTGCTCGTGGTCGCGATCGGAAATGCCCTGACGGGCTGGGGCGCGTCGGCCGGGCAGTCGGCGATGGTCATGGCCGGGATGCTGGTGCTCGGCGCTGGCGGCGGTCTGCTCAACGGCGAGACGCAGAAGGCGATCATGAGCGTCGCGCCGCGTGATCGGGCGGGCATGGCTTCCGGTATCAGCACGACGTCGCGCTTTTCAGGCATCCTGCTCGCCTTCGCACTGCTTAGCGGCATCCTCTCCACGGCAACCCGCGGCCATTTAATGGCCTCGGCGTGCCGGGGCGGCGATCCATGCCGCCGGTTTGCGGACGCTGTGGTGGCGGGCGATCTGACGCAGGCCCTGGCTGGCCTCAAGGGCGATGTTCGGGAGGCGGCGATTGTTCAGGCCCAGCTCGCCTATCGCGCCGGCTTCTCCACGGCGCTGGTCGCCGCGGCGATCGGAGCGCTTATCGCGGCCATGCTGGTCGGCAAGCTGATGCGGGAGCCGCGCCAGACCGGCTGAGATATCGAAAGGCTCGGATCAAGGCATACGAGCGGCGTCATGCGCGGCCGCCCATTTGGTTGACGAATTATCGTATAAGACATAGTTGTATCGCATAATGAATGGAGCCTCGACAAGCCCTCTGCCCAAAGGCTGGCCCAGCGCGTGAGACGGACAGGATTTTCTCTGCTCGGCGCCGTTCCGCGCGCGTGGCCAGCACTACAAACAATGGCCAATCGGGCGGCGTGCAATCGATCATGACTGCCGTTTCGACTGTCCAGAAAGCGCGAGGCTCAAGACTTCGCGTTGGCGACAACCTCGTCCCCTGGCTTCTGCCGTTGCTTATCCTGGGCGGGTGGCAGATCGCCGCCATGGTCGGCCTGTTTCCGGCACGAATGCTGCCGGCTCCGACCAGCATTGTCGCAGCCGGCTATCGGCTGCTGGGTACCGGCGAGCTTCAGCAGAATATTTGGGTTAGCTTTTGGCGAGCCGCCGTCGGCTTCCTGATTGGGGGTGGAATCGGCTTTGCGCTCGGCTTGGCAAATGGTCTGTCGAACCTCAGCGCCAGGCTGACCGACACCACGCTGCAGATGATCCGGAATGTTCCGCATCTCGCCCTCATCCCGCTGGTCATCCTTTGGTTCGGGATCGATGAGGCCGCCAAGCTGTTCCTCGTTGCCTTCGGCGTGTTCTTTCCCATCTACCTGAACACATTTCACGGCGTGCGTGGCGTCGATCCGCAGCTCGTCGAAATGGGCCGGATCTACGGCATGAGCCCCGCGCGATTGTTCTGGCGCGTGATCTTCCCCAGCGCACTTCCCTCCATATTCGTCGGTCTGCGCTTCGCGCTCGGCATCATGTGGCTCACCCTGATCGTCGCCGAGACGATCGCGGCATCCTCCGGCCTCGGTTATATGGCGATGCAGGCTCGCGAGTTCATGCGGACCGATGTCGTGATGCTCAGCATCCTCATCTACGCGCTGCTCGGGAAGCTGGCCGATCTATGCGCTGGATTGCTGGAGCGCCTGACGCTCTCCTGGCATCCGGCGTTTCAGGGCGGATGACTTCGTCCATGCAGGCAGCGCCGCCCGTCCACCCAATGGCCGATGGCATCACGAACCGGACGGCAGGCATCGTCGGTGGCACGGCACTTTCGCTACGGGGCCTGCAGAAGCGATTTGGCGAGACGCAGGCCATGCGTGGGGTCGATCTCGATATCCCGTCCGGTCAGTTCGTCGCGGTGGTCGGGCGCTCGGGATCGGGCAAGAGCACCATGCTGCGTCTCATCGCCGGGCTTGAGGTGCCGGATGACGGGACGATCGCGTTCGACGGGGTGCGCGGCGATCGCGGCGGCGATCTGCGGATGATGTTCCAGGAACCGAGGCTATTGCCCTGGGCCCGCGTCCTCGCGAACGTCGAGGTTGGAATACGCGACGCTGACAAATTGCGTGCCGGTGCGCTCGCGGGCGAGGTTCTTCGCGAGGTCGGACTCGAGAGCAAGCAGAACGAGTGGCCCGCGGCATTGTCGGGCGGGCAGCGTCAGCGCGTCGCGCTCGCGCGCGCCCTTGTCAGCCGGCCGCGCCTCCTTCTCCTCGACGAACCGCTGGGCGCGCTCGATGCCCTGACACGCCTTTCCATGCAGGTGCTTCTGACACAGGCATGGAGCCGGCTGGGGTTTACCGCCATCCTCGTCACGCACGATGTCACGGAGGCAGTGGCCCTGGCGGATCGCGTCCTGATTATCGAGGACGGCCGGATCGTTCAGGACGTCGCTGTCCGTGAAGCCCGTCCAAGGACGCGCGGCTCGCCGACGCTCGCGACGATCGAGAACAGCATCCTGGAAGAGCTGCTCACCGAAGAGATTTGATCCCGTGTACCCGGAGAGTGCCGCATATGATGAACCGTAGATATTTCGTGGCTGGATCGCTTGCCGTCGGCGCGCTCGGTCTGCTGACCAATTGCACTTCGGGCCGAAAGTCGCTGCGTGTCGCTTTCCAGAAGGGGATTGGCACGATCATGTACCTGAAGGACGCCGGCATCCTCGAACGCAAGATCGAGCCGCTTGGCTGGTCGGTGGAATGGAAGGAATTCGCCGCCGGCCCGCAGATGCTCGAAGCCATGAACCTCGGCGCCGTCGACTTTGGTCCAGTGGGCGAGACGCCGCCGATATTCGCCCAGGCGGCGGGTGCCGATATCCTTTATGCCGGCTGCGAGCCACCCTCTCCGAGGAGCGAGGCGATCATCGTTCCCAAGGACAGCTCCATCCAATCGATAGCGGATCTGAAGGGCAAGCGTGTCGCCTTTGTCAAAGGATCCAACGTCCACTATCTCATCCTGCGCGCGCTGCGGACGAGCGGCCTGAGCTTTGGCGACATCGTTCCGGTCTATATGACACCGGCAGATGCCGGAACAGCGTTCGAGCGCGGCGCGATCGACGCATGGGGAACGTGGGATCCCTATTTCTCCGCGGCCGAATTGAACATTGGCGCGCGGGCCATCGCGGACGGAACGGGCCTGGCGCCCAACATCATGTTCTACATGGCGGCAAAGCAGCTGGCCGAGCACGATCCGCTTGTTCTCAAGGCGGCGCTGGCGGCGGTCAGCGAAGCTGGCCGGTGGGTTAGCGGAAACCGCGAGGCATTCGCTGGAATCCTCGCTGCACAGATCGGCGTGTCAAAGGAAATAGCGGAACGCGCGGTTGAGCGCGGTGAATTCGGTGCCGGGGTGATGACTGCTGAAACGCTTCACAAAGAGCAGGAGATCGCGGACCTGTTCTACGATCTCAAGCTGGTCCCGAAGCAGGTCGATGTACGTGCTGCCGCTTGGTCCGCCGAGCCTGCGTGACCGAGAGGCATCAGGCCCGGCGAATAGTCGCGAGATAGTTCTTATTGAACAACCAACTCTTCATCGGTCGCAGCGGCAAGAGGCAGCCGATGAAGAGTACCGGCACGGATGTCAGGAAATGGACCCAATAGGGCGGGTTGAACAGGACCTCGAGTAGGAGCGCGAGCGCCACCGACGGAAAACACCCGAAGGCGATGACGAGAAAGCCGGCGCCGTCCAGTGGCTCGGTCTCCGCGAAGCCCAGCCCGCATGTTTCGCAATGATCCCGCAGCGTGAGGAAGCCGGCAAACAACCGGCCTTTGCCGCACCGCGGGCACCGGCCGCGGAGCCCGGCACGAAGGGCATGGAGCCGGCTCCATGCGCTGGTTCCCGCGGGTAGCCGATGGACCGTCCCGCTCATTCCTGTTCTCTGTCGCCGATATGCAAATGCAGCGTCTCGCGCGGCCGGGTATCTCCCTGGCTGAGCAGTCGCTTCAGCAGCGGCCCCGTCGGGCGTTCGGCCGCGCCACTGCTGGTGAGCGCCCTTAGCCACTGCTCCGGCGGGTGGGAGGTGGACGTCTCGAGGGTCGAGAAGCCGCACGCGCGCAGCGCGGCAAACTGATCCGGCAGGATATGTCCCGATGCTCGCAGGTCGCCCTTATAGTGATGCTTGCTGCGCAGCGTCGTCGCCAGCGTGAACCCGCGCCCGTCGCGGAAGCTCGGGAATTCGATCACGATCAATTCGAGTTCGTCGAGCGCGGCGAACAGCTTGTCGGTCTCCGTGCCGGGGACGACGCGAACGCCGATCGGCCGCGCCTCACGCACTTCGCCGAGCGACAGCTCAACGAGTGTCGCAAACGGCACCACCAAAGGCTCGGCCGCGACCCGATAGGGGATGGCGCCTTCGATCCAGGTGTCGGCGACCGGTTTCGCTTCCATGTCGATGATGGGCATGACCAGCCTCCTCTCAATCACCAGCATAGGCCGCAGCCTTGAACGGCGCAGCGCCCAGGCGGCGATAGGTGTCGATGAACCGCTCGCCGGGTTCCCGGCGCTCGATATAGGCATCGACGATCGCGTCGATCGTGTCGACGACCTTCTCCGAGGCGACTGCCGGCCCGATGATCGAGCCGATCGACGCCTTGTCGTCGGACGCGCCGCCGAGGGTGATCTGGTAATATTCCTCGCCAGCCTTATCGACGCCGAGCAACCCGATATGCGCGACATGGTGATGGCCGCAGGCGTTGATGCAGCCGGAGATGTTGAGATCGAGCGGCCCGATCTCCCGCTGGCGCTCGGGGGCGGAGAACCGCTCCGCGATGCGCTGGGCGACCGGGATCGAGCGCGATGTGGCGAGGCTGCAATAATCGAGCCCCGGGCAGGAGATGATATCCGTCACCAGACCGATATTCGCGCTGGCGAGGCTGTCCTCGACCAGCCCGGACCAGAGCGCGTACAAATCGTCGAGCCGGACATGGGGCAGGACCAGATTCTGCTCGTGCGACACGCGCAGCTCACCGAAGGAATAGGCATCGGCCAGATCGGCCACCCGTTCCATCTCCTCGGCGGTGATGTCACCGGGTATGCCCCCGGTCGGCTTCAGCGACACGGTTGCGCAGGTATAGCCAGGCACGCGGTGCGGATAGCTGTTCGTCGCGACCCACGCCGCGAACGCGGCGTCCTTCGCGCAGGCGGCGTCGAGTGACGCAGACACAGGTGGCAGGCTCTCGAAGGGCGGCTCGACGAACCGCGCCTGCAGCGAGGCGATGATCTCGGAATCGAGGACATTATAGTCCTCCGGCATCGCGGCGAACTCGTCCTCGATCATCTGGATGAAGGCCTCGGACTTCATTTCCTTGATGAGGATCTTGATGCGCGCCTTGTAGATATTGTCGCGGCGGCCGAGCGCATTGTAGGTGCGCAGGATCGCCTCGACATAGCGCAGCAAGTCCTTGACCGGCAGCCAGTCGCGCACCCGTACGCCGATCACCGGCGTACGCCCGAGCCCACCGCCGGCATGGAATGAAAAGCCCGGTTCGCCGGCCTCGTTGCGATGGGCCATGATGCCGATGTCATGGACGTGGATCGCCGCGCGGTCGATCGGGCCGCCGGTGATGGCGATCTTGAACTTGCGCGGCAGGTAGGTGAACTCGGGATGGTCGGTCGACCATTGCCGCAGGATCTCGGCGAACAGGCGCGGATCGATCACTTCCTCGGCGGCCGCGCCGGCGAAATGGTCGGTCGTGACGTTGCGCACGCAATTGCCGCTGGTCTGTATGGCGTGCAGGTCCGCCTCGGCCAAGAGCGCGAGGATGTCGGGCGTGTCCTCCAGCCGGATCCAGTTGAACTGGATATTCTGGCGGGTGGTGAAATGCCCGTAGCCGCGGTCGAAATGCCGGGCGACATAGGCGAGCTGGCGCATCTGCGCGGCGCTCACCACACCATAGGGCAGCGCGGCGCGCAGCATATAGCCGTGAAGCTGGAGATAGAGGCCATTCATCAGGCGAAGCGGCTTGAACTCGTCCTCGGTCAGTTCGCCGGCGAGCCGCCGTTCGACCTGCTGGCGGAACTGCGCGGCGCGATCGCGCAGGAACTGGCGATCATATTCGTCATAGCGATAGATGCCCGCATAGGGCGACCGGACAAGCTCCGACGGAGGAGGGGGGAGGACGTCGGCGCGTGCCGGCCGCCCTGCCTGGGTTCCGAGGTCGGCACGGACACTCGGACCCTGGGTGCGGATCTGCTCGCGATAGGTGAGGGGGGCCGGCGCGGAATGCACATCGACCACGCGGTGGTCCGCCTGGTCCGCGCGCGCGGTTTCCAGCGCCGCCTCAAGCGCGTCGTCCTCGAAGCGCCGCGCGCCCTCGATCTTGTCGACCCAGGTCGAGGCGTCACCGAGCCATACCGACGCGCCATCGCGCAGCCGGCTGGCCGTTACATAGTGGGTAGCCATGGTTCGTCCTTATTTCAGGCGGCGAGCAGCCGGTTGTTCCAGCCCAGGCGAGCGCGGGCGTCGACCAGTGCGTCGACCAGCGCTTTCATATGGGCCTCGGTGTGGAAAGGCGTTGGCGTCAGCCGCAGGCGTTCCTGGCCGCGCGCGACGGTGGGATAGTTGATCGGCTGCACATAGATATCGTGTTCGGCCAGCAGCAGGTCGCTGGTCGCCTTGCAGAGATGCGCATCGCCGATGATCAGCGGCACGATATGACTCTGCGTGTCGGGAACCGGCATGTCGGCGGCGCGCAGCATCGCGATCAGCTTGTCCACCGCCGCCTGCTGGAGGGCGCGTTCCTCGCCGCTGTCCTTCAGGTGCCGGATCGCGGCAGCGGCGCCGGCCGCCAGATGCGGACAGATTGAGGTGGTGAAGATAAAGCTGTCGGCGCAGCTGCGGATCACATCGATGAGCAGCGCGGAACCGGCGACATAGCCGCCCATCACCCCGAACGCCTTGGCGAGCGTGCCTTCGATCACCGTCAGCCGGTGCGACAGCCCTTCGCGCTCCGCGATGCCGCCGCCGCGCGGGCCGTAAAGGCCGACGGCATGGACCTCGTCCAGATAGGTGATGGCGCCATGCTTGTCGGCGACATCGCAGATCGCGGCGATCGGCGCCACGTCGCCGTCCATCGAATAGACGCTCTCGAAGGCCACGATCTTCGGCCGGTCGGGATCGATCGCGCTCATCAGCTCGTCGAGATGGGCGGCATCGTTGTGCCGGAAGATGAAGCGCTCGGCGCCCGAGCGGCGGATGCCCTCGATCATCGAATTATGGTTGAGTGCGTCCGAGAAGATCGCGCAGTTCGGAAGCACGCGGCCCAGCGTGCCGAGCGCGGCGAGGTTCGAGATCCAGCCCGAGGTGAAGATCAGCGCGGCTTCCTTGCCGTGAAGATCGGCAAGCTCCGTCTCCAGCGCGACATGGCTGCGATTGGTGCCCGAGATGTTGCGTGTGCCGCCGGTGCCCGCCCCGAACTGGTCGATGGCGCCGTGCATCGCCGCCAGCACCTCCGCGTTCTGGCCCATGCCGAGATAGTCGTTGCTGCACCAGACCGTGACACGGCGCGCCGAGCCATCGGGTTCGCGTCGCAAGGCAGTCGGGAACTCGCCTGCAAGGCGTTCCAGCTCGATGAAGGTGCGATAGCGCCCGTCGAGCTTCATTTCACCGATCAGCGATTCAAACCGTGCAACATAATCCATGGTCGTGGCCTTGCTTCTGCTATCCCTTATCAGGGTGGGGGAACACTTCGGTCTTGCGCCGAATCAATGCAACATACAATATCCATATATATGGACACGAAAGCTTGCACAATGGCAGACGTACGACCCGCGCACGAATGGCGGCCCACAATTCAGGAAGGCGCAAGCCCTCTCTATCTCGCGATCGCAGAAGCGCTCGCGAGCGATATCCAGAAGGGCGTTCTCGTCGCGGGCGACAGGTTGCCGCCGCAGCGCGCGTTGGCGGAGGTGCTCGACATCGACTTCACCACGGTCAGCCGTGCCTATAAGGAGGCGACCAAGCGCGGGCTGGTCGAGGGCCGGGTGGGGCAGGGCACCTATGTGCGCGCTGGCCGCGCCAGCCGCCCTGCGGCCAGCTTGGCCTCGGGCCTTGTGGACATGGGGATGAACCTGCCGCCCAAGTTTGACGATGCGGCACTGGCCGCGCAGCTCTGGGCGGGGATCGGCGATCTCGAGATGGATGGCGGCATGGATCTGATCCTGCGCTATCAGGATGTCGGGGGCGCGGCGATCGACCGTCAGAGCGGCGTCGATTGGATGGCGGATCGCTTGCCCGACCTCTCGGCGGATCGCCTGTTGGTCTGCCCTGGCGCGCAGAGCGCGCTTCTGTCCCTTATCACCGCATTTGGTGTAAAGGATGGTCCGATCGCGGTCGAGGCGTTGACCTATCCGGGCTTCCGCTCGCTTGCCGCGCACCTTTCCATCGACCTGGCGCCAGTCGCGATGGACGATGAGGGGTTGAACCCCGACGATTTCCGGGCCGTCTGTCGTGCCCGGAAACCGCGCATCCTCTATTGCACACCGACGCTCCACAATCCGACGACGGCAACGATGTCGCTCGAACGGCGCGAGGCGATCGTCGAAATCGCGCGGGAATATGGCGTGCAGATCATCGAGGATGATGCCTATGGAAAGCTCTCGGGCAGCGTGCCGCCTCCGCTTGCTGCGCTGGCACCGGAGCTTGTCTATCATGTAGCTGGGCTCTCTAAATGCCTCTCGCCCGCGCTGCGGATCGCCTACGTCATTGTACCGGATTTGCGCGCCTCGGTTCGGTTGTCCGGTGCCATTCGCGCGACGACGTCCATCGCGTCGCCGCTATGTGCGGCCATCGCATCACGCTGGATCGAGACAGGATTGGCGGATCAGGTTGTGGCCGCGATCCGGGCGGAAACCGAGGCGAGGCGCGCTATTGCTGACCGGTTGCTGGGAAAGCATGGACTGGTGACGGCCAAGAATGCGTTCCACTCCTGGCTTCCTCTCGCATCGCCCTGGACGTGCGGAGAATTTGCCGCGCGCCTGCGGCAGGCCGGGATCAGCGTCGTGCCGAGCGATTCCTTTGCCATCACTCAACCGGTCGAAGCTGTCCGTCTGGGACTTGGAGCGCCGGCAACGCGCGAGCGCCTGACGGACAGCCTGTCGACGATCCAGGATCTGCTGGAGCAGTCACCGGCCATGTCATCGCTGGTCGTTTAGCCCGAATTGAATTGACAGTGTATGCAAGCAATGTGCATATAATGGCCCGTCGAATCGCACGATTGATGCGCCGCCCCCACATTTCCGGCGCTCTCCGGCCTGCCGTATGGCTGATCTGCCCGCCGGGCGTCGTGCGGTTCGACGCATGAAGGGACGGAACGGATATTATGGACCAACGGATCTGGAAGCGCCGGCATCAGCTTGACCGGATGACGCTTCGGGGGCTGACGGTTGCCTTCTTCCAGTATCCGGCGGTGTGGGCCTATCTGTTGCTCGCGCTTGGCGCGGGTATTCTGGCCTGGCTGCGTCCCTCGTCGATCTTTCAGAACGCCGCGGCCATCATCGTCGCTGGTCTCATCTATCCGCTGGTCTGGTATGTTTTGCACCGCTGGGTGTTGCACAGCCGGTGGATGTTCAAGTCGCCGCTGACCGCCGGCGTCTGGAAGCGCATCCACTACGACCACCATATCGACCCCAACCACCTCGAGGTTCTGTTCGGTGCGCTCTATACAACGCTGCCCACGATCGCGGTGGCGACCATGCCCATCGGCTGGCTGATCGGCGGCTTTGGCGCGGCCATGGCTGCATTCGCTGCCGGTCTGCTGATAACCTGCTTCTACGAGTTCGTGCATTGCGTCGAGCACCTGCCTTACAAGCCGCGCAATGCGTTGCTCGCGCAGATGAAGGCGCGCCACCTCGCGCATCATTTCCATGACGAGAACGGCAACTTCGGCATCACCAATTTCGCCTGGGACCGGCTCTTCGGGACGCTTTATGAACGACGTGATCGGCCGAAAAAGAGCCAGACCGTCTTCAACCTTGGTTATGACGATGCGGCAGCGCGCCGCTGGCCCTGGGTCGCTCGCAAATCCGCGGTGCCGGTTCCTGTGCGGCCCCGCAACAATGGACCTTCCCGCAATGTATGAGCGCCCCAGCATTCGACGCATGACCGGCTATGTGCCGGGTGAGCAGCCCAAGGGGCCCGCGATCAAGCTCAATACTAACGAAAACCCGCTCGCCCCGTCCGACACGGTCATACAGGCCCTGTCGGAAATCACGCCCGCTATGCTCCAGCGCTATCCCGATCCGCAGGCGACGAAGTTGCGGCAGGCCATCGCCGACTACCACCATTGTCCGTTGGATCAGGTGATCGCCACCAATGGCAGCGACGAGTTGTTGCGCCTTGCGGTCTCGACTTTCGTCGATCCGGGCAAGGCGATCGGTATCCTCAATCCGGGATACCATCTCTATCATGTCCTCGCCGAGATCCAGAATTGCCCGATCGCCCGGGTCAATCTCGAAGAGGACTGGTTGCCGCCCGCCGACCTGGCGAAGTGCTGGAATGATGCTGGCGTGCGTCTCGCGTTCATCGCGAATCCTCAGGCGCCGTCGGGGCTGCTGCTTTCGCGCGACCAACTTGCCCAGCTCGCACGGGACCTCGAAGGCGTTCTCGTCGTCGATGAAGCCTATATCGATTTCGTCGATCCTTCGGTCGCCCACGACTTCGCTGGAGAGATTGGGCGCCACCCCAATCTTCTGATCGCACGGACGCTGAGCAAGGGGCATTCGCTTGCGGGGCTGCGGCTCGGCTACGCCTTGGGCGCAGAGAGCCTCATTACGCCGATGCTTACCAAGGTCCGCGATAGTTATAACGTCGATGCGATCGCCCAGCATCTCGGCTGCGCGGCCTTCAATGACATGAAACGCGCGCGGGCGAGCTGGCAATTGGTGCGAGAGGAGCGCGATCGGGTCGCACGGGAGTTGGGCGATCTGGGTATCGTGACACTGCCCTCCCAAGCCAATTTCCTGCTTGCAAGCATTCCCTCCGCGTTCGGTGATGCGCAGACGCTGAACGCCTTGCTCGCCAGCCAGGGTGTTCATGTGCGCTGGTTCGATGTCCCGCGGCTCCGCGGGCGGTTGCGCATCAGCATCGGCACGAGAGCGGAGAATGATCAATTGCTGTCGGCGATCGAGGCAAGCCTTGTCGTCCGCACCCGCCGCGCATCGTGAGAGCAAGCAAATGACCGATCGCCATCGACTCTTCGAACGCCGTTGCAGACCGACGCGTACGCCGTCCTGAACCGCGCGTCTCTGCGCTCCCTAACACAACCGCCTCTGCGCGGGATCTGATGACCACGAAAGCGACGATCTGACATGACTCAGGAGAAACTGCTGGCAAAGGTAGGCCTCTGGCTCGTGGTGGCATTGCTGGCGCTGGTCGCTGCCGCACTGGCAAGGGATCACGCCTATGCGGTGCAAATGGTAATTATCTTGATCGTCGCGCTCGGCGGAGCGGCGGTTACCATGCACCGCGCGGACTACGAAGAGATGGCGGGCCTTGTCGTGCGGCCGCCGCAACGGGTCGATGTCTACGACGATGATCCGATTCGCTGGGGTGTGCTGGCAACGGTGTTCTGGGCGATCGCGGGCTTTTCAGCAGGACTGTTCATCGCGCTCCAACTCGTCTTCCCGGCCCTCAACTTCGGCAGCGAGTTCACGACGTTCGGGCGTCTACGGCCGCTCCACACCTCGGTGGTCATCTTCGCATTCGGCGGAAACGCCTTGATCGCGACCAGCTTCTACGTCGTCCAGCGCACCTGCCGCGCGCGCCTGGCCTTCCCCTCGCTCGCTCGCTTCGTCTTCTGGGGATATCAGCTTTTCCTAGTGCTGGCGGCGTCCGGCTACGTCCTGGGAATCACTGAATCGCGCGAATATGCCGAGCCTGAATGGATCGCCGATCTCTGGTTGCTCGTCGTGTGGGTAGCTTATGGTGTCGTGTTCATCGGCACGCTGGCGAGGCGGAATGAACCGCATATCTACGTCGCCAACTGGTTCTACCTGTCTTTCATCATCAGCATCGCGATGCTGCACGTCGTCAACAATCTAG
>VFQN01001555.1_pt1 | contig 37875 bp, 33 predicted proteins | sample 3512371 | NCBI WGS metagenome assembly VFQN01 (sample SAMN10412370, study PRJNA504923) | tailings metagenome | isolation source: Replicate 2 from Balatoc abandoned mine | place: Philippines: Itogon, Benguet | collected 2017-08-28
CCGACACCGCGGCCTGCGTGCCGCCCATCAGGTCGCCGATCTGGAAGTTGGGCACGGCCACGTCGCCATCGATCGTGGCGATCTGCTCGAGCACGCCGGCCATGGCGATGTAGTTGATGTCGTGGCCGGCACGGTGCGACCAGGCGTTGTGCTGGCCATAGCCGCTGATCGCGCACATCACCAGCTTCGGATTGAGCGCGTGCAGCGTGCTCCAGCCGAGGCCGAGCTTGTCCATCACGCCGGGGCGGAAGCCTTCGACGAGCATGTCGGCGCTGCGCAGCAGTTCGAGCAACTCGGCACGGCCGCTGTCACTGCGCAGGTCGATCTCGCGCAGCTGCTTGCCCTCGTTGAGCAAGCGGAAGGTCAGGCTGGGGCGGCCGGCCTCGCGGTCGGCGCGGGTCAGGCCCATGTGGCGGGTGCCGTCCTCCTGGCCGTCGCGCGCCGGGCCCTCGACCTTCAGCACCGTGGCACCCATCTCGGCGAGGTGCTTCGTGGCCAGCGGGCCGGGCAGCAGACGGGTCAGGTCGATGACGGTGATGCCGCCGAGCGCTCCGGCCTCGTCGGAGGCATCACGCATCAGCGGAACACCCCTTCACGCAGCCACTTGGTCGCCACCCATTTTTCGCCGGCCACCACCGGCGCGCCGCCGTGCAGCGTCTTGCTCGCCGGATGCGCGCGGTCGTAGCTGAAGAACACCGCGTTGCCCTTGACCGGCGCCACCTCGAGCTGCACGTCGGGGAAGGTGGTGCCGCCGCCGACTTCCGGGTCGTTGAGGTACATCACCACGGTGCCGACGCGCTGGCCGCCGCGCTTGAGGATGGTGGCGCTGCCCGGCTGGGCCGGATCGAAATAGTCGTAGTGCGGCTTGTATTCGGCGCCAGGCAGGTACTTCAGCACCTGCAGGCCTTCGCCGTTCTCGACCGGCCAGTGGATCAGCGCGGCGATGCGCGCCTCGATGCGCCGGCACAGCTCGTTCTCGCCGCGGTCGAAGAACATGCCCTGGCTGGTGCGCGCCGAGTTGATCTCGTTGCCGCCGGTGTCGGTCTGCACGGTCTCGGAGCGGGTCAGCCGCTTCGCGGCCATGGCCATCAGCTCGTCGCACTCCTCGTGCGAGAGCAGTCCGCCGAACACCACCACGCGCGGGTCGCGCATCGCCATCACCACACGCACCTCACGGTCGGGCAGCTGGATCGTCGTGGGCATGCCCCCGCCGCCCGGCAGCGGCTCGGGAACGGGTACCGGCGGCGGCAGCTGCGCGGCCTTGGCGCGCTCGTCGAGGAACCCGCGCAGCGTGTCTTCCAGCGCGGCGATGGCCACGTCCTCGCGCCAGCCGCTGGCCTTCATCGACTCGAGCACGGCCTCCGGCTGCGCGCCGGCCTTGGCCTGCTCGAGGATCCAGGCACGCAGCTCCGGCGTGACCGGTTGGGCGGGTTGCACTTCGCTCATGGGCAAATTCTGCCCCAGCGATGGTCGCCGTTGTTACGGCGCGTCAAGCACTGCGCAGCGCGTGGGTCTGGCGGGCGAGCGTGGTGATGCGCGCCCAGTCACCCGAGTGCACGGCGTCGGCCGGGGTCAGCCAGGAACCGCCGCAGACCTTGACGTTGGGCAGGGCAAGAAACTGCGGCGCCGTCTCCGGCGTGATGCCGCCGGTGGGGCAGAAGGCCACCTCGGGAAACGGGCCGTGCAGCGCCTTCAGCAACGGGATGCCGCCGGCCGCCGTGGCCGGGAAGAACTTGAGGAAGTGGTAGCCGTCGGCGTTGGCCTGCATCACCTCGCTGGCCGTGCCTACGCCGGGCAGCAGCGGCAGCGTGACATTGCGGCAGTAGTGGCCGACCTCGCTGGTGTAGCCCGGGCTCACGCCGAAGCGGCAGCCGGCATCGCGCGCCGCCTGCGCATCGGCGACGCTGCGGATCGTTCCCGCACCGACGATCGCCTCCGGCACGGCCCGCGCGATCGCCTCCATCGCGCGCAGCGCCACCGGCGTGCGCAGCGTCACCTCCAGCACCCGGACGCCACCTTCGACCAGCGCCTGGGCCAGCGGTACGGCGTCTTCGAGGCGCTGGATCACGATCACCGGGATCACCGGGCCATGTGCGGCCAGCTCGAGCGTGTTCATGTCGTTCCTCGGGTGACGGTTTTCAAAGCCACGTGCAGGCGCCTTCCTCGGCGCTGAGCACGTTGCGGCGCAAGCCGCCAAAGAGTTCTCGGCCGAGGCCGTGGGCGTTGGTGTCGGCGGCGGCCTCGGTGAGCCGCACCGGTTCGCGTGAGGCCCACTCCGCCGGATCGACGCGCGCTTCGAGCGTGCCTGTCACCGCATCGAGCCGGATCACGTCGCCGTCGCGCACGCGGGCCAGCGCACCGCCGGCGAGCGCCTCGGGGCTCACGTGGATGGCCGCCGGCACCTTGCCCGAGGCGCCGCTCATGCGGCCGTCGGTCACCAGCGCCACCTTGAAGCCCTTGCCCTGCAGCACCGCCAGCGGCGGCGTCAGCTTGTGCAGCTCGGGCATGCCGTTGGCGCGCGGCCCCTGAAAAAGCACCACGGCGACGACATCGCGCTCGAGCTCGCCGGCCTTGAACGCGGCGAGCAGTTCTTCCTGAGAGGCAAACACCCGCGCCGGCGCCTCGATCACATGGCGGTCTTCCGGCACCGCGGACACCTTGATCACCGCGCGGCCGAGGTTGCCGGTCAGCAGCTTCAGGCCGCCCTCGGCGCTGAAGGGGGCGGCGGCCGTTCGCACGATCGCTGTGTCGCCGCTGTCGGCCGGCAGCGCGCTCCAGCGCAGCGCGCCGGTATCGTCCTGCGCCGGCAGCGTGCCGTAGTCGCGCAGGCCGCCGGCCGCGACAGTCGCCACGTCGGCATGCATGTAGCCGCCGTCGATCAGCTCGCGGATCACGAAGCCCGGGCCGCCGGCGGCCTGGAACTGGTTCACGTCGGCGCTGCCGTTGGGGTAGACGCGCGCCAGCAGCGGCGTGGCGTGGGAGAGGTCGCTGAAGTCCGTCCAGTCGATCAGGATGCCGGCGGCGCGCGCCACCGCCACCCAGTGGATCAGGTGGTTGGTCGAGCCGCCGGTGGCCAGCAGCGCGACCATCGCGTTGACGATCACCCGCTCGTCGACCAGCTGGCCGATCGGGCGGAAGCGCTCGCCGCCCTTGCGCAGGGCCAGCACCGTGCGGACCGCCTCGCGCGTCAGCGCCTCGCGCAGGCCCGCGTGCGGATGCACGAAGGCCGCGCCGGGCACGTGCAGGCCCATCGCCTCGAGCAGCATCTGGTTGCTGTTGGCGGTGCCGTAGAAGGTGCAGGTGCCGGGGCCGTGGTAGGCAGCCGATTCGGCCTCGAGCAGCCTGTCGCGGCCGACCAGCCCCTGCGCGAACTGCTCGCGCACCTTGGACTTCTCGTTGTTCGACAGCCCCGTGCTCATCGGCCCGGCCGGCACGAACACGCAGGGCAGGTGGCCGAAATGCAGCGCGCCGATCAGCAGCCCCGGCACGATCTTGTCGCACACGCCGAGCAGCAGCGCGGCGTCGAAGACGTCGTGCGTCAGCGCGACGGCGGTGCCCATCGCGATGGTGTCGCGCGAGAACAGGCTCAGCTCCATGCCGGGCAGGCCCTGGGTGACGCCGTCGCACATCGCCGGCACGCCGCCGGCCACCTGCACGGTGGCGCCGAGCCGGCGCGCCTCGTCGCGGATCACCGCCGGGAAGCCCTCGTACGGCTGGTGGGCCGAGAGCATGTCGTTGTAGGCGGTGACCACGCCGATGTTCGGCGCGCGTTCGGCCACCACGCGCAGCTTGTCGTTGGCCGGCAGGGCCGCGAAGGCATGGGCGACGTTGGCGCAGCCCATGCGGTCGGCGCCGCGCGGCCGGTCGATCGCGGCCTGCACGCGGGCGAGGTAGGCGGAGCGCAGCGTCGCGCTGCGCTCGCGGATGCGCTGCGTGACGTCGACGATGGCGGGTTTCATGGCGAGGTCCGGAGCAGGTTGTAACTCTGCTCCGGATTATCAAGTAACCGGGTTACATCGTCAAAACAAGCGCGGCATCACCCTGCCGGCCTGTCGAGCGTGACGCTACTGGACCTTGAGCTCGACGCGGCGCGCCTCGCGCGGGTCGCCGCCGCCGAGCGTCTGCTGCGGCTTGTCGAGCACCAGTTGCGCGGCCGGCACGCCGTTGGCCTCCAGTGCGTGGCGAACCGCCTGGGCGCGGCGCTTGGCCAGGTCGGCGTTGTGCTCCGGGTTGCCGCTGGCGTCGTGGAAGCCGGAGATCAGCACCGCCGCGCCCGGGTTGGCGCGCGCCGCGTCGGCCACGCGGTTGAGCACCTCCATCGCATCGGCCGGCAATGCATCGGAGTCGACCTCGAAATACACCCGCGGCAGGGCCGCTTCGGCCGGCGCGGCCGCCGTCGCGCTTGCCGCCGGCGCCTTCGGCGCGCCGGAACGGCTGATCGCCAGCGTCAGCACGCCGGCGATCACCAGCGCCACCACGGCGGCAATGGCACCCAAGGCGTAGTTCTGCGTGTCATCGTTGGCATCGCTCATGCGTTTCTCCCTTTCAAGTCAATCGAGGCATTCTAGAGTTCGACCATGGACGCCCCCGTCGATCCGCTGATGCTGCGTGATCCGCAGGCGCTGCTCGAGCAGACGCTGCGCGGCTGGGCCGCAGGCGACGACCTGTGGGTGTTCGGCTATGCCTCGCTGATCTGGCGCCCGGAGTTCGACGCCGACGAGCAGCGCGGCGCGGCCGTGCACGGCTGGCACCGGGCGCTGCGCATGCGCTCGCGCATCAACCGCGGCACGCCCGAGCGGCCCGGGCTGGTGTTCGCGCTGGTTTCGGGCGGTTCGTGCCGCGGCGTGGTCTACCGCATCGGGCGTGCGCGCGCCGAGCGCGAACTCGAGCGGCTGTGGGCGCGCGAGATGCCCACCGGCGTCTACGACCCGCGCTGGCTGCCCTGCCGCACGCCGCACGGCACGGTGCGCGCCCTGGCCTTCACGCTCGACCGCGCCAGCCCGGCGCACACCGGCGAGATCGCCGATGCCGAGCTGCTGGACATCCTGCGCCACGCGCGCGGCCGCTACGGCAGCACGATGGAGTACCTGCTGGAGACGGCGGCCTCGCTGCGTGCGCGCGGCATCCGCGACCGCGAGATCGAGCGGCTGGAACGCCTGGCTCGAACGCTGGCAACCGCCTGAGCCGGCTCAGAGCCGCTGCGCCTGCCCGGCCCCGGCCTGCTGGGCCAGGCGCACGCTCTCCAGGTCGGCCTCGGTGTCGACGTCGATCAGCACGCCGGGGTCGTCGACCTCGACGCCGATCGCCGGATAGCGTGCGGCCAGGCGCCGCGCGCCCTCGTCGCCGCGCAACGCGGTGAGCTCGCTGTACAGCTCGGCCGCGAAGCCCACCGGATGGCCGCGCACGCCCTTGTGCTGCGCGAACACCACCGGGTGCTGGGTCAGTTCGCGCGCCACCTCGAGCATGGTCTCGGTGCGCACCATCGGCATGTCGCCCGGCAGCACCAGCCAGCCGCTGGCATCGGGCGCGGCGCTCACGCCGCTGGCGATCGAATAGCCCATGCCCAGCGCCTCGTGCCCCGGCGAGCCGACCTCGGGCAGCACGATGACGTCGCGCGCGGCCACACTGCGCCGCGCCACGTCGGCGAAGGCCTCGGTGGTGACCACCACCACCGGCAGCTGCGTGGCCACGGCGTGCCGCAGCGTCGTGGCCAGCACCGTGGCACTGCCCAGCCGCTGCGCCAGCTTGTGGTCGGCCCCCAGGAAACGGCTGCCCCGCCCTGCTGCCAACACGATCACCGCCGGCTGCGCCCTCATCGCGCCACCCCTCTTGTTGTTGATTGCACTTGCGCCGCGGCAGTCCCTGCCCGCGCCTTGCGGACAAGAATGGGTTCGCAACCCACTCCCAGGTAGTGGGACGATCACCTAAGGCCTTCCCCGTAAGCAGAATTGCCCACCCAGACTTGTCGGGTGGGTTAGCCCTAGCATGGTGCTCCTGCACCGCCGACGAGCTGGATCATGAGTGACAAGAGCAAAGAGATCGCCCACCTTCGCAAGAGCTACGAACGCGACGAGCTCGACGAGACCGCCAGCACGGCCGATCCGCTGCGCCAGTTCGAGCACTGGTTCCAGCAGGCGCTCAGCGCCGAGCTGCCCGAACCCAACGCCATGACGGTGGCCACCGTGGCCGCCGATGGCCGCCCCTCCACGCGCGTGGTGCTGATCAAGGGCTACGACGCGCGCGGCATCGTCTGGTACACGAACTACGACAGCCGCAAGGGCCGCGAGCTCGCCGGCAACCCGTTCGCCGCGCTGCAGTTCCACTGGGTCGAGCTCGAGCGCGTGGTGCGCATCGAGGGGCGGGTCGAGAAGGTCAGCGCCGAGGAGAGCGACGCCTACTTCCAGTCGCGCCCGCTCGATTCGCGCATCGGCGCCTGGGCCTCGCCGCAGAGTCAGGTGATCGAGTCGCGCGCCGTGCTGGTGGCCAACGCGGCGCGCTACGGCGCGCAGTTCCTGCTGCAGCCGCCGCGGCCGCCGCACTGGGGCGGCTTCCGCCTTGTGCCCGACCGCTGGGAGTTCTGGCAGGGCCGCAAGTCGCGCCTGCACGACCGCCTGCGCTACCGGCTCGAGGCCGGCCAGTGGGTGCGCGAGCGCCTGGCGCCCTGAACGCCGCGCACCCCGTCCAGGCTAGAAGCTCACGCGCAGGCCGGCCTTGAGGGCTCGGCCGGGCAGCGGCGCCAGGTCGCGCACCGAGGCGATGCTGGTGGCGCTGCGGGCGAGCGTATCGCCCACGTTGCCCAGCTTCACGAAGGCCAGCGCCTCGTGGCCGCCCCACTCGAAGCGCCTGGCCGCGGCCAGGTCGAGCACGGTGTAGCCGTCGGTCGCGGTGTCGGTGGCGGGCACGCGGCGCTGGCGCTGCGCGTGTTCGAGCGAGGCCGACAGCCACCACGGGCCGTGCGTCGCATCGACGCCCAGGCGCAAGCGGGCCGGCGCCAGCCGCGGCAGCGGCTCGCCGCGGTCGAGGTCGTCGCCGCGCACGAGGTCGAGCTGGGCCTGCAGGTCCAGCGCCCAGCCGCCCAGGCCGAGGCGATGCCGGCCCTGCACCTCGACACCACGCAGCCGCGCACGGGCGGCGCGGAACTGGTACTCCGGCACGCTCTCGACATTGCCGTCCTCGTCGACCACGTCGATGTCCGCGCCGGTGGCCGCCAGCGTGATGAAGCGCGAGAAGCGCGACTCGAAGGCCCCGATGCGCACTTCGCTGTCGCCCTGCGCCCAGCGCAGCGCGACGTCGAGGTTGCGGCCGCGCTCGACGCCGAGCGTGGGATCGCCGCGCTCGTAGGCGCCGGTGGCGGCATGCACGCCATTGGCGTAGAGCTCGAACGAGGTCGGCGCCCGCTCGGTGCTGGCCAGCGTGGTGGCCAGGCTCCAGCCCGGCGCAAACTTCCACAGGTTGGCCAGCGAGGCGCTGCGCAGCGAGAAGCTGCGCTGCTGCGCCGGGCCGAACTGCCCGGCCGCCGGGTCGGCATCGCCTGCGGAGGCCACGCGTGCGCGCTCGACGCGCACGCCGCCGCTGAGCGTGCCCAGCGGCCAGGCGGCTTCCTCGAGCACGAACAGGCCCTGCTTGCGCGTCGTCGTCGACGGCACGAAGGCCTCCTCGCCCAGCGCCGAGAAGTCGCTGTCCTCCCACTGTGCGCCGAGAACGCCGCGCAGCGGGCCCAGCGGCGCGTGCTCGGCCTCCACGCGCGCCTCGCTGCCGCGGGTGGCGAATACCGTGCCCACTTCGCCGCTGCCCTCGATCTCGCGGTGCTCGTAGACCGTGCGGCCGAGGCGCGCACGCAGGCTGCGCAGCGGGCCGTCGGGCAGCCGCCACTCGCCATCGAGCGCGAGATGGTCGCGCTGCATGCGGATCGTCACGTCGGGCTCGGCCACGATGCCGTAGCGGCTGTCGTAGCGGTCGACGGCGACACCCACGTGGCCGCTGTCGTGCGTGAACGAGGCGCCGAGCGCGCCGCCCTTCGCGCGCGAGGCCGAGTTGCGCACCTCGCGCGTCGCCTCCTGCGGCACGCCGTCCTCCAGCGGCACGAAGCGCGGCACGCGCAGGTCGTCGGTCTCGCGGCCGAAGACGTCGGCGTGCAGCGCCCAGCGGCCGTTGCCGGTTTCCACCAGGGCGGCGGCGCCCCGCTCGCGCTGCGCCCCGCCGAGGCGGATCTCCGCCGCACCGCCGAGCTCCTTCACCGGGGCCCGGGGAATGCGGTTGTCGATCGCGTTGACCACGCCGCCGATCGCGCTGCCGCCGTACAGCAGCGCGGCCGGGCCGCGCAGCACCTCGATGCGCTCGACCACCAGCGGGTCGATCGGCACCGCATGGTCGTAGCTCAGCGCCGAGGCGTCGAACGAGTTGCCGGCGTTGGCGAGCATGCGCACGCGGTCGCCGTCCAGGCCGCGGATCACCGGCCGGTTGGCGTTGGGGCCGAACCAGGTGGCGGCCACGCCGGGCTGGTCGGCCAAGGTTTCGGCCAGCGATGAGGCGCGACGCAGCACCAGGCCATCGCCGGCCAGCGAGGACACCGGCGCGGCCAGTTCGGAGGAGCGCAGCGGGTTGCCGGTGACGATCACCGGCTCGAGCGTGGCGCCGGATTGCGCCGCGGCGGCCCAAGGGACGGCGGCGGCCGCCAGCGCCACGGCCGTGCGCCGCAGCGGGAAGGAGGAAGAAGACATGTCGGGGGTTCCATCACGGAGAAGTCGGACGGCGCGCGCACGCGCCGGGCCCCGGCGGCACGCAGCCGTCGGCGCAACTCGGGTTCGAGGGACTTCAGGCCGCGACGGGCGGGCCGCGCGCGAGGAAACCGGCCGCCTGCGGCGCCAGCCGGCCGGCCGGCGGGGCGGCCACCGGGCCGCTGCACGCCGCCAGGCCCGGCGCCTCGCTCGCGGAGGCGAACGCGAGGTCGGCGTGGGCCAGCTGGTCGAACAGCCGGCACTGCGGATCGCCTTCGTCGTGGCCGGCGAAGGCGTGGTCGTCGTGAGAGTCGTGCTCGCTCGCCGAGGCCTGCGCCGCGCCGCCGTGCACCGCATGGCCATGCACCACCTGGTGCCACAGGCCGAGCGCCTGCAGCCACAGCAATGCCGCCGCCATCAGGGGCAGCAGCCAGCGTCGGGTGGAAGATTGCGGGCGCATCACGGCCCGCAGTCTAGCGGCGGCGTGAGCTCAGCCTTCGCGCACCCGATCGGCGAAGGTCTTGCGGAACTTCTCCACCTTGGGTGCCACGACGAAGGCGCAGTAGCCCTGCCCCGGGTGGTTGGCGAAGTAGTGCTGGTGGTAGTCCTCGGCGCGCGAGTAGTCGCGCTCGGCCACCACCTCGGTGACCACGCGACCGCCGAGCTTCGCGTTCAGCTCGGCCACCACCTCGCGGGCCACCCGCTCCTGCTCGGGGCCGTGGAAGTAGATCCCGGAGCGGTACTGCGTGCCGACGTCGTTGCCCTGCCGGTTCAGCGTGGTCGGATCGTGCACCACGAAGAAGATCTCCAGCACCTCGCGCAGGCTGATCTGCACAGGGTCGAAGCGCACGCGCACCACCTCCACGCAGCCGGTGTCACCGGTGCAGACCTGCTCGTAGGTCGGCCGCGCGACACGGCCGTTGCTGTAGCCCGATTCGACGTCGACCACGCCGCGCACGCGCTCGTACACCGCCTCGACGCACCAGAAGCAGCCGCCGCCCAGCGTGATGGTTTCCAGGTTCGTGCCCATGCACGACACCTTAGCGGAATTCGTGCCTCGCCGTGAAGGAAACCATCCAGTTGCGCGGCAGTGCCGGCTCGAAGAAGCGGCTGTTGGCGTCGTTCACGATCACCGAGCCGGCATAGCTCTTGTCGTTCACGTTGTCCACGCGCAGCAGCTGCCTGAGCGTCCACGCACCGAACTTCTGCTCGAAGCCGGTGCGCAGGTTCAGCAGCGTGACCGCCGGTGCCGCGTCGGTGTTGGCATCGTTGACGTACAGCTTGCCGGTGTGGATGACTTCGGCGCCGGCGTTGAAGCCGCCCCAGGCCGCCTTCGGCGCCCACACCAGTTCGGCGAAGGCGCTGCGCTCGGGCGTGCCGGGCAGTCGGTTGCCCGCGGGGATGTTCACCGCGGTCGCGCCGCTGCCGCTGACGAAGGGTTCGTCGAAACGCGCCTTCAGCGAGGTCAGGCTCAGCGTGCCGCGCAGCGATTCGGCGAACTGGCCCGTGTACATCAGCTCGCCGCCGCGGCGGCTGGTGCGGCCGGCGTTCTTGAACGTGGTCCGGCCGCCGGTGTTGGTGTTGGTGACGATCTCGTCCTGCGTCTCGATGTCGAACACGGCAACGTCGAGCCGGTGGCCGCTGGCGATCTTCCACTTCGCGCCGATCTCGGCGTGGCGGCTCCTCGATGCCTTGAGGTCGGTGTTCAGGCCGGTCTCCACGCAGCCGACGGGCGGCGGCGTGCCGCACGGCGGCCGGTAGGAGAGCTCGGTGAAGGTCGGCGTCTCGAAACCGCGGCCGACATTGCCGTACAGGTGCAGCGACGGGCTGGCGCGGAAGGTCAGGCCGAGCACCGGGTTGGTGGCGCTGTAGTCCTGGCCGCCGCTGTCGTCGGGGTTCTCGGCCGTCGACGGCGGCACGGCCGGGAGGATGAAGCGGTCGTCGCTGGCGAACTTCACCTTGCTCGCGCGCACGCCGGCGGTGGCCGTCAGCGTGGGCAGCAGGTCGTAGGCGGCCTGGGCATAGACGTCGGTGCTGCGCACGGTATTCAGTTCGTCGCGCTTGAGGGCACCCTGCACGCCGGCGTCGTTGATGTAGCCCTGGCGGTCTTCCTTGCTGCGGTCGTGCTCGATGCCGCCGGTGAACCGCGCCACGCGGTCGCCATCCAGCCTGATCTGGTGGGCCAGCTGCACGCCCAGGCCCATGTAGCTGCGCGCGAAGTCGATGGTGCCACCCGAACCGGTGATGGAGGATTGCGCCGGGGCGGTGGGGGGCACCGACAGCTTGTTGTAGAGGTTGCGATAGCCGACGTAGATGCGCGACGTCAACGTGGTCGCCTCGGTCAGCCGGCGCTCGTAGACGCTGCCGATCTGCTGCTGGTTGACCACCTTGCTCGCATCCTGCGCCTTGACGATCGCCGCCACCTGGCGCGGGTCGGCCTCGAACTGCGCGCGCGTCAGGCCGGCCGGGTCCTTGGACAGCGGCTGGTCGAAGGAGTTGGCCACCACGCTGATCGTCGAGGCCGCGTCGATCACGTGCTCCCACTTCGCGTTGAACTGCGTGCGCTCGGCCTGGCTGTGATCGCGCCAGCCGTTGGTGGAGTAGCGCATCGCGTCGACGACGACGCTGTCGCGCTCGCCGTTGTGGCCGAACTTGACGCCGACCTTGTTCTGCTCCCAGGGGCCGACCGCGAAGCTGGTCTCGAGCGTCGGCACGGTGGCGTCGGTGCCGCTGAACACCTGCACCACGCCGCCGGCGGCGTTGCCGTACAGCTGTGCGAGCGGGCCGCGCAGCACCTCGATGCGCTGCGCCGAGCCGAGCGCGATGGTCGAGGCCTGGCCCTGGCCGTCGGGCATCGAGGCGGGGATGCCGTCGACGATCAGCCGCACGCCGCGGATGCCGAAGGTCGAGCGCGAGCCGAAGCCGCGGATCGACAGCTGCAGGTCCTGCGCATAGTTCTGCCGGTTCAGCACGCTGATGCCGGGCACGCGGTTCAGCGCCTCGGACAGGTTGACCTGGAAGCCGCCGCTGTCGATCACCTCGCGCGTGATCGCCGTGATCGCAGCGGGCGCGTCGAAGGTGGTCTGGCGGGTGCGTTCGGCGGTCACGACCACGGGGTCGAGTTCGGCCGTCTGCGCGAGGGCGGGATAGGCGGCGGCGAGGGACAGGGCGAGCGTGGAGAGCGTCAGCGGCTTGTTCATGTTCTGTGGGTGGAGTTCGAGGCGCGAGCGGGCGCGGCGCGAGGCTACGCGAAGCCCTCGCGGCCCGCGACGGGGTTTGCCGTTAGAGATTTTCTGGAGGTGCGCGCCATCCCGGCGCGCACCTTCCGCGGGTCAGGGCGCGGTGGCCGAGACCTGGATCGACGAGAACCATGCGGTGACGTTGTCGATCTCCTCGTCGCTGAGCGACTTGGCGATCACGCCCATCACCTCGTGCTGGCGCTTGCCGCTGCGGAAAGCGCGCAGCTGCCGGGCGATGTAGCCCGCGGGCTCACCGGCGAGGTTGGGCGTCTCGGGCACGGCGGCGATGCCGACCTGGCCGTGGCACACGGCGCAGGCCTGCAACGCCTTCTGCTTGCCCGCGGCGGCGTCCCCCGCGACCGCCGCGCCGGGCAGCGCGGCGGCCAGCAGGCACATCGACAGCGTCAGCGACTTCACGGCGCGCTGTACGTGATGCGGTAGATCGCACCCGCATAGTCGTCGGACACCAGCAGCGAACCGTCCTTCATCACCGCCACGTCGACCGGGCGGCCGCGGTAGATGCCGGTCTCGCTGTCGAGCCAGCCCTCGGCGAACACCGTGCTCGCGCCGGCGGTACCGTCGGCCTTGATCGGCACGAAGTTGACCAGGCCGCCGCTGGCCTTGGTGCGGTTCCACGAGCCGTGCGCGGCCACGAAGACGCCACCCTGGTACTGCGCCGGGAACATCCTGCCGTTGTAGAAGGTCATGCCGAGCTGCGCCTGGTGCGCCGGGAACTCGACCTGCGGCTTGGTCCACTGCGCCGGCGGGCTCATGCCCTTGAGGTCGGGCGCCGCGGCGGTGCCGGCGATCTGCACGTTGTTGCCGTGGATGAACGGATAGCCGAAGTGCTCGCCGCCGCCGCCGTGCTTGGTGATGCGGTTGAGCTCGCCGGGCGGGGTGTCGTCACCCATGCCGTCGGTCTGGTTGTCGGTGAACCAGACGGTCTTGTCCTTCGGGTTGATGTCCATGCCGACGGAGTTGCGCACACCCTTGGCCACGACCTCGCGCTTGGAGCCGTCGAAGGCGTTCAGCTTGATCATTCCGCCGATGCCGAGCTGCTCGTACATCGCGACCTTTTCCTTCGGCTGCACGTTGTACGGCTGGCCGAGGGTGACATAGAGCATGCCGCTGTCGTCGACGCGGCAGGTGCGCGCGCCGTGGTTGTACGACTCTTCCTCGGGCGGGATCAGCTTGCCCTGGCCGACGACCTCGATCACCGCGACGTCCGGGCCCTCGTAGAAGAACTCGGCGGCCGGGAAGTTCAGCACGCGGTTGTGCTCGGCGACGATCAGGAAGCCGTCCTTGGTCCAGCACACGCCGTTGGGGTTGGTGAACTTCAGCGAGGGCGCGAAGGACTTGACCTCGTCGGCGACGCCGTCGCTGTTGCGGTCGGTGACGGCCCAGACGGTCGTCTTGCGGGTGCCGACGAACAGCATGTTGGTGCTCGGCGCGACAGCCATGTGGCGCGCGTCGGGCACGACGGCGAACAGGTCGATCTTGAATCCGGGCGGCAGCTTGACGCGCTTGAGGTTCTCGCGGATCGCGGCGGCATTCTTGCCTTCCTGCGGCACGACCGGGATGTTCAGGTCGGTGGTCGCGACCTTCATCTGCTTGAGCTTCTCGATGTTCTGCTGGGCGACGGCCGGTGCAGCGAGGCACGCGGCAGCCGCCAGCGACACGAGGGTGGGACCGAACTTCGAACGGGGCATGTAGTGTCTCCTGCGTCTTGTGGTCTGCGGATGGCCGGCGCGGAACGCGCACGGCTGCCCTGCGTCTGCAACGGCCATGCCACTTGGGGCAGACCCGGAGCCGGGCGCTCGCCCTCCCTGCACTGCCCTGCGGCAACACGTCGCGCCAGTGTTCAACTGCAAAACACCTGCACGAAACAGGTGTTCAGCTTCTGGTCAGTTGCGGGGGTGGCGGGGCCCTGTTAACGTGAACCGCATCAGAGAGTGATGGCCGCGGCCACGACCGCCGCCACCAGGAGACACACCATGATTTCGAACGACGAGCGCGCGCTGGCGCACGCCTGGGCCATTCGTTCGCGCGGCGCGGCGCTGCCGCCGGGCGGCCTGCCGGCGCCGGAGATCCTCGACAGCTGGGTGCGCTGCGCCCGCGCCGGGCTCGACGTGGCCGCCGATCCGCCGATCCAGGTGGTCGAGGCGGCCGACCTGGCGCGGCGCCGCGACCGCGCCGACATCGTGCGCCGCCTCGCCCTGGCCGAGCTGGAGACGCTGGGCCACCAGATCGCCGGCTCGAACTTCCTGCTCGCCTTCGCCGACCCCGAAGGCGTGGTGCTCGACCTCTACGCCGACAACCGCTTCCTGACCAGCGGCTCGGCCAACGACATCGTCGCCGGCAGCCTGTGGTCGGAGGCGCAGGCGGGCACCAACGGCCTGGGCACGGCGCTGGCCATCGGCGCGCCGGTGGCCGTCAACGGGCTGGAGCACCACCTGCTCAAGTACGGCGACATCTCCTGCACCGCAGCGCCGATCCGCGACGCCTTCGGCCAGGTGGTCGGCGCGCTCGACGCCTCGTCCTACTTCGAGTCGCGCCAGCGGCACACCCAGGCGCTGGTGCAGATGGCCTGCACGCACATCGAGAAGCAGCTGCTGCTCTACCAGATGCGCGAGCGGCTGGTGCTGGCGGTGCACCCGCGCGCCGAGTTCCTCGGCACGCTCAGCGCCGGCCTGCTGGCCTTCGACGCGCAGGGCCGCCTGCAGGCCTTCAACGCCCGCGCGCGTGACCTTCTCAGCGGGCTGGACGTCGCCGCGGGCACCGCCTTCGAGCAGTTGTTCGACGCGCCCTACGAGCTCTTCGTGGCCGGGCTGCGCAGCGGCGGCGAGCGGCGCCTGCGCGACGCGATGGGCAGCGAGCTGTTCGCCAGCTGCGTGCAGGCGCCCTCGCGCGTGCCGCCGCGCCCGGCCAGCCTGCGCGCGCCGCGCGAGCGGCCGGCGCCCGCGCCGGCGCCGCGTTACGACCCGGCCCCTGCGGCTGCGGCCCGGCAACGCAGCACGGATTTCGTCGCCGACGATCCCGCCGTGCGCACCGCACTGGAGACGACACGGGCCGCACTGCGCCTGAACGCGCCGCTGCTGATCTGCGGCGAAACCGGCACCGGCAAGGAACTGCTGGCCCGCCACGCGCACCAGGTGGGCGGGCGCGGCGGCGCCTTCGTGGCGGTGAACTGTGGCGCGCTGCCGGCCGAGCTGTTCGAGGCCGAGCTGTTCGGCTACGTGGGCGGCGCGTTCACCGGCGCGCGCCGCGAAGGCAGCACGGGCCTGATCGCCAGCGCCGACGGCGGCACCTTGCTGCTCGACGAGATCGGCGAGCTGCCGCTGACGATGCAGGCCGCACTGCTGCGCCTGCTCGACGACTGGATGGTGCGCCCGGTCGGCGGCACGGCCACGCGGCGCGTCGACGTGCAACTGCTCGCGGCCACCCACGTCGACCTGGAGCAGGCGGTGCGCGAGCGGCGCTTCCGCGCCGACCTGCTGCACCGGCTCAATACGGTGCGCATCGACCTGCCGCCGCTGCGCGCGCGGCGCGACTTCGCCGAGGTCGCGCGCTTCGTGCTCGAGGCGGTGCGCGCCGACGCGACGATCAGCGACGCGGCGATCGCCTGGCTGGCGCGGCACGACTGGCCGGGCAACATGCGCGAGCTGCGCGCCGTGCTCACCCGCGCCCTGCTCGGCCGGCCCGACCTGTGCCTCGACGAGGCCGACGTGCGCCGCGTGCTGCCGCTGAACGCCGCGGCCGCCGGGGCCGCCGCGGAGCCGCGCTCGGTGCTCGCGCGCAGCGCGCAGGAGCGCGTGGTCGAGGAGTTCGAGCGCTGCGGGCGCAGCGTCAGCCGCACCTCGCGCAGCCTGGGCATCTCGCGCACCACCGTCTACCGCTACCTGCGCCAGGGTGGCGACGAGGGCGCGCCGGCGGGCCGGCGCTAGGAACAGGCCCTAGCGGGTCGACAGCGAGAGCTGCACGCGCGGCGTCCAGCCGGCGCCTTCATCGCCGGCGCCGCGCAGCTTCGGCGCCGCCAGGAACAGGCGCTCGCCCGGCAGGCCCCGGGCGAGCAGCGCGTCGCGCACCGCCAGGCCGCGCTGCAGCGCGAGCTCGCGCATTGCATCGGTGCCGACGGCGATGCGCCGCTTCAGCAGCGCCTCCATCTCCGGCGCGGGGATGTCGCGCGCGAAGCCGAGCGCGTTGCGTGGCTTGTCGGGCAGGTCGGTGGCGCGGTAGACCTCCTTGAGCACCCGCGCACGCGTCGCGGCGTCGAGCGACGACAGCGCATCGGCCTCGGCCGCCGAGGCACCACCGCGCAGCAGCTCGCGGCGGCGCTCGGCGAGCAGCCGCGCCTCCAGCACGGCCTGCTGGTAGGCCTCGCGCTCGCCGGCCGGGTCGGCGGCGCCGGTGAGCGTCGTCCTCAGCGACTCGCGCTCGGCCAGCGCCTTGGCCACCTTGTCGAGCGTGGCCACGCCGCCCTCGGCGACGACCGCCGTGCCCGGACGGAACTCGACCACGCTCAGGTCCTCGCTGCCGCCGCCGGCCAGCAGCGCGAACGGCGCGGTCAGCGCCTTGACCAGCAGGTTGCCGATCACCTTGAGCACGATGCCGAACACGCTGAACTGCGGGTCGTTGATCGAGCCGCTGATCGGCAGGTTGATGTCGATGACACCGTTGCGGTCCTTCAGCAGCGCCACGGCCAGCAGCACCGGCAGCTTGGTGGCATCGGGCGACTCGACCTTGTCGCCGAAGGTCAGCTGGTTGAGGATGACCTGGTTGCGCGCCTCCAGCCGGCCGTCGGGCGCGATCTTGTAGGCCACCTCCATGCTCAGCTTGCCGCGTTCGATCGCGTAGCCGGCGTACTTGCCGGCGTAGGGCGACAGCGGCGCGAGTTCGAGATCGCTGGCCTTGGCCTGGATGTCCAGCGCCAGCGGATCGGCGGTGGGGTTGAGTGCGCCGCGGATGTCCAGCAGCGCAGTGCCCGCGGCGCGGCCGCGCAGCTCGAGCGTGGCCATCTCGCGCGAGCCGGAGCGGAAGGCGCCGAGCGTGCCGTTGAGCTCGGTGAGGTCGGCGCTGTAGTTGGGGCGGATGAAGCGGTCGCTGAAGTCGATGCGGCCGTTGTTCAGCTTGACGCCGCCAACGGCGATGGCGATCGGCAGCTCGGTGGCCGGCGGTGCCGAGGCCGCTGAAGCGGGTGCGCTGGCCGCTTGCGCAGGGGCGCTGGCGGCGGCGTCGGCCGCGGCCACGCTGCTGAGGTTGAGCCGCCCCTGCTCGGTCACCACCAGGCGCGCGAAGAAGTCGTTCAGCGCCGCCTCGCGCACCTCCAGCTTCGGCGTGGACTGCGGTGCCATCGCGAAGCGCAACCCGTCGAGCGAAAAGCTCTGCCAGCTCAGCAGTTCGTCGCCGGCGCCGCTGCCGGTCTCGGCGCGGGTGTGCACGCGCACGTCGGCCAGTCGTGCGTCGCCGCTGGCGTCGATCTTCCAGCCGGCGCCGGACTGGCGCACGTCGACCTCGCCCTGCCAGAGCGCTTCGGCGCGCAGCAGCGCCACCGGCAGCAGATCGGCGAAATAGGGTTCGAAGGCATGCACCGGCAGGCGGTCGATGCGCAGCCGGCCCGCGGCCAGCAGCGGCTCGGGGGCGAAGCGGCCGTCGAAGTCGACACTGCCCGCCGCAGGCGCCGCCTCGCCCGCCGGCGCCACCGCCGCCAGCCGGCCGCCGAACTGCAGCCGCGCCGGGGCCGCACCGCGCACCGCGGGCCAGGCGAAGTCCTGCACGCGCAGGCGCAACGCGCTGGCATCCAGGCGCAGCGGCGTGTCGGCAGCGCGCCCGGCCGCGAAGCTGTCGGCCAGGCGCACGCGGCCGCCATCGAGCTGAAGCTCCTTCAGGCGCAGCGCCCAGTCGGGCGTCTTCTCCGCCGGGGCCGGCGCGGCGGCACCCGCACCGGCGGCCTCGCGCGCCAGCGAGGCCAGGTTCCAGCGGCCCTGCCCGTCGCGCACGGCCGCCACCTGCGGCTGCGCCAGCGTGACGCGGCCGAGCTCGACCTGCCGCGCCAGCACGTCGATGCGCGCATCGGCCAGCGTGAGCTGCTTGAGCGCGACCTCCGCGCGGCCACTGCCGCTGACCAGCCGGGGCGCGTCGAGCGTCACGCTGTCGAGCTCCACCGAGGCCTTCGGCGCCTGCGGATCGGCGCTCCAGGCGAAGCTGCCGCTGGCACTGGCCCGGCCCAGCAGGCGCGGCTGCAGGGCCTGCGCCACGTAGGGCTCGAGGGCTTCGAGCACCAGCGTGTCGAGCATGAGCGTGCCGCTGGCTTCGCGGTCGCTGGCGCGGGCCTCGACCGTCAGCCGGCCCGCCTCGCCTGCCGCCGTCGGGGTGCGCAGCGTGGCCTGCAGCGCCAGCGGCACGGGCTCGCGCGCCGGCCAGGCGATCTTCTCGCCGGTCAAGGTCAGCGCGTCGAGCTGCAGCGTCGCGGCCGGCGTGACCGCCGCATCGTTCCAGGCCAGGCCGGCGCCGGCGACCGCCAGCTTGTCGACCTCGATCTGCCAGCCGGCTGCCGATGACGCGGCCGCCGGCGCACTCGCGGCGGCACGGGCCGGCGCTGCCGGCGGCGACGCCGCGCTGCCGGCGAGCCGCTGCAGGCTCAGCTGCCCTTGCGCATCGCGCGAGAGCTGCAGTTGCGCCCCCTCGAGCCTCACCTCGCCGAGCGACACGCGCCGCCGCAGCGGCTGCACGTCGCGCAGGCCGACCCGCAATGCCGTCCAGTCCAGCAGCGGCGCGCCACCGGCTTCGGCGAGGGACAGCGTGTCCAGCGTCGCGCTGCCGGTCAGCCGCACGATCGGCTCGGCGCCGTCGGGCAGCTCGAAGTTCAGTCCCAGGTCGGCGCCCAGCACGCCCCGGCCCAGGCGCACCGGCAGCGAGGCCGGCAGGTAGGGCGCGTAGCGGGCCAGATCCAGCCCGGCGAACGCCAGCCGCAGCTCTCCGCGCTGGCGTTCGGCAAAGGGCACGGCCTGCGCGCCGCTGTCGAAGCTGGCGCCGTCGAGCCGGAAGGACAGCCGCGGCTCGACCGTCACCTCCAGGTGCGCCGGCAGGCTCGACAGGAAGGGCAGCGCCAGCTGCAGCGACTCGACGCGGTGCACCCGCTGCGCCGGGCGGTCGTCGAAGGTGAGCGTCGCGTCGCTGAGCTTGAGGTTGTACAGCGCGAATCGCACCGGCTCCGCGGCCGATGGCGGGGCATCGGGCGCCGGCGCCAGACGCGCGATCAGGTCGTCGATGTCGTAGCGGCCGGGCGCGAGGTGCGCCACCCGCAGCTGCAGCCCGTCGATCTCCAGCGCGCCGATCACCGGCGCCATGCGCCAGATCGATCCGGCGTCGGCATCGACGTAGGCACGCGCCCAGCGCAGTTGCGGCTCGTCGGCCGCCGTGGCGCCGCCCACCGCCACGTCGCGCAGCGTCAGCTCCAGGCTCCAGGGCCTGAAGTCGACCTCGCCGATGCTGACAGTCCGGCCGAGCAGCTCGCCGAGACGCTGCTGCGCCTGCGACTTCAGGATCGGCGGCACGGCCAGCCAGGCCAGCACCCACAGCACGAGCAGCGCACCGAGCGCGATCGCGGCGCGGCGCAGGACGACGGAACGGGCAGGCAGGGTGAACCTCATGGCCGTGAAGTCTGCACCAGGACGCATGCGGTCCGTCCTGCAAAATCGCCGGTCGCCCGTGACCTGCCGGAACCGTGAACGATCTCTTCAACATGCTGGGCATCTCGTCGTGGAAGCCCTTCGTCGGCGCGCTGCTGCTGCCGCCCGCGCCTTTCATCCTGATGATGCTGCTGGGCACGCGGCTGGCCTTCGTTCGCCGCGGCTGGGGCTGGCTGGTGGTGCTGCTCGGTGCCGTGCTGCTGTGGCTGTCGAGCACGGCCGGCTTCGCGCGGCTGCTCTCCGACCAGCTGTTGCGCCCGCCGGGCGCGCTGAGCGCCGATCGCCTCACGGCGTGGAAGGCCGCGGTGAAGGCGCGCGAGCCGGTGGCGATCGTCGTGCTCGGCGGCGGCAGCCGGCCGCTCTCGCCCGAGTACGGCGTGAGCAACCTCGAGGACCGCTCCGTCGAACGCCTGCGCTACGGCCTGTGGCTCGGCCGCGAGACCGGCGCGCCGGTGGCCTTCAGCGGCGGCATCGGCTGGTCGCACGGCGACGTGGTCGTCACGCCCGAGGCGCAGATCGCCGCGCGCATCGCATCGCAGGAGTTCGGCCGCCCGCTGAAGTGGACGGAGGATCGCTCGCGCGACACGCGCGAGAACGGCATCTACACGGTGCAGTTGCTCCGGGAACAAGGCGTCCGGCGCGTGCTGCTGGTCACCCATCAGCGCCACATGCCGCGCGCGCTGCGCGCCTTCGAGGAAGCGGCGGCCGGCAGCGGCATCGTCTTCGAAGCGGCGCCGGTCGACGTGCTGACCACGCCGCTGCAGTCGGTTCGCTCGTGGCTGCCCTCGGTGGCCGGTGCGGCGGTCGTGCGCGAGGTGGCGCACGAACTGGTGGGGCGGCTCTCCGGCGCCTGAGGGCGCGGCTTCAGCCGCTGGCCAGCGGCAGGCCGGCCACGGGCTGCACCTGCAGCCGCAGGCCGGGCGTGCGCCAGAGGCTGCCGTCGCGCCGCGCGATCAGCGCCTGCACGCCAGGCATCAGCTCGAACATCGTGCGCGCGGCGTTGTCGTTCATCACCATCGCGGCCGTGCCGAGCCCGTTGACGTCGGCCACCTGCTCAGCCAGCAGCGTGACGCCATGCGCGCCGCGGCTGGGATAGCCGGTGCGCGGGTCGATCACGTGGTGGTAGCGCTGCCCTGACTGCTCCATGCAGCGCAGGTAGTCTCCCGAAGAGGCCAGCACGCCGCGGCGCAGCGTGACCACGCCGAGCACTTCGGCGGGACGGCGCGGGTCGCGCACGCCGACGCGCCAGGCCGGCTGGTCGTCGCGCGCGGTGGCCAGTACGTCGCCACCGCCGTTGACCAGCGCACGTTCGATGCCGGCGTCGCGCAGCGCCTGCAGGCCGGCCTCGAGGATCGGCAGCTTGGCGATGCCGCCAAGGTCGAGCCGCATGCCGGGCTGGCGCAGCCAGGCCGTGCCGGCAGGCTCGTCGAGCAGCAGGTCGCGCCAGTTCACCAGCGGCAGGCCGCGCGCGACCTCGCCCGGCGAGGGCAGGCGCGGCCGGGCCGGATCGAAGTGCCAGCGCCCGGCCGAGCCGATGGTGGCGTCGAAGGCGCCGCCGGTGCGGCGCGACACCGCCTGTGCCTGGCGCAGCACTGCCATCAGTTCGGGCGCGCTGCGCACCGGCTGCGCGCCGGCGGCCTGAGAAATAGCCGCAGTGCCGCTGAGTTCGCTGTAGTGGCTCATCAGCGCCGCCTGGCGCTGCATCACGCCGAAGGCATGCGAGACGGCCTCGCGCAGCGCCGCCGCATCGTCGCCGTCGACGAGCAGTTCGACCTGCGTGCCCATCAGCGCGCGGGCCTCGTGCAGCCGCACGCCGCCGGCCGGCCGTGCCGCTGCCGGCCACGGGCTCGCGCCCAGCAGCGCCAGACCCGCCACGGCAGCGATGCGCCGGCGCCCGCGGTCGGTCGGGGAAGGCGCGCGGTCCATCGTCAGCGCGAGGCCCCGACCATGTGGTCGACCGCGGCCTTCACTTCGTCGTCGCTGAGGCTGGCGCCGCCGCCGCGCGCCGGCATCATGCCCTTGGCGCCGGTGAAGCCCTCGATCGCGTGCTTGTAGAGCACCTCGGGCCCCTGTGCGATGCGCGGGCCCCAGTCGGCCTTGTCGCCGGGCTTGGGCGCGCCGGCCACGCCGGCGGCGTGGCACATCGCGCAGACCTTGTTGTAGACCGACTTGCCGGCCGCGTTGTCGGCCACGGCGGCGGTCGCGGGCGCCGGCGCAGGGGCCGGTGTGGCAACGGCCGCCGGAGCGGGCGCAGGCGGCGCGGCCGGCGGTGTCTCCTGCTTGCCGCAGGCGGACAGGGCGATCACCGAGGCGACCAGCGAGGGAAGGAGTGCGTGCTTCATGGCGCGCAGTGTGCGCGAGGGCTTCGCGCCGCGCGAGCACGGCGTGCGCCTCGTTGGCGGTAGATCAAGCCAGGGCACGAAGCAGCAGTCGAGTCCTGCTTTCTTGAACCACTTCAAGGCCGCACTGCCGCTGCGTGCGGAGCATCCGCGGCGTTCGACCTCGACCGCCTCATGCCACCTGCCGCCCTGCTCTCGCCCCTGCGCGCCGCCTCGTTGCGGCGCTGGGTGCTGGCCTGCGTGCTGCTGGCCTGGGGTTGCGCGTGGGCCGCGCCGCTGCTGCAGCCTTCCGGGCTGCACGTGGTGTGCGGCGCGAACGGCCACGTCAAGCTCGTCGCCGCCGCACCCTCGGGCGCGGCCGGCCCGATCGACGCGCACGACTGCCCGCTGTGCACGCCGCCCGGCGCGCTGCCGACCTCGTTGCCGGCTTCGCCGGCGCCCGCCATCGCCACGCAAGTCGCGGCGACCGGCGTTGTTCCTTCCCACCTGCCCGCAACGCCCGGTGCCTTGCCGCCGGCACGCGGCCCGCCGCTTCACTGAGTCCACACCGACAGGAGAGACCATGTCCGCCGACAAGACCCCCACCACCCTGCCCGCGCCCGAAGGCCTCGGCCGCCGCCGCTTCATCAACAGTGCCGCGCTCGCCGGCCTGACGCTCGGCGTCGCCGCCTGCGCCGAGAAGAAGGGCGAGAGCGCCTCCGCCCCCGCGGCCTCGGCCGCCGCGCCGGCCGCCACCGACCATGCCGCCGCCGGCGTGCACCCGAAGCCGGGCGAACTCGACACCTACTACGGGCTGTGGAGCGGCGGTCACACCGGCGACGTGCGCGTGCTCGGCCTCCCCTCGGGCCGCGAACTGCTGCGCATTCCCTGCTTCACGCCGGATGCGCTGGTCGGCTGGGGCATCACCAACGAGTCGAAGAAGGTCATGGGCACCAAGGCCGACGGCTCGCTGCGCTACACCGTGGGCGACACGCACCACGTGCACGCCTCCTACAAGGACGGCGACTACGACGGCCGCTATGCCTGGGTGAACGACAAGATCAACAGCCGCATGGCGCGCATCCGCCTGGACTACTTCGTCTGCGACAAGATCACCGAGATCCCCAACATCCAGGGCTTTCACGGCATCTTCCCGGACAAGCGCGATCCGGTGGACCCGAAGATCAACTACACGACGCGCGTGTTCGCCGGCGCGGAGTTCCACCTGCCGCTGCCCAACCAGGGCAAGGACCTGGAGAACGCCGAGGCCTACCGCGCGCTGTTCAGCTGCGTCGATGCCGAGAGCATGGAGGTGCGCTGGCAGGTGCTGATCGACGGCAACTGCGACCTCGTGGCCACCTCGTACGACGGCAAGCTCGCCGCGAGCAACCAGTACAACACCGAGGGCGGCGCGCGTTTTGCCGACATGATGTCGGCCGAGCGTGATGCCTGCATCTTCTTCAACATCGCCCGCATCGAGGAGGCGGTGAAGGCCGGCAAGTTCAAGACCTACGGCGACAGCAAGGTGCCGGTGGTCGACGGCACGCGCAAGAGCAACGCCGACGCGAAGACGGCGCTGGTGGCCTACGTCAGCGTGCCCAAGAACCCGCACGGCGTGAACGCCTCGCCGGACGGCAAGTACTTCATCTGCGCGGGCAAGCTCTCGCCCACCGCCACGGTGATCGAACTGGCCAAGGTGCTCGACTGGTTCGACGGCAAGCTCGAGAAGCTGGACGCGGCTATCGTCGCCGAGGTCGAGATCGGCCTGGGCCCGCTGCACACCGCCTTCGACGGCCGCGGCAACGCCTACACCACGCTGTTCCTCGACAGCCAGGTGGTCAAGTGGAACGTGGAGCAGGCGATCAAGTTCAGCGCCGGCGACAAGAACGCGAAGTACGTGGTCGACCGCATCGACGTGCACTACCAGCCGGGCCACATCAACGCCTCGCAGTCCGAGACCATGAAGGCCGACGGCAAGTGGCTGGCGGTGGGTTGCAAGTTCTCGAAGGACCGCTTCCTGCCGGTGGGCCCGCTGCACGCGGAGAACGAGCAGATCATCGACATCTCGGGCGAGAAGATGAAGCTGGTCGCCGACCACCCGGTGCGCGGCGAGCCGCACGACTTCATCTTCTTCAAGCGCGAGCTGCTGCGTCCGAAGCAGGTCTACAGCCTCGACGACCACCCGCTGGCGGTGAAGGACGTCAAGGACAGCAGCATCAAGCGCGAGGGCAAGAAGGTGACCGTGCGCCTGGCCAGCCAGGCCCCGGCCTTCAGCCAGACGGAGATCAAGCTGAAGAAGGGCGACGAGGTCACGATCATCCTCACCAACCTCGACAAGGTGGAGGACCTCACGCACGGCTTCGCGATACCCAAATACAACATCAACTTCATCGTCAACCCGCTGGAGACGGCCTCGGTCACCTTCGTGGCCGACAAGCCGGGGGTGTTCTGGGCCTACTGCACGCACTTCTGCCATGCGCTGCACCTGGAGATGCGCAGCCGCATCATCGTCGAGGCCTGAGCGGGCGAGGCGGCGCGGCCGCCTGGCCTGCCGCGCCGCCCTGTCCCGGACCACTCCACCATGTCCTTCCCGATTCGCGCGCTGTTCGCCGCCTTCCTGCTCGTCCTCGCCGGCCTCGCGCCGGCGGCCGAGACCGCCTACGAGGCGCCGCTGCCGGCGGAGGTGAACACCTCGCCCGACCTGTGCGCCCACGTGCCGTGCAAGGAGGTGCTGCCCGGCGCCGACAGCTTCTCGCCGCGCATGGGCAAGCCGGCCTATGTCGAGGCCTACCGCGGCGCGGGCGAGCACAAGGCGCTGGTCGGCTACGTCTTCCTGTCCACCGACATCGTCGACATCCCCGCCTACTCGGGCAAGCCGGTCATCACGCTGATCGGCATGGACACGAAGGGGCTGATCACCGGCACGCGCATCCTGCGCCACAGCGAGCCGATCCTGCTGCTGGGCATCCCGGAGAGCGTGCTCACCAGGTTCATCCAGCAGTACCTCGGCAAGTTCGTCGGCGACAAGATCGAGATCGGCAAGTCGCGCGAGGGCGAGGGCTACATCGGCCTGGACGCCATCACCGGCGCCACCGTGACGGTGATCGCGCAGAACCAGGTGATCCTGCGCTCGGGCGTGGCGATCGCGCGGCAGGTGGGCATCCTGAAGGTGGAGCCCAAGCCGCCGGTGCGCTTCTCGGCGGTGAACCAGAAGCTCTCCTGGGCGCAGCTGGTGGAAGAAGGCAGCGTGCGGCGGCTGACCGTGAAGCCCGAGCAGCTCGGCATGGAGCGCGCGGCCGAGCCCTACATCGACATGCACTACGGCTACCTGAACACGCCCACCGTGGGCAGGAGCCTGCTCGGCGACGCCGGCTACCAATCGCTGATGTCGCGTCTCGCACCGGGCGAGCACGCCCTGTTCATCGTCGCCAACGGCAGCGATTCGTTCAAGGGCTCGGGCTTCGTGCGCGGCGGCATCTACGACCGCGTGCAGGTGGCCCAGGACATGGACGCCTACACCTTCCGCGACCTCGACTACCTCAACCTCTACGGCCTGCAGGCCGAAGGCAGCCCGGCGTACAAGGAGTCCGCGATCTTCATCGTGCGCGACCCCGGCTTCAGCCCGGCCTACCCGTGGAGCCTGGTATTCCTGGCCAACAAGCTCGACCGCAGCACCGGCCACCGCGATTTCGTCAGCTTCAGCGACGAATACTGGGTGCAGGCCCGCTACCTCGAAGGCGGCCGGCCGGAAGTGATCAAGCCCGACCCGACCTGGCTGAAGGTGTGGAAGGCGCGCGCGCCGCAGATCGCCTTGTTCGCCGCGCTGCTGGTGGCCGTAGCGGTCGTCTACTCGCAGCGCGAGCGGCTGACGCGACGCTCGACGCGCAAGAACAAGTGGCCGGTCAACGCCTTCAAGTACGGCGCCTGGCTGCTGAGCATCGGCTTCGTCGGCTTCGGCGTGCTGGCGCAGCCCTCGATCACCCAGGTGCTGACCTGGTTCCACTCGCTGCTGTTCAAGTGGACCTGGGAGCTGTTCCTCAGCGACCCGTTCATCTTCCTGTTCTGGATCTTCATCATCGTCACCACCTTCGTGTGGGGGCGTGGCCTGTTCTGCGGCTGGCTGTGCCCGTTCGGCTCGCTGTCCGAGCTGCTCTACAAGATCGGCGGCGCGGTCGGATTGAAGCGCTTCCAGTTCCTGGTCCCGAAGCGGCTGCACGACCGTCTCAAGTGGATCAAGTACGGCGTGTTCTTCGGCCTGCTGGCGGTGTCGGTGTTCTCGATGGGATGGGCCGAGATGCTCGCCGAGGTGGAGCCGTTCAAGACGACCTTCCTCGTCGGCTGGGGCCAGCGCGCCTGGCCCTACACGCTGTTCGCGGCCGGGCTGCTGGCGCTGTCGATCTTCACCGAGCGGCCGTTCTGCAAGTACCTGTGCCCGCTGGGCGCATCGCTGGCGATGCCTTCGACGTTCCGCTGGTTCGGCCTGAAGCGCAAGCAGGAATGCAGCACCTGCCACGCCTGCCAGAAGGGCTGCGGCTCGCAGGCCATCGACGACGACGGCCGCATCGACCACCGCGAATGCCTGCACTGCCTGGACTGCATGGTCCTCTACACCGACGTGCACGCCTGCCCGCCGCTGGCGCAGGAGCGCAAGCGCCGCGAACGCGACGGGCTTCCCTTGACGCCGATCAGCCGCGAGGGCTACTACATCCCGATCACGCCGGTGCCGATGGACCGGCCCGCTCGACAATCCTGACACCATGGTCGACCCCCGACTGCCCACCGATCCCGCGATGCCTTCGTATGGGCAGCGCTCGGGCCGCATGGCCTGGCTGATGGCCGAGGCCTGGGACCACCTGTGGCCCTGGAGCCGCGACGGCCTGCGCCAGCAGCGCCTGTGGCAATCGGCCGGCTTCGCCCTCGCGCTGGCCGCCACGCTGGTGTGGGTGCTGGCCGCGATGGGCCGGCTGCAGTCCGGCGCGGTGATCGGCTGGTGGTTCGGCTGGAGCGTCTACGAGGTGCTGGTGCGCCTGGGCGGCAAGCGCTACGTGAAGGACGGCCCCTGGTGGGGACGCACCTACCGCGTGGCCAGCGTGATGGACATGCTGAGCTACGTCGGCTTCAAGAACCTGCTGATCGGTGCGGCGCTGTTCCTCGCGCTGAAGTCGCTCGGCCTGCTGCAGATCTGAGGCACGCATGGCCCGCACCGCACCGAAGCACGGCCTGATCGGACTGCTGGCACTGCTGGCGTCGGCCGCCCACGCGGCCACCTGGACGGTGCAGCCCGGCGACGACCTGCAGGCAGCCGTGAACCGCGCCGCCGCCGGCGACACGGTGCAGCTGCAGCGCGGCCTGTACCGCGCCAACCTGCTGATCGACAAGCCGCTCACGCTGCGCGGCCTGCAGCGCCCGACGATCAGCGGCGGCAACGAGGGCGACACCATCCGCGTGACCGCGCCCGACGTGACGATCGAAGGCCTGATCGTGCGCGACTCGGGCGCCGATCTCGGCGCGCAGAACTCGGGCATCTACATCCGCCCGGGCGCGCACCGTGCCGTGGTGCGCGACTGCGACCTCGTCTACACCCTGTTCGGCCTGTGGATCGAGAAGGCCAACGACGTGCGCGTCGAGCGCAACCTGATCACCGGCAAGCGCGAGCTGAACTCGGCGCAGCGCGGCAACGGCGTGCAGCTGTACAACACCACCGGCGCGCGCATCGAGCACAACCGCATCGGCTTCGTGCGCGACGCGCTGTACGTCGACGTCTCGCACGACGCCGTCTTCCGCGGCAACCGGCTGCACCGCAGCCGCTACGGCACGCACTACATGAACTCCTACCGCAACCTGTGGGAGGACAACGAGACCTTCTACAACCGCGGCGGCCTCGCGCTGATGGAGGTGCGCGACCAGGTGGTGCGCAACAACCGCGCCTGGGGCAACAGCGACCACGGCATCATGCTGCGCTCGATCCAGGATTCGGTGGTCGAGAACAACGTCGTGGCCGGCAACAACCGCGGCTTCTTCATCTACGACGTCGAATACACCAAGCTGGCCGGCAACCTGGTGGTGGACAACCGCGTCGGCGTGCACCTCGCCGCCGGCTCGACGCGCAACCCGGTGGAGCGCAACGATTTCATCGGCAACCGCGAGCAGGTGCGCTACGTCGGCTCGCGCGACGAGACCTGGGGCCGCGAGAGCGGCAACCACTGGAGCAACTATGCCGGGTGGGACCGCGACGGCAACGGACGCGGCGACGTGCCCTACGAGGCGAACGACCTCGTCGACCGGCTGGTCTGGCGCCACCCGGCGGTGAAGCTGCTGCTGGCCAGCCCCGCCGTGCAGGCGCTGCGGCTGGCGAGCCGGCAGTTCCCGCTGCTGCGCGTGCCCAGCGTGGTCGACCCCCAGCCGCGCATGACCCCGGCGCGGCCCGACTGGAGCGAGTGGAGTGGCAAGCACTTCCCCCATGAACGCTGAAGCCGGCACAGCGGTGGCGCTGCGCGGCGTGGCCAAGCACTACGGTGCGGTGCATGCGGTCGACGGTGTCGACCTCGACGTGCAGCGCGGTGAGGTCTTCGGCCTGATCGGCCACAACGGCGCCGGCAAGAGCACGCTGTTCAAGATGATGCTCGGCCTGGTGTCGCCCAGCGCCGGAGACATCCGCATCCAGGGCGCGCCGGTGAGCGGTCGCGGCTTCCGCGACGTGCGCCGCGGCATCGGCTACCTGCCCGAGAACGTGGTGCTCTACGACAACCTCGACGGGCTGGAGACGCTGCGCTTCTTCGCCCGGCTGAAGGGCGCGCCGCCGGCCGACTGCGAGGCGGCCCTGCAGCGTGTCGGGCTCAACGGCGCCGGCCGGCGCCCGGTGCGCGAGTACAGCAAGGGCATGCGGCAGCGGCTCGGCTTCGCGCAAGCGCTGCTCGGTGCGCCGCAGGTGCTGTTCCTCGACGAACCGACCAACGGGCTCGACCCCGAGGCCATCCGCGACTTCTACGCCACGCTGCACCAGTTGCGCGACGAAGGCACGACCATCGTCATCACCTCGCACATCCTGGCCGAACTGCAGGAGCGCGTCGACCGGCTGGCCATCCTCGCCGCCGGGCGCGTGCGCGCGCTGGGCAGCGTGCAGTCGCTGCGCGAGCGGATGTCGCTGCCGCTGCGGCTGCGCGTGCAGGTGGCCGAGGGCGGCGCGCCGGCGCTGCAGGCCGCCGTGGCGGGGCTGCCGCTGGCCGAGGCCCGCTGGCAAGGGCACGAACTGCAGGCCGACTGCCCGCGCGAGGCGAAGATGCGCGTGCTCGCCGCACTGTCGGGCCTGGGGGCGCAGGTGTGCGACATCCAGGTCGTCGAGCCCTCGCTCGAGGATCTGTTCTTCGGGGTGGCGGCATGACGGGCGCGTGGATGGACGTGCGCCAGGTCCTGGCCATCGCCGCCAAGGAGCTGCGCGACCGGCTGCGCAACCGCTGGGTGCTCGCGGTGGCGGTGGTGTTCACGGCGCTGGCGCTGGTCATCGCCTACTTCGGCGGCGCGCAGCAGGGCGCGGTGGGCCTGCGCTCGATCGAGTTCACCATCGCCAGCCTGGTCAGCCTGGTGATCTACCTGGTGCCGCTGATCGCGCTGCTGCTCGGCTTCGACGCCATCGTCGGCGAGCGCGAACGCGGCTCGCTCGACCTGCTGCTGGCCCTGCCGATCACGCGGCTGGAGCTGCTGCTGGGCAAGTACCTCGGCCTGGCCGCGGCCTTCTGCCTGTCGACGCTGCTCGGCTTCGGCCTGGTGGCGCTGCTGCTGGCGGCGCAGTTGGGCGGCAAGGGCCTGTACCACTACCTCGGCTTCATGCTCAGCTCGGCGCTGCTGGGCCTGGCCTTCCTCAGCCTGGCGGTGATGCTGTCGGTGTTCGCCAGCGACCGCACCCGCGCCTCGGGGCTGTCGATCGCGCTGTGGTTCTTCTTCGTGCTGGTGTTCGACCTGCTGCTGCTCGGTGCGCTGGTGGTCAGCGGCGGCCAGGTGGGCGGCGCGGCCCTGCCCTACCTGCTGCTGCTCAACCCGGCCGACATCTTCCGCATCCTCAACGTGTTCTCGCTCGACGACGTGCGCAGCATGTATGGCCTGACCAGCATCGTGCCCAGCGCCCTGGCCAACCCCTGGCTGATGGGCTCGGCGATGGTCGGCTGGATCGTGCTGCCGCTGGTTCTGGCCTCCTGGAGATTCCGCCGATGAACCTCAACCGCCGACGTTTCGGCTGCGCCCTGTGCGGCGCCGCCCTGTTCGCCCTGGCCGGCTGCGGCAAGGAACAAGCCGCCGCCGCCAGCGGCCCGGCCGAGATCGCGCAAGGCACGGCCTGCGACCTCGACGGCATGCTGCTGGCCGACTATCCCGGGCCGAAGGGGCAGATCCTCTTCGCCGACGCCAGCGAGCCGGCGTTCTTCTGCGACACGGTGGAACTGGTGTCGACGCTGCTGAGGCCCGAGCAGGTGCGCCCGGTCAAGGGCGCCTGGGTGCAGGACATGGCCCGCGCCGACTGGACGCAGCCGCGCGGCCACTGGATCGACGCCAAGGCCGCCCTCTACGTGCGCGGCAGCAGGAAGCACGGCTCGATGGGCCCGACGCTGGCCACCTTCGCGCAGCGCGCCGATGCCGACCGGTTCGCCGGCGAGCATGGCGGCAAGGTGCATGCCTTTGCCGAGATGACGCCGGAGATGGTCGACCTGACCGGCGGCGCGCTGCACGATTCGAGGATGTAGCGATGCACCTGCCCGCCCTGCGCTCGCCGCAGGCGACCGCGACGATGGTGGCGATCGGGCTCGCCGCCGCCGTGGCGGCGGCCGCGTTCACGGCGGTCCTGGCCCGGCAGGCCCGGCCGGGGGCCGTTGCCGCCGTCGCGCCGACGGGTGAGGTCTGCCTCGTCGCGCCGAGCCTGGCCTACGACCCGGCCAGCGGCCTCGATCGTTTCGCCGCACGGCCGGTGCCCGCCGAGGCCCGCTGCCCGGTGTGCGGCATGTTCCCGGCGCGCTCGCCGCGCTGGGCTGCGCAGCTGATCTACCGCGGCGGCGATGTGCACTTCTTCGACTCGCCGCTGAGCCTGCATCTGTTCCTCGCCGACGTGCCACGCTACGCCAGCGGCCGCGGCCGAGCCGACGTGGCCGTGTCCTACGTGACCGACCACGCCGGCGGCGGCTGGATCGATGCACAGGGCGCGTACTACGTGCACGGTTCGCCGGAGGCGGGGCCGATGCGCGCCGGCAACCTGCCCGCCTTCGCCACGCTGGCCGCCGCGCAGGCCTTCGCCGCTGCGCGCGGCGGGCGCGTGGTCATGGCCAGCCAGATCGACGCTGCGCTGCTGCGGTCGCTGGACACGCGCAGCGTGCACCGGCACTGACCCATGGCCAAGGCCCAGGCCGCGACGACGCAGCACCTCAGCGGCGATCTCGCGATGTGGTTCATCGTCGCGATCGAGATGCTGACCTTCGGCCTGTTCTTCGTCGTCTTCGCGGTGGCGCGCTCGCGCGATCCGTCGACCTTCCAAGCCGGCCAGTCTGCGCTCGACCTCGACCTCGGCGCGATCAACACCGTGCTGCTGCTGAGCGGCAGTTGGTGCGCCGCCCGCGGCGTGCTGGCGCTGCGCCAGGGCGGTGCGGCGGCCGGTGCGCGCTGGCTGTGGAGTGCCGCGGCGTTCGGCGTCGGCTTCCTGCTCGCCAAGGGCTTCGAGTACCGGCAGAAGGCGCTGGCCGGCTACGACCTGGAGACCGACACCTTCTGGACGTTCTACTACGTGCTCACCGGCTTCCACTTCGTGCACGTGGCGGCGGCGACGCTGATCCTGGCCGCCATCGCCTGGCTCACGCCGCGGCGCGGCTGGGGCCGCGACGACACGCATGCGCCGGAGACCGCGGCGGTGTTCTGGCACATGGTCGACCTGCTGTGGGTCGTGCTCTTCCCGCTGGTCTACGTGCTGCGATGAGTGCCCCGCGCGATCGGCTCGACGCGGTGTGGCTGGCCACCCTGGTGGCCACGGGCATCGCACGGTGGGTCGGCGAATCGAGCCTGGGCACGCGCGCGCTGTGGCCGGTAGCCGTTGTCTTCGCACTGGCGCTGGCCAAGGGCGTGGCGATCGCACTGGAGTTCATGGAACTGCGCGGCGCACCGGCCGTGTGGCGCCGCTTCGTGATCGGCTGGCTGCTGGTGGTGAGCGCGCTGATCGTCGCCGTGCGGCTCGCGGCACCCTGAAAGCAGACGAGGGTCAGCCGCTTGCGCGTGCCGACCCTCGTGGGTGCCTGGTGGGCCCTGTAGGATTCGAACCTACGACCAACGGATTAAGAGTCCGCTGCTCTACCAACTGAGCTAAGAGCCCGAATTCTTGCCACCTTCGGTGGTGGGTCGTGCAGGATTCGAACCTGCGACCAACGGATTAAAAGTCCGCTGCTCTACCGACTGAGCTAACGACCCGAAAAGCCTGCGATTATAGCGCCGCTTTGCGAGGCCTCAGCCCCCGACAGCCGCACATTCTAGCGCAACTTGCGCGGCCACCATGCCGAAGGTCGCGGTCACGCTGACGGTGGAACCGTAGCCATGGCAGTTGAGGTTGGCCTCGACGTCGCAGGCGTCGTCGCCGGCCGGCAGGGCCACCGGCTCGCGCGAGAACACGCAGCGCACGCCCATCGGCCCCTTGCGCGCCGCACCATGCTGCTGGCGCAGGCGCTGGCGCAATCCGGCGAGCAGCGGGTCGTGCGTGGCCGCGGCGAGGTCGTCCACTTCCACGGCCTGCGGCCGGCGCTTGCCGCCGGCGGCGCCGACCACCACCAGCGGCACGCGTGCGGCCAGCGACCAGGCGGCCATCGCCACCTTGGCGCGCAGCTGGTCGCAGGCGTCGATCACCACGTCCACCGGCTGCGGCAGCACGGCTGGCCAGTTGTCGGCCTGCGCGAACTCCTCGACCTCGTGCACGCGGCAGTGCGGATGGATGTCGGCGATGCGCTCGGCCAGAGCCCGCACCTTGGCCATGCCGACCGTCGCACCGAGCGCCTGCACCTGCCGGTTGATGTTCGATTCGGCCACGTGGTCGAGGTCGACCAGGGTCAGCTCGGCCACGCCGCTGCGCGCCAGCACCTCGGCCGCCCACGAGCCCACGCCGCCGACGCCGATCACCGCGATGCGTGCGGCGCGCAGGCGGGCGTAGGCCGCGTCGCCGTACAGCCGCCGCAGCCCGCCGAAGCGCCGCTCGAGATCGGCCTCGGCCAGCGGCGGCATGGCCACGCTCATGCCGAGCGCTCGATCAGCCAGAACTGGTACTTCAGGCCGGCCACGGCGCCGAGGATGATCGCGGCGATGGCGACGAAGCTCGTCAGGCTCAGCGTCGACAGGCCCGACAGGCCCTGCCCGATCGTGCAGCCCATTGCGGTGACGCCGCCCACGCCCATCAGTACCGCGCCGACGAGGTGGTGCGCCGTGTCGCCGGCATCGCGGAAGCCCTCCCAGCGGAAGCTGCGCGAGGCCAACGCGTACAGCGCCGAACCGACCACCACGCCCACCGTCGTCACGATGGCGATGGTCAGCACCTTGCTCTGGTCGCTGAAGAAGATCAGCCAGTCGATCGTCAGCGCCATCGGCGCGACGAAGGTCAACGACTCCATGCCGCGCGAGTTGGTGGCGACGAACACCTCTTCGAGCGTATTCGGGTCTTCGGCGACGTGGCCCAGCCGGCCCGACACCCACCACAGCGCGGCGATGATCGCACCGAGGCCGAGGCCGCCGAGCAGGTTGTCGGCGCTGCGGCCTTCGCGGCGCATCAGCGCCCAGACGAGCAGCACGGCACCGAGGCCGATGCCGACCACCGCAGCCAGCGTGTGCTTCGCCATGCCGGTGGCCGCGGCCAGCAGCGAAGGCAGGTCCTGGCCGCTCGCGAACTCGATGGCCACCGCGTCGACCGTGTTGACGCGCAGCACCGCCGTGATGCCGCGCATCGTCGCGAAGGCGGCAAAACCGAGCACGAAGAACACCACCAGCGACTTGAGGTTGCCGCCGCCGATGCGCACCAGCGTCTTGCTGCCGCAGCCCGAGGCCAGCACCATGCCGAAGCCGAACATCGCCCCGCCGACCAGCGCCGACAGCCAGACGAAGCGCGGCCCGGCGTAGATGGTGTCGGCGGCTTCCAGCCAGCCCAGCCCCACCATGGCGTTGAAGCCGATCATGGCCACGCCCATCGCCGTGACCCACATGCGCATGCGCGACCAGTCGCCCATGGTCATGATGTCGGAGACCGCACCCATGGTGCAGAAGTGGGTGCGCTGCGCGATGGCGCCGAAGATCACGGCCAGGGCGAACGAAGCCCAGAGCACGGTGCGGCTGAGCGCCGCGATGTCGATGTCCTGCATGCCGCGATTTTAAGCAGCGCCCGCGGCGCCGCCCGGAAACGCGGCCCGCGCGGCCTACTTCAGCGACGCGAGGCGCTCGCGGCCGGCCTGCGCCGCCTCGGACTTCGGGTAGGCCTGCACCAGTTCGCCGATGGTCTTGCGCGCACCCCGGCTGTCCTTCAGCTCGATCTGGCAGTTGGCGATGGCGAGCATCGCCTCCGGCGCCTTGGGATGGGCCGGGTTGCTCGACAGCAGCGAGCGGAACGAGGCGATCGCTTCCTTGTACTGGCGCTGGCCGTACTGGGCGTTGCCGAGCCAGAAGGTGGCCGAATCGGCGTAACCGCTGAGCGGGTAGCGCTTCATGAACGCGGAAAGCCCGGCACCCGCGGCGGCGAAGTCGCCGGTGCGGATGTGGGCGAAGGCCTCGTCGTACAGGCGCTTCTCCTCGGGGTCGGCGAGGAACTGCTTGTCGTCGAGCGTGACGCTGATCGGCTCGAGCTTGCGGATGCGCTCGTCGATGCCGGTCTGCACGTCCTTCGTCTTGCGCTGCAGCTCGGCAACGTCGCGCGCGAGCTGCTCGTCCTGGCCGCGCATGCGCGCCAGCTCGGCGCGCATGCTCTCGAGCTGGTTATTCAGGTCGAGCAGGCCGCGCTTGAGCTGCGAGAGCTGGTCGGCCATCTGCGCGTTCAGCTCGGCCTGCTTGGCGCGGTTGGCCTCGTTGCTCGCTTCCAGCTTCTGGCGCAGGTCGAGGATGGCCTTGCGGGCCTCGTCGTCGTCGAACAGGCCGGCCTGCGCCGGCAGGGCCAGCGCGCCGGCCAGGCCGAGCATCGTGAGGGTTCGCATCAGCATGGCCGGCATCGGCATCCTCTCCGGTTCAACGGTAGACCAGTTCGGCGCGGCGGTTCTTCGCCCACGCCGCTTCGTCGCTGCCCTGCACCGCCGGGCGCTCCTTGCCGAAGCTCACCGCCTCCATCTGGTTGCTCTGCGCACCCAGCAGCGCCAGCGACTTGGCCACCGCCTCGGCGCGCTTCTGGCCGAGGGCGAGGTTGTACTCGCGGCCGCCGCGCTCGTCGGTGTGGCCTTCGATCACGACCTTCTTGCTGCGGTCGGCCGTCAGCACCTTGGCGTTGGCTTCCACGGTGGAGCGGAACTCGTCCTTGACGACGTAGCTGTCGAAGTCGAAGAACACCACGCGCGGCAGGTTGCTCATCGCCGCGCTGTCGGTCTTGGCCAGGTCGACCGGCGTGACCTTGCTCTGCGAGGTGCCGGCACTGGCGCCGCCCGCGCCCGCACCCGCGGTGCTGCGCGATTCGACCGGCGCACCGGCCTTGTTCTCGTCCAGCGGCACGCTGGAGCAGCCGGCCAGCACGGCAGCGGCGAAGGCGGCCAGGGCGATCTTGGGCAGTTGGGTCTTGGACGTCGTGGTCATGAGGACTCCTCTTGTGGTGGGGGAAAGTGAAAACGGCAACTTCAACGGCCGTACGGGCCCCAGGTGGGCTCGCGCACGTCGGCGGTGGTGGAGACGAGCCGCGCCTTGATGCGGCCGTCCAGCGTGGTGGTCATCAGCACGTCGCGGCCGCCGGCGCGCGTCGCGTAGATGATGAGCTTGCCGTTGGGCGCGAAGCTCGGGCTCTCGTCGTCGCTGGTGTCGGTGAGAGGCACGGGCTGGGCGCCGGGCGTGGCCAGGTCCAGCGTGTGCAGCTTGAAGTTGTTGCCCTGGCGGGAAATGTAAGCCAGCGTGCGGCCATCGGGGCTGATCGCCGGGCTGATGTTGTAGCTGCCGGCGAAGGTGATGCGCTCGACGCCGCCGCCGCCCACCGAGCTGCGGTACACCTGCGGGCCGCCGCCGCGGTCGCTGACGAAATAGACGCGCTTGCCGTCGGGCAGTTCGAACACCGGTTCGGTGTCGATCGCCTGGCTGCTGGTGAGCCGGCGCACGTTGCCGCCGTTGCGGTCCATCAGGAAGAGCTGCGAACCGCCCTCGCGCGAGAGCGTCGCGGCCAGCGTGCCGCCGTCGGGCGACCAGGCCGGCGCGCTGTTGGAGCCGCGGAAGTTGGCGATCGGCCGGCGCCTGCCGCTCATCACCTCCTGCGCGTAGATGACGGCCTTCTGGCTTTCGAACGACACATAGGCGAGTTCGCGCCCGTCGGGGCTCCAGGCCGGCGAGATGATCGGCTCGGGGCTGTTCAATGCCACCTGCCCGCCTTCGCCGTCGGAGTCGGCCACGCGCAGCGTGTAGCGGCCGCCACCCCGCGTGACGTAGGCGATGCGGGTGGAGAACACGCCCTTGTCGCCGGTGAGCTTCTCGTAGATGTAGTCGGCGATGCGGTGTGCGGCCAGGCGCAGGTCGGCCGGGTCGACGGCACTGGCCTGCCCGCCGAGCTCCGTGCCCTTGACCACGTCCCAGAGCTTGAAGCGCACGTCGACGCGACCGTCGGCCAGGCGCTGCACGGAGCCGGCGGCCAGTGCATCGGCGCCCTTGCCGCGCCACTCGGTCATCACCGGGCGTGCGGTCTCGTCCATCGCCGTGCCGTTGGCGTCGACGGGGCGGAAGAAGCCGCTGCGCTCGAGGTCGGCGCGCACGATGGCCGAGACCTGCTGCGCGACCTTGTCCTCGTCACGGAAGCGCGGGATGGCGATCGGCATCTGCGTGGCGCCGACGCCGGAGATCTCGACGCGGAACTGCGCCCAGGCAGGCAGCGCGCCCCCGACGAGGCCGGCTGCAAGGATGTTTCTTCTTGTGAGCATGAGGGCAAGTGAGTCGGCGAACGACAAAGAGTTCAATGGCCTGCCGCCGCTTGCGGCGGATAGGCCATCTTCAGGTAGCGGTAGTAGGTGCCTTCGGCGATGTACACCGCGAGCACGAAGCCCAGCCGGCCGTCGAGGAAGCCGCGCTTGAGCACGTAGCTGCGCAGGAAGGCCCACAGGCCGTGGCCCAGCGCGCCGCCCAGGCTGCCGCGACGGCCTGCGCGCAGGCGATCGAGCGCCCGGCCGCTGGTGTAGCGGTTCATCTTGTCGAGGGCGTCGTCGAGGCTGGGCATGGTGTGGTGGAGCAGGTCTCCATCGAGCCGGCCCACCGGCCCGTCGACCACGATGCGCTCGTGGACCAGGTCTTCGGTGAAACGGCCATGGCCGCGGCGGAACAGGCGCAGCACCCGGTCGGGGTACCAGTCGCCGTGGCGCATCCACTGGCCGCAGAAGCTCGACAGGCGGGAGAGCTCGTAGCCGAGTGTCGCACCGCCGGGGCCGTTTTCCGCCACGAAAGCTTGACCGGATGTATCGGCGCCCGGGGCGCCGACCACGGCACGGATGCGCTCGGCCAGCGCCGGGCCGACGCGCTCGTCGGCGTCGAGGCTGAGCACCCAGTCGCCGGTGGCCAGTGCCAGCGCACGGCCCTTCTGCACGCCGAAGCCGGGCCAGTCGGGCGTGACGGTGAGCTTTGCACCGAGCCGGCGGGCGATCTCCACCGTGCCGTCGCTGCTGCCGGAGTCGACCACCACGATCTCGTCGGCGAGGCCGGCCACCGAGCGCAGGCAGTCCTCGATGTTGTGCGCCTCGTTCTTGGTGATGAGGAT
>VFQN01001556.1_pt1 | contig 37863 bp, 32 predicted proteins | sample 3512371 | NCBI WGS metagenome assembly VFQN01 (sample SAMN10412370, study PRJNA504923) | tailings metagenome | isolation source: Replicate 2 from Balatoc abandoned mine | place: Philippines: Itogon, Benguet | collected 2017-08-28
GGCTCCACAGCCGATCGCCGATCTTGCCCAGTGCCAGCGTGAGCGTGAATACTTTCGAGACGCTCTGAATGGAGAAGGGCTGGTCGCAATCACCGCCCACCGCGACATTGCCGTCGGCGTCGATCACGGCCAACGCGAAATGTTTGGGATCGACGCGCGCCAGCTCGGGAATATATGTCGCGACCGTGCCCCGGTCCGTCCGCCGCCGCATCTCGTCAGTGATCTCACTGACGATCGATTGTAGATCGGGTGTCTGATTGCTCATGTCTACCGGCATATTGCTTGAGACGTTTGGCTGCCGGCATCAAGCTATCGCGGTTCCCTTCTTAGCGGTCAACAAGAGGGCGCGCGCTTCAGGTGGCGGCATGGTCTTGCGCGTCATTTGACTCCGTTTGGCTGTTTCGGTGCCGAGACGAGGAGCGCGATCACAACTGCCAATCCGGCGAGCGTAACGAATGTCGCGTGGGAAGCCGCGTAGCTGCCGGTCCAGTCCCGTAGCACGCCCGATAGAAGCGGGCCGATAGCCTGCGCTGTAACCTGGATCGTGAGCACCACCCCGCGGATGGCCCCGAAGTTCTTGCGGCCGAAGTAGTCGGCCCAAGCCACCGGCAAGCATGTCTGAAGGCCGCCGATGCCGGCGCCGAAGAGGGCCGCGGCGAGCAGCACATCGGCTGGGCTCGACACGTTCGAGTAGAGCGCCGTTCCGACCGCCATGCTGCAAGCCGACAAGGCGAGGCCTGCGCGCACGCCGACGCGACGCAGTGCCAGCCCGAGCAGCAGCGCGCATATGCCTGACGTCGCCGAGAAGACTGTCACGCCCGATACCGCCGCGCTCATGCTGAGGCCGCGCGCGGTGATGTGCACGGCCTGATGCAGGCTGACGCCCGCCTGCACCGGCCACACCAGTATCGTATAGATCGAGAGCAGCCAGAACGTCGGCGTGGCGAGCGCCTCGGCCCGCGTGAAGGATGGCTCGGGGATGGCCGATTTCCCTGGCGTTGTTCTAGTCTCCGGCTTCGCCGCATCCGGCGCGAGTCCAAGATCCTCAGGCCGTCCGACCATCAGCAGCCAGGTCGGCAGAAATCCGGCCGCGAGCACCGTAACGCCGACGGCGATCCATCCCGCGCGCCAGTCGCCTTGCTCCATCGCCCAGAACGCGATCAGCGGCATCAGCGAAAGCCCGGCCATCTGGGCCAGCATCGACATGGAGAGTGCCAGCGGTCGCCGCGCGACGAACCAGTTCACCACCGCGCCGAGTGTGCCGAGGTCGAAGGGACCGGCGAAATTCATCCGTGCGATACAGAAGAGCAGATAGAAGGCGGCCAGATTTCCGACCTGCGACAGCAGCAGGATGGTGATGCCCGTCGTCAGCACCGCCATCAGGAGAATGGTGCGCGGCCCCTTGCGGTCGAGAAACGAGCCGAGCATCGGCGATGTAAAGGCAGCGAGCATGCCGCCGAGCGAGACGGCACCCGAGATCTCGGCCAGCGAACAGCCGAACTCCCCCCTCATCGCGCCAATGAACACCGACAGCGTCGCGACGGCAGGGCCGACCCGCGCGAGCGACACGCAACAAACGACGCCGAGGATGATCCAGCCATAGTAGAATGGCAGCCTCCGCGCGAGGCTGGCGGCAAACGATGCCTGTATCATTGGACCCTGCGTTTGGTGGGAGCGCGCACCTTGCCAGTCTCACCCAGGCGGTCAAGGGCGCAGAGGGCAGGGCAGGGATGTGCAGTGGTGGTTATCTGCCCATAGGACTCATATCTGGATGAGCCATATCGCTTCAATTGGCGTAGCCGGGCGGCGGCAGAAAGCCGCCGAACTCACGCTCTGTCAGCGCCGCAAAGGCGAGAGGTGTGCGGTCTTCGAGATACGGCCCAATAATCTGCATTCCGATCGGTAGACCTCCTTCAGAAAGACCAATTGGCATTGCAGTCGCCGGTAAGCCCGTGGCCGTGGCCACTCCGGCCCACATAATCTGATTTCCGTAGCTGACGTCTTTGTCGTCGATCGCGATCCTCCGCGTCGACGCCTCGGAATGATCATGCGGAAATGCGGTTGTCGGCATGGTCGGGCACAGTACGACGTCGCACTCGCGAAACAGCTCGCGCCAGCGCTGAGCGAGGCTTGCGCGCGCACGGTCGGCTTTTATCCAGTCGCGATGGCTTAGCACGACGCCGCGTACGCGTTCGCTCTGTAGGCTCAAATCGGTCGAGGGGATCGACTTTGCGACGTCTTGGAGGCGCGCATAGACGCTATCATGGATGTCGGCGCCGAAGACGGAACTGAGCAGCCGCGCATAGGTCGTGCCCTGCAGTGCGAGATCGGGAACGAGCGGGCTCGAGCGCAAAACCTTAGCGCCAGTCTTGCCGATTTTCTCGACGATCCGATTTAGCGCTGCGCTCACATCGTGCGAGGTCGGCAGCAGGGGGTGCTCGTCGATGAGCAGCACTCGAAAATTCTTCAGCTCGCTTTGGCGCGGATCGGGGAGAGCCAGCCGATAGGCCGTTGCCTGTGGTCCATCCGGTCCAGCCAGGATATCCAGGGCAAGTGCAAGGTCGCCCGCGGTGCGCGCCATCGGGCCGATGACGGCCAGGTCCATGTCATAGGGGATGGCCTGGGCCCCCGGCGGAGAATGTCCGCGGAGCGGCAACAAACCGTGGCTCGGCTTGTGAGCAAAGACCCCGCAGAAATGGGCAGGATTACGCAGCGAACCGCCGATGTCCGAGCCCAGTTCGAGCGACACATATCCGGCCGCCAAGGATGCAGCTGAACCGCCCGACGAGCCACCCGGCGTACGACTGACATCCCAGGGATTGTTCGTAGTGCCGTAGATGTCGTTGTACGATTGAAAGTCGGCGAGCCCGAGCGGCACATTTGTCTTGCCAAGCACGATGGCGCCGGCAGCCTTCAGGCGCTGGACGGCGAGCGCATCTTCTGCCGGCTTGAAGCCCTTGCCGGCGGGAATTCCCCAGGTTGTCGCGAGTCCGGCAACATTGAATGCCTCTTTTACCGTCATCGGCACGCCGAGGAGTGGCCGCTTCTCTCCGCGCGCGAGCGCTTTGTCAGCCTCGACGGCGGATGCCCTGGCACGATCGAAATCGTGAACCACGACAGCATTGAGTTTTCCATCCCGCGCTTCAATGCGCGCGATGGCGCGGTCAACCAGTTCCACAGACGATATCTTGCGATCCGCTAGCGATGCCGCGAGTTCGCGAGCCGACTGGTAGTCCAGGCTGCTGTTGTCCGCGGCTAGTGAGTACCGGAGTGGTGTCGCCGACAAGGCTGTCGCGGCAGCCAGAGTGCCCGCGGATGCCAGCAACTGCCGTCGGTCAATCAGAGTCATGATGCTGTCTCCGTCTCCGCAAGCAGTGAGACGTCAACCGTGCTCCCCTCCCGGCGACTTGGTCAACCCAAACGAGATGAGGAGCTACCATTAGCGCGAAGCGAACGCTTGTAAGCTGACCGTCAGAATATGATCCACCCTGTACAGCAGAGTAAGATTCCGTTCTCAGGCGACCGCTTCATGCCCAGGGCGTCGGCTCGCGCGTCGGATGCTCTTGGGTGGCGAGGAGCAACCTCGCTAAATCATCGACTAGTCGGGCAGCCCGGCTTTGCGGAGCGAGTCCCCGTACCGTGTCACATATTCCTCATGCCGGTATGGTCCCAGCGTATCTCGGAAGTTGGAGACACGCAGCATCGGGTCTCGCTGCAGCAGTCGCGCTACCGCGTTCCTCGCTTCTCGGTCGCGCCCAGACATCGCAAGACTGGCGGCTGAGATCCGCATGGCTGGGAGGGCCTGAGGCTGCTGCCGCAGTGCATTGTCCGCCCATGACGCACTTTCGGTATAGCGACCCGCATAGAAGTGTGCATGAGAAGTCGCTATCTGCATCACGTGCATGAGCGGATCCAGCGGGCTCAATCGCATGGCGAGGGCCAGATGCTCGATAGCCCGTTCGGGCTCACCCAGCCACACTTTCACCCAACCGCTCGCAAGCAAAGCCGACGCTAGATTGAGACTGAGCTGAAGCGCGCGGTCGATAATCCCCGCGCCTTCTTCCAGTTCACCCGCAGCGTGCGCGAGGGCATAACCGGAAAAACCGAGCGCGACGGCATCATCCGAGCCCAATTTTGCAGCTTGTCTTGCAAGTCTTCTGATTTCCGACGCCTCCTTCTCCCGATCCGCAAACCAATTCTGCCCCCTCCGCCTCGAGTAGGCCATCGCAGCCATGGCGTATGCTGAGGCCAGATCCGGTCCGAGTTCGATCGCGCGGTAGAAATCGCGCAGGGCCGCGTCGGTGGCGTCCCGCGTCCACTGATAAAAGGAGGCCATGCCCTGTAGATAGACGTCGTAGGCGTCCAGGTTTTCGGTCGGTTTGCGTTTCGCACGAGCGATTTCCGCTTTCTCGACTTGCGGTGATATCGCGGCGACAACGCTCGCGGTGACCTGATCCTGCAGTTCGAATACGTCATCGAGGCCGCCTTCAAAACGGTCAGCCCAAAGATTCATACCTGTTGTCGCATCCACAAGTTGAGCGCTGATGCGCAATCGTCGAGCCGCCTTGCGCACACTGCCCTCGAGCACGTAGCGCACACCGAGTTCGCGGCCAACCTCCTTCACATCGACCGTTCTGCCCTTGAAGGTGAAGCTCGAATTGCGCGCGATCACGAACAGCGAGCGCATGCGAGCAAGCGCAGTGATCATCTCCTCTACGATGCCATCTGCAAAGTAATCCTGCTCAGGATCCTGCCCGATATTTGTGAAAGGCAGGACCGCGAGCGACGGCCGATCCGGTAATGCCAGGTTCGACTTCGGCAATGGAGTCGCGACGTCAGCGGTCGCTTTGTCAACCACCTCGCGCTTGCGCACCTCGCCAATGAATCGAAAGCCTTTGCGTGGCAGTGTCTTGATCAAGCGCTGAGCTTCGCCACTATCACCCAGCGCCACCCGCGCGGCATTGATGGCTGTCGCGAGTGCCGAATCCGAAACGATCCGCCCATTCCAAACCGCGTCGATCAGGTCATCCTTGCCAATCACGCGTTGTCGGTTGGCGACAAGATGCACGAGTAGATCGAACACCTTCGGCTCAACAGCCACGACATTGCCGTCTCGCAGCAATTCTCGCCTGTTGTCATCGAGCACAAAGTCTTCGAACACAAACGCCAAGGCTGGCCTCCTGTCGAGCGGCCCAAGCTACCATAGCGACCCATCACAAAAACACACAGATCCAACGGAAGCGCCAAGGAAACGCCAAGGGCTTCCCCAAGCGGAACGCCGCGCATCTGCCAAATTCGTGGCGTGAGCGACCAATTACGCCAGGAGATTTACCAATGCCGCAGATTCGAAGCCGTAACAGCAAATTGGACGCCGGCGATGGACTGCCGATGGGGGCGTTCAGGCCTCACCCGTCGTGGTTCGAGAAGCATTGGCTAATGGAAGCGCAGCCAGCGCCGCCGGGCGCGATTCGCCAGCACCTAGTACGGTTGGTCGGCTTTCTGGGTGCGCTCTTGTAACGGTGCCGGGCATCGCCAACGACTGTCGAGTGCGTGCCGGTGCAATGACCCACTGAGGGCGGGCCAGGCGCGGCTTCAACAGTTGACAGGCGCACCCGAGGGTATCGTTGTCATCGCACATAGAGAGGCGTAAAATTCAACTGTGCGGGCCTGTTCGCCTCCAAAACAGTACTGGGTCAGCAGGTGCCGCCGAGCGTGTAGCAAGGAGTAGCTGCCATGTTGTTCAGCATTTCTGCGAACTATACGGCCCAAGCACTCAAGGCAATGGGTGAAAACCCCAGCACGGATCGTCCCGCCGCATTTGGAAAACTCGTATCCGCGGCTGGGGGAAAAGTAGTGGGATTTTATTTCACGACTTCGGACGGACCAGGCGTGCTCACGATCATCGATGCCGATCCAGTTGCGGCGGCCGCAATCGTAGGCACTGTCACCGCAACAGATACGGTCCGCGATGTTCGGATGAGCCGACTGTGGACGAATGACGAGGTCATTGCGGTTCGCAAGAAACGAGTCGAACTCCAATCCTCATACAAGGCGCCGGGGCGTTAACAGGCCCACTTTGGCGGCAACCGCAAGCAGCGGGCACACTGCCCGACGGCCTAAGCCGCACGATGCGGACTTACGCACTCCCTCCGTTTCAGGACATGTTCGGCGCCGCCCAAAAGCGGCACCGATCACGTGTCGGTCAATGGCCGCTGACGGAATAAGCCAGAGTCTCAGACCAGTCCGAAAAAAATTTCAGGAAATGACTGCTGCTGGCCCGACGCTGGTATGCAAAGCAAAACCCCTACCCTTCCGGCTGGAAGGATAGGGGCTTGTAGATAGTCAGCGCTACCGAACGCCCTCGCGTTACGCCGCCTTGCGCTGTGCGGCGTCGACGAGGACGAGGTCGCCGTTACGGACGGTGAGCGAGACGATCTCGCCGTCCTTGACGCGCCCCGCGAGGATCGCCTCGGCGAGCGGATCCTGCACGAACTTCTGGATCACCCGCTTCAGCGGTCGCGCGCCGTAGGCCGGTTCGTAGCCGCGGTTGGCGAGCCATGTCCGCGCCTGATCGTCGAGGTCTATCGTGATCTTCCGATCGGCGAGGAGCTTGGTCAGGCGGCCGAGCTGGATGTCGACGATCTTGCCCATCTGCTCGCGCTTCAGGCGATGGAACAGGATGATCTCGTCGATCCGGTTCAGGAACTCCGGTCGGAACTTCAGCTTGACCTCGGCGAGCACGTACTCGCGCACCTCGTCGCTGTCGGCGTCGTCCTTCTGCGCTACGAGATACTCGGCGCCGATGTTCGACGTCATGATGATCAGCGTGTTCTTGAAGTCCACGGTGCGGCCCTGGCCATCGGTCAGTCGGCCGTCATCGAGCACCTGCAGGAGCACGTTGAACACGTCGGGGTGCGCCTTCTCGATCTCGTCGAACAGGATCACCTGATACGGACGCCGGCGCACGGCCTCGGTGAGCGCGCCGCCCTCGTCATAGCCGACATAGCCCGGAGGCGCGCCGATCAGCCGGGCGACGGAGTGCTTCTCCATGTACTCAGACATGTCGATGCGGACCATCGCCTGATCGTCGTCGAACAGATAAGCCGCGAGTGCCTTGGTCAGCTCGGTCTTGCCGACGCCCGTGGGGCCGAGGAACATGAACGAGCCGATCGGCCGGTTCGGGTCCTGCAGGCCTGCGCGGGCGCGGCGGACTGCGGTCGACACGGCGGTGACGGCCTCTTCCTGGCCGATGACGCGCTTGCCGATCGCCTCTTCCATGCGCAGTAGCTTGTCCTTCTCGCCCTCGAGCATCTTGTCGACGGGCACGCCGGTCCAGCGCGAGACGACGCTGGCGATCTGGTCGGGCGTGACGGCTTCCTCGACCATCACCTGGCCGGGCTGCTTGCCCTCCTGGCCCTCCAGCTCCTTGAGCTGCTGGGCGAGCTTCGGGATGATCGCGTGCTGCAGCTCACCGGCGCGCGCATAGTCACTGCGGCGCACGGCCTGCTCCAGCTCGACGCGGCGCCGGTCAAGCTCTTCCTTGACCTTCTGCGCGGACCCGAGCTTGGATTTCTCATTCTCCCAGCGGCGGGTCAGCTCCGAGGACTGCGCCTCGAGGTCGGCGATCGATTTCTCGAGCCGCTCGAGCCGGTCCTTCGACGCGGCGTCGGTCTCCTTCTTCAGGGCCTCACGCTCGATCTTCATCTGCATGAGATCGCGGTCGATGGCGTCGAGCTCCTCGGGCTTGGAGTCGATTTCCATCTTCAGGCGCGCGCTCGCCTCGTCGATGAGGTCGATGGCCTTATCGGGGAGGAAGCGGTCGGTGATGTAACGGTTCGAAAGGGTCGCGGCGGCGACGATGGCACTATCGGTAATGCGCACGCCGTGGTGCAGCTCATAGCGCTCCTTGAGACCGCGCAGGATCGAGATGGTGTCCTCGACCGTTGGCTCCTGGACGAACACGGGCTGGAAGCGACGGGCGAGTGCCGCGTCCTTCTCGATGTGCTTCCGGTACTCGTCGAGCGTCGTCGCGCCGACGCAGTGCAGTTCGCCGCGCGCGAGGGCCGGCTTCAGCAGGTTGCCGGCATCCATCGAGCCCTCGGACTTGCCGGCGCCGACGATGGTGTGCAGCTCGTCGATGAACAGGATGACGCCGCCGTCGGAGGCGGTTACCTCCTGCAGCACGGACTTCAACCGCTCCTCGAACTCGCCGCGGTACTTGGCGCCCGCAATGAGCGCGCCCATGTCGAGCGCGAGCAGCTTCTTGTCCTTGAGGCTCTCGGGCACGTCGCCCTTTATAATGCGCTGAGCGAGGCCTTCGGCGATGGCGGTCTTGCCGACGCCGGGCTCACCGATCAGGACGGGATTGTTCTTGGTCCGGCGCGACAGCACCTGGATCGTGCGGCGAATCTCCTCGTCGCGGCCGATGACCGGATCGATCTTGCCCTCAGCGGCAGCAGCGGTGAGGTCGCGGGCGTAGCGCTTCAAAGCGTCATAGCCTTCCTCGGCTGACGCTGTGTCGGCGGTACGGCCCTTCCGAATGGTGTTGATCGCGGTGTTGAGCGCCTGCGCGGTGACGCCGGCGTCCTTCAGGATCTTTGCGGCCGGACTCGAGCCCTCCACCAGGATGGCGAGGAGCAGACGCTCGGCGGTAACGAACTTGTCGCCGGCCTTCTCGGCGATCTTCTCGGCCTGGTCGAAGACGCGGGCGAGCTCGGGCTGGAGATAGAGCTGGCCGGTGCCGCCGGATACCTTCGGGCGCTGCGAGAGCGCGCGCTCCGTCGCCTGCAGGGCGGTCTTAGGGTTGCCACCCGCCTGCTCGATCAGCCCTGCTGCTAGGCCCTGATCGTCGTCGAGCAGCACCTTGAGCAGGTGCTCGGCGCTGAATTGCTGGTGGTTTTCTCGCAGTGCAAGCGATTGTGCGGCCTGCACGAATCCCTTGGCGCGATCGGTGTAGACATCGAAGTTCATTCGTCCTCCTCCTCGGCACGCTTCGGCCGCCCCCTTGAGGCCCGGACGCAAGCGCCGTCATCGAAAGAATGGGTAACGCATTCTGCGGCCCAGATTTGGCGCCGCCCCATTCATATGGGGTTAATCCGGTGCCGAAAAAGGGGCTTACGGCGAAAGAGTTGCGGTCTGCGCGGCCTCCACCGGCGTCCGTCCGGAGGCGGTAATCTCCGAGCTCAACCCTCATACATATGAAGGCGAGACCCGCCTTTGATGCGGAGCAAGAGATCAAGCGAACCCGCTCTGATTGATGTCGGGCGGGGCTCTATGCTCGGCACGGGCGACCGGGCGTCTCGAGATTCGCGAGGTACCAAGCGGGATCTCACGATCTTTGGTTGAGCGTGCTTGGTGACCGCATATCTCGCGTTGAGATTCAGCCTGTTACCGGCGTCACGGAGCTGATGCACGGCCGCAACATTTCCCGACCGTCGTAGGGCCATGGAGGGCGCTCTAGTAGGTCGGGAGTCCCCTTTCGGCCTCTCTCCACACGGTGCTGTTGATCGCTGTTCGGGTTCGGCGAGCCGTTCCGAGGCGCGAGCGCCGCCACCCTGCTTCGGCCGCAAAATGGCCTCAAATCAAAGGGGTCGGCTCATGTGTCGGATGTTCAATTTTGTGCGCCTCGGTACGGTGGAAAACATTGTCAACTGACCGACACACAGCTTCTCCACCGAAACCGCAGAAAGACTAGATGTAGTGGCGGGTCGCACTAGCAACCCCAATAGATCGTGACGAAACGCCACGAATCATCGAGATTGATCCTCGTTGATGCGGCGCACCGATGGGGGCCCCTTCGACGGGGTAAAGTGGTCCTCACGCTCGTGAGGGTTGTTCAAAATACCGAAAGCGTAGCGGTGAATGGCTAGCGGGTCTGCGGCTCGCGGCAAAGGGTATCTGTGCGCGTGGCGTGGTGAGCGTGGGGCGTCCGGCCGTGGGGGCATGGTCCGGGCTGAGGGACATCGAACAATTCGCACTCGGCTGAACGCTACCGGTTTTGTAGCGCGTACCTTTGTCGGCTTCACGAGTGCCCAAAAACGAGCAGCAGGGCACAGAGAATGAAGATTGCACGCGCCTTCACGGAAGCCGGAAAATCCCCCTACGACCGCATCGCCTTCCGGAAGGCGACCTCCGAAATCAAGAACCCTGACGGCTCCGTCGTCTTCCGTCTCGCCGACTTCGAGGTGCCCGCGCACTGGAGCCAGGTCGCCGCCGACATCCTGGCGCAGAAGTACTTCCGCAAAGCAGGCGTGCCGAAGGCGCTGCGCCGCGTCGAGGAAAACAGCGTCCCGTCGTGGCTGTGGCGCTCGGTCGCCGACGAGACCGCGCTGGCTGGCCTCACCGCCGCCGAGCGCATCACGGGTGAGAGCGACGCCCGTCAGGTCTTCGACCGCCTCGCCGGCACCTGGACCTACTGGGGCTGGAAGGGCGGCTATTTCTCTTCCGAGGAGGACGCGCGCGCGTTCTTCGACGAGCACTGCTACATGCTGGCGAACCAGATGGGTGCGCCGAACAGCCCGCAGTGGTTCAACACCGGCCTGCACTGGGCCTACGGCATCGACGGTCCCGGCCAGGGCCACTTCTACGTCGACTGGCAGACCGGCAAGCTGACGCAGTCAACCTCGGCCTACGAGCACCCGCAGCCGCACGCCTGCTTCATCCAGTCGGTGCAGGACGATCTCGTCAACGAGAACGGCATCATGGACCTCTGGGTCCGCGAGGCGCGCCTGTTCAAGTACGGCTCCGGCACCGGCTCGAACTTCTCGGACCTGCGTTCGGAGAACGAGAAGCTGTCGGGCGGCGGCAAGTCATCGGGCCTGATGAGCTTCCTCAAGATCGGTGACCGTGCCGCGGGCGCCATCAAGTCGGGCGGCACCACGCGCCGCGCGGCGAAGATGGTGGTCGTCGACGTCGATCATCCCGACATCGAGTCCTACATCGACTGGAAGGTGAAGGAGGAGCAGAAGGTCGCGGCGCTCGTGACCGGCTCCAAGATTTGCCAGAAGCGCTTGAAGGCTGTGATGGCGGCCTGCGTGAACTGCGAGGCCGATGGCGACGCCTGCTTCGATCCCGCCAAGAATCCCGCGCTGAAGCGCGCGATCCGCGACGCCAAGCGCGATTCGGTGCCGCAGAACTACATCCTCCGCGTCGTCCAGTTCGCCAAGCAGGGCTACAAGGATCTCGACTTCGCGACCTATGACACCGATTGGGATTCGGAGGCCTACCTCACCGTCTCCGGCCAGAACTCGAACAACTCGGTTCGCGTCAGCGACGAATTCCTCAACGCTGTCACCGACGACAAGGATTGGAACCTCACCGCGCGCCTCAACGGCAAGACCGTGAAGACGCTAAAGGCTCGCGACCTCTGGGAGAAGATCGGCAACGCCGCGTGGGCCTCGGCCGATCCAGGCATTCAGTTCCACACGACGATCAACGACTGGCACACTTGCCCACAGTCCGGCCAGATCCGGGCGTCGAATCCGTGCTCCGAGTACATGTTCCTCGACGACACCGCGTGCAACCTCGCCTCGCTCAACCTGCTGCGCTTCCGCAAGGAGGACGGCGCGTTCGACGTCGCCGCCTATGAGCACTGCTGCCGCCTGTGGACGATCGTGCTCGAGATCTCGGTGATGATGGCGCAGTTCCCCTCGCGCCAGATCGCGGAGCTGTCCTACCGCTACCGCACGCTGGGTCTCGGCTTCGCCAACATCGGCGGCCTGCTGATGGCGTCCGGCATTCCCTACGACAGCGCCGAGGGCCGCGCGATCTGCGGTGCCATCTCCGCCGTCATGACAGGCGTCGCCTACGAGACGAGCGCCGAGATGGCGGGCGAGCTCGGGACATTCCCCGGCTATGAGCCGAACGCTGCCGATATGCTGCGCGTGATCCGCAACCATCGCCGCGCCGCGCATGGTCTCGCGACGGGCTACGAGCAGATCAATACCAACCCGGTGCCGCTCGATCATGCGGCGCTCAAGGACCGTGCGCTCAGCGAGGCGGCGCGCCGCGCCTGGGATCGTGCGCTCGAGCGCGGCATGACCAACGGCTATCGCAACGCGCAGGCGACGGTGATCGCGCCGACCGGCACCATCGGTCTCGTGATGGACTGCGACACGACCGGCATCGAGCCCGACTTCGCCCTCGTGAAGTTCAAGAAGCTGGCCGGCGGCGGCTACTTCAAGATCATCAACCAGGCGGTGCCGGAAGCGCTGCGCACGCTCGGCTACCGCGAGTCGGAGATCGCCGAGGTCGAGGCGTACGCGGTCGGCCACGGCTCGCTCAAGCAGGCGCCGGGCATCAACCACACGACGCTGCGCGCCAAAGGCTTCACGACCGAGGCGCTGGAGAAGCTCGAAGGCGCATTGAAGAGCGCGTTCGACATCAAGTTCGCGTTCAACCGCTTCACGCTGGGTGAGGATTTCCTGACCGGCGCGCTGAAAGTGCCGGCCGAGAAGCTGAACGATCCGACCTTCGACCTGCTGGCGCATCTCGGCTTCTCGAAGAAGGAGATCGAGGCGACCAACAACCACGTCTGCGGCACGATGACGGTCGAGGGCGCGCCGTTCCTGAAGTCCGAGCATCTCGCGGTGTTCGATTGCGCCAACCCCTGCGGCCGGATCGGCAAGCGGTACCTCTCGGTCGAGAGCCACATCCACATGATGGCGGCGAGCCAGCCGTTCATCTCCGGTGCGATCTCGAAGACGATCAACATGCCGAACGAGGCGACGGTGGATGACTGCAAGCAGTCATACATGCTGTCGTGGAAGCTGGCGCTGAAGGCCAACGCGCTCTATCGCGACGGCTCGAAGCTCTCGCAGCCGCTGAACTCGCAGATCCTCGCCGATGATGTCGAGGAAGCGGAGGAAGTTGCGGCCGAGATGATGGCGGACAAGCCGGCGCAGCAGCGCGCGGCAGTTGCGGCCGAGCGTATCGTCGAGAAGATCATCGAGCGGGCGCGCGAGCGCGAGAAGCTGCCCGGCCGGCGCAAGGGCTACACGCAGAAAGCCTCGGTTGGCGGGCACAAAGTGTACCTCCGCACGGGCGAGTACAACGACGGCCGCCTCGGCGAGATCTTCATCGACATGCACAAGGAAGGCGCCGCCTTCCGCAGCCTGATGAACAACTTCGCCATCGCGATCTCGCTCGGCCTGCAGTACGGCGTGCCGCTCGAGGAGTACGTGGACGCCTTCACGTTCACGCGCTTCGAGCCGGCGGGTCTCGTGCAGGGCAACGAGGCGATCAAGAACGCGACGTCGATCCTCGACTACATCTTCCGCGAGCTGGCGGTGTCGTACCTCGAGCGTCACGACCTCGCGCACGTCGATCCGACCGAGATCGTCGGCAAGACTGGCCTCGGCTCATCGGACGAGGAGCTGGACGAGGATGCGGAGGCGCCCGTCGCGCCGCCCGCGCGCTTCGTCAGCAAGGGTCTGCTGCGCGGCGTGCCCGTGACGCGGATCGGCGCGCGGTCGACCGAGCCGGCATCGGCGGTCGGCTCGATGCAGAAGAACATCGCGTCGGCGATGGCGCACGACGGGCCGACGGCGATCTACTCGCGGACGGTCGAGACGGTCAGCCGCGTGACGACGGAAGGCGCGCTCGCGCTCAAGATCGAGCCGGAGGTCATTTCAACCACCGAGCGCCGCCTCGAAGCGCGCCTCAAGGGTTACGAGGGCGAGGACTGCCGCGAGTGCGGAAACTTCACGCTCGTGCGCAATGGCACCTGCCTCAAGTGCGACACCTGCGGGAGCACGAGTGGGTGTAGTTAAGGGTATACCAATCCAATCAAGCTCAGCGACCGTCCACTAGGGCGGTCGCTGAAGCATTTTTTTCGGAACACAAAGGCGAGAGCGCGAGAAAATGTAGAGGAACTTGATGGCCGACCAATCAGCAGTTTGGTGGGGGTTGCCCGTCGACACCTGGGATGCTTGGGGCCTCAGATTGATGATTTTGGGTGCTACTCTTGGCCTATTGGCGCTCATGGCATCCCTAGCTTCATCGTTCATTCTCTACAAGACCGGCAATGTATTCCAGGCTCAAGTCGCAGAGACACACGCGCAGCTCAGTGTCGAAACAAGCAAACTAAACTTAGAGATAAGTAGGCTGAACAAAGAAGCCGCGGAAGCAAACGCCAACGCTCGTTTGGCCGAAGCTCGTGCGCTTGTGGCACAAGCAGAGTTGGCCAAATTTAGAGCAGCCCGGCGACTGACCGCTGAGCAAAAGGCCGCCCTAGCTGAGCGAATGAAAGCGTTTCCGGGAACAAACTTTGCGATATCAGTGGGCACCGGTGACGGAACTGATTTTGCGATAGATGTTGGCGAAGCTCTCAAGCTAGCAGGATGGAACTGGATTCCATGGCCGTTGAGGGGTGTAGCGGTAAACCCGCCAGGGGGTAGGCCACAGATGGGCCTTGACCAAATGCGTGGGATCGAAACGCACATTTTCGATGAGGCGCTCGAACCGCTCGCCATCGAGCTATTTCGAGGTCTACTTGAGGCGGGATTCACGAGCAAGTGGGTAGCGCTGCCGGTTCCTCGATCCGGACACGAAAAGACGGTGATCATAGTCATCGGCAGTAAAGAATAGAGTTGCCGCACTTGGTCAGCGGCGAAATTGCTCTTCAGATTTAATCCTCACATCCTCCTCCACCTCTCCCCCTCATAATCGAACCACGCGCTGATCCGCTCGCCATCCCACCGCAGCGTGATGTGCTTGCCTTGGACGGGAATGCCGACGACGTCGGGCCAGAAGGCGCCGACGCATTGGCCCTTCGGATGGCGCACGCTCGGATAGACGATGCCGTTGCTGCCCGCATCGCGAAGCTGACGGCCGAGTTCCTGCGCTGCGCCGTACTTCGCGGGATCGGGATCGAGGAAGCGCGCGTAGTCGCCGCGCCGGATGTCGTGCAGCACCGCGTCGATCGCGCCGAAGTAGGTGCGATAGGCGGCGTCGTGCGGGCCGTCGTTGGTGGCGGCGTAGAAGCGGCCCATGTGGAACGACACCTCGGCGAGCGCGGTCTCGAACTTCGATGCGGCGTAGTAGAGACCGTAGCTGCCAGCCGAAAAGCGCGACGGCCGATGCGGGCTCGCGTGCGTGAACGGCGCCATCACGATCGAGGCGCCGGGGCCGGTGACGCGGCGCTCGGGCGGCACGAGGCTGATGTCGCCGGCTTCCTGGCGCAGGCGCGGGTTGGTCAGCGCGTCGAGGTCGTACAGGCGCTGGAAGTCGGCCGGATTGGCGATGCGCTCGAACACTTCAATGGGCGGAAAGCGCGACGGCACCAGCCTGTACGCCGCCTTCCAGCGCACGCGCCGCGTCGGGATCTTCTCGATCGCTGGATCAGGCTGGCGGGCCATTTTGCTGGAGGCTTTCCTGCTCATCCCCAATCGCACGAAATCCCCCTCCCCCTTGTGGGGAGGGGCTAGGGGTGGGGGGAATCCCAACGCCGGTGTTCTGCAATCCCCCCCTCCTAACCTCCCCCACAAGGGGGGAGGGATTTGTTGGCGGATGGGGCCGATGTGCCCTCATGAACCCACCACGGCGGTCAGCCACCCCGCACGGCATCGAGGTAGTCGCGGACGGCGGCGAGGTCGACCATCTGGCCCGCGCACATGCGATCGAGCGCCGACTGGCCGCCGAATGCCGCGTTGGGCTTGCGCACCCACGCGTCCGCCATCTCGGGCCGCTGGTAGAGGATTTCCAGCGCCTTGAAGATGCCGAGGACGTAGCTGATCCGGCTGGCGAGATCGAAGCTGTGCGCGGTGGTCTGGCGGATGTCGCCCTTCCTCCAATTGTAGAAGGTGGATTTACTGGGATGGCCGAGCAGCGCCATCGCCTCGTCGGGCGTGAGCTTCCACGTCTCCGCGATCGCGAAAAAGGCGCGCATCCCCGCGGCGAGGGTCGCATGATCGATGGCGCGGGCCTCGGGCCGGTCGCGTCTGGCAGGTTTGCGGGCGATGGTGGGCATGGTCCAAATATACACCAATAAGTGAATATGTCCAATTTAGGACTCGCAACGTGGTGTGGGGCCGCTTTGAGGGCGAGTCCGATTATCCGATCGCTCTCGGCGCCCATCGGGCCTATAAACCGCTTCAATCGAATCGGGCGGTTTCGCCTACCAAATCGAGCTCGAATGATGCCCACGCACCGCCTGCTGAGCGACTATGCTCAAGCCATCCTGACCGCGCGCGTCTATGACGTCGCCGAGGAGACCGCGCTCGACCCGATGCCGCGCCTGTCCGGCCGGCTCGGACGAAAAATCCTGCTCAAGCGCGAGGACCTCCAGCCAGTTTTCTCGTTCAAGCTGCGCGGCGCCTACAACAAGATCGTGCGGCTGCCGGAGGACGCGCGGCGGCGCGGCGTGATCTGCGCCTCGGCCGGCAATCACGCGCAGGGCGTGGCGCTGGCGGCGCAGAAGCTCGGCATCCGCGCGACGATCGTGATGCCGGTGACGACGCCGGCGATCAAGGTCGAGGCGGTGCGGCGGCTCGGCGGCACGGCGGTGCTGCACGGCGACGCGTTCGACGAGGCCTACGCCAAGGCGCGCGAGCTGGAAGAGGCCGAGGGGCTGACCTTCGTGCATCCGTTCGACGATCCGGATGTGATCGCGGGGCAGGGTACGGTCGGCCTCGAGATCCTCCGCCAGCATCCCGATCCGATCGAGGCGATCTTCGTGCCGATCGGTGGTGGTGGACTGGCGTCAGGCGTCGCGGCGTTCGTGAAGTTCCTGAGCCCGAAAACCAAGGTGATCGGTGTCGAGCCCGTCGATGCGGCGAGCATGGCGGCGGCGCTGAGGGAGCGCCAGATCGTGACGCTCGATCAGGTGGATCTTTTCGCCGATGGAGTCGCGGTGCGGCGCGCGGGCGAGGAGACGTTCCGCCTGTGCAGCGCGCTGCTCGACGAGATCATCACCGCCGACATCGACGCGATGTGTGCGGCGATCAAGGATATCTTCGACGACACCCGCGCGGTCGCCGAGCCGTCGGGCGCGCTGAGCCTCGCGGGGTTGAAGATCTACGCCGAACGCAATGGCGCCGACGCGGGCGCGCTGATCGCCGTCAACAGCGGGGCCAATCTCAATTTCGATCGCCTGCGCACGATCGCGGATCGCGCCGAGGTCGGCGAGCATCGCGAGGCGCTGCTGGCGGTGACGCTGCCGGAGCGTCCGGGCGCCTATCGCGGCTTCATACGCACGCTGCAGGGACGCGGCATCACCGAGTTCAACTACCGCTACGCCGATGCTTCGACGCCGGCGCAGATCTTCGCTGGCATCGCGCTCCATCGCGGCGAGGCAGAGAAGCTCGAGCTGATCGCGCGGCTGCGGTCCGAGGGCTATCCGGTGCTCGACATGAGCGACAACGAGATGGCCAAGGAGCACATCCGCTACATGGTGGGTGGGCGGGCGCCGGGGCTGACGGATGAGCTGATATTCCGTTTCGAGTTTCCGGAACGGCCGGGGGCGCTGCTCAAATTCCTCGAAAGCCTGGCACCGGAGTGGAACATCTCGCTGTTCCATTACCGCAACCACGGCGCCGACTACGGGCGCATCCTCGCCGGCATCCAGGTGGCGCCGGAGGCCCGCGATCAGCTAGCCGCGCGGCTCGATGCGCTTGGCTATCCCTATTGGGACGAGACCAACAATCCGGCGTATCGCCTGTTCCTCTCGGGCGACTACGAGGGCGCGGCGAAATAGGTCCGAACGTATTCCAGCAAAGGAAGATCGATGTCCGAGACGAAAGTGGCGGTTGTTTCCGCGGGCGGCAGCGGCATGGGCGCGGACGCGGCGCGGCGGCTCGCGGCGGATGGGTTCCAGGTCGGCATACTGTCGTCGTCCGGTAAAGGCGAGGCGCTGGCGAAGGAACTGGGCGGCATTGGCGTCACCGGCTCGAACCAGTCGAATGACGACCTCAAGCGGCTGGTCGATGCGGTGATGGCGCGCTGGGGCCGCATTGATGTGCTGGTGAATAGTGGTGGACATGGCCCGCGCGCCCCGATCCTCGATCTGACCGACGAGGACTGGCACCGCGGCCTCGACGTCTACCTCATGAACGTGATCCGCCCGACGCGGCTGGTCGCGCCGATCATGCAGAAGCAGCGCTCGGGCTCGATCATCAATATTTCGACGTTCGCGACCTTCGAGCCCGATCCGGTGTTCCCGACCTCGGGCGTGTTTCGCGCCGGGCTTGCGGCCTACACCAAGCTGTTCGCGGATAAATATGCGGCCGACAACGTGCGCATGAACAATGTCCTGCCGGGCTTTATCGACAGCCTCCCGGAGAAGGAGGAGTTCCGCAAGCGTATCCCGATGGGCCGCTACGGCCACAGCTCAGAAATCGCCGCGACGATCGCATTTCTCTCATCCGCGGGGGCGGGCTACATCACAGGCCAGAACATCCGGGTCGACGGGGGCGTCACGCGATCGGTCTGACCGTCAGCGGCGGCGGGCTCGGCGGCTTCCGGACCTGCGCGCTTTCGCCGCCTTTGAGGCGGCCTGAGGGCAATCACGCTTTCTTGACACCCCCAGGGGCCGTATCTATGGTCCCCCCGCGCAGTTGGAAGCGGCCGCGCTCCGGTCCTCGGAGCGCGTCGGGGCAGCCATCATGTCGATCGACGGCAGCAAGCAACCCGATCCGAAAGGCGAGATTTCGCCGGAGGATCGCGAGGCTCTGAGGCGGCGGTCGGAAGCGATCGGCGAACGCCTCGGCGAGGTCAAACGAGAGCGCGACGCGGCTGTGCGGCCCCTACGGCCGTCTGCGGCGGGACGCGGGCTCCGGGCTTCCGCTGAGCTGATCGGCGGCATCGTGGCCGGCGGTCTGATCGGTTGGTATCTGGACAAATGGCTCGGGACTGAAAAGCCGGTCATGTTCGTCCTGTTTTTTCTGTTGGGCGCGGCCGCCGGCATCCTGAATGTGATCAGGACCGCGATGCGCGAGAAGACACCGCCGGCGCCGTCCGTTCGGGACGACGACGACGAGGACAGGTAGGGGAAGCGGACACGTGGCTGCTGACGGCGAAGCTCATAGTCCAATCACTCAGTTCGTGATCAAGGACCTCGTTCCGCTGAGGCTCTTTGGTTTCGACACGTCCTTCACGAACTCCGCGCTTTTCATGGTCATCGCCGTGGGGCTGATCTCGGCGTTCCTGATCCTGTCGATGCGCGGGCGCTCGCTGGTGCCGACAAGACTTCAGTCGGTCGCCGAGCTGCTCTACGAGTTCGTCGCCAACACGGTGCGTGAGAACGTCGGCCAGGAAGGCATGAAGTTCTTCCCGCTCGTGTTCTCGCTCTTCATCTTCGTGCTCGTCGCCAACCTGCTCGGCATGATCCCGGGCTCCTTCACGGTCACGAGCCACATCATCATCACGGCGGCGCTGGCGCTCCTCGTGATCGGCATCGTCATCGTCTACGGCGTCGCCACGCAGGGCACGCACTTCCTCAAGCTGTTCGTGCCTGATGTCCCGCCGGCGCTGCTGCCGCTCATGGTGCCGATCGAGGTCATCTCGTTCCTGTCGCGCCCGCTGAGCCTGTCGGTTCGTCTGTTCGCGAATATGCTGGCCGGCCACATCGCGCTCAAGATCTTCGCGGGCTTTGTCGGCTCGCTCCTCGCCGCCGGCGTGTGGGGCATCCTATCGCCGCTGCCGCTGCTGCTCGCCGTCGCGCTGACCGCACTCGAGGTGCTGGTGGCGGTGCTGCAGGCCTACGTCTTCGCGGTGCTGACCTGCGTCTACCTCAACGACGCGGTGCACGGAGCCCATCACTAGCGGCTCCGCGCATCTCGCCACTCCAATCCGCACATTCGATCAACACAAGGAGATCACTATGGATCCTACAGCAGCCAAGTACATCGGTGCAGGTCTCGCTTGCCTCGGCATGGCCGGCGCGGGCATCGGCCTCGGCAACCTGTTCGGCCAGTTCCTCTCGGGCGCGCTGCGTAACCCGTCGGCGGCCGATGGCCAGCGCGGCACGCTGCTGCTCGGCTTCGCACTGACGGAAGCGCTCGGCATCTTCTCGCTGCTCGTTGCGCTGCTGCTGCTGTTCGTCGTCTGATCCGGAAGGGTCGGCACGGCGGCATGTGACGCGGCGGCCAGCGATCGCCGCACCGCGTGTTCCGGCATCGGCATCCGCCGGTGCCAAACCGACGATAGGGGCGCAATGTCCACGTTGCTTCTCGGAGCGGTCGCGTTGACGACCGGCGAGTTCATTCCGACCGCAGGTGCGGCACCGGCAGTGTTCCCGCCGTTCGATCCCGCGACTTTCGCCAAACAGCTCTTCTGGCTCGCTGTCACGTTCGGTGCGCTCTATTTCCTGATGGCCAGGATCGCGCTGCCGCGCATCGGCGAGGTCATCGAGGAGCGGCGCGACCGCATCCAGCGTGACCTCGACGAGGCCGCGCGGATGAAGTCGGAGACCGACGCGGCGCTCAAGGCCTATGAGCAATCGCTCGCGGATGCCCGCGGCAAGGCGCAGGGCCTCGCCAAGGAAACCCGCGAGAAGCTTGCCGCCGAGACCGACGCCGAGCGCCATCGCGTCGAGGCGCAGCTCAACCAGAAGCTCGCCGAGACCGAGAAGCGGATCGCGGAAACGAAGACGCGGGCGCTTGCCAGCGTCGACGAGATCGCCTCCAGCACGGCGGCCGACGTCGTCGCGACGTTGACCGGCAAGCAGGTCTCTGCCGACGAGGTGCGTCAGGCTCTCGCGAAGGTCAAGGCGGGCTGAGGCGGGTAGGAAAGGCTGAGAAATGTTCTATTCGCCTGAGTTCTGGGTCGCCATCTCGTTCTTCGCTTTTGTCGGCCTGCTGCTCAAGATGGGTGTGCCGTCGCTGATCACGAAGGCGCTCGACGATCGCGCCGACGCGGTGCGCAAGGAGCTCGACCAGGCCCGTCGCCTGCGCGAGGAAGCGCAGGATCTGCTCGCCGACTACCAGCGCAAGCAGCGTGCGGCCGATGAGGAGGCGAAGGCCATCATCGAGCAGGCGCGTCGCGAAGCGGAGGCGATGAAGGCCGAGAGCGCGAAGAGCCTCAAGGAGCAGCTCGAGCGGCGCACGCGCCTCGCCGAGGAAAAGATTTCGCGTGCCGAGGCGCAGGCCGTGAGCGAAGTGCGGGCGGCCGCGGTCGATGCCGCGATGTCTACGGCGGAGCGGCTGATCGCCGACAAGATGGCGTCGGGTGGCGACGCGGAAATCGTGAGCCGCTCGATCCGGGACCTCAAGGGCAAGCTGAACTGACGGCTCCCGCCGCGGTCCGCTCCGATGAAATCAGGGGCGCCTCGATGAGGCGCCCCTTTTCATTTCTGGCGCTGCTTTGCAGGGCTACAGGCGGCACGGGATCGCTGAGTACCGGCACACGGTCCGATTGCCGGTCGCGCGGCACGAGTGGCTGGCGCGCTTGGCGCGGCTGATCACGGCGTAGCGGGCGCCGAGGTCGCGGCGCGAGATCACGGCGCGGCGCCAGGCGGTGCGGGCGCTGAAACGGGCGCCAGGAGCGGTGACTGACGCTCTGCCGATCCCTGTCACCATGCGTTCTGCGCACGTTTGCGCCTGCGCGCCGCCGGATAGCAGCAAGAAGGATCCGGCCGCTGCGAGGCCGAGCGCGAGTTTCCTGAACATGGGCGTTCCCCTGATGTGCTGATATGCAACTGCTTTAGAGAGACGGTCGTACGGAATAGTGGCGATCGGCTGAAAGCGCGTTCATCTGCCGACGAGCCAGCGGACGGCCATCGACCCTACTTCGTCAGCATTTGCACCGCGGCCGCGTGCAGTTTCGGGTCGCCCGCGGCGACGACGCGACCACCTTTGGTGGCCGGCTTGCCGTCCCAGGTGGTGATGCGTCCCCCGGCGCGCTCGATGATCGGGATCAGCGCGACGACGTCGTGGGGCTTGAGGCCTGTCTCGATGACGAGGTCGACATAACCGCCGGCGAGCAGGCAGTAGCCGTAACAGTCGCCGCCGTAACGGGTGAGGCGCGCCTTGGCCGAGACAGCCATGAATTTCTCACGCTCGCTGTCGGTCAACAGGTTCGGGCCGGTGGTCGTCAGGATCGCATCGGCGAGGCGCGGGCAGGCGCGCGTCTTGATGCGGCGCGTGCGGTTGTCGGCGGTGCGCCAATGCGCTGCGGCGCGGCTCGACCAGATGCGCTCGCCCGTGAAGGGCTGGTTCATCATGCCGAGGAGGGGCGCCTCGCCGTCGAGGAGGCCGATCAGCGTCCCCCACAGGGGGCTGCCCATGATGAAAGCCTTGGTACCGTCGATCGGGTCGATCACCCAGCGGAGCTGACTTGTGCCGTCGCCGTCGCGGCCGCCGTGCTCCTCGCCGACGATGCCGTGCGAGGGGTGGTGGCGCTGGAGATAGCGGCCGATCACGCGCTCGGCGTCCCGGTCGGCGGCAGTGACGGGGTCATAGCTGGTGCCGGCCTTGGGGCCCTTGTCGTCGATGGCGATGGGGCGGCGGAATTTCGGTTTGATGACCTCGGCCGAGAGGTCGGCAAGGGTATGGGCGGTGGCGAGCAGGGCATTGAATGCGGCAGGCGACGTCACGAACGGCCTCGTTTGGCGCTATGGGGCTGGGAAGCCGGGCTAGAGCCCGGAATGTGACGAATTTGACGCACTGCGGGAATCAACAGTTGTGCTTTCCGCAGGCTTTTGTGGTGTTGACATTGCCGAATCGGAGTCGTGTTGGCATGCTGATGATCGTAGCCGCGGTGCTTACTCTCATCGCCGCTATTGCCCACATTCGGGCGTTTCCTCCCTAGACTTGGGCCGTTCTTCCTGAGCGGCCCCTTTGTTTTGTGGCATCCTGTTTCCGTGTACGCCTAGTCTAACGCCCGTACATGATGCGCTTGCCGGCCGGCCACGACACCCGATAGCCGAAGTCTATCTGCCGCTCCTCGTCCGGCTGCAGCGTCGCCTCCCACGAGAGCACGCCGCGTTTGTCGTCGACATCGCGTCGCGTCGGCGGCGTCTTCCCTGTCATCTCGACCTTGATCTCCTGCTGCTTGGAGGTCGGCACATGGTCGAGCACAGACACCGAGATCGAGCGCTCGTGCATGTTCTTGACGGTGATGCGGTATGACCGCGTGTCGGTCTGCGACGAGGAGATGAGGCCAGTTTCCCCGCGTTTGTCCTCAACGGTGGCGTAACGCACGCGCACAGCGTCGTCGGCGCCGAAGCCGATCTCATGCTCCTGGCCGGGCCCGAGTAGCGGAAGCTGGCCGGTGCCCGCGTAGGTCCCATCACGGAACAGGGAGACTGCACCCGGCAGGTAGGTCGTCGTCTTCGGTATCTCGATCTTGGCGTAGAGATAGGCCTGGGTCTGCTGGCGCGGCACCGCGCGGACGACGAGAGCCGGCTCGATCCGGGCGTCGTCGATCTGGGCCCGCTTGACCTCCCCGGTAGTCGGAATCGTGACCTTGCCCGGGAGCGCGAACAGGGCCTGGAACGGCGCCGCCTCGACAGTGGCCCGCCTCTCCTCGACCGCCACCTCCCGCGCAGGCTGCTGCTCAGCCCCGGCCTCCGCCTCGTCGCGCCGGCTGGCGCGATCCGCCGAGGTGACCTGTCGGGGCCGTGCAGCCGGAGCGGGGGCCGTTCCCGGCTGCACCAGGCCGCGCGTCAGCGCGGGGTCCGGTTCATAGTCGACGGTGATGGCCGGAAGGGCTGGCGCCGCTGCATCGCTCGACGGCCGTGTCGTGGAGAGCGTCAACGCAACCTCGCGCCAGTCCTCGCCGGTCCGCTGCTCGATCGCCGCGCGCCGCACCAGCAGAAGCCCCGGCGCGACGTTGCGGCCGCCCGTGGTCAGGCGGGCATCGTAGAGCGAGCGCCAGGAGGCAGCCGGCACCTGGTAGCGGATCAGCAGGTTCGCCTCGAGTGCGGCGGCGGCGGCGACATTGACCCGCACCTCCGTGCGCGCGTCCTCGACCGGGGCCAACTCCGTCAGTGCGCGCTCGAGATCGACGATGCGGCGGTCGAGGTCACGAATCTTGATTCCAGCCGCAAGACGGGCCTTTTCGGCCTCGGCCAGTCGCGTGCCGATCAGGCCGAAGATATCGCTCCAATTGTCGCCTGCGGCATCCGTGGTGCCTCCCTGCGTCTGCGGCGGACGTGGCCGCGTCGGCAGGCTAATGAGGGACTCGACGAACTTCTTCTGTGCTTCGGCCGCTAGCGCCTCCGCGGCGACCACCGCGCGCTCGTCGCGGAGCGCTTCGATCATGCTCTCGAGCCGCCGGCGCTTGCTGTCTCCGATCGTCGGATCGAGACGCGGGATGTTGACCTTGCGGGTGTCGACCGAGCCGATCTCGAGGCGGCCGGTGCTGCGGCCCTCGACGCGGATCGATCCAGCGATCGCCTGGGCGGGGAGATCGTTGAACACGAGGACGTGCTCACCCGGCGTAAGCCTGAGCTGCGCGTTGCGGGTCACTTCGGCGCCGCGCGGGAACACCGTGACGGCCGAAATCGCCGAGGATCCGGCGAACTCGGCTGATGCCAGCGGTGTCGCCGACAGAATGGCAAAGGCTGCCGCGTGCGCCAGCACCCGAACATCGATACGCATAACAAAGGCTCCGGTAGGTGGCATTTCGCCCGGCGGCACGCCGCTCGAGGGTGCGCCGCCGGCATTTTTTCGGATGGGTGAAGTCTCAGACGACAGGGCAGGCGCCGCCATCGATGTTGATCGCGGTGCCGGTGATGTACGAGCCGGCGTCGGAGGCTAGGAACAGCACCATATTCGCGAATTCCTCCGCCGTGCCGACCCGCCCCATCGGGATGTCCTTGCCCATCTCGTCGTAATAGGCCTCGAGGCTGCGGCCCTTGTTCTCCTTCGCGTGGCGCTGGACCCACTGATCGCTCTCGATGCGGCCGACGAGGACGGCGTTGACGAGCACATTGTGTGGTGCGCCCTCGCCGGCCAGCACCTTGGTCAGCGCCATGCCGGCGGCGCGCGAGACGGCGGTCGGGGCGCGGCCGGCACCAGGTGCCTTGGCCGAGGTGTTGAGGACGTTGACGACACGGCCGAAGCCCCGTTCCTTCATTCCTGGAAAGGCGAGGCGGCAGAGGCGGATAGCGGCAAATAGCTTGAGGTCGAGATCGGCCTGCCAGACCTCGTCGGTGATGGTCTCGAACTTGCCGGTCTTGGAGGTGCCGGCGTTGTTTACCAGTACGTCGAGATGGCCGAGCGCCTTTTCGGCTGCGGCGAAGGCCTTGGCGCAGCCCTCGGCGGTGCCGACGTCGGCTGCAACAGTGACGACCTTGGTTGCGGCGGTCCCGAGTTTCTCGATTTCCCGCTTGGCGATGTCGAGCTGCTCCTGGCGTCTGGCCACGATCGCGACATTGGCCCCTGCGCCGACGAAGCGCTTGGCGATCGCCAACCCGATGCCGAGGCTTGCCCCCGTGATCAGGGCATTGCGGCCAGTCATTTGGAGTTGCACGGTTAATCCTCCCGTTTCTGCAATTCGTCGGCGGGCACACTACGCCTCGCGCCGGGCCAAAGGAAGCCCGCCATCCGGTCGAGATGCGGGCGAAAGCGGCAGGATGGGATGGGCGGTCGCCGCCGAATTGCCGCCGCCCTCTGGGTGCTATAACTACCCGCCATGTCAGCGAATCATGTGAAACACGGGCGGGTCCCCAGTGACCGGGCCGACGATGCGGCCGACGAGCCGCCGTTCGACCTCCCCGAGGCGCCGGCCCGAGGCGAGGCGCGGTCGCAGGAGACCGCCGGCGGCGACCAGCTCCCGATCTCGCAGCGGGCGGCGTCGGCGGTGTCGGCCCCGTATTTCACGGGCCTCAGCCCGGAGCAGCGCCGCGCGGTCGAGACCACCGAAGGAGCGGTGCTCGTCCTCGCAGGCGCGGGCGTCGGCAAGACGCGAGTGCTGACGACCCGCATCGCCCACATCCTCGCGACCCGCAAGGCGTTCCCATCGCAGGTGCTCGCGGTCACCTTCACCAACAAGGCGGCGCGCGAGATGAAGGAGCGCATCGGGGCGCTGATCGGCGGCGCGGTCGAAGGGATGCCGTGGCTCGGCACCTTCCACTCGATCGGCGTCAAGATCCTGCGCCGGCATGTCGAACTCGTCGGCCTCAAGGACGGTTTCACGATCCTCGACGTCGATGACCAGCTACGGCTCGTGAAGCAGGTGATCGAGGCGGAAGGCCTCGACAAGGACCGCTGGCCGGGCCGCCAGCTCGCGGCGATGATCGACAACTGGAAGAACAAGGGCCTGACGCCGGACAAGGTGCGCGGTGACGAGGGCAACGCGTTCGCCGGCATGGGCGTGCGCCTCTACGCGGCCTATCAGCATCGGCTGAAGGAGCTCAACGCGGTCGACTTCGGTGACCTGCTGCTCGAGTCGCTCAGGCTGTTCCGTGAGCACCCGGATGTGCTCGCCGACTACCAGCGCCGCTTCCGCTACATCCTCGTCGACGAGTACCAGGACACCAATGTCGTCCAGTACCAGTGGCTGCGGCTGATCGCGCAGGGCTCGCCGAACCTCTGCTGCGTCGGCGATGACGACCAGTCGATTTATGGCTGGCGCGGTGCCGAGGTCGACAACATCCTGCGCTTTGAGAAGGATTTTCCCGGCGCGGCCGTCATCCGCCTCGAGCGCAACTACCGCTCCACCGGCCACATCCTCGGCGCGGCGTCGCGGCTGATCGCGCATAACACCGGCCGCCTCGGCAAGACGCTTTTCACCGATGGTGCCGAGGGCGATCGGGTTGCCGTGCTCGGCGTGTGGGACGACGAGGAGGAGGCGCGCTCAATCGGCGAGGAGATCGAGCGGATCGCCAGGCGCGGCCACAAGCTCAACGAGATCGCGATCCTGGTGCGGGCGTCTTTCCAGATGCGCGCCTTCGAAGACCGCTTCATCACGCTCGGGTTGCCCTATCGCGTCATCGGTGGCCCGCGGTTCTACGAGCGCCAGGAAATCAAGGACGCGATCGCTTATCTGGAAGTGACGCACAATCCCGCCAACGATCTCAAGTTCGAGCGCATCGTCAACGTGCCGAAGCGCGGTCTCGGCGACACGACGGTGAAGCAGATCCACGACCTCGCGCGCGCGACGGGCGTGCCGATGTTCGAGGCCGCGCGCCAGCTCGCCGAGAGCGACGAGCTGAAGCCCAGGGCGCGCAAATCTCTCGGCGATCTCGTGGGTTCGTTCATGCGCTGGCGCGGTCGCGTCGAGGACGTGCGGCACACCGAGCTCGCCGAGCTGATCCTCGACGAGAGCGGCTATACGTCGATGTGGCAGGCGGACAAGAGTCCCCAGGCGCAGTCGCGACTGGAGAACCTGAAAGAGCTCATTCGCTTCATGCATGAGTTCGAGACGCTGGCCGGATTCCTCGAGCACGTCGCGCTGGTGATGGATGTCGAGCAGGGCGACGACGGCGATCGCGTGTCGCTGATGACGCTGCACGGCGCGAAGGGGCTCGAGTTCGAGACGGTGTTCCTGCCAGGCTGGGAGGAGGGGCTGTTTCCGCATCAGCGCTCGCTCGACGAGAGCGGGCTCGCGGGTCTCGAGGAGGAGCGCCGCCTCGCCTACGTCGGCATCACGCGCGCCAAGCGGCACGCCCAGATAAGCTTCGCGCAGAACCGGCGGAATCGCGGCCTCTATTCGTCGGCGACGCCATCGCGGTTTGTGGATGAACTGCCCGCCGCGCACGTCGAGGTACTGGAGTCGCGCAGTCCGTTCGGCGGCGTGTATGCGAACATGGGCGGTAGCAACTTCGGTCGCGCCAATCCGTACGGCAAGAGCCGCTTCGACGATGCGCCGTCGCCATTCTCGACCAGCTATCAGACGCCCGGCTGGCAGCGCGCGCAGGAGCAGTGGAAATCACAGCGGCCGACGCGTCCCGCCCCAACCACGATCGAGGGCAAGCTCGTTGCGTCGTCGACCGACGACACTTCGGAGTTCGAGCAAGGAGATCGCGTGCGTCACCCGAAATTCGGGCTCGGCACCGTGACGCTGGTCGACGGCAACAAGCTGACGATCGAGTTCGACAACGGTGACGAAAAGCGCGTGATCGCGAGCTTTCTCGCGAAGGCGTGAGGGCGCCGCTTACTCCACCTCGATGACGATACCGGTGCGCCAGATCTGCTGCAGCGGCGCGTGCGCTGGGCCTTCCGCGGCCTCGGCCTTGCGGTTCTGGGCATTCTTCAGCGCGTTGTCGAGAAACGTCGCGTAGACGCCGAGCTCCTGGAAGCGCTGGCGCTCGAAGTCGTGCGTGATGCCGTCGATTGCGCCCACCGCACGCGTGCACAACGCGACGACGCGCTCGCGCCCCTGCTGCTTGACGCGAAAGCGGTAGCCGGCGCCGGGCGCGGGAAGGGCAAGCGCGAAGTTGGCGCCGAGCCGATCCCTGGGCACGAAATCATTGGGGAAGATGACGGTGCCGTGGCCCGAGACGTCGATGCTGATGACGGTGAGTCGGCAGTCGGCGTTGCTGCGAATGGTGAAGCGGATCTCGTCGCCGACCTTGTACCGCGCGCGATCGGCATGGAGCTGCAGCTCGATCGGCGTTTCCGGTGCGATCGCGGGTCCAGTCGCGTCAGGCGGGTTCGGCGCGTTCGTCTTCACCGGAGGGGCAACACCGGCAACCTTGCCGAGTTGCGGCCATCCGTCCTCGATCTCGCTGCGTGGGACGGTTCCGTAGGCGAGGCGCGGCAGCAGACTCGTGGCCGCCGCCGCATCATCGAGGCGTTGTTCGAGTACCTTGCGTTCGACGCCGAGTTCGGCCGCGACCTGCGAGAGACCCGTCGGCGCGAAATATAGCCGTGCCAGCTCGAGTACCAACTCGACCTGACGCGCCAGCTCATCCGGCGGCGCGATGCGCGAAAGCATCGCCTCGAGGATCCCGCGATCGAGAGGCGTGATCTCGGGATCGTGGAAGTGCTTTGGCTTATGTGGCGGCGGTTCTTTCAAGTTCGCCGCGCGGGCGCCGAGCGGACCGCGCAGTACGTGCACGACCAGCCAGTCGGCGCGCACCACCAGCGGCTCGGTCGAACGCGGCGGTCGTTGGCCGACACCGGTCAGGACGCGCCAGAGGTCGGCATCCCAGCCGAGCGCGCGAATGTCGATCGCGATCAGGTTGCCGCTCTCGTCGAGAGGCGCGACGGGTGCGGGTTTCGTCGAGCCGGCCAGCGCGCCAAGGAACCAACCGATCGCCCGGCGCCAGGCGGCGACGAGCTCGGCTGGCGCGCAGCCGCTGTCGATGTGGGCAAGCGAAAGAACGCGCAGGGCGGCCACCGGCGTGCTCGACTTCACCGCATGGCGGACCACGATCTGCTCGATCGTGCCGCGGGATGTGTCGATGGGGGGCGAGCAAAAGGCTGCGGATGCTGGCAGCCGCTCGATCCAGGTCCGCAGCGTGGCGAGTTGCTCAGCGCTCGGCGATGTCGGCGAGGTCAGCAGATGACGTACCAGCGTCGCATAGACGGGCGAGCCATCGGGATTGCCGGGGCGGATGAGGTTCGGGTTGCGCGCGATCGCGGCGAGGTCGCCCACTTCGCGGCAGAGTGGGCAGTGCGTCGCGAGGATGTCTCGCGCGGCGCTGTTCTGCGCGGCATCGTCCGGCGTCTCGGCGCGGGCAAGCGCAGCGCTGCCACCGAGCAGCAGAGCCAACGCCAGTCCGAACGCGTGTTTCAGACGTGTCAGATCATGCAGCCGAATGGGCATCGAGGAACTGCAGGACATGCGCGTTGAAGACGTCCGGCGCCTCGTTGTGCAGCATGTGCGAGACGCCGGGCACAATCACGAGGTCGGAGCCCGGTATCGCGGCGTGAATCGCCTCGGACGCGGCAACTGGCGTCGCGGGATCAAGTTCGCCGACGATCACCCGCGTCGGGACCTTGATGACGCCGAGGCGGTCCGTCACATCGAGGCCGCTGATGGCGTGGCACCAGCCGACATAGCCGTCGATCGGCGTCGCTTCGATCATCGTCGTGAGGCGCTTGACGAGCGCGGGGTTCTCCTTGAGCGCGGTCGGCGACACCCACCGCTGCAGTGCCGCCTCGACCTGCGCTGCCATGCCCTGCGAGGGTGCGTTGGCGATGCGCTGGGTCCAGATCGCCTTGGCCTCGGACGGAATGCGGCTCGACGTCGATACGAGGCAGAAGCTGTAGAAACGGTCGGGATGGAGCAGGCCGAGGTACTGGCCAACCATGCCGCCCATCGAGAGACCGACGAAATGCGCCTTGTCGACCGCGCACTGGGTCATCAGGTCGACGACGTCCTTTGCGAGCGTCTCGAACGTATAGGCGCCCTTCGGCGCGTCGCTTCTGCCGTGGCCGCGCGCGTCGAGCCGGAGCACGCGGTAGTGCGGCTCGAGTGCTTCGGTCAGCTCGTCCCAGCTCGTGAGATTGGTCGCCAGCGGGTGATGAAGGACAACGGTCGGGCCGCTGTTGTTGCCCGACAGCTCGAAGTTGATATTGATGCCGTTGATCTTTGCCTTCATGAACCTTCCTCCGCTGCGGCGCCGCACATCTGCTGCTTGGCACATGCGGTGAATATCTAGTAGTGGCAAGCCCCTGGGAAGTATTTCTCGTGGTGGTTGGGGCGATGCCTGCCCACGAGCCGCCACACGGGTCCGGACATGCGCACTGCCGACTTCGATTTTGACCTGCCGGAGGATCGGATCGCGCTCTATCCGGCCGATCCGCGGGATGCGGCGCGCCTGCTGGTCGTCAGGCCGGGCGACCCGGCACCGCTCGACGACCGCAGCGTGCGGGATCTTCCGGCGCTGCTGCGGCGTGGCGATATCCTCGTCTTCAACGATACGCGCGTCATTCCGGCGGCGCTCCACGGCGTGCGCGTGCGCGGGACCTTCGAGACGCCGGTCGCGTTCAACCTCATCAAGCGTATCGACGAGAGCCGCTGGCGCGCGTTCGCGCAACCGGCGCGGCGCTTGCAACCCGGCGACCGGATCCGCTTCGGCGCGGAGGCCGATGGCCGTGTCTGCCTGCTCGGCACGCTCGACGCGACTGTGGCGGCGAAAGATGGCGGCGAGGTCGAGCTCGCGTTTTCGTTTCATGGCGCCTTCCTCGACGAGGCGATCGACGCGCTCGGCCGGATGCCGCTGCCGCCGTACATAGCCTCGCGCCGTCCGCCAGGGCCGGAGGATCGCGACAGCTACCAGACCATGTTCGCGGCCAGGGACGGCGCTGTCGCGGCGCCCACCGCAGCGCTCCATTTCACGCCGGCCCTCGTCGCCACGCTGGAGGGTGCCGGCTGCACGCGCGCGCTCGTCACGCTGCACGTCGGCGCCGGGACATTCCTCCCCGTGAAGGTTGACGATACCGCCGATCACAAGATGCACACCGAGTGGGGCGAGGTGACCGCTGAAGTCGCGGATCGGCTCAACCAGGCGCGCCGCGACGGGCGTCGCATCGTCGCAGTCGGTACCACAGCATTACGCATTCTGGAGACGGCGGCCGATCCCGATGGCACCATTCGCCCGTTCCGCGGCGATACCGGCATCTTCATTACTCCCGGCTACCGCTTCCGCGCGATCGACGTGCTGATGACCAATTTCCATCTGCCGCGTTCGACGCTGTTCATGCTCGTCGCGGCGTTCTCTGGGCTGGACGCCATGAAGGCGGCCTATGCGCACGCTATCGCCAGCCACTACCGCTTCTACTCCTACGGCGACGCCTGCCTGCTGCATCGCGCGCCTCAGCCATGATTCAATATGTCCGCACGCGGGCGTGCCAAGTCGCGCGTCACGCGCTATAGGGCTCCGATGCTCGACCACACGACACGATCGGAAGATTTCGGCTACACGCTGCTGGCGCAGGACGGCGCCGCGCGTCTCGGCACCATCCGCACGCCGCGCGGCGACATCCGCACGCCCGCGTTCATGCCGGTTGGCACTGTCGCGACGGTCAAGGGGCTCTATCCCGAGCAAGTGAAAGACGCCGGCGCCGATATTTTGCTCGCCAACACCTACCACCTGATGCTGCGGCCGACGGCGGAGCGCGTCCACACGCTCGGCGGGCTTCACAAATTCATGCGCTGGGATGGGCCGATCCTCACCGACTCCGGCGGCTTCCAGGTGATGAGCCTGTCGAAGATCCGCAAGGTGACCGAGGAGGCGGCGACGTTCCAGTCGCACCTCGACGGCTCGCGCCACCAGCTCAGCCCCGAGCGCTCGATCGAGATCCAGTGCCTGCTTGGCGCGGACATCCAGATGCAACTCGACGAGTGCATCGAGCTGCCGGCGAGCCACGCCGAGACGGCGCGCGCGATGGAGCTGTCATTGCGTTGGGCCGAGCGGTCGCGGGCGGCGTTCGAGGCCAATGTAGAGCGCGGACTCGCGCGGCGTGGGCAGGCGCTGTTCGGCATCGTGCAGGGGGGCGTCGAGCCGGATCTGCGGCGGCGGTCGGCCGAGACGCTGGTGGGCATGGATCTGCCGGGCTACGCCGTCGGCGGGCTCGCGGTCGGCGAGGGACAGGAGGTGATGCTGCGCACGCTGGAGGCGACGGTGCCGTTCCTGCCGGCGACGAAGCCGCGCTATCTGATGGGCGTCGGCACACCCGATGACCTGATCGCGGCAGTCGCGCGCGGCATCGATATGTTCGACTGCGTGCTGCCGACCCGCAATGGCCGCCACGGCCTCGCCTTCACGTGGGAAGGGCGCGTCAACTTGCGCAATGCGAAGCATGCCGATGACCCCGCGCCGCTCGATCCGTCGAGTACCTGCCCGGCCGCACGGGACTATTCTCGCGCCTACCTGCACCACCTCGTCAAGTCAGGCGAGCTGCTCGGCGGGATGCTGCTGTCGTGGATCAACACCGCTTTCTATCAGGAGCTGATGGCGGCGATGCGTGAGGCGATCCGCGAAGGGCGCTTCGCGACCTGGGCCGACGAGACCAGGGTGCGGATGGCTAGGTCTTAGCCTCTGCTTGCGCCTTCCGCCGCTCCAGGGCCGTCACGCGCTCACGATGCAGGAGGTAGAGTCCGGAAGCGACGACGATGAGCGCGCCGACGATCGTCCATACGTCGGGCAACTGATCGAACACGACATAGCCGAGCGTCGTGTGCGTGATCAGGCCGAAATAGACGAACGGTGCGAGCGTCGACGCAGGTGCGAGGCGGTAGGCGAGGATGAAGATGTAGTGTCCTGCGCCGCCCCAGAAGCCGGTGGAGAGCAGGAGCAGCCACGTCAACAAGTCCGGCGGATTGACCCAGTCGCGGAGCGCGAACGGCGCCATGACGAGTACGCCCGCCAGCATCGAGTAGAAAATCGTGACTTCCGGCGGATCGAAGCGCGAGAGGTAGCGCGTCAGCAGCATGAAGATGGCGTAGCAGAGCGTACCGAGCGCGGCGAACACCATGCCGAACTCGAAAGGCGTGTATCCGGGCCGGACGACGACCAGGATGCCGCAGAAGCCGACGACGATCGCGAGAAGGCGCCGCCACCGGATCCATTCTCCGAGAAAAGGACCGGCGAGAAGCGCGACCACGAACGGAGCAAGGAAGCCGATCGTTAGCGTCTGGTCGAGGCGCAGGGTCTTCAGCGCCACGAAGTTGAACGCCGTCGATCCGAGCATCATGAAGGATCTGAATATCTGGTGCGCCAGCTTCTGCGTGTAGAGCATGCGCGGAACGGCGAGGATGCCGAAGACCAGAATGGTCAGCACAACCTGGCTCGTAAACCGCAGCCACGTCACCTGCGAGACCGGCAGGCCGGTCCGCGTCGCGATGTATTTCGCTGTCGTATCAAGTCCCGAGAAGAGCACCAGCGCGATGCACATGAGGCCGATGCCTCGCAGCGCGTTGTTCCCTTGGTCTGCCGGCGGGCTCGCCGCGTCGCGCTGCATCGCGCCTGAATCGCTTCTATCGTTGAGGATTGGGCGGCTTATACCTGTTTCGGTTGGCGCCGGTTAGCAAATGACGCAAGAATGCACATGCGCACCGGGTATGCCGGGTCGCGAGAATGTGGGGGGTGCCGTGAACCCGCTTTTCCCCGTGACCGACCACAACGTCGTGACGCCGCGGCACAAGACGTTTTACCTCGCCTGCGGCGCCGCGGAGGCGCCGACGATCATTTTTCTGCATGGCTGGCCAGAGCTTTCGCTGAGCTGGCGGCACCAGCTACCGGTCTTTGCGGGCCTAGGTTTTCGCGCTATCGCGCCGGATATGCGCGGCTACGGGCGATCCGCGGTCTATAACCGCCACGAGGACTACGCGCTCGAGGTCATCGTCCAGGACATGCTCGAGTTGCTGTCAGCGCTCGGCGTCGAATCCGCGGTGTGGGTCGGCCACGACTGGGGGAGCCCGGTCGCGTGGAGCCTCGCGAGCCATCATCCCGAGCGTTGCATGGCGGTCGCCAATCTCTGCGTGCCGTATCTGCCGGAGGGTTTTCGTCCCGAGATCACCGTCCCGCTGGTCGATCGCAGGGTATATCCGGAGGCGCAGTATCCGGTTGGACAGTGGGACTACCAGCTCTTCTACGAGGAGAGCTTCGATACCGCGCGGGGGCACTTCGAGGCGGATGTCGCGAGCACGCTCAAGGCGCTGTTCCGCAAGGGTAGCGAGAAGACGAAAGGCAAGCGCGCGCGCACGGCCGATGTGCGCCGCCGCGGCGGCTGGTTCGCCCCGCTCGATCGCGCGCCGCCGCTGCCGCTCGACACCGGTGTGCTGAGCGAGGAGGAACTTGCGGTCTACGTCGAGGCGCTTGAGCGCAATGGCTTCTTCGGGCCGGATAGCTGGTACATGAACCACAGCCGCAACGCTGCTTATGCCAAGCGCGCACGCAATAGCGGGCGGCTTGCGATGCCGGTGTTGTTCCTGCATGGCGCGTATGACGGCGTCTGCGAGACGATCGACTCGCGGCTCGCCGAGCCGATGCGCGCGGCGTGCAGTGACCTCGTCGAGGTCGTGGTGCCATCGGGGCACTGGATGGCGCAGGAGCAGCCGGTCGCCGTCAACGCGGCGCTGGCGCGCTGGCTGGCGACGAAAGTGCCATCCGTCTGGCCGGCACGCTGACTGCGCGCAACAGGCGCGGAGGACGCCATTGCTGGCATCCTCCGTACTGAACTCGCGGCATCAATTAGCGATACTGCTGCATCCTGGCGCGCTCCAGGCGGTTCTCGGCGGCCCTCAGCTTGATCTTCTCGATCAGTCCAACGCGACCGTTGGCGTACGCGCGATCACGGACGTAGTTGAGATGAGCTCGGGCATCGCGGACCTCGGGCGAGACGTAGGGACGCGGCGCCGGGACGTAGACGTGCTGCGGAGCATAGTAATGACGGTGGGCAAGATGCTCGCGGAAGCGATCGGTGCTGTGGATTTTGGTCCCGAACGGACGGTAGGGCGAAGTGGCGACGGTGTCCGCGGAGGCGGGAGCCGTCGAGACAATGGTCGCACCGGTCGAAACGGCAATGACAGCGGCGGCGGCAAAAAGAGCGGTCTTCATTGGCTTATCTCCTAAGTTTGGGATGCTTCAACTTGCAGCTTGCGGGACCTGAGCGGGGGAGCCTCTACGGCTCCCTCCGCCGGCATCGGTGATGGGGCGGCGCGTGTCAGTGGCGCGCGCGATAGATTGTGTTCGCGAGGTGGTTCTTGGCGGCCTGGATACGCATGCGCTCGCCGAAGGAGACGTGGCCGTCGTAGTGGGCGCGGGCGCGGACGGACCGGAGATGATGCGCCGCGTCGCGGATCTCGGCGCGCTCGTGCCGGTTCACGTGCGAGTGGCTGTGGTAGGTCTTGCCCCAGCCGAAAGGCGCGCGCTTCGAGGCGTAGCCGGAGTCGGCGAGGGCGGCGCCAGACGTCAGGACGAGAGCGGCAGCGGCGGCGAAAAGGGTCTTGTTCACGACTTCATCTCCTCTGTTCCATGCCGCGCGTGGCGCCGTCTCGGTCGCCTCGTCTTCGCGGCTTGCAGAGAGGAAACGCTGCTCGCTTAACCAACCCGTCGCGATATTTTATAATTTTTTCAGCATGTTAACGGCCGTTCATCTGAATGAACATTCATCAGAATAAGGCGGGTTTTGGGCAGCCGTCGCGCCTGTCCTCGGCTACGCGCGCCGCACCGCCGGGCGCTCCAGGCCCAGATGATCGCGCAGCGTCGATCCTTCGTAGGCTGTGCGGAAGAGCCCCCGCTTCTGCAGGATCGGCACGACTTCGGCGATGAAGACGTCGAGCTGCCAGGGCAGGATTGGCGGCATGATGTTGAAACCGTCGGCGGCCCCGCTCTTGAACCAGTCGACGATGAGGTCGGCGACCTGCTCGGGCGCACCGGCAAAGGTGAAGTGACCGCGCGCGCCCGCGAGTGTCGAAAGCACGCGGCGCAGCGTGGGCCGCTCCCGACGGACGAAATCGAGTACGAGCTCGGCGCGGCTACGCGCGGACGCAACCGCGTCTATTGTCGGGAAGTCCTCCACGCTGAGCGGCTTGTCGAGCGGCAGATGAGAGAAGTCGTGGCCGCCGAAACGCTGCATGAGGCGGCTGCGCCCGACGTCGATGTCGGAGAGATCGTCGAGCTCGCGCGCGAGGCGTTTCGCCTCCTCTTCGGTCGCGGCAATCATCGGGCTCAGGCCGGGTAGGATCAGGATCTGGTCTGGCCGACGGCCAATCTCGGAGGCGCGCGTCTTCAGGTCCTTGTAGAAGGCCTGTGCAGAGGCCTTTTCGAGATGGGCAGTGAATATGGCCTCGGCGTGCTTGGCGGCAAACGCGCGGCCGGTCTCCGACGATCCCGCTTGGACGTACACAGGGCGGCCCTGCGGTGAGCGCGGCAGATTGAGCGGTCCGGCTACGCTGTAGTGCTTCCCTTCGTGGTTGATCGGGCGAATGCGGTCGAGGTGCCCATAGAGGCCGGATGCGCGGTCGTCGGCAACTGCGTCGTCGCTCCAGCTATCCCAAAGCGCGCTGACCACCTCGACGAACTCGTCACCTTGCGCGTAGCGGTCCTCGAGCGCCGCCTGCTTGTCGTGGCTGAAGTTGCGGGCGGCGTTGGGCATCCACGTCGTAACGATGTTCCAGCCGATGCGACCGTTGCTGATGTGATCGAGCGAGGAGAACTGCCGCGCGAGATTGTAGGGCTCGGTGTAGCTCGTCGTCGCGGTGGCAATGAAACCGATCCGTTTGGTCGAAACGGCGAGCGCGCCGAGCAGCGTCAGCGGCTCCAGCCAGACCATCCCGGTGTTGCGCACCTCGTTACCGAGCGCGACGTAGTCGGCGAAGAAGAGCGAATCGAAGAAGCCGCCCTCGGCTTTCGTCGCCAGCTCCTGAAAATAGCGCACGTCCGTCAGGGCATAAGGCGTCGACTTGGGATGGCGCCACGCGGCCTCGTGATGGCCGCGACTGTGGACGAACAGATTGAGATGGAGCTGCCGCTTCATTGGTCGTTCCCGCGTTCTTGTGTCGTGCTCGTTTTGAGAGACCGTAGCGCCGGATCGGGCGGCGCGCATCCGTCTCGTCGCCGAATTGCATTTTGCCGCGTTCGGAGTTCTTGCATTGGACAGAAATAAATACATAAACACATATTCAAATATAGTCACGAATGGTGTGGAAGGCTTGAATGGGTGCTGGAAGCAGCGGCGGGGGCGGGCCCGATGGCGATCGTCGAGCGCAGACCGCCGGAGGGCAGCGTGACAGTGCGGTTCAACGCCATGATCACGCGGGCCGGGCGCACAAAGGCGGGCATCACCACGGACCGGCGGACGGCGACGGTCATGGCGACCAAGACCACGACCACGCCAGCCACGATCATTCGGGCCACGATCACTCGGACCACGATCACAGCCACGCGCCGACCGTGACCGCGAGCAACGAGCGCACCGTACTCCTCGCGCTCGTCCTGACCGCGGGCTTCATGGTCGCCGAGGTGGTCGGCGGCCTGCTGTCGGGCACGCTTGCGTTTATCGCCGACGCCGGCCAGATGCTGACCGA
>VFQN01001557.1_pt1 | contig 37837 bp, 42 predicted proteins | sample 3512371 | NCBI WGS metagenome assembly VFQN01 (sample SAMN10412370, study PRJNA504923) | tailings metagenome | isolation source: Replicate 2 from Balatoc abandoned mine | place: Philippines: Itogon, Benguet | collected 2017-08-28
GAAGAACTCGTCGCACTACCTGCTACCAGTAAACTCACGAACAGGGGGAAGGGCTCCTGAAACAGGGAAAGGGAAACCATCTACCAGCTGATGCCCAACCATCATCCACTGATAGCCACCAACCACCGACACGCCTTCCCCCACTGCTTGGATTATACTGCTGGTTAGTTGAACCCCTTGCTGTGGTTGCTCTCGTGCTGGCTGATTTAGTTGCTTACCTCCATTCGTGCTGTGTCATTACTGTCGGACTGGCCCGTTCCTGTAGTCATAGTGAGGGGCAGGGCGCCACAGCGCAGTGCTTCACACATGTTGCTGCATTCCGTGTCGTTACAGACTGTCGTTACAGACTGCTACTGGTATGCAGTTTTCGTGTCCCAATGGCTAAATGACTGCACAAGTGCCAGCAGTGTGGCCCTCTGCGCCGAAGATGCTGCACGGCGGGGGCTCAGTCCCCAAGCCTCCGCGCATGTAGATAAGATAGAGCGCTGAAGCTGCACGTTGTATGTGACGGGGATGCCTAGCACCAAGGCCCCCCAGCCCTCACAGCAGGCCACCTACTCCTTCTCCCCTCCCTCACTGTCTCACCCTGCAACAACACCACGCCAGCCTAGGGCTACCGGTAATACACAAGCAAGGGACCGAGGGTTGCATACCGGTGTGCTGTGACCCCACTGGCCGCAACTAGGCCTGCAGGCCCTGGTGGTTACGTCTCTGTCAAGCAACGGCTACGCTGAATTGCGAGCTGGAAAGCGCACGTGGATGGATGCTCAGCCGCACGCACCACCACTGACGTTGGGCTCCCCTGATTGGGCTTCTAGAAGGGGACCTACAGAAGCAGGCAGGGGCGACCCATGTACGTGGCTGTACTTGCACGTACATAGGACACGTAGACAGCTCGCAAACAGTAACGCAGCACACCCTTTGTTCCCTGCATTGCCTCAGGGCCCCAGGGACTGGTGGGCACAGGGGTTGCTCCCCTGGGTGGGCAACAGGTCGGGGGGTCAGGCCACCTGAGCGGGCAGGTATGGCATGCGGGGGAGCTCCCATCGGGCTGACGTCAGGACAACGGTCGCGTGTGGGTATGCATTAGCAGTGGCTACACTTGCCTATACTTGCACACCGTAGTAACCGCATATGCAGCTTCTTGCATAACTGCTGCGAAGGGCGTTTAACGGTTTTGATGAACGACGGGCCCACTGTTCAGTGAATGCCAGCAGGGCCATCAGGTTTTGGCCACGTTTGTAGAAGTTGCAGAGTAGAACGCTTAAGACTCAAACCAGACGCGATGCTTCTCCAGCCGAGGTCCTTTGTGCTCACGCCGAAACGTGCTGCTCCTGTGCCGTCGCTATGCTTAGCCGCGGCCAGGCGGCAGGTCACGGTACAAGCAATACGTCCCAGCAATGGCAATAACAACGTAAGGAGTAGTGCGCGTCGGGTCAAAAGCGCAAGCGCACGCTGATGAGTCGCTGCTGAACACAGTGGCGTCGCGGTTATGGATCGCAACTGAGCCTGAACAGTCTTGTCATCTCGCAGCTGCTGGGCCCCGCGGCGACGGATTTTGAGGCGCGGCTGCAGGGCGCGTCGCGGCAAGCGATGTCACGGCTGAACCGGGTAGAGGCACGGCTGGACGACCTTGCGTTGTACCTGGACACACTGGCGGCGCAGCAGTTCAACATCATTACCACCAGCTTCATCGCCCTGTCCTTGGCAGCGGCCACGGCGCGCGTGCTAGGCAACTCTCTGCCGGTGGACCTGGTCTGGCCGTTCATGGTCCTGGCAGCGGTGTTGCCAGTGTACTACCGCCCGTGGGAGTATGTGGACAGTGCAGGGTACGACGCCAGTAAGGACCTGGAAACGGCGCGGGCTGAGGCGTTGGCGGACCTGGAGTCCTGCCGGTCTTGGGCGAAGGTGGGCCTGGCGAAGGCACGACTCCAAGCCTGGCTACTATCCTCGCTGCAGCCGGCGGGCAATCGCGTGCAGTGGGGGCAGGACCTAACAGGGGAGCAGGTAACGGCGGCGGTTGGAGAGCTGGAGGAGCGCGTGGAGCAGCGGGAGGAGGTTCTACAGTCACGGCTGGACAAACTGTGTGTGCGGAACACAATGCTGCCGGTGCGGTATCTGGGTACAATGCCCCTCTTGATTACTGCACCACTTCCTGCACACGTGTTTGCAGGCTGTGGTCCCCCTCTGGAGGACAGCACGCCGCTGTTTATTCTGTGTTATTTGCTGGCTTGCTACTTGCCCTGGATACTGTCATGGAGGGAGAGCAGAGAGTAACCCTCCCGCCCCCGGACAGAGTTGCGGCTGCCTCTGTGGGGCGTGCGGACTGATGAGGAGGTGGCTGGAAGCTGTGACTGACTCGTGCTGGATACCCTTACTATATATGTTGCAGAACCCTGCTTATAACTCAGCATGGGCCAGCTTATTAGCTGTTGCACGGCAACGATGCATTGATGGACTGTGTACGGTACAGCAATGAGCTGGGCGACGTGCGTGCGTGTGTGGCAGGCTTACTTCCTTGCTTGCTTGTGACGTGCTCGTAGCCTGGCATGCGCATGGATGAGCCAAGGGCTAGCGAGGTTTTTGGCTGGTGCCCAAAACCCGGCCCGATGCTCTATCAGTATAGACCATCCATCATGCGGGTATGCGTACGTGAACCTCACATGTACGGCTGGGCGCCTCGTTTGGCGTGCATGTTGCAAGCAACCGGTTGCAGCAGGTGCTGCTCTGCTGCACGGTTCCCGATTTGCGACGCCTGTGACTGGGGGTAAGGGGGTATGCATGAAACGCGAGAAAACCGTGTAAAGCGGGGGGTCTTGGGACGTTGTTGAGGTGTTGGTTATGCCTGGAGTTGCGTATGCCAGTATGCTTGCTCGCGTCAAGGTACAGTTGTACCGTACACTGCCGTTCTTGTGTACCGGCAATAGAGGTGTGTCAACGGGCGCGTGGTGTACTGCACAGTGCTATTTTGTAGTAGTACGAAGCGCACGAGCACTGTCAGCGGGGCGTGACGCCCTGTGCATTACGTACGGTAATGTGTAAGGTCTGCAGGGGCACAAAGGATAAAGAGGTACCGTGTGTGCCTGCGCACGGTGCAAATTGGGCGTGCTGAGGTTGCTTCCGACGCGTGCGTAGTACGTGCTGCTGCTGCTCGCAACTCTGGCTGTGCGCTGTGGTGCTGCTTACAGCATTGCACTACGGTGGCCAAGAAACCCCTGTGCGGTTTTGGTCCGAGGATGGGGCTGTGGACTTGGCTGCGTACTGGTCCATGCACGCGCTTCGCTTACGTAGACTTCGTGCGCGGGATCCCTGTCAGGAGGCGCACAGTCCAGTAACGAAGCCATGTCCCTGTGAAGATCGGTTGCCAGAAGACGAAGGGAGCAACTGCAATCGTGATAGGGTCACGTGTGCGAGTATGGCATACTGGTATTCCGGTCTGTTCCGGTACACGTGGGGGCTTAAACGTCAGAAGCTCCCACCTGGGGTCGGTGTTGCGATCACCCTGCCACAATGCTTTACACCGCATGGCGCATGCATGGGGGTTGTGTGAACGTGACCCATGCCGTACATACGTGACGTTTCCCTTACCTACCAGACATGGTGGCGGCACGTGGCCAACCAGGGGAGTCCTCCTAAAGGTTGCAGCACAGGTAGTGCCTGTGCCTATGTAGCTATGAGCCGTCAAAGCACTGGTGCATCGGTAACAGCCCCACACTGACTCCCAAAAGGATCTTCCTTGCTCCTAGCAGCGGTCATGGCCTGGCTAAAGACCACCCTTCGTGACAGGCAAGACTCTGCAGCTGTCACGTCGTTACCGTATGCCGTATATCGTAAGCTGGGCGGCGGAATGGTCATCGCTCGCGTCGGGCGGACAGTTGCTGGCATTACGGCGCAGTGCAACCTAATACACACGTGGCTGGGCTGCGGCACATCAAGCGAGGGGTCTAAAGGGGCTGCACTACGCGCTGTATTACAGCGCCTGCGGTGTGCGGCTTTACACCATGCACTATAAATGACGTGTAGTACCTTCGCATCCACATTCCATACCGACTTATCCACGGGTAAACTCGTGGTGTGCAGGTGCCACCGCCTCTCCTGCCCCTAGAGCGCTTTGCACCTACGTACACACGTGTCTTAAAGCCTCCACCCATCTCTGCCTCTCTCCTCTCGATAAGCAAGCGCTGCCAACGGGGGCCCCAAGCAGCATAGCTATGGCCTAGCCCGCCCTATCCCTCGTACACTAGGCCAATTTGCAAATTGCCAGCAGCATAACCGTAGCTAACCAGTTCACCGCTCTCTCACTGCCTGTGGCCCACCAGGGCCCACCAACCCGAGTAGCAAGCCCCGAGGCAACTAACCCACCCTCAGCCTAAAGCGCTACCCCAATGGCATGCCATGCAGCTATACTGGAGGGCATCTAGGTGAACAGGTTGTAGGAGTCCATGGAGGAAGCTGACTGCGACACGGCGCTCCAGTCCAGCTGGTCTGCATGCGCGATGGAGGTCCCGACGCTGCCGCGCTTCCCGGCCCCTGACAGGCAGAACCACATGCTGCGACCTTGTCCATGCATCTCGTGCGACTTGTCGATCATGGCCTTGATCCCCTCGTCATCCTTCGGCAAGGAGCCCTTCTGGGGCACCTTGAAAGGCGCCGTGGCTCCTGCGTGGCACCAACCACGAACTGAATTGCCACTTATTGCAGAGTCGTTATAAACATTAGGGGAGGCGCTCTGGGGTGAGTGGGGTAAGGAGTAATCGTCCCGACGACAAAAGGTAGGGCATGACATCTTGAGCGGGGGGCGGTCCGTCGCCACGCCGCGACAGGCAGCCGACAGCGCCATGAAATGTAGCAGCAGTATCAGAATATGTTCACTTGGCCATCAAGGACTCACCAGCAGCAGCGGCTTCGGAACGGACGACCACGCACGTCCGCCGAGACACTAGCCCGCAGGGACGCATACCAGGGAGTGTACAGTTCATCTTGATGCACTGGCGTTTGTGAGCGTCTACCTGCCGGCAAGAAGTCAGGTCGTATCGCAGGCTGTAATCTGGGGCCTGGTATGGGCTGGGACGGCCCTGGTATGGCGCGCCGCTTAGTTGCCGGGCACTCTCTATATATATGTGGGGCAATCAATGTGTCAATACAATTCAGTGCAGCGCAGCTGGATTGCCTCGTCGTGTTACTGCTGACTGCTCTCCGTACTTTCATTGCGTGTTTGGTCAGCCCTTGCAGGCCAGAACTGCTACCGTCTCAATCCAAAATGAGTATGCATATCTATAACAAATGAACTGGACTGCGGGGTTACCGGTGTGAGACGCGCGGTTGCCAAGGAGTGCAACACACCACAAAAAAGCCATGGGGCTCAGTAACACCGCAGGAGCTTCGCCAAATGCAGCTAAGGACAGTGTGCACTTCTCTAGTCGTCGACGCGCAGAATTGACATCGGTGCTGGTTGGAGCTGGGCTTCCGTCGCTTCTACGCCATGAATTGGCCGCCACGCACTCGCCTCTCCACCGCGCAGCTCACCGGCGCAGTACATGCAGAAGTGCTACCATAAGCGGCAATGCTCCAACGTCGCATGAGCAACTCTATGTGTCGCTGCCGCCAAGTTCGGGCGCCGCCCGGGGCCCCCGACCCGTGCCTGCTGGACTGCAGCTCCAAGCCCGGCCCACCCGCCGACCCAACGGCAGCTCTCTCGGGCTCCAGTTACTACTCCCCAAACAGGGACAGCTCGACATAACCATGGGATGGCCGGACGACCTGAACCTCTCAACTGGGGAGCCAGGGGGTGCGGCCAGTGAGCCCCTGGTCTCCAACTCGCACCCACGTGCACCGCGGAACGACCCAGCTGACCCTGGCCATGCGTACAACCCTCTCAGCGCACCGTTGGGTGACAGTGCAGAAGTGCATGTGAGACCGTCCACGGGAGCTGCTGAAGTTGGCCCTTCAGCTGCCCGGCCATGGGGTGGCACCCCACAGGCGGCCAGCTCAGCGCCACAGCACCTCAGCCAGCCATGGCAGACAAACGCACACCAGCAACAGACTGCACGTGGCATGGAGGAGGCTGTTGGGCCTCGGGGCCAACGGGCGCAAGGCGTCGTGGGGACCAGGGCTTCGAGCCTCGTTAGCGGCACGGGGCGGGCGGGCAGGGCGGGCGGGGCGGCAGTGCCACCCGGTGCAACTGGTCTGTATGCGAGTCCGGTGAGTGACGAATCGGCCAGGGCACACTGCAGTGTTGTGTCGGATGCCGTGATGTGGAGTGCAGGGTAGGCAGCATGGCAGCATGGCTGGCCTGCTGCCTGGCTGTTTCATGCAGCGACCGCTATTCATGCTGGGCGGTGGTGGGCCCACGCGCGCGAGGGCCCACCACGCCTGCCTCGTATCCTGGCTTGGGTACTCATGCCGTGCCATGAATCAGTTATTCACAATGTGTCTGAACGCACCCCTATCACGTGCACGCACGACACCCATTCAAAACATGAGGTTACGCAGTAACCTGTTGTCCTGTTCCCGCTTGCCTCCTACGCTTCCCATGCCCCGCAGGCCGCGTGCCTGTCGTTCCTTGAGGCGGCGGCAACGGGACCGCCACCAGCGCAGCAGCAGCAGCACCACCACCACCCGCACCACCACCACCAGGACCAGCAGCAGCAGCAGCTGGACCTAGAGCGGCAGCTGCCCCACGCCCTGGCGCACCACTGCCGCAGCGGCGGCCTGCGCATGCACCAGCTGCTGCACGCCGCCCGCCTGTGGCTGCGCCTTCAAGCGCACAGCTTGGGGCGCGCACACCATGAGGCGGACGGTCGCCAGCACCAGCACCAGCAACACGACCAGGCTGCAGTACCGAGGATGTGGCAGGCGGGCCCCGCCAGGTGCGTATGCCAGCGCTAGGGCGCGGCTGGCAGTATGGTTGGCTGTAAGCACTGGGCAGACTGCTTGAAGGCTGGGCCAGGGCGGCTTACTGCAGGAAGCTTGATCCAACGAGGGTACGAGTATTGTGCGTACCCAATACCCTTTTGCACTGGCCGCTTCGCCTCCGCAGGACACCGCGTGCAGCAGGAAACACGGAGCTCATAGCTGCTCTGGCGGAGGCGTGCTTGGAGCAGCTATATGTACTGGAGGCACCGTTACAAGTTGCAGCTGCTGCGTCTGCAGGGAAGGGAGCAGCAGGCGCTGAGAGCTACTCGGGTCGGCAAGGGCGGGGCCAGGAGCAGGGGCGGGGTGGAGGTGCGGCCCTGGGCGGGCAGGGGGAGCAGCAAGCGGCTCGGGGGCTGAGGCTTGTGGAGCAGGCGGCGCAGATGCTGGTGCTGCTGGTGAAGTTACGGGAGCGCGCGGGCGGCAGCAATAAAAGCAGCAGTGGTGTTAGCAGCAGGAGCTTGCAAGTCCAACTTGGAGACGGTCCCCAGCACCGTGGGGCCGGGGGGCTGCAAAGCTTGGCAGACGGCTGGGAGGGAGAGCGCGAGGCTGAGGGGGAGGGCGAGGGGGAGGGCGAGGGCGAGGGTGGGGTCGGCGACGTGGTGCTGCTGCCTCTGGTGCACGCCGTGTCATGCTGGGGCGTGCGCCTCGGCCTGGCGTCGGCGCTGGAGCCGCGGCCGCTGCAGGACCTGGTGTGGGCGTTGGGTAAGCTGTACTGCCCGTCGTACGACGAGGGACAGCACGGCAACCTGCCGTACATGCAGGCGTTTCTGCAACAGCTGGGAGAGCGGCTAGAGCAGCCGGGGCTCCTGTCGGGCATGGCACCCGTCGGCCTGTCCATGCTCGTGTACGGCGCGGCGAAGGCGGGCGTGCCGTACACGTATGGCGCGAGGATGCAGGTGTACGGCGCCGTGGCGGAAGCGGCAAGGAGTGGGCGGTGCTCGCCGCAGGCGGTTGCCAACATGGCGTGGGGGCTGTCGCGCAGCGTGGCGGTGACGCCCGCTGGAGCGACTGCTGCTCCTCCGGCGGCCGCAGAGCAGCAGCAGCACCACCAACAACAGGGGCATGCCCAACAGCAACAGGAAGAAGGGCGACGGCCGCTGTTTGCACCTGCGGGACAGCCCCACACCGCCGGCTCCCAGCCCACAGGGGCAGCAGCACCATCACTACCACCAGCATTGCACACACCACCACCACCCCGCACACCGGATGATACCCAAGCGGAGCTGCGTGTCGCCCTGGATGCCCTGGCCCTCGCCGCGACCTCCACGGCCACCCTCCAGCCCAGCCGCACACCAGGCGGCTTCTCGTCACAGGAGGGCTTGCTTCGATTCGCGCCGCGCGAGGCCGCAAACCTGCTAGGGGCTCTGGCTGCGCTAGGCTCCCTGCAACGCCACCCGCAGCTGCTGCACCAGGCCTACGTCTACTGCGCTGCCCGGTGGCTAGACTTGGGCCCGCGGGACGTTTCGGAGCTGCTCTACGCCTTCGCATCTGCATGCACCCCGCAGACCAACCCCCCGCCCACCTCCACAGCCCCTAGCGCGTTGACACAGGCACACCAGCTGACATCACCACCTGCGGCTGCCAGCTCAGCCTGGGGTCGGCACCACCAGGAGGGCGAGGGCTGGACAGAAGGCGGTTCGCCCCCGCTCGAGTCGCCACCGGCATCGCCTGTGCCCCTGCCGAGTGGGGAGCTGCTGGCACGGCTGGAGCGGCGCTGTGTGGATCTGCTGCCGTACATGGAGCCGTACCAGCTAGCCACGGCGCTGTGGGCGTTCGCACACCTGGCGGCGGCGGGGGCGGGGGCGGGGGCGGGCGGGGGAGGGGTCCACCGGCCTGCGGAGCTGCTGGCAGCTGTGGGGGCACGCCTGGACGATGGGGCAGCAGCATTGGGGGCAGCGGCAGCGGGAGCTGGTGGTGAGGAGCAAGAGGCGGAGGCCAGCAGCTGGCGCAGGCGCGGCAGTGATGTGTGGGTGCAGCTGCCGGGGGAGGCGCTTGCGAGGCTGCTGTGGGCGTTGGCGCGGCTGCAGGCGCCGCTGTCAGGCGCGGCGGTGGGGGTGCTGTGCGGTGCGGTGGAGCGCCGGGTGGCGGAACTGGACACGCAGGTGGGGGGCACGTGCCTGGTGGATCGCTAGCTTGATCGTTAGCCGTCTCGTGATCCAGCATATTTAGGGACTGTCCAAGTTGACACTTTGGTGATATCGGGTCAGCCGACATGCGCCCCAACAAACCATGGCTCGATTGATGGGCACACCTGTAGGGTCAGGCAACTGCCTATATGCTGATGGCCACTGTGGGACGTACTCAGGTCCTCCTCTGCCCTCCGGTACTCCCTCCCCCCTGACCACAGAGTCTGCTGATGGTTTCCTGGTCCTTGGCCGCCCTCCGCGCCGCCAACCCGCCCCTGCTGGAGGCCCTGGCCGGCCGCCTCTCCCAGCAGCTGCCCCTGCTCGCCCCACCCCAGCTGTCAATGGCACTGTGGGCCGCCGCCCGGCTGCTGCAGAGCAGCGGTAACACACTCCACGGCATGGCCACCCTCAGCCTCTTCAGCAGCAACAGGTCAAGGGAGGCCCTCCTCCGCGCCCTGCCCGGCATGTCCCCCAAGGACCTCGCCGTACTCGCCTGGTCGTACGGCGCCGTACAGGCCAGCCCCGGCGACCGGGCGCTGCAGGCGCTCTGGGCGCGTACGGCAGCCGCGCTGCCGTACATGAGTCATCAGGGGGTGGCGATGGTGGCGGGCGCAGTGGCACAGCTCAGGAGCGAGGGAGGGGCGAGGGAGGTGGGAGGGGACGTGTTGGGGGTGGAGGAGCTGCATGAGAAGAGGCTGGTGCGGGCCCTGGTGGTGGCTGTGCTGCAGCGGATGGCAGCGGCAGCTGCTGCTGCAACGGCGGCGGGGAGGGGGCCTGGGAGGGCGGGAGGGGACGGGATGCAGGGCGTGCGGCTGTCAGGAAGGCAGGGCGCAGCGTGGCTGTCCAGCGCGGTGTGTTCGCTTGCGAGGCTGGGACCCACGCGATGGGCTGGCGGCAGCAGCAGCAGCGACAGCGGCAACAGGAGCGCCGTGGCGGCGATGCACTTGCTGCAGCTGTCGTGCGTGCACGCGCGGGCGCTGCTGCCGTACTGTACGGCGCGGGAGGCGGTGCCGCTGCTGTGGGGGCTAGGGGTGGTGGCCAGGGCGGCGGCGGGTGCGGAGCTGGGGGGACCGGCGGCACAGGGCGGGGGCGGGGGCGAGCTGGTGGGCTGTCCGGGGGATGTGGTGGAGGGGCTGGTGGGTGTGGTGGAGGAAGCCATCAGGGCGGATGCAGCGCACGCGGCGGCAAGGGAGCAGGCCGAAAGGAGCGCCCGCGGACAAGAGCAGGAGCAGGAGCAGCAGGGGCAACAGCTGGTGCAGCAGCAGGGGCAGCAACTCGACGGTGGCCTGCTGTCCATGTTCCTGATGGCCTGCGCGGCGCACCGCCACCGGCCGCCTCCGGCCGTCCTGCAGGCGGCATGCGTGCTGCTGCTGCCGCACCTGGCCTCCCTGTCTTGCCACACCCTGTGCGAGGTGGTGTGGGCGGTGGTGCTGCTGCAGCCCACGGACCCGGGGGCGCACGCGCTGCTGCCCCTGCAGCTGATGCGGCAGCAGCAACATCATCATTACCACCAGCAGCAGCAGGAGCAGCTTCCCGCGCCCCTGGACCGCTCCACTGCTGCCGCCGCCGCTGCTGCTGGTAGCATTGCTGTTGCGGCTGCTGTCAAACCAGGCGAGGCCTCGCACGGTAACCATGCCACAACAAGGGAACAGCCGGTGAGCCTGGACCGCCAAAAGGGCTCACGCTCAGCGATGCGGAGGAGTTCCATGGCTCTGCATGGCGTCGCACCGCCGGCCGAGCGCGCCGCTGCTGGGGTTGGCAGTAGTCAGGATGCAACGGAGGCCACGGACCCGCTGTGGCGGTGGGTTGCGGCGGCGTGGCGCCGAACGCAGGCCGAGCGGCGGGCGGCCAAGTGGGCGGCGGCGCAGCGGGCGGCAGAGCGGCGTGCGGCGGCTGCCGCGGCCGTGCCGGTCGGCACTGCCGCGTCTTCTGCCGCCATGGAAACGGGTGCTGCTGCTGCTGGTGGTGGTGACGATGCGTCAGCTGCTGCAAGCGGCTGCTCAGGCGGCAGCCAGGGGCGGGAGCGGGCTGTGCGCGTGCGCCGTCCGCACGTGGCCAGTCGCCTGCGGCTGCGGCTGCTCCGACAGCCGCGCGATCCTGGGGCCCCTGCTGCCGCCAGCCGGCGCTCAGGACCAGGGTCAGGTTCAGCGTCGGAACGCCTGGAGAGCACCGCACCTGCCGCTCCTGCCACTAGCCCCGCCCAACCCGGGCTGGGCTCCTCGACCTCGGCGACGCACGCTACCTCCCCCCTCGGCCCTCCCGCCCTTGCCGTCGTGACCCGGCGCCCCAGCCCCAGTCGTAACGGCAAGGCAACAGCAACCGCCGACAGCGCCGGGACACTGGGAACCGCCGCCCCACTGCCAGAGGCACCAGCCGGCAGCCCGCCCACGCCCGCAGCGCCTGCGGGGCATGACAGCTCAACGGCCGGACGGCAGCGACCCAACGGCCCAGCGGCAGCGGCCCGCGGGTCGCCCATCTACCCGCCCGCGAGCGAGGCGCTGACCCGTGGGTCGGCGGGCGCGCGGCTGCTGCTGCAGCGCTGCCTGGCGCTGCTGGGTCGGCGGCTGGCGGTGGAGCGCAGCCAGCTGCTGTCGCTGGACGGGCTGGTGCGGCTGAGCTGGGCCATGTGCGTCACGCGCATGTATGCGCCAAGGTGGGTATTGTTCTAGATACGGAACAAGGGACAACGCGTACTGGCGTGTTATTGACGGATGGTGCGGGCTGGTTTAGCTGACTTGGGTCATGTGTCACGTGTATGAGTTGGGCGATGTGTCACGCGCATGTAAGCGCCAAAGTGTGTTGCAAGACAGGGGGCAGCGTGTGGGATGTATTGGATGCCGTGGGTGCCCTATGCTGTGCTCGGAGGTAGGCGAGGTCGAATCCGGCTTGGAGGTCGGTAGTCTTCTTGGGAGTACGACGCCATGCTACTCCGCGTGTGCATGCTGCACGACCGACGCCAGTACTCCCCCCAAGTGCTGTTGCGCATACGCATACGGTATTTCAAGCCCCATGTTTTAAGTCACATATGACCCATCTTTCCTCTGTTGCGGTTGCGCCCACAGGCTGTTCCGCTACTGCCTGCTGCGCTGCGTGCGCTGCGACACCTCCCACCTGGCCGCCCGCCCCGCGCTGCTTCGCGCGCTGGTTGAGGTGCGGGCCATGGCGGCGCGGGGGCGGCCCTCGACGTGGCGCCGTCTGCGGCTGGACTGGCGCTGGCGGCAGCAGCGGCGGCGGGGAGCCACGTGGGCGGTGCGGCCGGCAGACCTGCTGCAGGTGGGTGTGGGGTGAGCGCTGTAGCAGTGACAGGGGTTGCGTCCGTGCATCTCTTTAGGCGCCTGCTCCATGCGGCCGACGGAGGGGCAGGAAGCAAGCAAATGACGGACGGCGGCTTGGCGCTGCGCGTTCCCTGGCGGCGGTTCCCTGGTTAGTCCGGTTTGGCACTGCCGGTTGGCTCCGCCATGGCGAAACTGAGCGAGCGGCTGCTGTCCAAGTGGGACTGCCTCCCAGAGATGTCGGCGTCACCCAGCAGCCCCGAGTCCACCCTGAGGGGTTTGGGTAGCCCGAAGGACGCATGGGTTGATAACCGCGTGAAGGTGCAGATGACCTAGTCCGAGGCACTTCGGTACGAAGGATGAATGCATGGGTTATAAGGGGCTGTCCTCACCGGCGGAGCGTGTAGCGAGGTGGGCCGGTCGCCATTGGCCTCGAGCTTGACACGCTCGAAGTGCGCGAGCGCTTGGAGCCAGCCGCCAGGCCAATGCTTGCAAAGGCATAGTCTAGGACTGGTGGCGGTACGCCAGGGATCATGGTGGCCACAACACGGCGCAAATCACGCTCCATTGTTGCGTGTCTCACGTCAGTTTTTGAGAGCGTTAGAAGCAGAATGGTGATAGAGGTAGTATTTTTAGGCAAATGATAAAGTGACACGCTTCCTATAAACGAGACCACTGGGGATGCATGTGTTATGTATGAGAGTAGGGTAGAATGCAGTTGAGCAGTTGCCGTGGGGCCAGCTGGCGACTGCTCAGTACGTTGCAGCTGACTTGGACAGGTATGCAGATTAAAGAGCGTAAGTTGTTTTATTGATCCGACGACATACAGCTACGAGGACTCACAGGCCCTGATCCAAAGTTCCGTGGTAGAGACCTTACTCTAAGACCTTACTGAGTGGTCTTACGTCAACTTTCGAGTGCGTTAGATGCTAAGTGGCGATAGGGCGAGTACGCTTTGGCGGTGATTAAGCTGTACGCTTCTTGTGAAACAGGTCTACGGGGGCGCATGTTATACACAAGTAGTAGCGGGGTAGACTGCAGTTGAGCAGTTGCCTTGGCCACCTGGCGTCTGCTCCCGGGCGGGATCAGAGCACATGCTTGTGCCCTGCCCATAGTCAACGCTGACCCCTGCACCCCCATGTGCCGCATCCCCCGGCAGGCCCAGCCCCCTGCCCTGGTACGGCAGCTGCTGCGCGCCCGTGCGGCGCTGGACGCTGCGGCCGAAGAGGCGGAGCTGGCCGTGCGGTGGCGCACCACCTTCGAGGGCGAGCGGCACGCGGTGCTGTGGCTGGGCCGCCGCACAGCGTGCGCTGTGGTGCTGCTGGCGCCGTGGCAGGTGGCAGCAAACGCAACAGCAGCAGCAGGTGGTGGTGGTGGTGGTGGTGGCGGCAGTGTGTTGGCGGACGGGGAGGTGACGGTGCGGCTGCTGCGGCAGAGGGGCTGGCTGGTGGCGGCGGTGGATGTGGGGGCGTGGCTGGCGCTGCGGCAGGAGCAGCGGGTTGCGCAGATGCGGGTGGTGGTGGGGGCCATGAGGCAGGCGGCGAGGGAGAGGGCGGCGGCAGCGGCGGCGGCAGCGGCGGCGGCAGCGGCGGCGGCAGGGACGGCTGCGGGGCTTGGGGCGGTGGTGGGCAAGGCGGCAAGGCAGGGGAAGAGGCAGCGGGAGAAGGGGACTGCGGGTGCTGGCAGGGGATGAGCAATTGTTGTGGGTAATGGTGGTGTTCCCGTGGTATCCGACCCGTAGAGGCGAAGTACGTACGTTTCCGGGAAGCATTGCGTGAGCGGTGGTCAGCCCACTTTGAGGGCACCCAGCGACCAGGTGGCGCTTGCGCCGCGTGTTGCTGCGGCCTTGCAACAAACGACTGAGCAGTGAGCACGAGTTCGTGCGTCTCCATGCATTAACTGAGGTTGCGGACGCAAGGCCAAGGAGGCGGCGTTGCTGGCCGGCAGGCAGCAGGGGAGAGCCTCCCCTGGCAGGCAGCTGTCGTTGTGATCTCTCGTGGCCATTGATTAGGGCACATCGTGTGTGCCTACTACCCATACAAGGCAAACAGGACTCCTCTGTAGCTCGTATAGGTGACAAGGCAGGGACGTAGGGTGCGGTTGCCGACAGTGGGGCTTAACTTGCAATCAGCGCCGGCAGGCGCCGGTAAGCTGGTCCTGACTGGGCTGGTGCAGGCTAATTAATGTGGTGTCTGGCTGTGCGCCTGTGCCCTAGCAGGTCCTAGTCAAGGGTTTGAGCACACGCGCGTGCTGGCGTGCATTTGCGAATGTGTTCTACACATGCAAAGCAAATATTGCAGGGTCTGATCTCATCTTGGTCGGTAGGCTCAGGTTGGCCACATGGAGCATGGTAGCACGGTTCCTTCCTGGTACTGGAGAGTATGCACCTGCCCAACAGCCGAAGTACTCGTGTATTACCCCCTAAATGTAATTGTGCTTCTGTGGAAATCTTGTACACCTGGACCATCTTGCACACCTAGGCCCTGCCATAGCAGCCTGCCAAGCTTTCCAAGCGTCGCCCCAGCCTGCCCACCGCCGCCGTTCAGTAGGCAAGTCGCTGCTCCTGAACTTTTGCTCCTGTCAAGCAGGTCTCTGTATCCGCACTACTGCATCTCGCGAATCGATTGCGCATGGAAGCCTGGAGGTATTGCCGTATGGCGCAGATCAGGGCAGATACACTCCGTCACACGTTACAGGTGTGTACGCAGAGGACTACGGTTATGCATGTGGCACCACTCTGCAACCCTGTAGACTGAGAGGGTATGGCAGCCAACTGCCGTTTGTACACAGGAGTAGGCACAACGACCTACCATTCTTCCATTTGCAATAGGCACTACCTGACAATCCACTAACCAACGCAACAACGGGTCGAGCCAACACTAACCGAAGAATTGTGAGCTTGTGAGCCAGCGTCCTAATGCTGCAGTGCGCAGCATGCATGCGGGATGGTGGTGCATGCGTACTGTCCTGGGCCTACGTCACGCATCAATGCAACCTTGCCAGCGAGACACACACCACAAGCACCTGCACAGTTGTAGCACTTGTAAGAAAGCACCAACGACCGGGCAGTATGGTGCAATACTACTGCCAGTGGGGCCAACATGGCTCACCACCGCCTCCTGATGCAATTGTATGGTCAAAGCACATCGCTGCGCATCAGGTAGGTCAAACGCACACATCGCTGCGAGCCCAAGGTTCGATGCCACTTGCAAAGCCACACCTCAACACACACATGAACTGTTTGTCGTCCCAAGAGCCTGCTAGACACAGCCCTACCGTGCACAGACACAATGCAACATGAGTTGCAAACCAACGCAGCACACGCATGAATTAGGTACAAGACAAGAGATGCGAGCCGTCCTGCTCGAGTGGGGTGCGGGCACAAGAGACTGCCCTCCAACAAAGGGCGACCACGCCTCCTCCCACTAAAGATGGCTCAAAACCGTAACGACAGTTCACATACGTCACAGGTTGCCCTGAAGGCGAATATCGCCAAAACACCTTCACGGCTCCACTGGCTGCGAACGAGGGCCTTCCGGCATGGAGGTCGCCGGAAAGGCTCCTTGCTGCATGGCCGATCAAGTTCAAAATGTACATGTGCCTTGGCGCTTACTAGCAGAAACTGTTTGTCTTCTCGGGGCCGTGTGCACGTGGGAGCAACGCCGAATGTAAAGCGACGCGACGTTCTCTGACCTCCGACACCAAACTCCCTTGGGAGCCGGCAATCGGATGCTCCTTTTGGTCCAGTTATGCAGGCCGGCTGGCTAGCCGCAAATTGTCACCGCCTGCGCGTGCTCCTGCTCGACGATGCCGCAGAACTGCCGTTTGGCTCAGTCATCGTGAAGTTGAAGGAGCCGCTGCTCTCCGAATCATCGGACTGCCTTCCAAAGATGTCGAAGTCGCCCAGTGGCCCCGAGTCCACCCTGCGGGGTTGGGTAGCCCGAAGGACGCGTTTTTAACATTAAGAAAGCGCACACGCAGACTAGTCCGATGCACTGCGACGCCGCCATGCTAGTATGTATGCATGCTCAAGTATCCGTTTTGCTCACCGGCGGAGCGTGTAGCGAGGTGGGCCGGTCGCCATTGGCCTCGAGCTTGACACGCTCGAAGTGCGCGAGCGCTTGGAGCCAGCCGCCAGGCCAATGCTTGCAAAGGCATAGTCTAGGACTGGTGGCGGTACGCCAGGGATCATGGTGGCCACAACACGGCGCAAATCACGCTCCATTGTTGCGTGTCTCACGTCAGTTTTTGAGAGCGTTAGAAGCAGAATGGTGATAGAGGTAGTATTTTTAGGCAAATGATAAAGTGACACGCTTCCTATAAACGAGACCACTGGGGATGCATGTGTTATGTATGAGAGTAGGGTAGAATGCAGTTGAGCAGTTGCCGTGGGGCCAGCTGGCGACTGCTCAGTACGTTGCAGCTGACTTGGACAGGTATGTAGAATAAAGAGCGTAACTTGTTCTTTTTATTGAACTTACGTACAGCTATGAGGACTCACAGGCCCTGATCCAAGTTCCGTGGTAGATCCACACGTGGTTAATTTCGAGAGAAGCTGGCTCGTGTTCGCCATCAGCCGCCGCGTCGCAAGTTCCAAGGAAACGGTATTAGAACTTGATGTATGCGGCCTTACCCTGTTCGTTGGCGTGGGTTGCTTTTTGGCAAAGTTCCAGTAACAGACGCTTTTTGCCGTTTGGGGGTAGCTACCGTGAAGGTAGGGCAGCGCCTTGGGCCTGGCGCTTTCATACCTGTCATGTAAAACAATGCAATCGTTATGAAATGACCTTAATTATCCATCTTGAAGTCGCAGTTGCGAGTATCGCGTTTCATCTGTTCATCCACGTGCCTTCTCAGGGCACCTCGCCAGCGCTCGCCCTGCAGCTCGCAGGCAGCGGCACTGCGGCAGGCTCTCTGCCCCCCACGTACCAAGGCGTCCTGTCATCCTCTCTGTGGTGCACACTGCTCCGTGCGCAATATCAATCTTGCAGATAAAGATTTGTAGCGGAGATTTAGATGTCCCCAAACTCCAGTATGCAGGCCTTTGGGCTCAAGCCCTGGTCCAAAGGCCCAAGGCCTTCTCCGCCAGGGTGCTTCCCAGCACTGTCACCTGGTGCCTGTCCATGTACATGCGGGGGCGGCGCGCGACGGGGACGGCAGTGGGCAGCTGGGCAGTGGGCACACATTCTCAGGCGCAACCACCTTGCGCTACCCGGGGGGGCCGGTGGCTTGGCATTTAGGGAGATCCCTGGAGCTTGTGTAGCAATACTCTTGTACCGGTAGTCCGGTACGCACGACTCGCACGTAAGCACTTACACACGACTGGACTGGATCCTCTAACGACCTGCAGGTGCAGGGTGAAAGTTCTTTGAATGGTGTTGCCGGCGCTGCAAGTCCTGCAACCCGGCTGAAACTGCGGGCGTCCCGTACTCCCATGCACTCGTGTGGGCCGTCTGATTCCGTGGATGGGAAACCCTTGCGTTTTGAATTTTGCACTTATCGTACGGTGCTGACACCGGGGCGGGGCGACAGTGGCCGCCAGTGGCCTATGGTGGCCCTTGCCATATGGTGGCTACCCCTGGACGCTGGACCTGACCAGTTGGTGGTTGCTGGCTTTCCTGCACGCCTATGCTCTCCTTCTGCGCGAGCCCTTCAGACATGCCGCAGTGCTGACCAAGCAACCCCTGCGCAACGGCAGTGGGCCACCACGTGCCACCACCTGCCGTCACGGCTCACCGCTATCTTGCCGCAGGTGTGCAACGCGGAACGAGCTTCACACGAAAACCGATCAACGTTTCATGTCCTTTTACATTGCAGCGTGCAATGACGTTGCTTGCCACACTGCATCTAGCGTGATCTGCAATGGCAGGGCGAAGGGCATCTCGGCTAACACGACACATGGTGTTGCCTTGATCTCACAGAACGGAATCACCATGCGCAGCAAGGGACTACCTGGTGCTCACGACGATATGCAGCGACTCCATGCTCGGCATGCACAACACACAGTGACTCAGTACACCACCGTTGCGGTGGAAATGCATTAAGGCATGGATGAATGATATACAGCGCCGCTCCAGAAAAGCCGGAAACGTCAAGGCCAAACCACGTCGGCACACGCCCGGGCGCGTCAGGAGGCCATGCGCGGCTCGGTTGTGCGGTGACAACAATAATCACTACGACACACAGGGAGTGAGCCCACGTCACCTGGCAAACCCCACACGGACGTCGTGAACACCCTGCACCCCACGCGTTGGGCACTTCCTGTCGAACAAGCACAGGCATAACACGGCATCGCTGCACACCAACATATGAAGGGTGTCAACTACAGTGCAAATGAGTGCAGCTGCACGCCGCATGCATATGGTGTTGCCGCCGTGTACGGAGCGTGCAGCACGCAGGCGCATCCATCTGGGCCATCAGGCCTAGACAGCACCTACCCGCACCCGCAACACCGACGCTCCGCAGAAGCCAACCAACGCTCACTCCTACCCATTCAGAGCAACACGTCCATGCACCACACGCAGTCTTTGCCCTGCTGCCTGTCCGTTAAGCCGCCACCCTGAGCAGCGCACACCTGCGCATGCAGCTAGCCACAGCATGCGAGCCCGCACCCATACAACAAAGTACAACCGCTTACTCCCCAGGCTGAGTGACGTCACGCGGCAACCATGTTCATCTGCGCGAACCGAGTCCGGGGGGCCCCTCCCTGCGGCGGCATCGGCCCATGCGTCCCGTTCCAGCTGGTCCGCCCGCCCGCAGCGTTGCGTGCGTTGAGCACCGAGTCGCTATCGTAATCTCGTTGCGAAGGCACCATCGGCATGGAGGCGCGCAGGGGAGCCCCCGGGCCCCCAGCCCCCGTCCCCGCCCCGCCCGCCGCCGCCTGCTGCAGTTGGCTATGCTGAAGGGCCGCGAACCGGCTGGGGCCGTACCCGTTCTCCGACCCGCGCGGGACGGGACCGGGAGCCTTGTGCAACTCCTGCTGACTGCCGAACCCAGGAGACGACGAGAACGACCCCGCGAACCCGCCACCGCCGCCGCCGTCAAATCCGCCCCCGCCGGTGCCGCTGGCGCGAGGCAGGCGTGCGGGAGAGTTCCCGGCCGCAGGCGAGTTCGAGAACGAGCCAGACACGTGAGCCCCAGGCCCCGCACCGCCGTCCGATCCCACCATGTTGGCCCCCAACCGCGCAAACCTGCTGGTTGCGACGCTAGACGCCCCTCCCCACGCCCCATTCGTCTCCGACTGCCTGCCCGTGTTGGTCTCCGACTGCCGAGGCCCGAACCCGTTCGTCTCCGACGTCCTAGCTGCACCGGCCCCGCCCGGCCCGAAGCCGTTCGTTTCCGACGGCCGTCCTGTGCCCAGCGAGCCCCCGCCCGTGTTGGACGGCCGCTTGCCCACCGCGTTCGCGTTTGGCAGCGACGCAGTCCTGGTTGCCACATCCACATCCTCCGCGGCCCCAGAGCTCCGCACGGCCATAAAGTCGCTCTGGACCGCCCGAATAGCCCGCACGCTCCCCCCCTCCATCTCCTCCCGTCGCAGCGGCGGCCGCGCACTGCCGCCCCCCTGCCCCTGCCCCTGCACCGCACCCTGCTCCGGCGGCGACCCGCGCCCTCCCGGCGCCACACCTGCACGCCCCCCATTCCCCGAACACCGGTTCTCCGCCACCGGCTGCCCCGACCCGCCACACCCTGCCCCACGCGCTCCTGCCCCCGGCCCCGCACCTGCCCACGACCCAGGCCCATGCCGGTGCTCCTCCTCCTGCTCCTCCTCCCCTGGAGCAAATGTGCCCAGCACCTCATCCACGTCAAAGTCCGCACCCGACACCGCCTTGCTGGGCATGCGGCGCCGGACCGATGCGTGCCCCCCCGCCAGCGCCAACAACGCATCCCCCAGGCTGCCCTTCCTGCTGGGCATCTCACGCAGCAGCGCCGCCGCCTGCCCCGCTGCGTCCTCCGGGTGAATGGACGGCTTCCGCACGGGCGCCAGCCCCTGGAACCGCACCTCCGCAACCTGCCTGGGCTGCCCCTGCCCCTGCTGGTACTGCTCCAGGGACTGCTGCAGCTGCGAAGAGCCCCGGTCCCTGCTCTGCCGCGACCCCTGGGTCTGCAGCTGCATGGAGTTCTGCTGCCGAAGCTGCTGCCGCTCCTGCCGCCGCCGCTGCAGCTCCTGCAGCTGCTCCAGCGCGTCGCCGCCCAGCGAGCTGGACGAGCCCGCAGGCGATGCGCCCGCCATGTACGGACCTTGTCGTACAGGTGGCGGTGCGGGGCCCGTCCGCGCGGCTGGCGGCAGCGCCGGCGCGGCCGTGCTGCTGCCTCCGCTGCCGCTGCCATACTGCTGCTGAGGGGGCGGCATGGGCGGTATGGGCTGCTGCTGTTGCTGCTGGAACGGCCGTTGGGACATCCGGTCATCGCCAGACCCCTGCCCGTCCTGCACCTGGACCACTACCCGCCGCCTCGGCCCGCTGGTGGGCCGCCCGTCGGGCGGCGGCATCGGGTACGACGAGCCCACTGGGGACAGGGGCTGTTGCCGCTGCGGCTGGGACTCCTGCGAGCGGCTGTTGGCGGGGTGCTCTAGCGGCCGCAGGCTGGTGCCCTTCCCCTTGGGCGTGATGTTGTCGCCCTGCAGCATCTCCAGGGCAGCCGCCTGTGCCTCCTCCGTGGTCCCGCCGAAGCGGAGCACGTCCATCGACTTCATACGGCTAGGTAGCTTGCGCAACGGCGAGAGCTGCTGCAGCTGCTTGTGCTGGAACTGCCCGCCGGCCACCGAAAGTGGCGTCGCGGCCACGCCAGCCTCGGGCCCGTACCCCTGCTGCCCCCCTGGAGCCACCAGCAGCTGCTGCTTCCGTGCCGCGGGCTGCTGTTGCGCCCGCGCCGGCGCCGCCGCCGCCGCCTGCAACGGAGACTGCGCCACGGACCCCCCGTAACTCTCGCTACCAGAGTCCTCCACATCCCGGCCGTCCAGCCGCTTAGGCCGCTGCTCCTGCTTCAGCCGCTCAGCCTCCAGCCGCTGCCGCAGCGCCAGCGCGGGTGGGATGTGCGGCTCCGCCTTCGCCGGCGCCTCCACACGCACCTTCTGCGGGGAGGAGTGCGCGCTGGCCCCTCCGCCTGACCCCGGGAGGCCGTCCGCGCCCGAGGTGCTCAAGTTTATGCTGTTGCAGCGCGAGGGGGAGCCATGGGCAGCTGCCCAGGGCGCAGGGGCCTTGGGGCGGAATGCAGATTTGGGCGGCTGGAGCGGGGCTGGCTTGGCGACGCCGCCGCTGCGCTCTGCGGGGAGGCACGGGACAGAACCACGTGAGCGCTGGGGCAGCGGTCTTGCAAATAATGCAAAGGCCAAGGAGGTGCGCAGTCGTCAGGCCAAGGTGGCTTCCGGGGAGCAAGCAAACACGACGGTGTTGCCATAGCTAATACGTGTGCGTGTCCCACAGCTGCAAAGCCTGGTTGGCAGTACGGTACCTGCCGCCAACGCCTCCGCCATCTCCCGCTTCTCCCGGGCCTCCCGCCTCAGCCGCCGAATGGTCTGCTCCTCGGTGTCGCTCTCGTCGGCGCTGCTCTCGCCATTGTCATCGTCCGAACGCTTGCGGGCGCGAACGGCGCGCTTTATGATGGCGCTCTGTGGCGGCAGCATGGTGTGGTGGGACGGAGGTAGGGCAGGGTGCTGCTGTGGTGTCAATCCCTGGGAAGGAGCCGTGCGGCAAGTGTGCACATGAAGCCCCACGCTCTATACTTGAGAGTTAAGGGAGACAGAGAGTGGAAAGGACTTGGTGGCCCTGGGATGCGATGCAACTGAACCGGCATGCGCGGGACAACCAGCGCTGCACGTACCCGTCCACCCGCTGTGAGGGCGCGCACGCCAGCGCCCTCGTAGTCCGAGAAGTCATCGTTGTGGTTACGGTGTTTCTTCTTTCTCCCGAAAGCGTTGACGTAGTCCTCCCGCTCGTCCTCGCTGGTACTCTCGTCCTCATAAATGAAGCCCTCCAGGTCGTCGTCATGGTCGTCGACGTCATACTCGTCCCTCCGTGAACCTATGCTACCTGCCCTGCTGCCCACCTGGCTGTTAGCTTTGCTCGCTGCGTTACTCGCGGAGCGGCTCTGCGTCTTGCTGCCTGGCTGCCCTGCCTTTTGGATGGAGTTGGTGCGGCCGCTGGTGAAGCTCGAGTCCGCTAAATGCTTGAGCTTCTTGAACAAGCTGGCCTTCGCAGGACTGTTGCCCTTAAAAGCCACCGTCTGCGCAAAGCGAAGCGGACTCGACGTCTGGGCAATGTGAACACGGGCAGGGTACACCTAAGGTAGCCCCTGCAACCGCTTGTACAGCTCCCGACTTACCCGGACGTCCGCCTGCTGGATAACAACATGCTTCTGTTGCTTCGCTGGAGGAGGTTCTGGCTTTGCACGGGGTTGCTGCTGCGCAGGCGACCCAGGTTGTGCGCCCTGGTGAACGGGATGGGAGGAGAAGGGACAGTGGGCTGAGAGCAGAAGGCATCAGCAATCCCAGACGTAGCCACATAATGCCATAAGAGGATTCCTTGGTCACGTTTTTATGTCCCAACCTTCTGCCAACCTTGCTTCGAGTCTACAGGCAAGCTCTTACCCTTGATGGCCCCAGGTCTTGTTTGCTGTTGCTGGGCATTGCCTGGCCCTGAGCAGCCATGATGCGCTCCGCGGTGGTCTTCGGACCTCCATTCTTTGGGACCGGGTTTTCGGGCGCCGGCCCCTGGCAGAACAAACCGAATACCATTCTTATGTATTCCTTTCCTAGCTGCTGTTCGCCTTGCGGCCTCTATCGGCGATGAGTCCTCCCAGCAGCGGGTGTCCGAGCTGCCTCCTCCTGGACTTCCGGGCGTAAGTAACTCTTAGTTCCATGTTAAAGTATGCTTGCGATGTCTCTTTGCAATCACCATATGAGGAAGTAACTGTAACCCTGTGTGGCTGGGCCAAAGCAAAAAACGCGGTTCGAGGTAAAGTAGTATTGTTGAGAATAGAGGAAGGAATATAGCGTGGAGCGCGAATCAACTAACGACTTGCGGCCGAAGCCCAGAGCCTGCGCCGCGGAGTACGACTGGTTTCAACTGTTGTGTCGCGTCCTGAGCGCCGCGCCGCATAGCCATGCCAAGCCGACCCTAAGTCACCGATCCTGCCGTTTACAACATGCCGGGAGGTAGGAGCACCGAGGACATCTGTGCGTGCTTCCTGGTATTGCACGTGCCACTTGGTGTCGCCGTCCTCTGCCGTCCTTTGAATTGCCCAGGACCCCTGGTCCTGACCTGCTTGGCCATGCTCTAGTTGCGCCCCTGCAGGGTCGAAGCGGTTCGGAGGCAAGCCTCTGTAGCTGCAAAATCTACCGTATGTAGAACGATAGCACGCGGCACCTGACCATTCTGTCTTGGCCAGCCCTGGTTATATAGCTGTACACCCCATGTCAGCTGCCACAACTGGTCACAAGTGCCCAAAGAGAGATCCACTCTCTCGGCCCCTTCGAGTACATAAGGATACCGGCACATCACTCAGCTGGCGTTCATCAGTCCTTATGGATGGTGACACAGCCACGAACGACAAGGGATCCAGCATCCAGGCAGCGGCATGTCAGACCCTGTCAGACCTGTTCGGATGTCACAGGCATGTGGTATCCGTGAGGGCGCCGCACCTAACACAAACCCGGGTAAAGCGGTGTGGTTCCACGTCTAAGGCACAAATCCGCCGTCAGCTCCTTAGCACACGCAACGGCGCGCGGCTGCGTGCTCGTGACACTTATGGCGCAGGGCCCCTTCCCACCGCCGCACAAAAGCCCCGTGGCACCGGTTGCCTTGGAAGAAGGGCTGTCCCTACTGCCACAACGACAAACGACATGGCCACATGGACTATCGGGCAGGTGCACGACACTGTCGCGCCCGCACACGACACTAAGCGTGTCGCGTCCGCACACGACGCTACGCGTGTAGCGTGCGAAGGCACAACGCAAGGTGGAATGTTCAACACAACGCATGAGCAACACCGATTCGGGAGACGTAATCCAGCCTTTACGGCAACGCAAACACGATAATCTTCATGAGCAACACTTGCACTCCATGCTGTACGGCAGTCGACTCGGCTGCCCACCTAGGCCCCGATCCACGCGTGGCCCTGCCTCTAGTTGCCTAGTACACGTACGGCACGATGCGGTACCGCACAAGCGCGCAGTACTTCTCCCAGTCCTTGCCGTACTTGAGGCGGCACATGTGCTCGTCCCGTCGTTCGCGGTGTACGAGCAGGGCGGCGAAGTAGATGCAGTAGAAGTACGGCACCACGGAGGCCAGCCCAGTCAGGCCGGCGGGCATGCACCAAGCGACGCTGTGGGACAAGTCAAGGAAGGTGGGAAGGTGGTGACGTCAGGCACTGGCCACGGCAGAGTGGTGTCTAGAGATCGAGCTTGTGTCCAGGTTGTCCTGTTGCGTCTTACTAAAAGCGCTCAGGCCGTACCCTGGAACCGTTCATGTCGTCTTGGCGCACTCACAGCAACCTATAGGCGCAGGTGACCGATACGCGATACCTAATTCTTACACCGTCCGTCCCAGTCCCCATCGCCGCTCATGGCACTGACGACCAGCCCTCTGTCCGCTCACCCAATGACCTGCTCATCCAGTCAAACCCTGAGTGGCCCACCGTTTACATCCCTCAGTCCAGCACACGGCCCATGACCCAGCACCCCACCCATTCTCGTCTCGTGTCCCAATCCTCAGCGCGTGACAATGGCTCCGATTGAGCAGCCAGCAAACCATGCAATACCTCTCCGAGTTTCCTTGCCTTACTTGCACGACGTGCGCACCACTCACCCCATGATCCAGTCCCCAAAGTAGTTGATGTGGCGCGCAGTGCCCCACCAGCCGCTGATGATGAGCTGCGTGCCGCGCTCCGTCTTGAGCGTCTTGAGGTGCGCGACCCGCGGGTCGGCCGGGTCGCGGCGGAACAGGTCCTTCTGGCTGTTGGCGCCGCGGAAGATGTAGTAGCCAACCGCCTTAACCGCCAGCACCAGCGCCACGCCCGCCGGGGACAGGTACTGCAGGGAGGAGAGGACGAGAAGGGGTGGGCAGAGGTGTGACAGGGTGCACACGGTGTGGCTTAGACGCCTGGCAGGACGCGCTTGTGAGACATGGCCTGGCATCAGCTGCCTCGTCAGCAGGGCGGACCCGCTGCCTGTGATCCGTCCGCCTGGAGACACCCAGATGCACACCGGAGCTGCCCCATAAGCGGCTTGTCCACCGCACACCCCGCGCCGGGGCCGAACACACCTAGCCGCGTGACACACCTCACGTCTACACCCGCACAAGGCCAGTGGCCACCGCTTTCCTCCTCTGCCGGCCCACCTGCGGCCTGTCCACCAGGTAGCGGGCGCACGAGGTGAAGGTGAGCGGCACCCAGGCCAGGTCGCCGAACGCCAGCATGAAGCCGAAGCCGTCCGTGGTGATGTCCATGGTGGTCAGGATGGCCGCCTCGTTCCACAGCGCGTCGGCCACATAGTACAGCTGGAACACGTTGACCAGCAGCATGCTGTTGGAGATGGAGCTGCGGGGCCAGGCAAGGTGGGAAGGACGGTTCACACGAAATGCACGAAGCAGGAAGCGTTGGCCGGCGATATGGCCATATATATTGTTGGGAGTCTGCCTCAAGGGTAAAGGCGAGCAACATAAGGGTACGGAGTGGAAGGATGCGTGTGGCGTTATGCCCTGCCTTAGAACCGCGGCAAACAGCCATTCCTTGCACGTCACGCACTTGCGGTATTGGCGAGTGCGGCTTGGTGCCCCCTCCTCACGTGTCTTAACATACGCTGCACCTCCAATGTCAGCAGCCCGCCCGTGCCCGTGCGTCTTGCCACGCAACCCCCGGTTGTGCTGTCCGCGGCTCTCGCGGTGACCCACCCGCGCAGCGTCAGCCGCTTGCAAGGCCAGCTGAGGCAAACCAGCGCGCCCTCTTCACACGCCTTGTCAACCATGACTTCGCCGCACAATTGTCGTAGCGTACCACGCACCGAGCCCGCACCCACCCGTGCAGCGCCAGCTGCTTGTGCGCCATGCCCAGGTTGATGAGCGCCCAGCCGATGAGCCCAGGGTACAGCTCGCAGAACTCCTTGAGGTCCAGCGCCAGGGGGCCCAGGGCGACGCGCGGGTTGAGCTCGCGGCCCATCCAGAAGTCGTACGCGGGGTAGCTGCAAGGGGACAGGAGGTAGTGCAGTTGGGGTAAGGAGCAGTGTGGGGTTTGGGCGACGTCTGTGACTGGTAGGTTGTGGGCGCTCTGCAGGGCAGGGCTGATCTCTCTTGGCCGTGCTTCAACGAGTACTGGCGCCACCCTCATGTTCAACCTGCTGCATGCCAGCACCCACCCCGAGTTGCCGTGCGCGCTGAGCAGGGCCCCCCGCTTGAAGGAGCTGACGTACAGGTACACGGACAGCGCGGAGGAGAAGATGACGGAAGCCGTGAGCAGCGGCGCGAAGTTGTCGTACAGCCAGCCCAGGTCCAGCTGGCGCGTGTAGAACCCGAAGTACAGCGCCGCGCCGTACGACAGTACGAACAGTGTGAAGGCTGCATGGGCACACGGAAGCCAGGTGTGGGCTGTGTGGATCAAGGGCTTCAGCGCGGGGGGAAGGCTGGGAGACGGTGAGCCCAAGCCCGGTGTGTGGTGTGCATGGGCCAGGGAGGACAGGTGACAAGGGTGGAGGGGCTTGGCCGTGCAACTAGCCAAGCCGTGGCCAATGGGCGGAACCCAGCCGTCGCCATACCAGGTTGCCACGTACATGCACAGAAGGCGCCCCGCAAGCTGCTCAGTAGTCCCCTGGGCGCTTTGCCCCACAGCTGCCCCAAAGCCCCAGCATCCTCCCTGCTTAGTCGACCTCAAGTGCACAGCCGCCGTCAGCCATGCAAGCTAGTACCCCATCCAGCAGTTCCGAAAGCAGCTTCCACCGAGCCCCAGTTGCCATTCTCCCTTGCCCCACAACCACCCCTCCTCCACCCCCCGCCACAATCTCCTCCCTCCCCACGCTCACAGTTCAGCTTGTAGTTGAGCCGCGAGCCGTTGGGCAGCAACACCCCCTGCGCCTTCTTGCCGGGCAGCAGCAGGTGCAGCAGCGCCAGCCCAAAGAACCAGGCCAGGTACACAGCCATGGCCTCATGCGTGTACAGCTTCAAGGAAGATAGGGAGGAAAGCGAAGGCAGGCGCAGCTCCGGGTAGATAGAAGCGCAGAAGTCACGGTTGCACGCGAAGATGAGGCCATAGCACACGGCGGGGAGGACCAACACGAGCAGGGCGGGGCCGTGGGGACCGAAGAACTCGAAGTGCTGGGTGTGGGGCTGCTTGCTGCTTTCCGCGGTGGAGCTTTGCTTCTGGGGCGCGTGGGATGCGGATCCGTTGGCTTTACTGGGGCTGCCGACAGGGGCTGCAGCCGCGGCTTTTGCCATTGTGGCTCCTCCGCGTATAGGACCTGGTGGGGGTCAACAGGTGCCAGAGGAAGCTCTTGGGTCGCATTGAGCCAGGCCGATGAGCAAGGGTCTGGGTGAAAGCATGTTGCAAGAATTACTATAATGATAATAAGGTAAGAGAGCGATCGTAAAGCGCCAGCGCACCTATCAGTCCGCAGCTGCGCACGCGCCTCTACGCACGCCGTGCTGCGCGATGGCTTCTACGTGGACGCCGTGCGTTTAAGTAGCTGTTAATGAAGGTTATAACAGATACGGCCAGGTACAGCGTGTGTATGTGTGGACCGCAGAAGTGATTGGTCGATGGTCGACGCGCGGGAACAGCCAAAAGGACGAGGGGCTGCACAGTGCTTCTCTCTTTGAGTATGTGCGAAATAGATAACCTGGATCACCCAGTTGCCGGCCAAGGCGCCCACATACACGCTGCTGCGCGGCGTTACGCGTACGGCATGAGGAAGACGCAGCCCCAGGAAGCTGACGCCCGTGGGCTGTGCCTGTAGCCTGCTGCAGCTTGCGGCCTGCGATTTGCTTGTACACGGCTGAATCGACGCGCGTGGGCCAGCTGTTCCGTTGCCTACTGGGGCTAAACAGGATCCAAGTAATCACCCCTAACCTTGCACACCCCTCTTGGTGGGATAGCAGCTGCCACTTTATTGGAGGCACAAGGTTAGCACGCAACCTTGGTACACTGCTGCATGTTGGGGCACGTGTCACCATTTGTCAGAGTTTTGGCATGCCTTGGTGCCAGGTTGCGCCAAGCCGGTTACTGCGCGGAGGGCGGACTAGGCGCAAAGCTCAAAGTGGGCTCCTGGATACTCGTTGCTTCCTCGGTCTCAACGCCGGCATTCTGGTGCCGGTTGGCCTGGGCCGCTTCCGAATATGACACGCCCTAGACTGTTGGCCCCCTCCCCTGACGCAGGTGTACGTTCTAGACCATTGAACACGGTGTAGCGTGTAACAACTTACAGTCAACGGCAAACACACGCGGAGCCAGTCCGCAGCTCCCGTGTCGCAGCCCCACCTCTCCACAGCCGCCAAGAACATGGCGGTAACACGTCCAGGCCGGCCATGCCACGCCGCGTGGGCACCAGGGAAGCCCCTGCTTGGCATGTTGCCTGAAACACCCGAGCCCAGCCCGTGGCGCCTGATGGTCAAACCGAGTCATCAATAAGGGAGGCAGCAAGGCGGCAGTACCAACGTTGTGCAGCACACCCAGCTCACTGCCGCCATACGTGGTTCAGCAACAACTGGCAACAGCCACAACCTGCAATAGCGCCACCAAACCGTGTCCGGCCCAGCAACAGCGCTTGTCAACCCACACTGCTTCATGCACCAAAGTTGGCATCCGAAATCCAGCAGCACCCCCGGGCGTTTCGCCTTCTCCGAATCAAGCAACTGGTACACTTGCACGTGTCACTACTTGCATCCACCCAAACATAAATGCTACTTGGAGTCTTCGCACACACTGGCTACGTCCTCGGCTCTGATTCGTTCGAGATGCATCCATGCTGCAGTCCTGCGAAGGTGATTCCTAGCCTGCAACGCTAGCCTACCAGCAACTGCTTTACCCAAGACACAACGCCATCCTTTCCGTGGACAGCAGCAAGCACAGCATGACGGATGAAACAGCAACATAAGAATAGTATGACAACACGCCTGCTCGAAAAACTCATGGAAAGGTGTTGCTCCCGCGCCTGGCACATGGACGCAAGGGCACTTATTCGGGGTCGTACTCAACCGTCGGCCCATTCCCACATCCTGCTGCACCCACACATGTGCAAAGCGCCGCACCTCCCGGCCCGACATGAAGTACGAAGGATGCGCGGCACCAGCCGCTGCGTGCGAAGCACTGTACCAGAGGAAGCATCCCGATCCGGAACGAACCAGCACCACCTGCACCACAGCCCCTGACGCACTAAACTACAATGTGGGGCTAGACAACAACACGGGCGCAGCTGGCTATGCACAACCTGCAACAGTCCTGTCCACACCCAGCTCTCCCAGGCTGTTGGCCCGGCAGCACTCACCGCAATGCCGGCCGGCCACACTAGGGCACGCAGCTCCAGTTTATACTACGCACGCGCTCCTATAAACTCTTCCAGTGTGGCGGCAAACTGCGGGCGCAGCATGGCTGTCCTGCCTCCGCCTAACGTAGTGCTGCCCCTTGCAGCTGAGCCAGGAGCAGGGCTCCCCCGGCTTGCGCGGACTGGTGCGCAAGGCCTGGTGCTACACGTGGTGCTGCCTTGGTCGCTATGGCGCCGTGCTGCTAGGTGGTGATGCCCAAGTGCCGTTTGCAGCGCCAGGGGAGGCGCCTGGTTGCTGCACGAAGTCCGACGGCTGTGGCCCGATGCCCAGGCTCCACGTGGGCTCGTACTGCGGCTCGTAGAAGGCGTAACAGAAGCGGAACCTGAACTTGACGAGGTTGCTGTACATGTTGTCGTACTTGGGATCCAGCGCCTGGCAACGCGCGGGGAAGGTCGCAACGTGGCTCAGTTATCGAACCCAGGGCACAGAAGCAGTGAAAGCACGCACCGGTTTTGTGGGATGCAGTGCCATATCCTCGTTAGGACGGCGGAAATATACAGACGTGCGCGAGAGCCGGTGCTCCACTGCACACACAGTCCAAGCCGCTGACGGAAGCCCCCGCTTGACGGTTTGTCACTACAGGACGCCGCCCTCGCTGATCCCTCACGCACCTCCTCCAGGGTGTACACAGGCTGGCCCGGGTGCAGCGCCGCGTAGGGGTTGCGGCAGGCCGGCCCCTTGCAGTGCGCCAGGGAGGACAGGATGCCGTCGAAGCGGCTGATCACACGGCGGGGCAGCTCGGTCAGCCTGCGTGCGTGGCAGGAGGCATGTGGCATGCGCACCCATGACGATGCCGGTCCTGCTGTATTACGGCCTGATATTGCAGGGAACCTCCGGGCAAGCGGCCTGTGCAAAACGGCCGTGTACGGTACTTGTGCAACTCGGCTGACACAGGCTCCGCTTGCCTTGCGCCAGGAAGCACCACTCACATGCGCGTGCGTGCGCAGCAGTCCAGCGGTGCCAGTTAGCCATGTCCTGACCTGCGGCTGCTTGTGTATCGCAGCGCCCCAGGCCAAGCAGCCAAGTACAGCCACGAAACAACGAGGCACAGATTACGAAGTGGTTATGCCCACATGGCCCAAAGCTATTTGCCGCACCTGTTGTTAATTTCGTACGGGTCGGTTGACAGGTCGTACAGCGCCCGGTTGTTGTTGCTGCACCACGCGGTGTACTTGTAGCACGACCAACCGTCGGGCTGGCCCGCGATGCGCGGCGCCGCCCTGCTGGCGTTGGCCCCCGAGTTGCGGAACAGGCGGTAGGTGGTGCACAGGCGCAGCGCTTTGAACATGCGCACAGTAGAACTGCTCTCCTCCTCGGCGTCTTTACTGTCCTCCGGATTGTCTTGGCCCACGCGCCAGCCCTCGAGTAGCACCCTACACGCAGTCGGTGCATGAGCGCCATAAGACCCGTGCAGTGCTTCCGCGGCATGGGGCGCGGTAGGGCGTGTATGACGCGGCATGGCATGCATGGGGACATGAACTGCGGCAGCAGGTGGAAGGCAGGGGCAGCAAGGATGTCGGTGTGGCAGAACCGCCGTATGGATTCCAGCGACAGCAACCTGCGCATGTGCAGCATGCCGGTGCGCACGTGTATGCCAACTCACGAGTCACGCTGCCACCCAGCCGGCGCCTGGGCCCGTGCGGCGGTGTCGCCGTCGGCCCCGAGGCTGGTCAGCATGTTGCGGGTGTGGCTTGTGTGCAGCGGCGGGCTGAGAGGCAGTGGCACGCCGTTGACCGAGTCTGGGACGTCCAGACCTGCCGTGGGAGTGGGTTAGGGTCGGGTGGGGACGGGGGTAAAGGATGGTGGGTTATGGGGCATGACAGGGCCTGGCTTGTGGGTCGCGCCCGGAAGTCAATGGCAGCAGCATGTCGTTGACCGAGCCGGGCACGTCCAGGCCTGGGTGTGGGATAGCATCAAGCAGGGGAGGGACGAGGGCGGGGGGGGGGGTGAGCATGACAAGGTCGGGCTCGTGGGCCTTGTCCATCAGTCAATGGTAACGACACGCCCAGGCCTGCTTGTGGGTCAGGATCAAGCAGGGACGAGGGCGAGGGTATAACAGGGCCCGACTCGTGGGTCGTGCCCTAATTCAGTGAGCAGCGTTACACCGCTGGATGTGTCGGGGACGTCCGGGCCTGGGTGTGGTTTGGCACAAAGCGAGGAGACGCAAGACGTAGCGGGGGCTGTTCATGTGGTGTGCGGGTCAAAGGCCAGCGGTGGGGCGGCACAGCACCCACCCGCCAGCGCCAGCACCGTTGGCGCCATGTCGACCATGTTTCCTTGGTGCGGCAGCAGCCGGCCGGCGGGGATGCCAGGACCGCGTATGTAGAAGGGCACGTGTATGTCCTCCTCAATGGAGGTTGCCTTGCCGTCGAGCAAGCTGTACATAAGGGTGGCACAACACGTTCGCAATCAGTATGCTTCTCTAGCTGCACAAGACGCCTTGGTTGACACCATACGGGTAGCCTGGACAAGGACGCGCAGGTGCAAAGGAAGGCCGCAGGCGCAATTGGTGCACGCAGTAGCAGCATGTTGATTATAGTTGCTATAGCATGTAAACGCTGTTGTTGCTGTTTCAGTCCTGTGCTTACCCGAAGGCGCCCATGTGGAACCCATTGTCTGAGGTGAAGATCACGTACGTGTTGTCCAGCAGGCCTTGGGCTTCAAGCTCCAGCACTGCAGGTCAGTAACCCATTGAACCGATCGCTCGAGATGGTGGCAAAGCAGCGGTACAATGCAAAGCTAGCGCTCAGTAAGCAGCAGGGACCAACAGTGCCAGTTGTGTTGCGCGTGTCTCGTGTCACAGGCTGCGCCACGGCCCTCAAGTGCTGGACTGGCGCACAAGGCTGTGTATTTCCTTTGTGGCAGAGCGCAAAAATTGTGCTTAGAAGAACGATTAAATCAAACGAAACAGACCTGCAAGGCAGGTGCCTATTGGCCCCCAATGCACCCAGTTGCCCCCGGTCCCTTACGTTAGTACGCAGCGGCATACGGTACGCCGAGTAAGCAAGGAAACGAGCACGCGCCCTACCTAGCGCGTCCAGCATCTCATCAATGGATCTTATGCACCTCAGCCTGGCTAGGTACCTCTCCTGCAGGCGCTGCTCGTTGCGGCGGCCCACGCGCTTCCCCGTGGGGTTAAGGAAGGGGTTGGCCTTGCCAAAGTTGGGGCCCTTGGGCAGCTCGATCTGCAATCCGAGTAACGTGCAAGGCGCCGTCAGGTACAGTAAATAATCAAATACCCAACGGCAAACGCGTGCGCAGCATTGGCGTTGTGGGTTAGCAGTCCAGCGGCAGGCGCGCAGTTGACAGCCGGGGAACGCGCAGGGCACGCGTGGTACGTGGCATGCTGGGCACGGCATTGTGAGGAGTAGCAGACTGGAATGTAGTTGCTTGGAACCCGCGTTTGCATAGGTGGCCGTTGGGAGCAGGAAGACGGGGCCCCTGACTCACCGTCTCGTTGTCGTACAGGTCGGCGTGCCTCTTCGCCGGCGTGGGCGCAAACCAGCTGTTCAGCTGCCGCTCCCTGTTCTCGGTGTGGGGTGCAGTGGGCGTCAGCAGCAGGAAGAACGGCCGCCTGCTGCTGCCATCGCTGTTGCTATCATCACTGCTGTTGTTGGTGGTCGTGCTGTTGGTGCTGCTGTCGTCATCTATTTGCTTCCCGCCGGTACCGCCGTTCCTCGTCCTGCCTCTTCCCGTGCTGTTGCGGGTGTTGCCGCTCGGGTTGCTGTCAGCTGCGCCGTCGCTGTCGCTGCTGCTGCCGCTGCTGCCGCTGCTGCTGCTGCTGGTGCTGTTGATAGAGCTGTTGCTGCTGTTGTTGGCAGCTATGTCCCTGCGCGCCATGGACAGCGGGGGGGCAGTGGTTGCATGGACGGTTAGCCAGCCTTAGCCTTGCCCGGGGGAAACTGGGTGCGCACACTAACCTCGTGCATACCGATACGTGGTACGGCGAAACAAAATGTCAGGCCTGTCGCACTGCCACACACCTGATTTGGTGTGTCACGCCGCACATGCTGACACCACAGCTGGTAGCCAGCCAACCCACCTGATCAGCGCCAGGGCCTTGTCGCGGATCAGGTCCGTCTGGTACTGCCCGGCGTAGCACTCCCGGCGTTGGCCGTTGAGCGCAAAGCAAGGCTTGTTTAGCGTGTAGGTGTTCTCATGCGGCAGCGCCTCGAAGTGCGACCAGCCGCGGGGGAAATAGCCCTGGGGTTGGTAGCGCGCCCGCTCCTGGTACTGGTTGAGGAACTTGCCAATGATGTACGTGTCGTACCCGGCATCTTGGAGCCACACGGGCAGATAGGAGCGGTCCAGCCGCTGTTCCACAAACTTCTGGTAGGCGCCTGCGAGTAAGGTGTTGGCAGGGGCTTACGAGGTATGCAGCAGTCCATCACAACGGGGAGGGCTGCTACACAAGCTGCTGCAAATGCCTGCACGTTAGAAGCACCGGTGGCTACCTCGTGTCATGGGCATGTCCTGCGCATGTTAGGAGCGTGCAACGGGGCCAGGAGCCCAGGACGGTGTCGAGTTGCAGTGCGTAAGCCACCGCCGACATGCATGCGCAAGATGCCGTAGGCACACCGGACAGGGGTTCCGAGGGTTGGTGAGGATCGGCCACAAGCGCCGTGCGCCTGGAGTCCTTGCAGCAAACATTATGGCTTGCTGGTGACGCAGCACGGGGGCAGACGTGTGCCCACGCACACCTTGCAGTAACGCATTCGTGTTCGTGTGGCATGCGTGCTGCTGTTTGTCTCACCTCCAGGGTAACCGTTGGCCGTAATGTTTCTGCAGTGGGGCACACAGGAGGGTGCCATGCAGAGGACTTGCAGGGGTTTGAGGGCATGGAATGTATGATTGACGCGCAAGGACACGTGGAACCCGCGGCCCTCACGCCGTTTCCGCAGGTTATAACGCAGCAGGCAACGCCTCACAGCATAATGACGGCCTGTGCCTTATGCTGACTTCAAGGACACTTGTGCCGGAGTGCTATACGATGAGCGATCTTGCAATTATGCTGAGCTTCCTACCAAGCCCAGCGCTAGGGTACGGTAGTATAACCGTAGCAAGCGAATCCTGCAGGCGTCCAACCCCTGCCGCGCCCTCCACCCCACACGTGCGTCTAGTAAGCGCGCAGCCATACCTGTCAAGCACGCACAGCCTGTGGCATGTTCACCCACCCTGCAGGCAAACTCACGTGCAGTGGGCGTACTCCCCCGTGAACAGGGAGGTGCGGGCGGGGCAGCACAGGGGTGTGGACACGATGAAGTCGGTGACACGTGTGCCCTCGGCCGCCAGGTGCTTGTTGAGGGCGGGCATGTAGTGGGGGTGCGTGGAGTTGAGCAGGTCGTCCTGGTCGTCTGTGGGAGGGGCAGGGAAGTAGGGAACGACGCAAAGTCGCACGGTGCACGGTATCAGCGGTCCTGGGCAGCTGTGCACCAGGTACCCAGACCAGGTTCCCTCAGCCCAGCCAACCCCATCGCAGCGATTGACATGTTGGTCGAGGGAACCGCTTTGGGGCCAGCCCATCCGCTCCGTTATGTACAGACCAGCTGTAACAGGTGGGTAGCAGGGCTTTGCAGCAGGAGCCTGCCCCGCATGCCACGTGCCGCGTGCCACGTGTCGCAGCCATCAGTGCACTCCCACACGTGCCCACATGCGACCGCACGCCGCCCACCCGTCATGATGACGAGGAAGTTGGGCCTCCCAAGCGGCGGCCCTGGTGGGGCACCGGGAGGCGATGGAGGGTACGGTGGCGGCGGTGATGAGGGTGGCTGATCGGGGCTCACGCTTGGGGACGGAGCAGGGGCTGGGCCGGCGGTTGGGTTGAGGGCTGGGAGCTGGGAGGTCGCAGGGGACGGGGACGGAGGGGCGGCTAGAGGCGGAGGGAGGGGCAGGGCTGGAGGTGAGAGCGATGGGGTGTACGTGGGGAAGTAGGAGGGCGGGGCAGGCTGGGGGGCATAGTGGGGCGAGTACGAGGGTGGATAGTGGGGGCCGTAGTGGGGAGGGTAATTAGGCGGGTGCTGCTGACCAGGAGAGGGGGAGCTGTAGTGGGGTGGATACGTGGGCTGAGAGTGTGTCCCGGGAGGGATGGAGGCTGGTTGGTGCGACTGGTGCGAGCTGGGCGGATCGGGTGAGTTCGGCGCTGTGCCTGGAGGCGAAAGTGCCCGGAGGGTCCCGGGGGTGCTCAAGGCCTGTTCGTCAAGTAGATCATCACTGCTACTTTGAAGGGTTCGTTGATTGGCTGCTGCTCCCCCAGCGGCAGCCGAGGGGTGACCCCCATGAGGGGAGCCTTGGCCGGCTTTACCTCCACTCCCCCACTGCCCGGCACTGTCTCCCCGAGCCCCATTGTCGAAAGCTGTGTCCCCATAGGCGCAGATTATACTCGCTGAAACACATAAGGTAATGTAGTAAAGTGTCAAGAAAGGCGTCGAACCCCTAGGAGGCGTCCGGACCATATCGGCCCAGCCGATGCGGGGCGTTTGGAACAGGCTACGGTTTCCAATGGCTAACGATCTCCTTTATACAGCAGCGATGCGCGCATACACAACGACAGTGACTATTGGGCGATCGAGTGGGACAACTTTATCTCCAGCATGTCTGAGGTAACTGTCGGAAATACTATAAAAGCTGCATTTATGCAGCGACAACAGCAAAGAATCCAACAGATTTTTGGCATGCGTCCTTCTGCTACCCTCGTCTGAGGACAGCCATCCAGTTACGCGGGCGAGCGTCGTCGTAGCCTGGGCCCTGATCGATGTTACTCTACTTGCGCGAAACCCTTCAGATGTCCTGCCTCGTATCAAGCACATATATAATCAAGAAAAGCTTCTATGTGTATATCACCAGTGCAGCTTTAGACACAGAACGTGCAGGTTGTCACCTGGCTCCACGGAAATACGTTCCGTTCAAGCCGGTGTCAATGCCTACTATTTCGGGCATGCCAAATTCGGTCATGATGCAGTATTGTTGTACCAGGTCGCTGGAGGCAACTAGAGAGCCTGTGTAAATACTTTTGTACTATGACGCCCGCCTTCGGTGCACTGACGCTACGTGTGCATGCATTCTCGGCACTCGGCAATCCCAGCTGTGCGCAGGGGCGAGGCGGCTGTCACGCAACACAATTTCAAGCAGGGTCGTGCGGTACTACCATGCTCGCACAAAGTCATTCTACGCAGTGCAACCTTGGCTCCCAGGGGCGTGTACTTCCCTACAGTGTAGCTCTAGGACTGCGTAGCACAGCAGGCCACCAGAGAGGGGAGGTGTTGCTCCGTACAGTGCATCTGCTTACACGGCGTACGAATACCGGAAGTCCGAAGTCCGGCATCGGCAAGCACAAGGGCATAATAAGCGTGCCCGGCAACAGCAATGCCATAATGCTAACAAGCATTCAGTACCGTACATGTTACATGTGTGACTGTGCTGCCCACAAGGCACCAGTGGCCGCACGAGCCCCTGTGCCGCACATCGTTAGGTGAAGTAGGGTTCCCGGTGCAGCCACCACGAGTCAGCTGAATGCGAGGTCCGCCACCAGTACCGTACAGGTCACAACAACGCGGCACACCGACCTTATCACTCTGACTTGTTGGCTACTTGCCCTGTGTCCTATCTGCCGACAAACGGGTGCAGCTGGCCTGCTTACGAGCCGCAAGCTCCAACACCCTGACCCCAACTCCAACCGTGACCCGTCCGTTCTGCCTGCGTCTGTGACGCAGTCCTACCCAACCAGACCCAACCAACGCCGACACACTGCTACCGCTTCCGTGTGCCCACCGGTACCCCTTCTCTGGGCCTACCCTATCTCACGACAGTGATGCCCCACAGAACCTGGCTGAGCCCAACGCTACTAGAGCAATGCCAGTGCCCTTACCATAACCCTATCCCACGATTTTTCGTCAGTTCTCTCTCATCAGCGCTCTGGCATCGTCCCCTCCCCCTCTTACCCCCGGTCAGCTTTCCCCCCCCCAAACCCCCCCCCCACCGCCCCCCCCCCCCCTCCCCCCCCGTCTCC
>VFQN01001558.1_pt1 | contig 37788 bp, 30 predicted proteins | sample 3512371 | NCBI WGS metagenome assembly VFQN01 (sample SAMN10412370, study PRJNA504923) | tailings metagenome | isolation source: Replicate 2 from Balatoc abandoned mine | place: Philippines: Itogon, Benguet | collected 2017-08-28
GAGCCCCCGGCTCGTACACGGGTCGTTGCACTTGCGGAGGGGAGAACCCTCGCCGTGTAACACTGACTGACTGATACCCCTCTCCCCTGGCACGTATACGAGTACCGGTTAGCGCATGTGCGCATCAAGGATCAAGCTCCTCAACAGCTTGCAGAGTTACCAGCAGAGGAACCAGACGCACGACGGCGGATGTACCGTATGTACCGGTATTTGACCGGCCTGCACACTGCCATGTCCCTGCACACCCCCTGCATTCTGCACAGCTCACAGCTTCAGCCTCTGCCGCTAACTTCCCTAGTGACCGCCCATGCCCTCGCGGTCTAGTTGCCTTAATTTTGCTCTAAACACATGCGTTGTCCCCCCTTTCACCGCATCCTGCTACACCCTCTGCACCGCGCACCAGTCCCCCGAGCACACAAACATCCACAGAGTAATACGCCCCATATGCATGCCCACCCGTCCATTGATACGCATCAATCTGTCCTCCCCACAACAGGAGCAAGTGTGTAACACGGATGCCGAAATAGCAACAGCACACAGGTTGGCAAGGGGCATGCAAGGAGTCCAGCAGCACGGCTAAGCATCTGCAGGGTAACGAAGGCGGGGGTCCCATGCTGCAACCCTGACGGGCGCTCAGGGAGCATCCTAGGCTGCACCCAGTAACGAGATGCTATGACCGACATATACCGCTACCTGCACACACCTCACCCGCAACAATGAATTACAGCGTTGACCACGAAAACATTAAACAGGTACTTCCGCATCAGTCAATGCGCATGCCAGTCCATTGTGCACGGAGGCTGTGCTCCCCTTCCCAACCCCGGACTAGATGCCCTTTGCTTTGCATGCATGAAATTACGCAACAACATGCATGGCAGGTTACTGCGAACCAACCACCAGTTGATGCGCGCGCGTAGGAAGCCAAGTAATCTTAGCAGTTTGCTGCCCTTTGGTGTACTTGACATGGAGATCCCACCGCCGTCCATGACCGTGAGGACCTGGCCGTGGCTGTGGCGCGAGGCCCGTAGCAGCACGGCACACATGATGTGTGCCTTAGACGGTCCGCGTCATTTAGCTAACGCCACGCGTCACGCAAAGGCTGTGGGTGTAAGGCGGAACTGTGCGCCTGCAGCAGCATGCGGCGGGATGGGCATTAGGCTCAGTGGCCCCTCGCAAGGCTGCGGGTTAGCGTGCATGGCGGTAGCGGTAGCGCGCTGGCCCGGCAACCTGTACTCGATTGAGCAGGAGGGCTGACTGCCTACTGCAACTGCCGAAGTCCAGTCCGTCGCCCTTCATATCTCACAGTGCAGGGTACTGCCGTGTGCAGCGAACAAATCACTTTACGAGGCAAATGCACGCCACATCATGCAAAAATGGAACCCTCAACGTTCATACAACGACGTCCACCTGCCCACTAAAGGCCTTCGCACTATCAAATGTCAGGACTGCCGATGCATCACGACGCACGTTGCCCACCTGCAGCCTGGCATCCATGTCGTCCGCCCAAGCGTGTGCAGCGTGCGCCACGGGCCCGTTGCCGTACACTAGCTCGTACTCCACGGTACCGCTCGCCGTGCGGGCCTGTAGCCCTGTAAGCCGCGGCAGGCCGCCGCTGCCGCCGCCGCCCCCTCCTCTGGGCCCCACGACCCCGTCTGAGGCGGTCGAGCCGGGACGGGCCAACCCGTTGTGCCCCACTGTTACAGCACTGTGCCCGTAGCCCTCAGGATCCCTGCCGTACGGCGCTGCCAGGGGCGCGTGCTCCCTCCCAAGCCGGCCTGCATGCAACTGCAACTGCAACTGCTGCTGGTGCTGCTGCAACTGCTGCTGGTGCACGGCTGCATGCTGCTGCTGCAGCTGCTGCTTGTGCTGCAGGTACGCCCGCACGTTGGGATGCAGCCCGCCCGCGTAGGCCCCCCCGCCCTGCCTCCCCTGCTGCCCCGACCCAGACCCTGCCACAGCGTCCCGGAACGCATGGGCACTGACCGGCCGCCCGCCTAAAGTCCCCGCCTTGACCCCGGACCAGCCACTCTGCAAGGCCCCGTTGCTACCCTTTCGACTTGGTAGTCGTTCGCTGGCCCCGATAGGCAGCATCACACAGGGCCCAAGACCACCGCCCGCTGGGCCCCCACGGGCCAACGCCTCATGCAGCCGCTCATTCACCAGCAGCTGCCCCGAAACCAAGGACACGTACGGCGCGCTGGGGGGCGCTTTGCGTATAGGGTAACGGCGAGCAAGCTCGTTGAGCAGGGGAAGGCCGGGGGGCGGCCCCGTGGGCTGGCGTGAGGGCAGGCCGTTGGGGTGGCGGCGCGGCGGGCCTGACCTTGAGCCCTCGGACCAGGTGCGTTCTGAGTAGTACGACACGTTTGCGTCTGGTGCCTGCATCATGGCCGGGGGGCTGTAGACGCCGTCGGCCGTTGGGCTGCGTTGCAGGAAGCGGGACCTGGCGGCGGCTGCGCTGCTCGGGGGCGGTTGGAGACCGTCGGGCAACGCAGCGGCGGTATAGGCCGACTGGTCGGCTGGCAGGGGGGGCGGTGAGGGTGTTGCTGGCAGCGTGGGCGCCGAAGCGCGGGCGTGCACGGTGACTGCGGCTGGGCACTCAAGGTCATCTGGTAGGCTGGTGGTGGTGGCGGGTCTGGGGGCTGGCAAGCTCCTTGGGGGCCGCTGGGAGGTTGCCCGTGGCGGCCCCACTGACGCCGGGGCCGTGCTTCCTTCCCCTTTCCCCTCCCCCGCCTTGGATCTGGTGCCCGCCACGCTGGAGGTGCTGCTGCGGGTGCTGCCGCTGCGGCTGCCAGGCCGCTGCCGCTGCGGGTGCTGCTGCTGCCCCTGCTCCGGGTGCTCCTGCGAGCCGGCAGGAAGCGGGGGTGAGGCCGTACCGGCGAGCGCCTCCTCCTGCATCCCTGCCCCATCCGAGGGCCCCGCCATCGCCGCTGCTGGTGCCGGCGCCGCCCCAGAGGAGGTGCGCCGCAGCGCCTTCACCGCTGCCAGGCCAGCGCCCGCCATGGCCGCCGGGCCGTCGTCAACCCGGCCCTCCGCCCCCGACCCACCGCCAGACACATTCTGCAGCACAGCCTTCTCCGCCTCCTCCGCCGCCCCCTCCTCCTCCCGCACAAGTGCAAGGTGCCCCTCTCTCGCCTCGGGCTGCACGCCGTCTTCTTTGCCTCCCGCAGCGCCAGCCCCGTGCTCGCTCCCCTGTACCGCGCCCTCCCCTTCCTCTGTCCCTTCCTCCTCCCCCTCCCACGCCTCGCTTGGCGGCCCCACACGGTCCGTGCCTGGCCCCGGGCTGTAGGCACCCAGCACGCTGCCCGCGTCCGATTCCAGAATGTCTGAAGGGACGTACAGGCGCGTCCCCACACGCACCGCCGAGCCCTCCCCGCTCAGCACGCTTGCGCCGCCGACGCTGTGGGCTGCTTGCCTTGCAAGTGCGGCACCGCCGGGCCGTAAGGAGGCTCCCCCAACCGCCTCCGACGTCACATCTGAGAAGGCGTCTAGCTCCGCACCCTGCATTGACATGCTGGCCACCGTACGGCCGTCCTCGTCGCCGGCAGCGGCGGCAGCAGCGGCGAATGACATGCCCTCCCAGTCCTCCGTCAGCGCCTCCGCCGCCTCCACCTCCGCCGCCACCGCCGCCCAGTCAAAGTCAACGCTCGGAGCCGCCGGCTGCGCGCCCGTGAAGGATACCGAAGACGAGTGGACTCCACCCGCGGCCGTCACCGCCGCCGCCGCCGCTGCCGCCGCCGTTCCCCTGAACTCAGCTGCACTGGCGGCGGATGCGGCTGACCGAGCCTCAGAGGGCAGCCGCCCGGCCATCACCGCAAACGACGGCTCGGCGTCCGCCGATGCGGAGCCCCTCCGTGACGCCGCCACCAGCCCCAGCCGCACCGATTGGGCGCGTGAGGGCGCCAAAGTGAGGCTCCCCTCCATAGCGCCTTGCGCTGTTCCATCTGGGGCGTGCTGGTCAGGCGCTGCCACCAGCTGGGACGTCTCCTGTCCGGGCGCGGGCGGGGCTGCGGCGTTCCCGCGGGGTGAGAGGATGCGCAGGGAAGCTGCAGGCGAGAGCACGGCCGGGGGCGTGCTACTGGGGGCACGTGGCGGCAGGGACGGTCGCCCGTCCAGGGATGCGGTCCTGCTGGCCGCCGCAGTGCCTCCAAGAGGTGACAGTCGGCCGAGGCTACCATCTCGAGGGAGGGCTGGTGACTCGACAGAGGCATCGTTGGGTGGGGTGGGAGGTGAAGCAGTGTCGACTGTCAAGCTTGCGGCAGCGGCACGCCTGCTGCGGAAGCTGCCGCGGCCGCTGTTGACCGAGCTCGTCCGGCTGGGCGGGTCGGGCGGGGCCCGGGTGTCCGGCTCCGGAGGTCTCCCCTGTGTGGCCGAAGCCCCTGGCGACCCGCGTCCCGGCTGGCCGGCGCCCGAGCCGTGCGACACCTCCCTGCTCAGTGATCTGCTGCTGCCCCGCCCCATGTGCGCCCCGGAGTCCTGTCGTGAAGGGGCCTGCTGAGTGCTCCGCTCCAACAGCGCCACCTTAGGTGAGGTGAAAGGGCTGGTGCCATCGCCGCTTTGCCTGCTGCTTGCGGTGTTCCCTGCTGCACCGGCCCCAGCATCCCAGCCCGTAGTTTCCTCCCCTGCCAATGGCTCAGGCCCCGCCATCTCGGCACCGACGCTGCTCGCCTCCGTCCTCCCCGCCACTCCTTCGACCCCGTTACCTTGCACCCGCTGCGCCCCTGCCTTCCTTTCATCACCTGCTCCTGCCTCCGCCCCAGCTTCCGCACTAGCCTGCCGCGACGACAAGGGGCCCTGTCCGTCCTCCGGTACCGCTGTCAGCTTCTCTCCCTGCCCCTGCCCCTGCACCTTCCCGCCAGCCAGCGCAGCAGCCAGCTCCACGCCACCTCGCGGGGCTTCCTGCCCGCCAGGCTTAGACGCCGCCTGGCCCACCGCTGCTGCACCTGCGTCCGTACGGGACTCTCCCTGCTCGCTCCCCTCCTCGCTCTGCTCCCCTTCGTCCTCATCCTCCTCATCCAGGTCCACAGAGTAGGGCCCAAGCGCCCTCAGCTTCCACGGCTCCAGTGCTTTTTTCCCCTTGGACCTACCCTTGCCCTTGCCCTTGGCCTGTCTGCCCGCGTCCTCAGACTTGCGCCCTGCCCCACGCAGGCTATCCCCCTGAGCAGTCTGCTCGCCGCTCCACTTTACGGACGGCCCGGAGGCCTGAACGGCTGCTGCCTCCGGATGGCGCCCAGCTGCGAACACAATAACAACAAGATGATGGGTGTTACCGAGACCGCAGAGACATCATGTGTGCAATCTGCAGAAAGTCACGGAGCCAGTGGCCAAGCAGTGCGCCAAAAGCGTCTAATGTCAGCCAGCTGTTGGCACTCGTAAGAGCCAGCTGCTTGGGTCCCCACCTGAAAGCTCGCCGGCGCGGACGGCAACCGGTGCAGCAATAGCCGATCCAGGGCCCGGTCCCGATGGGGATTGGGCGTACGGCACGGCCGCAGCAGCGGCCGCCGCCGCTAACCCGTTGAGCGCCAGGCCCACATGCAGCTGTGGCTTAGCGGAGCCTCCGCTGGGGGCTGCATGTCCCACTTCAACAGGCTGCGGTGGCGATTGGCGTGGCCTGGATGCAGGGCTGGCGGTGTTGCGTGCGGAGGGGCTCTCCGTACCAGGAGGGCGCATGCTTTTGCGGGAGGGTGCGTAGGGGCCTGCGGGCCTGGGCCGTGGGACGGACCGTGCGCGGGCCCGGAGGCGGGCGGTCGGACCGCTGAAAGGGTCGTTATCCACAGAGGAGTCAGAATCTGTATCTGGGTCGGTGTCGGATTGGTGGGCTGGCAGGTGTTGGGGTGCCTTTCCGGGTTGGGAGTGCAGGCGTGGTGGGTGGTTAGCTGGGGTTGGGTTTATGGCGGGCGCAGCTGTGGCTGGCGCGTGCAGAGGGTAGGGCTGCTGCAGGGCTGGTGGGAATGCAGGGCTGGTTGATAGGGCTGGGAGTGGTGGAACGGGAGCTTCCGTGTGGCTGTGGATCTGAGCGAGGGGAGGTGACAGTGTTGCTGACGACGTGACGGGGTCGCGGTGTGCGGCTGCGTCCAGGTGGTGCGCTGGCATGAGGGATGCTGCATCGTGTGTGTAGCCAGGCGATGTGAGCTCCCCGTCTCCACCGTCTGTTGATGCATGCGAGCGTGCATGCCAGGACGCGGCGACGTGACCCGCGAACGGGTCAGCTTCCTCCTCCGAGTCATAGTCGATGGCTATGTTGCGCGAAAGCGGGCGCCCCGTAGCCCCTGTGGCAGCTCCAGCGCCGGGTGATTGTCCCTGAGAGGCTCCATGGGTGCCCGGTATCTGTATGTGCGGTCTGCGCCATGAGTCTAGAGGTCCTTCTGCGAGCATGCCTCCCGATGGCTACGCTCTGAGAGCCCAAGCAGGCGCGTCAGTCCTTTGATCCTATACAGCATCCATTGGGCTGCTACGGTAGGGCCGGGTGTAAGGAGAGGGTGCGGACACGCCTTCGAGCCGCGGCGTCCATATAGTTACCCTACCTCAACCTCCCACCACGTCATAGGAGGCCCACACAGAATGCATGGAGTGTAGGATCAGTATGCTATTTGATGCTCAGTGCGCCCCGAACTAGTGCACCGCTGTAGAAGCTACCTGGCCAGACAGCAGCATGCAGCGTTACATATAGATACGCGCTTGGTTCATGCACATGTTGATACATGACTCTAAAACTCGAATATGTCCCATGTGAAACTCCCGGTCCGACAGTCGGTTGTAAAACAATCTCCTGGTCCCGGAGCTGTCACTAAAAGAGGACTGCAATGAACCACACGGCTTATCATGAAGTTACGATGCGATGAGCAGGTAGTTGCACGCGTTTCCAATGCGAGCCACCGTTTGAGGTCTCACATACCGCGCTTGTCACCGTGTCGCTCCATGTCCAGATACTGATGGTGGCCACTTAAAATGTGCATAGACGGACATTGTGGCACCGGCATGAAGCTTGTTACATGGAAGTCAGGAAACTGTCCGGAACAAAGAACGAGTGATGGTCCAACCGCATAGCTGTTTTGATGGGCACGACAAGCTGAACAGCACCGCAGACAGCTTTAAATAGCATGTTTGAGGGATGGGCAGCCGAGCTGCTGGCCACTTCGCTGGGGAGGTTTGTCGACGTTCAGCGCGACAGGCTGCGCATCAGCCTCTGGAGCGGTGAGCAACCATGTCGGAGCCGGCGGTGGATCACAACGCTGATGTATTGGACATGTCTGCAAGCCCCAAGTACCCAAAGATGATCTGGGTTGGCTCCCAAGCCACTGCTTGGAACGGAGGTGCTCGCCCCCCTCTCGTTGCCGACGCACCGCCCATACCACACGTCCCCGCCATGGCATGACCGCCCACCAATTGATACCTTGTATGTCCAACGCTTGAAATCGAGCTCCGCACCGCCCGACCACCCGCCAACCGCGCCCATGCCACTCGTTCTGCACCCTTACACCCCGCTCAGGTTCCGGAGTGCTAGAGAATGTGCGGCTGCGTGCAGAGGCGTTCGACTACCTCAAGCTGCCGTTTGCCGTACATGAGGGTGTGGTGGGCCGCCTGCGCATCAAGGTGCGGTGTGCAAAGGGCTGTGGCATTTGGAGATGCGCCACGCCGCTCACCAGCACGTTGCCCTTGCCAGCTTTACCTGCATCGCTGCATGGCATGAGCGTGACAATACCCGCATGCGTTCCGCTCGCAGTATGTGCACTCCCGCGGCTTATGCAGCCGGCCCAGCATGCCTATCTATACATCAGTCAGCCCGCTCCTCTTTGCGACGGGGCTCATGGTACGGCAAGCGGCTTGCCCTTGCAAATTTCACCCCTAATGCAACTGCCCCCACATCTGTCACCTCTTGGCCAGATCCCCTGGGGCAACTGGCTGACCGGCTCGCTGGTGGTGGAGCTGAGCGATGTGCTGCTGTGCACCACGGAGCGGGAGGACAGCGAGGTGCGTGTCCCAGGGTGCCTGGGTCGCAGGGGCCTGGGTGTGGCTTTGAGGGGGAAGGGGCTGTCCTGCTGGCTGGCAATTCGCGCACCCCGATATTGAAACAGGTGGCGGGGTTATTGTGGACAGTGTAGTACTTGTGCATGGAAGGACTGTGGGGAGCGGCTACGCCACGGAGCGGGAGGACAGTGAGGTGCGTAACCCAGGGTGCCTGGGTCGCAAGGTTCTGCGTGTGGCGCTGTCCTGCTGGCGGGCAAGTCGCGAGTCTGGGCCTGCTTGATCTTGAAGCAGGTGGCTGGATCGTTGTTGACACTGAAGTACATATGCTTCAAAGGATTTAGACTGACCAACGTGCTTGAAAGGATTGTGGGGAATGACTGCGTGCGTGCAGCTACAGCTGTGTCCGTGCTCGTATTGTGCTCGTGTCGACATCCCTGTCCCGTAACGACTCATCAGCCTTATGGTCTAAGGAGGCTGAATGCTGCATCCTGCAGTGGGAGGAGCCTGCGGCCTTGCGCCGTGACCAGGCCGCCAAGCAAGCCGACCTGGCGGCGGCAGAGCTGGCGAAGCTGTCCCGCCGCATGGCGGCACAGCAGCAGCAGCAGCAGCAGCAAGCGGGGGCAGGGTCAGGGGCAACGGGAGCAGGCGCGGCTCCCAGCGCGGCTGGCAACAGCGAAGGCGGGGGCAAAAGGCAGGGTCCTGGCGGCAGCAGCGCCGGGGGCGCGCCGCCGGGGTCTGACGGCCGGCCGCCAGCTGGGTCGTCGGCTACGGGGCAGCAGGGGGCGCAGGGGCCAGGCGGTGCCACGAGGGAGGGCGCGGGGGCGGCGGGCTCGGCATCGGAAGGGGTGGGGTCTGGGGCCGGGGGTGGAGCTGGAGGCGGCGGCACGGCGGCGGGGTCTGGGGGCTTTGGCGGTGGGCTGTGGGGCGCCGCCGTGCAGTACCTGACGCACTTCATCCTCAACCGCCTGCAGTTCAGCGTGCGCAACGTGCACATCACGTTCAGGGTGCGTGGTGGAGGCCGGGACACGACAGGAGTGTGCCGCGCCCTGCACCTGAGGCCTGGGCTGTTCCCTGTACATGTGCATTGCGGTGCACAACTCGAAGCTGTACCAGCACGGTGGCAGGGGCCGATGGGTTTGATTCCATGCCACCCTCTCCTCCACGCAATGCCCGTCATTCACAGCACTCAGTCTGGCCGCACGCTTGATCTGACCCCGCTGCAGGGCCGCCAGGACGGCCGCGCCTTTGCTGCCGGCGTGGCGCTGGACAGCCTCAGCACGGTGCCGGAGCCGCGCCCGCCGCGCAGCGTGCTGTCCAGGCTGTACGGCGCCTCCCTGGGCCGTACCACCGTGCGCGCGGTACGTCCCGTGGATGCAGGCAGAGCCATGGCTGTCTTGGGGCGGGCACTACTAGTGTAGGAAGGAATCGACCCAGGGCTTCAATCTTGCAGACGTCCGTTGACCGAGAGCAAGACTTCACTGTGCGGCGTTGTAACCTGCACACGACCTCTGCCTCCTCGCAGGCCGCGCGGCTGGCCCGGCACATCTCGGTGCAGGGCCTGCGGGCCTACTGGAGCACCTCGCCCCGCGGCTCCCCGCACTCCTCGCGCCGCGCCGCCCTGGCCAACCCGCAGCCGCCCCTCCCCCTGGACGACTACGTTGTGCGCCCCCTGGACCTCTCCCTGCGCGTCACGCTCGCCTCCGGGGTGGCCCCCACCGCCACGGTTACCCCAACCAGCACCAGCAGCAGCACAAGCGGCGCACCCTTGAGCACAACAGGAACAGCAGGCGCTGGCGAGGCCTCTGGCGCGAACGCAAGTTTTGGGGGTGCCAGGCAGTCTCAGGCCGGCGCGGGAGGCGGGGCAACGGGCCAATCGGGAGCGGGGGCCGCGGCTGGGGCGGCTGCCTCGCCTTCGTCCGCAGCCTCCTGCGCCTCCAGCGTGCGGCTGGAGGTGGTGGTGGGCTGCGAGGCGCTGCACGTGCAGCTGCGCGCGGAGCAGCTGCAGAGCATGATGAAGCTGGCGGACGACCTGGTGGTGTGGAACAAGAGGAACAGGTGCGTGGGCGCCCTGGAAGCACGTACCACTAGCTTCCTCTTAACCTGTGTGTAACACGGGGTGCAGCTGCTGAGCTCTCCTGGGTGGTTGCTTTTGGAGCCCCAGCAGGCATGTGAGGGTTCGCTAACATGTCAGACCTGTTGGTTTGCGTGGTGTTCGCTGTTGCAGGTACGGCCGATTCCGGCCCCCAGGCTGGTGCACGGCGGTGCAGATGCAGCGCGTGCTGGAGGACGCTCGGGCGGACCGGCTGGAGCAGCTGGCACGCATGCAGCAGCAGCACCACCATCAGGGACAGCTTGACAAGAGGATTTCGCTCGGAGGAGCCATTGGTGCAGGCGCGGCGGTGAGGGGTTCGCTGGACGAGGGTGCTTCAGAAGCTCCAGGGGGCCTTGGGTCCCTGGTGCGCTCGTCGTCGGACCCGGGAGGCATCGCGGCAGCTGCTGCGGCGCTGGAGCTGGGTGTGGGGCTGCAATCCGTGGATGAGGAGCGGGAGGGCGTGGGCAAGGGAGGGTCCAGTAGCGGCAGGGTCGTGGAGGGTGGAGGGCAGCTGCCTGGAGGGGGTGGCACGTCTGGGACTGGGGCGGGCGGCGCTGGCGGCGCACGAGAGGCGGCGGGGAGGCTGTTGGCGAGGCAGCGATCCGGCAGCACTGGAAGCGGCACCGGGGTGTCGAGGCTGGCGAACGGCAGCGGCGGCGGCGGCGGTGGGTTGTCGGTCGAGCTGCCGACGTACAGGGTGCAGGCCGTGCGCAGCGCCCTTCCGTCGCCGCGGTTCGGGGCAGGCGGCAAGACGGCCTCCGTCGGCGCTTTGGCGGGGATCGAGGGCGTGGGGGCGGCTCAGCGGTGGGGCCGCGCGCCCATTCCCGCGGCTCCCGTGCACGCCGGGCCCCCCACGTGGGTGCACGTGTGGCAGTACGCTGGCCGCGCCGTACTGCACGACCTGCGGGAGCGCCGGACCGCGTGGTCGCTGCGGGACTACCTTCACAACAAGGGTCATTACACACGGCTGTACCGCAGGTACGAGCAATGCAGCAGCTCCGCTGTCGCCCGCGCCCGCGCCCACATTCGCGCCTGCCTCTTCAACTGGTATGCTGACCTTGTAGTGAAGCTGGTGTCCTCTTGCCGTACGTGTTGCGCTAACGAGCTGCTTCGTCTGCATATTGTGTGCGCTGGAAAACTAAATTGGAGTCAGCAGGACGGGTTGGTTGGTGTGTTAACAGGAAGCTGGAGCACCTGCGGCATGGTGACGCGGCAGGCGGCGGCGCAGCAGGCGTGGCGGCAGCAGCGGCCGTCGACGCGGCCCCACTGAGCGCCGCCGAGGTGGTGGAGCTGCAGCGGCTGGAGGCGGACCTCCCTATCGCGGACATCCTGACCTTCCGTGCGCTCACGGAGCGGGCCCTGGAAATGGAGGAGCAGGAGAGGGAGCGAGAACGGGAGCGGCAGCGGGCGCAGGAGCTAGAGCGGGAGCGGATGCTGTTGTTGCAGCAAGAGACGGATGAAGAGGCAGATGATGATGAGGAGGAAAGAGACGAGGAGGAGGACGAAGACGAGGAGGACGAAGGGGATGAGGCCGAGGTGGAGGAGAAGGGCGACGAGGGTGTTGTGGACGGGGAGGATGACGAAGCGGAGGAAGGGGTGGAGGCGGCGGCGGGGAGAGCATCCGTAGGGGGCGAAGAGGATGTACCTGTGCCCAGCGTGTCGGGCAGCAGTGGCCGGCGGGCTCGCAAGGGCACAGTGGCCGCTGTGAGTCCGGCGGTGTCTGATGGGGCCCGTGCTGCGGCAGCTGCAGCTGGGTCTTGTGGTGGTGGTGGCGGCAGCGGCGGCGGTGTGGAGTCCCAGCGGCGCAGCTGGATTGCGTGGGGTATGTCCGGCATCTCCGGGTTCTTCACGTACGGCAGCAGCAGCAGTACGGCAAAGGCGGCGGCGGCGGCGCAGGTGTCGCAGCCCATGCTGACGGACGCTGAGCTGGCGGAGCTGTACCGCCTGCTGCATGGGACGTCGCTGGAAGCGGCTGTGGTCGCCGGCGCATCGGTGGCGGTGGCGGCAGCGGCGCCTGGCGGCAGCGCTGGCGGCGTGGCGGATGGCGATCAGGCTGCGGCGAATGGCGGCGCGATGCCGCTGTCCCTACAGCTGCGGATACTGCACGTGACGCTGGACATCCTGGGCGCTCGGCGTACGCCCAGCGGAGACATTGGCAGCGGCCACGTCGCCGCCGCTGCTGCTGCTGCGGCGGCTCCCAAGTTGCTAACCGTGGCGCTGCATTCCACGGCCGTGGGCGTTGAGTCTGACGGCCGCGGCGTCTCGGTGGTTGCGACGGTTGGTACGGCAACCGCCTTCGACTGCTTCACCGACCCAGGGGTCGCCGAGTGCATCCTGTGGCAGGCCGACGACGCCGTACGGCAGCTCATGGTGGCGCACGAGCAGCAGCACAACGCCGCATGGGGCGTCGCTACACCCGGCCCATCCTCATCCCCCTTCGCTGCTGCCTCCGTCGTCCCCGCGACACAGCAACAGCAGCAGCAGCAGCAAGCCGCCGACGGCAAGCCCCTGCACGCCAGCCGCTCCTGGGGCTCCCTTGTCGCGCAGCTATTCGCCTGCTCCTCCCGATCCTCCCTGCGCCCCTCTGCCAGCACCGACAGCCTCCTTGACGCAGACGGGGGCCACTGGGCCATGGGCGCAACCCACACCACGGCACCCTCCCTCGCCTCCCGCCCGAGCGTCCCCGGCGCCCGTGCCGACGCGTCAAGCAGCACGTGGCACGTCGGCACGCCTGTGATCACCTTCACCGCCTCGCCGGGCGACCCTGCCGTACGGCTGCGTGTACGGCCGCTGCGGCTGCTGTACCGCCCCGGGTGCATGGGGGCGGTGTCGGCGGCCATGGTGGCGGATGAGTCGTTCACAGGCTCGCTGGACATGCACATTGCGCACGCGATACGGGACTTCGAGAGCCGCGAGGCGCAGCTGCTGGCCAAGCTGCAGCTGCTGGGCGCCAGGCTGCCGGGGCCGGGGCAGCTGCGGGTGGAGGTGAGGGAAGGCGTCGATGGGCATGCACGCAAAGGGTCGCTCCTGGCAAGGATAGGATAGGATGTTGAGCGTACACTTACGATATGTGTCCAAGGCACTGCACGTCGCCTTGGACTCACCTTGATAACCTACAGGTTTCGATTGACTGGCAACTATGACACTCGTGCATGACAGTTGACCCTTACCTCCTCATTGTTTTGCCGCAGGTGGAGGGCCTGGAGGTCATCCTGGCCGTCAACGAGCCCCCGCCGGCGCCAACTAGCACCACTGCGTCCAAGGCCACCGTAGCCAGTCCGTCGGCCCTTCCAAACAGCTCGGTCCCCTCTCCCAATCCCCTCGGCCGTACAGGCCACCTGGTGGTAGGCTTGTACGGCATGGAGGTGGCCACGCAGGCAGAGCCGCCGCCCGCCAACGTACTGCAGGTGCTAGCGCCCATGGATGCAGCATTCTCCGATGCCCAATCACCACCGCCTGCGGGGGTGTCGCCCTGCGGTGACGGTGGCATGCAGGTGCCGCACCAGCAGCGGCCGGATGTGCCGCAGCTGCAACGGCTGCTGCGGCGTGGTCTCAGCCCCTGCAGCACAGCACCCGACCTGCTCGCACTGGCTGCCGGCGCTGCGCCAGCCTTGGGCGTTGCAGCCGGCCTCTGCCCGGGTGGCTCTGACGGGGCGCACGGGGACGCCACCATGCCCGGCTGCAGCGCCACTCACGGGACAGGCAACACAGCGGCGGATGCAACAGCTGTGCTGGATGTGGTGGAGCAGGCCTTCCTGTACGCACACTGGCAGCTGCGTGCCCGCGACCTGCGTGCCGCCTACGTGCCCCCACCGTCGCTGCCGCCGGCGAATTTTCAGCCATCTGGCTCAAGTCCGGGCCGTGAACCGACCTCTGCACGTGGGCAGCAACCCCAGCAGCAGGATCAACTGCTACGGCCGCTGCTGCCCTGCGGCATGGGGCTGTGCGGCGTGTACAGCCGGTCAAAGGCACCGCTCGACGGTACGGCGCCCAAGCAGTACGTACGGCTGGGGCTGTCGGGGCTGTCCGGCGCGCTGTGTGCGTCGCAGCTGGCGGAGCTGCAGCGCATCGGCGGGCTGATCGGCAGCGGAGGAGATGCGCCGGCAGAGACCCAAGAAAGCAAGCCGCAAGGGCAACAAGAGCAGCAGGAGGCGCAGCAGCAGCGACAAGACAGGCCTGGCGGAGCGAAGGCGGCTGCAGCCGAGCGCAGTGCACTTGTGGCAGGGGTGTCAGCGGGGGAGACCGCGGGCCCGTCGGGCCCGCGCATCGTACAGCGCCTGTCGTACGCCGATGCGGTTCGTGCTTCCGCGCCAAGCGATGCCGCCAGTGCATCCGCCCCGCAGCATGCGCCTTCACGCGGTCCGCAGAGCCCCTCTGTTGCATCCGGCACCCCAGCCGCCGACGCGCCCGACCTGCCCCGCTACCCCTCCACCTCCTCCCCCTCGTCCTCCTCCCTGTCCTCCTTCAGAGGCCCGACCCTGGCCCGCACCAGCTCAGCCATGCTGCGCCTCCCCCTGCTTGCGCCCACCACCGTCCTGCAGTTGGCCGTCGCGCCGTTGGACCTCACATACGTGGCGAACGAGGGCGGCGCCGAGCAGCCAGCACCCGCACAGTCGACTGACAGGGGCGGCAACAGCAGCAATGGCAGCAGTGTTACACCTCCGTTCACGCTCCGGGTGCGCGCCTCCAGGCCACTCACCGTGGCTCTTACCGCAGGGCCGGCCGGCAGCAGAACCTCAGTCAAGCTGCACGGCCTGGAGCTGCACAGCCCTTGTGTGCAGCAGCAGCTGGAGCAGCAAGCTCGGCCCCCAGGCATGGTGCTTCGGTTGCTGTCTCTTGCGCGCACCTTGTGTATCAAGTCCGTATCCCTGGAGCTGCGGCGGCCAGGGATGCAGCCCGGGGGCAAGGGTGGCATGGCGGTGTGGGGCTCCCTGTGCGGGCTGCGGCTCCTTGGGCAGCTTCCAAGCAGCTTCCTGCTGTCCAACGGGGCTGGCCAGGACGACGCCCGGGTGCTGTTCCGGTACTGGGGCGCGGGCGCGGAGCCGCCTGGGCTGCCAGAGGTGCCGCCCGAGGGGGCCTCGGGGACTGGGGAGGCGCAGTCTACGGTCCCGACGCAGGCCTGTGCTGGGGGTGACAAGGGGGTGCTGCTGGATGGGTGTGGGGATGGGGGTGGCGGAGGCTTGGAGCTGGTGGTCAGCGACTTGGCGGTGGGGCTAGGGTTCCTTACGGCCTTGCCTGCGGCCCTGAGCTCTGGAGAGAAGCCACCGGTCAAGGGTGCAGCGGAGGCGGCCGGGGAGGGCCAGCTGCAAGAGCAGGAAAAGGGCTTAGGTGGGGACGCCCACGCGCCGGTGCAGCAAGCAAGGCGGCGGCGTCCAAGTACGCCACGTGCACGCGTGGATGCGGGGCGGGGTGATGCGGAGAGCGGGTGGCCGCATGCAGGGTCTGCGACTGTACGGGAGTCCCCCTTCGCAACCTCGCAGCGTGCTGCTGACGCTGACGCTGACACACCGTCTGGTGGGGACATGCAGAGAGGGCTTGCGTTTGGAAGCAGTGGCGGCGCAGCGGGCGGTGAGAGCACGGACGAGGAGGACGCTGTTGGAAACCTGGGTGCGGGGCAGGAGCAGGAGCAGGAGCAGGAGCAGGAGCAGGGAGAGCCCTTCTGGACGCGCGTGCGCCTGAGCAACTGCTGTGTGCTAGCATTGGGTCCCAGCCGCACGCCGTTCGCCGCTGCCTCCGGGTCGGGCCACCAGGCCTGCAACGCGCTGCTGCTGCTGGACAGCGCCACGCTCACGTCCCCGCCGCCGCCGCCGCCGCCAGCCCACCAGCCGCAGTCGCCACCGCAGCCGCCACATGCGCCCTTGGCGCCCGCGTCGGCAGCAGGAGTCGCGCATGTGTCCCCAGAAGCGGTGCTGGTAGAGGAGCTGGGCATAGGGGAGGACCACACATGCGAGCAGCCGCACGTGCCACGTGCGTCGCGGCCGCGGTCAGGTCAGCTGCTGGAGGTTGAGGGGCTTGTGGTGTACCTTGCGGATAGCCCCGACTCCGCGTACCTGTCCCCTGTGGTGCTGCTGCCCAGCCTGAACCTGCGGCACCTGCCGGCAGCTGCCACAGATGAGGACGGCAATGCCGGGAGTAGGAGCAGCAGCGGCGGCGCGGATGGTGACAGCGGTCCGGGGGTCGACACGCCGCGGGTGGGCGGGTTGTCTGGGCATGGCGTTGGGGCAGCGGTGACGGCGGAAGCAGCAGAAGAGGAGGAGGCACTGGGGGCCATGTCCCCAGTAGTGAACCTACAGGTGCGGTACTCGGTAGCGTGGGATAGCGGCAGTCATGTCCTCAGCCCGCGAAGCTGACTGGCAGTGCGGCAGTCCTGGGGTAAAATGCACTGAAGTGACGTTCCTAAAGGCCAAAAGCGTGCCATCAGGTGAGGTGAACCTACAGGTGAGGAGAGCAACGCAACCTAGAATAGCTGCGGACATTGGGTCGCTTCGCAATCCTGAATTGTACTGCGACGCAGATTGTTTTTTGGGGTTGCCGGAGGCAGAATGGGCTGAATGGTATGCGTAGCGTAGCGTGCTATAATGCTTCAGGCATGCCTTGTGCGATCAGCTGTAGCGCCTCTCGACCTCGCCGTTATGGAATACGCCCCTGACCATGCCGCCGCCAACTGCCCTCTTCCCCATTTGCAGGTGCGGGTGCCAGTCATTGAGGCAGGGCTCCAGCCGCAGCAGGCCGGCGTCCTGTGCGCCCTGCTCAAGGACCTGCAGCCGCCGTCGGCCCCACCCGCATCGCCGCCTGACCGCCAACAGCCTATGCGGCAGGGCGCCAGCAGCGGCGCAGGGCAGGCGGGTGCAGGCGGCGGCGCTGCGGGCGGGGGCCTGCCGGCTGCCCTGCCTCGCATGTCGGCGAGTGTGGAGCTGGGCAGCTTGACAGCGCTGCTTGGCAGCGATGCGCTGAGCGAGGAGGCGACAGCGGTGTACTGGCGCGGCGTCAGGCTCACCTTCAACTGCACCGGTAGCAGTGGTGATAGTGGGCATGGTCGCGCGGGTGCGACGGAGTCCGTGGCGGAGGCGGAGACGGAGGCGTCAACGTGCCTGGCATGGAGGGAGCTGACGGTTGCCAGCCTGGCGTCGAGGGGGGAGCCGGCGGCGGCGGCGGGGGCGGGGGCGGCGACGGCGGGAGGGTCGCTGGCGGCAGTAGGAGCGGGCGGGCCCGCAAGTGCCGCCGGCGGCGTGGGTAACAAGATCCACGCCGAGTCGCTGGCCATCCTGTGCGAACTGTCCTCGTGGCAACGGCACCAGCAGCAGCAACAGCAGCAGCAGAGTAAGGCGGCGGCCAACCGACCTGGGCCTGCCGGGCTGCCGGGCTACGTGCTGCACGACCTGTACCGCTCGCCCACGCCGGCGGCCGCTAGCGACATGTACGGTGCGCAGGATCCGATGGCGTACGGTACGGGTGCGCCCCAGCCCCAGGCTACACACCGCGCCCTCTCGGCCCTCAGAGCGCCAGGTGCTGGTGCGGGCGGCGGTGGCAGTTCCACCGTTGGTGGGCGCAGCCGTGCCGACAGCGGCGGCGCAAGGACGGGCAGTCGGTCTCTGCAGTACGGCGGCGGGCGGGGGCCGGCGGGCGGGGCGGCGGCGGCGGCGGCGGCAGATGCAAGCGGCATGCTTGATGACGCAGAGTTCTTCTCAGTTGAGGGAGGCAGCAGCAACTTTGACGCCGACGTCGATATGGACCTCGGCGCGGAGCTGCAAGGGGCGGGGCGGGAGCAGCTGCCGCCGGAGCAAGGCGCACTGCCTTGGACTGCCGGAGATGGGTTGGCGCATGCTGCCGGGGCGGATGCGAGCCCAGCAGGCAGTTCCGTTGGCGGCGTCGCTGGCCGTCGGCGCGGTCTGGCTCTGCCCTTACACGCCTCCTCCGGCACTAGCATTGCCAACCTTGCCGCGCTGCCCGGCGTACGGCACCTACCGTACGATACGGAGAATGCCGCCGCCGCCGCTGGCGGGCATGGTTACGGCGGCGGGCAAGAGGCCAGGGTGGCCGCAGCGGCTGGAGCCGTGGTCTTGCTCTCTGCAGGCGCTATCGCGCGCCAGCCGGGAGCTGCAGGACTGAGCCGGTTTCCCGTCGGCGCAGCTCCGTTGACTAGTATCTTCCTGCGCATTTCGGTGTCGGAGTGTCGCAACCGCCACCCCAGGCATCACGCGGTGCCGCCTCCCGTTAGCACCGCGCCGCCGCCAGGCGGAGGGGCCAGCTTCAGCGCCGGTGGCGGCGGCGGCCGCCGCAGCGGTAGCGCCGCCAGCAGCCGGCGCGCCTCCCATGAGTGGGTGCGCGGGGTCCACGCGGCTGCGCACTCTGGGACCCACAGCGCCCACGCCGCTTCCCTGTCTGCAGCAGCACACACCGCGCGTGCTGCTGCAGCAGCTGGCGGTGTGGCAGCAGGCAGAGGCAAAGCTCATGGGGCCATGCAACAGGGCAACGGGGGCTCGGGCAGTCTTGCCCCGCACTTGGACCTGGACGTGAGCGGTCTGCACGTGCTGGTGAGCACCACGCAATGGAAGCAGCTGGCGGACAGCGTGGCGGCGTGTGGGCTGCACTGGCAGACCGCGGAACAGGGGCACGCAAGGGTGGCGCAGCAGCAGCAACAGCACGCACTCCGGGCAGGCGAGGTGCCAGCAGCCCAACAGGCTCCCGATCAGCCCCAGGCTGCAGCGGACAGCACAGCGACGGGCGACCCGTTGGCGCTGCTGCTGCGCCTCCCCGTCACCGCACACGTGTCCATGGAAGACATCTCGCTCGTCGCCTACGCCGCAGCCGCCTTACCGTCCCACCGCACTGCAGCTGCTCCAGCATTCGCCAACCCTGTGCCTGGTGCGCTGGGTGCGCTCGTGCCCGCTGGTGCTTCCCACAAGCCCTGCCCGCAGCCGCACGTGCCTTACCAGGCCGCCCCGCCGCCATGCGTCCGCATCAGTTGCGTGGTTGGAGCCAGCCTCGAGTCCACTCCCGCAGGTGGCCTCGACCGCATGACCCTGGCCCTGCCCGAGGTGTGTATCAGCACAGGCGAGCTGGTGCTGACCCATGACCCACGGGTCGGCACGTGGCACTCCGTCGGCCACTCCTGGCGGCTGCTACTCCTGGAGGGCCTGTCCTGCGCGGCGGTGCCGCAGGTGCGGTCGGAGAGGAAAGGTAGCAGCCGAGGCGATGGCCGCGGCAGCTCTGGTAGGAGCGGCGGGGGAGTGGGCGGGAGCAGCAGTAGCGTCAGTGGGGAGGAGCGCGAAAGCCCAAAAGCGGCTGTGGCGCCCTGGGGTGCCGAGGACAGCATGGTGGCCGCCGCAGGCGTGCACCCTGCAGGCCTGCAGCAGCGTGGGGTTTCGAGCGGTGGGGTGCTTCCAGCAAGCCCGGCGCAGGGCGTGGACGCCAGCGGTGAAACTGCGGGGCAGCAGGCGCCGCTGGCCGATGCCACCGCCGCCGCTGCGGGCATGGCAGCCGCCGCCGCTGTAGCAGCTGCTGTGGACCACGTGCACCACCGTCGCTCCCTCAACCACACCGGGTCGCATGTTGCGGACCAACCCGCAGCGGGCACCCCGCACCGAAGCTCCCTCTACGGTATGCCCGACAGCAGCGGTGCTGAGACGGACGGCCGGGCTACAGGCACCCATTCGTCACAGCCAGCTCCGGGTTCCATCGTCGTACATGCTTTGCTGGAGGCCTCCGTGCAGCACGTGTCCGTGTACGGCGCACGGCGGGCTCTCCTCGCGCTGGCGCAGCTGGCGTACGGCACGCAGGACCACTGGGCCGCCGTTGCCGCCGCCAAGCAGCAGCGCCGCGCCGCCGGCGGCGCCGTCGGCGACGAGGAGGAGGACGCAGAGGGGGCGACGACGGACGAGGATGAGGGCGTCCCTGCTGGCGGCGCCGCGGCACCTGCTCTGGGGCCCTTGGTGGCGGCGGCGGGGCTGGCGGCGGCAGCGGCGGCGACGCCGGTGCGGAGGGGCTTGGGACACCCTGCGGGCTCTGGGCTGGAGCGCCTGCAAGAGGAGGGAGCGGAGGTGGACGAGGATGCAGACGGGGAGGAGGCGGGGCGCCGAAGGAGGGGTGGGGATGCGGTTTACCAGACCACGTACCACGTAGGGCTGCTAGGGCGCTCCCGGCGGCACAGCTGGCCGGCAGGGGCAACTGCCACGGCGGCAGTAGCAGCAGCAGGGGGAACGGCGCCCCAGGGGCCCTCCTTTTCTGGCGAGGCTGGCTGCGTGGGTGCGGGTGCGGCGGGGGGCGTCTTGCTGCCGTGGTGGCTGCCGCTGTGCTGCCTGACCATCAAGGTGTCCAAGGCGGCAGCGGTGCTGTACACGGACCTGCAGGTGGGCTGACAGGCGTTGGTGCTGGCTCAACAGGTGGCCGAGATGTTGCGTCTGTTTGACGTGACGGAAGCACGAAGCCCAAAAAGGGAGGGCATGTCAAGCATGCAACGATCGGTTGCTGTGGATAAGCGGTGGAGTAGCGGGCTTTTGTTTCGTTGCTGGTAGATGCTCGTAGACCACGCGGTCCTGCAGCAAGTCAATAGCCAATAACAGATCAAAGGCTTGCGCCGCGTACTCCTGAGCCCACACCTGCGAATCTCCGTTTCCACAGGGCTACGAGCTGCCCCTGTTCGAGGCGGCCGTATCGCCCCTGGAGCTGCAGGTCAAGCTGCTTGCAGCCTCAGCAAGCGCAGCATGCACAGCAGCAGCCGCAGGACCGCCGTCGCCAACACCGCCCCACGCTCGCTCCAGCTCCATCCGCGGCCCTGCGCCCTCCTCACCAACACACGCAGACCGCTTCAGCCACAGCAGCCCCCCGCGGTCCGCGGTGGGCTCCGACAGCCAACCCCCAACTCCGGGCCCCATTGGTACGGCGCCGCATGGGCGGTACGGTACGGCGGCCGCGCCACCAGGGTACGCAGCCCATCTGCTGCCCGTGGCAGCGCCGCCGCCGCCAGCGCGCAGCTTCCGCTTCCCGTCGTTCAGCCGCCGGGCCGCTTCCTTGCGGCTGCTACAGTACGGCAGCGCGCACACGCCGCCAGCTGTCGTACAGGCTGCAGCTCCTGTTGCGTCCTTACATGTTGTGCTGGATGCGGTGCTGCTACTGGACGTGTACAACTTGCGGAAGCTGGGGTGGGAGCCCGTGGTAGAGCCGTGGGCGGTGCAGGTGGGGTTTTGGGTTTGGACCGGGAGCGTTAGAGGCGCTTTCTAGCGTACTGAGCACTGTACCTTGCACCGGTACCCGTGCCTTAGGGTCGTCAATTCCAAGATTTCTAGCCCTGGTAGTAATGTTGCCTGTTTGCCCTTGGTGAGACCGCCCTCGTTTCCCCTCCCAACGCAGCTGCTCTACACCGGCAGGGCACCGCAGCCCCTCCTTCCACGCTCCACCCCGCCAGTGCAGGCGCAGCAGCAGCCTCAGCACAGCGTCAACATCAGCACACGCACCGTCCTGGACGCAACGCTCTCCCCAGGCCTCATACCTGCTGCAGCCGCAGCCGCCGCCCTGACCAACGAGCTGCAGCGCACACTCTCGCCTCCCAAACCCACACCCTCACCCGCAGCCTCCCGGAATGCTGCACGCTCCCACACGCCTCCTCCATCCTCTTCTGCTGCCTGGCTACCCCACGTGGCCCCTCCTACGGCACCTGCTGCCCATTCGCAGCCTCAAACTCAGCCCGCGCCTGCCTCCTCGTGGCTGCCACCTCCACAGCCCCACGGGTCACTGCCCAGGCTGTGGCTCCAGAAGCACGTGGGCATGCCTTTGTCGTACTTCTGCATGGACCCACGGGTCGGCCACGTTACAGGCGGACACGTCGCCCATGGTGCGGCGGCGGCGGGGGCAGGGCTGAACGGCGGAGGCGCTACGGAGCGGCGCGTGCTGTATGACGGTGCGCTGGTGCTGCTGGACTCTGTGCAGCTGTCGCAGTCCCAGTTTGCCGGGAGGCACGTGTCGTCCCGCGGGCCAGGGATCGTGGGCGGGCCGGCGGCGGAGGCCACCTATGGCGCTGGCTATGGGTACAACGCTATGCCCTCGGCTTCGGAATCACAGCGCTCACGAACAGGACGGGAGCGGGAGGGCCATGCAAGCAGCAGCCATGCGCCGGCTCCGGGTGCCGCTGCTGCAGCGGGTAGGAGTCTGTACTTCCGGCTCGAGGGGCATCCTGCGCTGTACGGTCCAGTGCCATACGACGCGCCCCCAGGCACGCGCCTGTGCTTCCCGCTGTCAGGCAGGAGGCTCCTCACCCATGGGTCGGCCGCAGTGCCATCGTCCAGGGCGGGGGCTCTGTCAGCAGGCGTGGTGGCTCCGGTGGCCCCCTGGGCCGGCCCCACTGTGGTGTCGCCGGCTGTTGGGGAACAGCAGCAGCTGCAGCAGGCGGCTGAGGCACACCTTGTGTGCGAGGTCCGGCCGCACCAGCTGTGCAGCCGGCGCCTGGAGGTCCGGTCAAACATCCGGCTGCGCAACGAGAGCGGCGTTGCCCTGCTGCTTGGCGACTGGTGTGCCGTACAGGAGCTGCAGTACAGTCGCAGCACGGGCGGCGGAAGGGGAATGGGAGGCATGGTTGCGCAGGCGGCACAGCAGGCACAGCACCACCATGGCCGCCGTTGGCACGGCGGCGTGGATGTGGTGGGTTCCGAGGCGGGAGCTGCGGCGGCGACGGCGGCGACAGCGACGGCGGTGCACCATTTGCCTGCCGGCGCCGAGGCTTGGCTGTCTGCTAGCGCTCTGCTGCGGCAGCCCGTGGTGCTTTCGGTTCGTGCAGCTTGCACCGTGGATGTACACGCGGCGCAGCACGACACCAGTGGTGGCGCTGAGCACCACGCCGAACAGGGCACGGCAGCGGCGGGTGCCGGCGGCGACGGCGGTACGGCAAGGTGCACGTGGTGGAGCGGTTGGAGCGGACCATTGGACCTGACGTCCATGATCTCTGACGCAGCGCTACAGCAGCAGCAGCAGCAGGACGGTGGCGGTGGTGCTGCCTCCGCGATGGGTGTTGCCCGCAACCTGGCATGCACGCTGCTGCAGCCAACGGCGCCGGCTTCAGAAGGCGCCCCTGTCAGCCGTCGTGGCAGTGCCGGCGGCGGCGCCGCCCCCGCCGCTCCCGCCGCCGTTACCACGTGCAACCTCATCGCGCACCTGGTCCCTGTGCCACCAGCGCGTGGAACACGTGGCAGCTACAGTACCTCCCCCTGTGTGGAGTGGGAGCTGGTCATCCTCTCTCCCGCCGTTGTGGTCAATCAGCTGCCGGTGCCCCTGCGCTTCTGCCTGCACGCCTACGCCAGCGGGCTAGCCGCCACCGCGTCACCCTCCGGCGGCGGCGCCGCCACCAGCCCCAAGATGACCCATGGGTCGGTCCTTCCCGCCGCGCACGCAAACGACGTGCGCGGCTCGCTGGACCCCGTTGCTGCCGTGCATCTTCACGCCAACCCGGCCCGCCGCCTCACCGGCGCGGCGTTCCGCCCTGTGGGTTACACGTGGAGTGCCAACCTACCTGTGTTTGGCCTGCCGCAGGGGACACGTGGCGGGTCGCAGCGTGGGGGCGTGGGCAGCGGCCAGGAGGGGGAGGAAGAGGTAGAGCCGCTGCACCCGGGGCTGGAGGAGGCAGCTGCAGGTGCCGGCGGGGCCGACGACAGTGCGTATGCAAGGGCGAAAGGAGGCGGCGGGCGTGTGGTGCGCAGCTGCGAGGTTGCCGTGCCGCTAAGGAGCACGCAGCCCGGGTACGAGGACCTGGTGCTGGTGGTGCGCACGTGGCGGCACCGACCCACGGGTCAGGTGCGGGTCGAGGTGGGGTGCCCCGTGTGGGTGTACAACTGCCTGGGGCTGCCAGTGTCCCTCAGGCCGACGGTGCTGCTGATGCGGCACGCTGGCGGCAACGCTGGCGGCAGCGAAGGCGGCGCCAGTCGGGCTGGAGGCTTCACTACAAGCAGCAGCAGCAGCAGCTCAGGGTCGTGGGTTCCGCCCTGCTTGTCGTCGGGTGGGACAGGCACGCTAGCGCCGGCGGCGGGGCCTTGCACATCGCAGCTGGCGGCGCTGCAGGCGGCGGCAGGGCTGTTCCGCGGCGGCGCCGGCGGCGGCAGCGTGGGCGGGAGCAGCGGCAGCGCGTCGGACAGGCTGGGGCCCGACGGCGCCAGCAGCAGCGGCGGCTGCATGCCGGGCGTTGCGACCGTGCGGTCCAGCAGCAGTGTACGGTCGGGCAGGTCGTTGGGGGGACACACGGTGCTGTCGTCCTCAACGCACAGCGGGGCATCGGGCGTCATGGCAGGGCATGGGGGTACGGCAGCGGGCCTGCCGGGTCGCGCTGGAGGGCTGGGCTCCGCCGGGCTGCTGGCGGCGCTCGCGGATGGCGACCCACGGGTCGGCGTGTACGACAGTACGGATGTCGCCGCTGGCGGCGGGAGCGGAGGAGGGTACGGGGCAGAGCCGGGGGGCGCCCAGAGCCCCACACGCGCAGGCACCACGCACGCGCTAAGCCGCCACGCAAGCATGGAGCTGCCTCAGCAGTATGCGGGGGGCCTGCCGGTGGCATGGCGGCGGCAGGCGGTCAGAGCTGGGGTCGTGGGCCTTCCGGCCGGAAGCACCGCAAGTGCGGGTGGGTCAGCACAAGCAGCGGCCTGGCCCGACCCCATGCTGGCGCCCGCCGCTGGCGGTGAACCCGCCGCCGGTGTCGATGGTGCCCCTGCCGTACAGTCCCAGCCGTCAAGCCACGTCCCCTCGCCCGCTGTGCTCCACGGCCGCGGCTCCTCCTCCGGCGGCCGTACATCCACCGCCGCCGCCGGGTCCGCTGGCACCGCCGCTCCCGCCAGCGCCGCCAACGCCACGTGCCTGCAGCCGTGTCTGTACGGCAACATGGTGGTAGGCGCGCCCAGCAGCCAGCTGGAGCTGTGCGTGTGGCACGGCGGAAGCGGCACGTGGTCTGCCCCCGTGTGGCCGGAGCTTGACGGCTCACCCGTGCTGGTAACGCTTCCATGCCCGCTGCCCGACAACGACGGCGGAATCTACGCCGGGCTGACACCTCCCGGAGGGGCGGGTGGTGCACGGTCGGGCGCGGGCGCGGCCAGGAGGGGCGGTGGAAGCGGCGGCGGGCGGCCTGCGTTCCACGTGGTGGCCCGGCTGACACGTGTGGGGGGCGTGCCGCGGGCCGTGGCGCTGCACCTCACGCCACGCTACGTGGTGCACAACGGGCTGGCCTCGGCGGTGCAGCTCAGGCAGCAGGGTGGGTGCGGCTTCACGCTGTCAACCAAGCAACGATGTTTGCTGTCGCACGTATCACTTCCCATGCTGGACGCTGGACCTTGTGCTGGATCTCTTGTTTACAACAACCCTTTGCATTCGGGTTGTCTGAGCCCGTTGCGACGTTCTGTTACACTGTGGCCCTGAAGGTACCACGCACACGTGCTCGCTGGGCCCCGGCGAGCGGCGGCCGGTGCACTGGGCGGACACGGGCCTGCCGCTGCGGCTGCAGCTGCGCGTGCGGGACCCGGGCTGGTCCTGGTCGGGCGGCGTGGCGCTGGACGACGCGGGGCCGGGGGACCTGTTCCTAAAGGTGGGGCCAGGACAGGGCAGCAGCGACAGTGGGTTTTGCTATGGCGTGTTTTGGTTGTGCTGCGCAACATGCAAGCTATGGAGTCTGTTTGCCTGTTGCTGGCAGCATACCCTGCTCAATCACAGAGCGTGCTGCTCGCCTGCCCTTATGGAGGCAAGTAGCTGCTCCTTCCTGCCGCATTTGCAGATCCGGCACCGCAACCGCGGTGAAACGCAGCTGGTGCGGGTGGATGTGGGCGTGGGAGCGGACGGCACGCTGCTGGCCAGCCTGTCACACCACCACACCGACTTCGCACCGTACAGGTATGTGGGTTCTGTGCCTAGTATCGGCATCAGCCAAATGGCCATGTGCCTGTTGGCGGTTGCTGGTACTTGTGCTCGTTGTCTTGCGGGAAGACGAGTTGAGCGCACCGTTGCAGCGTTGCCTTGCTACCGGTATGGTGAATTATAGGATGGGGAAACTGTGACCCGCTACCCACAGGATCGACAACTGCTCCGGCGAGCAGCTGCACGTGCAGCAGGTGGGCTGCCTGGACCAGGAGGACGTCGTACGGCCGTACGCCTGCCTGCCGTACACGTGGGACGAGCACACGGCGCCGCAGCGCGTGTTGGTGTCGCTGCAGGGACGCCGGCGGCTGGGGGAGTTCGAGCTGGAGCAGGTGAGCTGCGGCGGGATGCCATAGTTGCTGCGCACTACAGTATCCTCGCAGGACTTGAACCTTTTTGCCCTGCCTCTGAGCTTCACTATACCTCGCATGAGGCGCACATAAATGCTTTCCAGGGGCCTGGCCAAATGAAGGGGTCTTCCCATTTGAACGTGGTCACGCTCGAGAGCTTGGCAGTTCGCACAAGAGCAATTCTTCCACCAGCCTTCCACCCCGCTCTGCTCCACGCTCCAGGTCGGCTTCTCCACAGACCTCAACGTGGTGTCCTCCCAAACGGGGGGCCACGGCCGCCGTCGCCTGCGCGTGTCCATACACGCCGACGGCCCCACGCGCGTCCTGCGCGTCGTAGACCTAGCCGTACATCCCGTCGCGCCCGCCAACGGCGGCGCCGCCGCCGCCGCCAGCGCGGGCCGTCACCACGGCGGCGGGACCAGCGGCGCGGCGTCACGGCGAGCCAGCGGCGCGGCCGCCGACCTTGCGGCAGACAGCGACCCGTGGGTCATAGAGGTAACGGCTTCCGTGGCGGGCGTTGCAGTTTCGGTGGTTTCGGAGCGGGAGGAGCTGCTGTACGCGCTGCTGCAGGGCGCCGCCGCCACGCTGCGGGTCGGCGGCGCAAAGGTGGCGCTCAGCGCCAGCCTGCAGCACGTGCGCTGGGACAACTGCCTGCGCGGCGCTGTGTTCCCCATCATGGTGTACAGCCCCGTAGGCCGCACGCTGTTCAACACGGCAGTGCTGCTGCCGCCGCCGCCGCTGCCAGCCGAGGGGCGTACGACAACGGCTGCGGCGGCTGCCACCGGCTCTGAGGGACGCCAACCGCTTGCGGCGCTGCCAGCCGGTGGCGTGACAGACGGTGGCCTGGCGACCGTGGACGCACAGCCCAGCCAGCGTGGCCTTTCCCTCTGGCGGCGGTCCGCGCACGGAGCCTCCCCAGCAGCTGGGGCACAGGCGGGCGGTGCTGGGCCCGGCGGCCGACAGGGCCCGCTGCCACCGGCGGCGCTGTCCGTCCGGGCGGTGGTGTGGCGCAACCGCCCCGGCGGCGTGACGTGTGTGCAGCAGGCATCGCTGACGGCCGCTCCCATGTTGGTCAGCGTTGAGGAGGTGCACGTGCGGGAGCTGCTGGGCCTGGTGACCCGGCTGCGTGCTGCTGCGGCCGTGGAGGAGGAGGCGGGTGCGGGAACTGCCAGTGTAACCTCCGGCCCTGGGCACCCGCCTGCCGGGTGGCCAGGCAGCGGTCTTGGCGCCCCAGCGGCAGCCGCCGGCCAGGCGGGAGACGCAGCGGGCGCTGTGGCTCTACCTCGGCCGGTGAGCCCGGCTGCCAGGTATCCCGGCGGCCATGCTGCCTTGCTGCACAGCAGCGGCGCACCGTCGTACGGCATGATGGCGGCTGGCGCCCCGCTGCAGGCGGCGGCAGCGGCGGCGGCAGCAGAAACAGCGGCCCAGCTGGCGGCGCAGCTGCAGAATGCTGTAGACCACCACACGGACCCCTCTGGCCTCGGCCTGGGTCTGGCAGCGGTCGTACAACCTGGTACGGCACCAGAGCCGACCGCAGCCGCCGCACCAACCCCAAGCAGGTGGGTCCCCGCCCGCCCACCCAGTCCCCACGCCTCTGCCGTCCCCGCCGCCGCCACTCGCGGCGGCGCCAGCTCGGCGCAAGCCCCGTCGACGGCAACGCTCGCGCCGGCCCCGGCTCTGGCAGGAGCCCACGGCGCGACCGCCGCCGGCCACCACCATCACCGCCGCCCCCATCAGTACCACATCGCACCACAGCCGACGGCGCAACGCAGCAGCCGCGTTTACATCGAGGACCTGCACATCGGCGAGATCCGTATCTCCGCTTCCTTCGCGCCCAAGCCGTACACGATAGGCTCCGCGGCGGCGGCGGCGGCCGCTGCCGCCCGTACGCGTGCCGGCCCTGCTGCAGCCGCATCGGCGGCCGGCGGCGGCGGTAGCGGTGGCTCCCCGAGCCGCGACGCAGCGGGCGCGACGGCGGCGGCGGCAGGAGCACCGCCGGCAGCGGACCCGCTGGCGGCGGCGGACGGCGATGACGGAGACGGCGGGGAGGGCGGCGGTGGCGGCGGAGGCGGTCTGGTGGACAGCGCGGTGCGGCTGATCGTGTCGCTGGCGCACCTGGAGGGCGCGTGGGTGACGCTGCGGCCGTTCAACCTGCGGTACGCACTGATGAGGCACGAGGCGCTGGTGCAGGTGGGTTACAGCACCAGCATACTAGTACGCTTACAGTGTTACTAGCGTGTGTTTTAGCGTTTGGAGGCTTTCGGACCTGGAGGCTTTCGGACCATGCTTACGGTGACTGCGTTCCTCGTTCCTCATCCCGTTGGTAAGCCACAAGCCTGTGCCCTTGCGTACGGCACACTACAGTAGAGAGAGTGCCGTACATGGTACCTGCAGTATCCTCACGCCGTACGTCATTGTCGTACATCGCTGTGCGCTGTGCAGAACATGCTGCGGCACTACATGTCGTGCGCGCTGGTGGAGCTGATCAAGGTGGTGGGCTCGCTGGACATATTCGGGGACGTGGCGCGCCTGCTGCAGGTGCGTGTGCGTGTGCGGGGCCGTGTGCGGGGGTGGGGGCGTGAATGCGTGTGCGTGCCTTGGGCCGGGGAGGGCCATGGTCCCCTGGCACCTACGCGGCTGCAGATGCTAAACGCATTCATCACCCAGACCAGCTCGGTACCTGTTATGCGCTGTACGCGACATCATGAAACCGTGCTGCTGGATGACGGTCGCTGTGCCGATGAGCTTGACCAAGGAGCGCATCAGGCTTTGATAATGATGACGAGGGAAGCCACTCCTATCCCTTAGCCTCTCGACCAGCGTTCATCTTGTGCTGGTACAATTGCGCTTGTGCCTTTCTCCACGTGCTCCCCCAGGCGCTAGGCGTGGGCGTGTGGCACCTGCTGTCCATGCCGGTGGCGGGGGCCATGCGCGGAGACCCCATCAAGTTCGCAGCAGGGCTGCTGGGCGGAGTGGGCAGCATGGTGCGCGGGTTAGGAATGCACGGCTGATTGCATGACCAAGGGGGCACCTCGCAAGGCGTGGGCAGCATGGTGCTTGGGACGGGGGCCCCAATTGCTTCTTTAGAACGAGCGGGGGGCCTCACCAAGGATTGCCAGGCATGCAGTTTTGGCCGTTACCGTGGGCAGCATGGTGCAGGGGACAGGGCCGCAAGGCTTGTTCGGATAAGCTAAAAGTCTCAGAAGACCGGCCGCAGTGCACATTGAATCAAGGCATCGCCCTCCGTTGCCCAGGGCTGGGTGGAATGACGCGAGCATGCGGAGTGCTGCATTAAACAGGCGCCTGTCACGCTGACACACAGCTTGGCATTCGCATGCCGTACCAATGACCCCCCACCGTACGGTAACCCCAGGTGCGCAACGTCACCTACGCGGCCAGTAACAGCGTTGTGAAGGCCAGCCGCCGGGCCCGTACGGCACTCTCGCCCCTGGCCCCGGAACCCGTACGGCACTACGCCTCCGGGGCGCACGTGGACCCGCACGGCCACCACCACCACCACCACCAGCACCACGCGGGACATGGCGGCGGCGCGGCCGATGCTGCTGGCGCCGGCGGCGGCGCTGCGGGAGCGTCGAGCAGCCCGTTGGCGGTATACGCCGGACGGACGTACGGCCAGCGGGACCTCCTTTTGGTGAGGTGCTGCCGGGCACAAACCGAACTGCATGCTTACGTTTGCCAAGCCAGCCTGCTCGCCCCATCCTCGCATGCCTCCGGGCCTGCAGCCTGCAGTCTGCTCCGAACCCATCCGCTCTTGGCACTCCTCGTGTCCGAAGCCCCTCCTTAACCCTCTCCCGTTTGGCTCGGACGAGTTTGGGTCAGGAGTTGAGCGCGCAAGGATACCCCTGCTCGGCCCTCTGTACAACGCCAGAACGCGTCCCTTACCCCCGCAGTCCACATGGGAGGGCTACGCCTCCATCGACCTTCGCGCCTGGTTACGCGCACAATACTTCTCAGTCCCGCCTTCATTCACCCGCGGGCTTAGCCCCCTCTCACCACTCCCCGGCTTTCGCCCCGTGCCATGCTGCCCCGCAGTCCACGTGGGAGGGCTACGCCTCCATCGTGCAGCGGGTGGCCACGCAGGCCAGCCGCCTCAGCCCGGGGGGCACCGCACGGGAGCTGCTCATAGGCGGCCTGGGAGCAGTGGTGAGCGGGGGAGGGACCTGGTCCCGTGGTGGTGCCGCGACATGTGTGGGCCGGTCCGGTTCTTGCGTGCGGGTATGCTATGTTAGCGGCTCTTTGGTTGTGGTTGGGATTGGGCGCAGCGGTGAGCGGGGGCACTGGTAGTAACTGTGCATGGCCATGGAATCCCGTACCTGCTGTTCGCAAATGCAGAGGGCGGGCTTGGCGGTTGAGTGGCATGCGGTTTTGGTGTGGGGGCGGGGCGCCGTGGTGGGTGGGCGTGACGCCGTGAAGCTCGCGACACCAGTCTCATGACGCAACCCCACAGCCGGCACACCGCAACCTCAACAGGCACCACAACCACGGCCGTCTGTCCCGCGCTGCCCCCCTCGCCTTTTCCGCAGGCGCTGCCCTCCATCGCATTGCTACACCTGGTGGAGGCGGCCGCCGCCTCGCTGCGCGCCACCGTGTCGCCGCACGGGCCGTACGGCGGTACGGCGCACGGCAGGGGCCCGTACGGCAGGGCGGGCGGCGTGTGGCCACGGGTGCCGCGCTACGTGGACCCGGGCGCTCCGCTGCAGGTGGGGCTGGGTGCTGGTGGGGCGGACGGTGCTGGTCAGAGTAGGGTCAAGCGGAACAGGCCACAACGCCGTCGCGCGCTTCTGTCACAGTTTTCCTCCGATTACTTCTGTCCCGGCTAGGCCTCACACGGTTGCCGCTGCACTCCGCTGCGCCGCGGTAAGGCGCACATGGTCATGGTAGGTTGCCCAGCCAGTGTAACCCTTCTCGTGTACCCACGCCATTCCTGCTCCCCTTTCTGCCCCCTTACCCCTGTAGCGCTACTGCTGGCTGGAGTCGCTGTGCCGGCTGCTGCAGCAGGAGGTGGCGGGGGGCGCCTTCGCCAGGGAGCACTACGTGGGGGGCGTGCGGGTGAGTGTGGACAGAGATGACGGGAAGGGTTGCAACTGTGCGCTTATTGGGTCAGGGAGCAGTACGTGGGGGGCGTACGGATTAGCGTCAGGACTGGGCTGCGAAGGGGGCGAGGGGCCTAGCATACCGTAGCTGTATGCGCAAGAGCAGGCACGCACCCAAGTCTTTGCCTCTCCTCCGCAAAGCTCCATATTGGATTGTCCCCACTTTAAACGCCACTGCCACGGTCGCCTTCTGCCTCCCAGGTGTCCGAGTCGTCCTTCGCGCTGGTGACGCGGCAGCACCTGGTGCTGGTGGCCTCGCCGCCGCAGCGCCACGCGCCCGACCCGCGGGCCGCCGCCGTGGGGCCCCCCTCCCTGGTGGTGCCCCTGGAGGGCCTGGTGCTGGCGCGGTGGGAGGTGTGCGGCCCGGGGGCAGCAGCAGCAGGTGTGGGCGCGGGTGTGGGTGTGGGCAGGGCAGGGGCAGCAGCTGGTGGGTGCGAGGCGCGGGTGTCCGTTGCGCACGTGTTGTTGCCAGGGCGAGGGCTGGCTTCGGGGCTGGGCGGAGGGCCAGGGGGAGGGGGAGAGGGTCTAAGCAGCGGCGGTGGCGCTGTTGGTGGAAGTGGGGTCGGCGCTGGCGGGGATGTCGGGGGAGGAGGGACAGGGGATGGGAGGGCAGCTGGGCATGGGGTTGCGGGGCCTGGGTGGAGGACGGTCGGGGGCATGCGGTTCGAGGGCGGCACTGGGACTGGCAGCGGGGAGGCAGGCCCAGGGTTGCTGAGCGTGGGGTACCGGTCTCGGGGGCAGCAGCAGCAGCAGCCGCAGCAACGAGGTAGCACGGCAGGATTGGCAGTGGCTAGCCAGGAAGGAGAAGGGGAAGGCGCAAGGCCGGGAGGCGAGGAGGAGGGCGGTTTGGCCGGTGGCAGCAGCCGCAGCAGCAGCAGCGGTGGTGGTGGCGATACCAGCCCCCATGTGCACATGGGTACGGGGCCGGGTGTCGGTGCGGCAGGGGCAGCCGGGGCCCAGGGCGGCCCGCTGCTGTGCGTCACCACCCTGGACATGTCGTACGAGGCGGATGCCGTACGGTTGGTTGGGCTGTTGGAGGAGGTACGGCAGTGGCATGACGGCCAGAGGAGGGCGGGCGGATGCAGGATGATTGGGTTCTAGGTCAGCGCACTGTGACGCATTGTATTAGCATTGAAAGCGAGGCAGCGACAACTAGCCCAGTGGAGGTAAGGGGCTGTCGAAGCAAAGTATGCAAATGTGCCACTTATGAAAGGTGTCGTGGTGTAGAACTGTGTGTAGGTCATGGGGCAAACGGTCAAGGGGGATGCCTCCCGTTGTGTATGATGTCACGAGTGGTACCGTATCTGAGCCTAGGCGCGCCAAAGCCCCGTAGGGCCAGCTGCACCTTTGTTGAGCTACGGGGTTGGGGCCACGCTTTTGGAAGTTGCGCTGAGGGGTAATGTGCTGCGGGCGGCATGCGTGCAACTAGGAACATGTGGCTCGGCATACATGGTCATTTCGTTCTTGGCAAGCACGTGTTTGTTTTATTGGTTGTTGCAGGAAGACAGTTGCTCATACAGACTGTGTGCCACGCCGCCATCCATCTCCAGCAAACTACACAGACTTTATATGCTGTTGCAGGTAAGCACTAAGCAGTGCAGGTGTCAGGTCGCAGCAACGCGATGTGGTAGTATAGGCGGCGAGCTTGTTGAACTGATGCCGTGCCAAGTCATAACCCGTCCACATATTACTTCGTTTCTTTCTTGCTTTCTTACCAGTGCAAAGCACATTGCTTTGTTGTTCACCATTTGTCACAGCCTGCGGTTCTGGTGCCGTCGGGCGGGGCTCGGCCGTCCCATGGGTCGCTCCCCGTATCGTGACGAGGGGATGACCTCAGAGCTGCCCGCAGTCCCTGCCAAAGCATTGCAGCACCACCGGAGCACCCATAACAGAGACTGTACTGCAGTTTTTCGCCGTGAACGCTTCGATCATAGACGCTGCCTTGTTGCAAGCAGCATAGGCTGATTTACATCGACTTGCCGCCGGTACCGCTTCCAGCTGACCGCTGTGCTGCAGTTCAGAGCGCACCTAGCAGTGCATGGTTTCTGCCAAAATGGCTTCTTACGAATCCCAACCGGTAAGCGCGGCGATTGCCTTCCTCGCGGCACCCCAAGCACAGCGTCCTCGTCCGACCACGTCAGCCGCGGAGTGTTCTCGGGTCTGAGAGTCGGCAAAAGAGCACACAGCGCTCTCAAGCTTTTGCTAGGGGCATCGCGGTACCTACCTGTCAGCACCACACAGCGTCTGAGACGGCTGGCCGGACATGCGTTGACTTCGGTGACGGAAGCGCCTTGGTTTTGCGTTGACCGGCCGACAAGGGGCTCTGCAGCATGAGCTCGCTGCATCCCGGCACCAGCGCGCCGGCTCAGACCAAATATCCAAACAGGTTGCAACATTATTTGCCTCCTGTCTAACCCGGACCTTTGATTCGCAGACTCCGACCACGGCCAGCCCCATGACCGGGGGAGCCCCCGCCATGGGTGGGACCACCCCCTTGACGGGGGGCGGCACCGATACCGAGACCTCCAAGAAGATCGCAGAAGGGGTTAACGAGGAGTACCACGACCCGTAAGTGTGTGGGCTGGAGCATGACAAATGGCTCCAAGGAGGGTGATGGAAGAGACCTGGAAAGCTGGAGCGGGGCAACCTCCACTGCTGTACGGCAACGGTTGTGCCTCTACCGGGTACCGGTACCGTATTCCACGGCTGGACAGCTGGCGATATCGTTGCCTCGCTACCGCACAGCTCCAAAAGGCACATCCAGACAGCTGTCAGCTGGACTGACGCACACTGACGCCATGCCCGTCCCAAAACAAAGCCGTGAACGTCGCCTTTCTCCTTACGTGCGCGTTCACTCCGCCCCTGCACCCCCATGCAGCTACGACGACTGGTCCTCCCGCGACACCCTGCTGGCCCTCATCCCCACCATCATGGCATTCGCGCTGCAGGTGGGCTGACTTGTCCTCTCTCTGTGTCATTTTGGTAGTGGCAGGGGCAGCAGATAACGCACACTGCGCCTCACGCCACCCGCAACTTCATCACCCTGTGTTACATAGTCGCCGGCCCTCCACCCTGCTCCACCCGCACCACCATCCACCCACCGTAACGGGCGTAACCCACCTGCTGCCACCTGCCAAACTTCCCTAACACCACCTGCTCCCCACATTCCTTGACCTCCAGGACGGCAACTTCCGCGTGGGTCTGATCATCGCAGTGGTGGCCAGCGCCTTCCTGCTGGTCATGCGCACCGTGGCGTGGGACAGCAGGTACAAGAAGGTGAGAACGCGAAACGGCTCACAGCTGCGAAATTGCACGCCCGGGTGCGCCCAATTCAAGATCTGCCATTTGCCGCGGGCCCTGTACAGGCAGGCGCCTGACGGACTCGCCTTGCCCCGTCCCGCACACGTACCAATACGGTAGCGGTCCCTCTCGTGACGCCCGCCCATTCTGCCTGTCCACCCCGTACTCGTCCCCACCTGCCCCTGATCCTCACCGACTCACTTATTTGATCCATGCTGGAGGGAAATGTGCGCGCATTGGGTACGTTCATCTACGGCGTTTATACGTTTGAAGTTATTCCGCTTCCGTGCCATTCTATCTGTACCCTCCTGGCCAGGTTTGGCCCATGCTGGAGCTCCTAACGCACGTATAATTGCGTTAATTACGGTAATTATAATAATTATAATGGTATAATTGCTCTTCATTTTTGTTTACCTGCCATACACAGGTGTGGCCCATGCTGGAGCTCATCTCCCTGCCGCTGTACGCCATCCTCCTGGGCCTGTCGTACGTCAACCTGTACCAGGTGGGCGCTGCCGTACACCACACACACACGTGCATGCACACGCCTTTGCTGATGACGCACCACTTTAAATCCGGGTACCAGGTGGGTGGTGCAGCACCGCTACATGCATGCATACCACCACGCCGGTGCGCGCGTGCATGGTGACAGTGTAACGAGGATTGGATCCTCTCCTCTGCATACCGGAATCCTGGGCGTTGCGTGGCGCCATTTTGCACTCCAGCAGACTACCAGGAGCCAACGACCATGCCTGGCGCCCTCCCCACAGATCAACAAGTGGTTCCCTACAATCACCGGCATCACCCTCGCCTTCATGACCCTGGTAAGCGTGCGACAGCGTGCTGCTGGAGTCATGCGTGGGGGTCCCTACACCATGCAAACAGCGTGCCTTGAGTCCTCGTTGTGTCCCGTCCTCAACACTGTTGAGTCTGTGCATTGCATGACTGCCGGCACGTCAGGTGACCCTGACACCGTGCGGTGCACTCATCCCCATCCGCCCCCCCTTCCTCCTCCCTCCAGCTGAGCCTGCTGTGGCGCCGCCCCTGGACGGCCCACTACGCGCGCTACCCCAAGTTCGACCGCGGCGGCTCGCTGCTGTGGCGTCACACCCCCGACTGGCGCCAGACCTCGGACCTGGCCACAGCAGGCTGGTTCGGCGTCTTCGTGGCCGCCACCTGCCTCACGCTGGTGAGCCGGTGGTGCCTCCTCGTTGTCGGGCCCCGTTACTGAACCTCTGCGCTCTGCCGCACGCATCCGCGCCTGAAGGCCTGCGCGACAGGATGGGCATCTTCATTGGCCCTCACGGCCTCACCTGCCTCACGCTGGTGAGGCTGGGGTGGCAGGCCCCCTTACTAGGCTGCAATCAAGCACCAGCTATAATACGCAGCATGCTTGGCTGGGCCTGCAGTTGGCACAGGTATTTGCTTGTTGTACTCGTGGGATTGCCGTGGTCTGGCGGATCTGGACGGACCGCTAGGTGTCGTGGCCGGGTTGCCTGCCTCCCCTGATCGCTACACGCAATCGCGCACTCGTGCTGCCTCCGCTGCAACCCTCCCTCCCCCGCAGATCCCGCAGCTCACAGGCCACCACCGAGGCTCGCACGCCCTCAACGTGAGTACCCTAACAGCGTTGCTTGCTGAGAAACGAGAAAACAAAGTACCCTTGCTTCATCTGGCGCTTGTTGCCGTACGCCCGATGGAACGCAACCGCTGCATGTGGTACGCGCCGCCTTTGGCAGGTTGCCACAGCAGGCTACCCTCTGCGCAGCTACAGCCGCAACCAGCTCCTCGGGCTTTCCACTCATCACAAGCTCTACTCTTACATGAGTCAGCTCTGCACCCTTTCCCCGATCCGTATTGCGTGATGTAATGCATTAGCTGCTGTACTCGTTTCGGTGCTGGTGCTGTGTGCGACGCGCAGATCATCTTCAACTACGTCTTCCCCGCGCTGGCGGCACTGGCGGCGCTCATCCACCAGCAGATGCTGGGCACTCGCTACCGCAACAGGTGAGCCGCAGTGGGTGTGCCTCGGTGTGAACCAGGTGTAAGGTGCAGAAAGGGAGAGTCTGTGGTTGGGTGCGAGGGGCAACCGGTGGGCGGGTGGGCGGGTGGGCGGCCGAAGGAAGGCCTGTGGGCGCACTATATATACCAACCGTGGGTTAGGAACTGTGCCGTGCGTGCCCCAGTGCACACACATACTTGTGGTACTTGACGGGTGCTTAGGCACGTGGCCTACCTGCGTCACCAATTGCTGGTCCGCAATGCAAAGCATGCATCGATCCTTACCGCAACGTGCGTGGCTTACCAATGCTGGCGTGTGCTGGTGGTCCTCGCACACTGCTTGTCAGGGCGATGCTGACGTACGCGGTACGCATCTGACCGTGATGTGCTACAGGACGGTGCGCAACCTGGACCGCTACTTTGGCCGCACGCACGTGTCGGACGTCCCCGGCGCCGGAACCATGGGCGTGGGCGGCCGCGGAGACATCCACCCCGCGGGCCCCGAGACCGCCGCCACCGCGCCCGTGGGGGCCGGCAACGTGTAGTGCGTTTCGGAGGCAGGGGTCAGATTGCAGTGTTCAGTCTGCACGTTGTAGGTTGCTGTTGTTGCCTAGAGCGTGCGCTTGTGTGGCGTTGAGTTGGCGACTGCGGCGGGTTGACGAGGGACGGGGACAGAAGCGTGTTGGTTGGCACGTGTTGGCACAGCGGGGGGCGGTAGCTAGGTTGGGGTCGGGAGCATGGCTGTGGTGGTGGGTAAGGATGTACGCTTGCCTGTTGAGTGTACACTAGATAATGGCATGCTGCGCGTTTGTGCCTGTGGGGGAAAAGGTCTGCGTGTTTCCTTACGTAGTGTGTGGGCGCAAGGCGTGATGAAAAGGTGTTCAGCATCACATGGAACATACAGCCTGGGACGGTAACGTTTGCGCAGATGGTTTGCTGGTACCGGTTGATGCTGACTACCTGCACCCACCAAGCCACCATCTTGCAGTGCGAGCGCCACCTTCGCGGTGCTTACGTTTGTAGGTGCACCTGGTACCTTCTCCTCTTTACTCGCAACACGCACCCAGTTTTAGCCACTTTGCGTAGAATA
>VFQN01001560.1_pt1 | contig 37755 bp, 65 predicted proteins | sample 3512371 | NCBI WGS metagenome assembly VFQN01 (sample SAMN10412370, study PRJNA504923) | tailings metagenome | isolation source: Replicate 2 from Balatoc abandoned mine | place: Philippines: Itogon, Benguet | collected 2017-08-28
ACGACAAGACCGACCTGACCTGTACATTGAAGCTGGATACCCGTACGGCAGGGGCGAACAGGTGGTTGGCGTCGAGTTTGGCCACCAGCCCATACATGGCCCGCTGGCCAGCCAACAGAAGCTCAGTACTGCCAAATCCCAGGTGTGCGGCTGTGTGCGGGGTGGGATGTGCAGGGTAGCTCAACACCAGATGTCCTCGAGGATAGCAAGGATCAGCGTTCTTGTGGTGGGCCAGCTGGTGGACTGACTTGGACTGACGGTGCCTGCCATGTGGGCAGGTATTGTACAGCAAACTTTTGTGCTCGGGCGGTGACTTGCGTCCCGCGCCAACGCAGGTCCACCGCGGTCACTGTCCCAGGGCGGCACAATGCGTTGCGACATACATGCAGGCACCGCACACCAACGGTTGGCCAACGGTTTTTTTGTTAGCTTGTGGCGTACACCGTCACCAACGGCGTCTTACGTACGGTACCGTACACCAGTGGTGCGCAACGGATGTCCCTAGGCACGAGGACCACGACGTAGTGCGTTGCACGCAAGTCGCAGGATCGGACACAGAGGATGCACATATGAGGCAGGGCCACTTCCCACCACGAATATATGTCTTTCTGGCGCTAGGCTAAATACGATTATGTACCACCACCAACAACTTGCACACGAGTGGTACACCAAACAAGGCAAGACCACACCCCAACATATTAGTGCGCAAGGGATGTGCACGAGGGTCCAAAATGTGCATGCGCAGGTCCAATGCCTGACTGTGCAGGAAGACGAAGAAAATGTAGACATGCAAGTGCGTTACCGTATGGCCTGACACCAGGCAAACATGTACCAACTGCTAGTGCAGCTCTAAGCACAAGCTCGAACGAAGTAGGGAAAAGCACTATGGGGCTTTCTGTTGTCTTACGCAGGTTCGTTCGCCTGCACATGGCTCCTTACAACCCCGTTCCATTGAGGGCGATCCACTCCCACACGTTTAACCAGTCCTTAACTGTGCGATACGGTCTACAACACGCCGTGGCCCCGCAAGCCAAACAGCAGCATTCTGCCATCGCCTTGCTGTGCCAGCAAGCGCCCGTTGGTCACTTCCCTCGCTTGCGACTGCCTGGCCCGTAGTGCAACCCAAACGCCAGGTCCGGACTGCGAGCCCACAGCTGCTTAATGGAGGCCGGGCACCTCTCCCCCACCTCCTCCCGGTGCTCCACAAACCACGCCTTGAGCCCACACAGCAGCGGAGGGAAACTGGCGCTGCGCTGCTCCGCCCACAGCAGCAGCTCCACCACGCTCTCCACGCCCACGCTGCCCAGCATCTGCGAACCCACCTCCGCACACAGCCCCGGCAGCAGCAGCCGGTCCGCCAGCTCCCCCACACCCTGCAGCAGCTCCTCCTGAACCCGCCCCACGCCGTCCGTGTACATGTACTTCAGCACCACCGCAAACGCGTCAGCGTCCGCATCCGGCAGCTCCACCCGGTGCTTGTCCCCGTCCTTGAACCCCGCCCCGGGGTCCAGCCTCTGACAAAAGTACTCGCTGCGCGCCGCGAGGACTCCCCTGTGCGCGTGGAACACCCGCCCGCCCACCTCCACCTCCACGTCTGCCGTACCGTCCGGCTGCCGATCCAGCAACGCGCCCAGGTCTGACGCCAGCGTGTGCTCCCGCCCGGAACCCCCAGCCCCTGCCCCTCGCCCTGCGGAATCCGCGCACGGTGGAGCAGCTGCATCGCATGCGTTGGGTTTGAGCCCTAGGTCCAGTACGACAAAGCTCTGTGTGCGCAGGCGGCTGAGGAGCAGGTAGCCGTTGGGCAGGATGACGGGCAGCACATTGCGGCCCGCCAGGCCGGTGGCCAGGGTGGTTACGGAGCCGTCGGGGGCCACGTGCCGTACTGCCGTACTGTCCAGGGGATGGTCGCTATCGGCCACCAGGGCACAACCGGTGCCGTCCACCGCCACGCCAGAGCACACCTGGGAGGAGGTGATGTGACACAGCGAGAAGGTATTGTGATGTAGAGAGCTGAGGCCAGCTTATGGCTGTTATCGCACACCTGCGGGGCAAACGTAAGGTGCGTGACAGCATTAGTGTGGCGGCCCGCCCTGTCCTGGGTTGTGCAGCATGCCGGCAGGAAGGCGGAGCCGCCCAAAGCCCCGGCCCGCATGCAAAACAAACTAGTTCGAATTTGGATGCTTATTGCCCCTGCTGTCGGGCTGCCACTCTTCACTGGAAGAGGCGGCATCCTCCCACCTGGAAGCGTGCGGCACGGCCCGCTCCATCGTCCGAGCCGTGGAAGCCCTCCCGTCCCGCCAGCAGCTCCGGCTCCTCCGCCGCGCCGGGGGCCAGGGGCCGGCGGTACACTGCGGTGCTGGTGCACAGCAGCAGGCTGTGGGTGGCGGGGTCATAGGCGGCGCCCATGCAGTAGGGGCCCACGGTGGGGCCGCACGGCAGCGTGCGAACGATGACGGCTGGCGGTTGGTCGCCGTGGTCAGCACCTGCGTCGGCTGCTGCATCGTTGCTTCCGTCGCGGGGTAGGTTTGCGATTGGTGCTGGCTGGGCGCCTAGCTGCGGCGGCTGTGGCGGCTGTGGCTGTTGCGGCTGCGCCTGCTGCTCTGCAGCTGCGCCCACCCGGTCAATGAGACGCGACATGTTCATGCCCAGATCTGCGCAAGTCACCTCAAACATGTGGAAAATTGCCGACAAAGTCACACCGTCATCCGCACACCACTTCGGCGGCAGGAGCAGTTTGCTGACCCGCCACTCGTCCACCACGTACAAGCGCCCCTGGCCGTCGGATGTGATGCAGCGGGGGCTCTCGAAGCGTGCAGCGGTGCCCCTCCCGTCCAGCGAGCCCGACTCCTCCAGGCGCCCCGCCACAACTTCCACCCGGTTGTCGCTGTGCAATCGCACCACCGCGTGGCCGGACTCGGTCAACGCAAATACCGAGCGCGTGAACGGGTCCCAGCATGGCCCAAACAGGGACAGCAGCTGGTCCCTGGACTCCTCGTCATCCTCATCTATGCTGTCGATGACGTCGCCCCATGATAGTGGGACTGGATTGCCTGTATCAAGGCCTTCGCGGCCGTCGCAGCCGCGGAGCGGCAGCACCTCGCGACCCCCGATAGCAACGAGTGTCTCTGTGGCGCAGCTGCCATCAGCCCTCAAGCTGACCCGAGTAACTGCTCCAAAAGGGTTTGCTAGCGCCTCATAGACACGGAAGAGTGGCTTCAGCGAGGTCCTGGTGGCCATTTACCTCGCTTTTGGCCATGCCTTGGGCTACTTGTACGCGGCTATGCCACATGGAGCAATGCAGGCTTGCTTGGTTTTGGCATATTGCTTTTGTTTACAGCGTAGCACCGCTGCTTGTAGCACCGCGCCGAAACCGAATCAGGGTATCCGTACCGTTTGCTCTATTGCTGCAGACCCCTGTGTCCCAGCCTGGTCCCAGCTGCAGCAAGGTAGCCATAGCAGGAGTCAGGAGACAGTCATATGGCAGCCCCTTCTGGATGCAAAGCGATATGCCATGACTAACATGCAAATGACAAGCCAATCTGCATATGAGCCGAAGTTCACACGCTGTATCACGCCGACCAGGGCTGTACGGAGGCTTATCCAAGCACTTTGTGTGGGCTCCTTGAATACCATGTTTCTTGCCCCATTACAACCGCTAATGCACATGTGCTATGAAGAGATCGTTGTGCAGCCAAGGAGACAAACGGCTGTGCCCATCAAGCTGGGCGTGGACAGAGCGTGGATGGTTCTGGGCTCCTGGCTGGTCCCAGCCGTGCAGGGACGGTTAAGACACGCAGTCGCTTTCCGACGCAACGAATGAATACACATCTCGGTTGGCCCAGAAGGCTTAAACACGTTTTCGTGGCCCTAGTTTCCACGTGCACTTCAAGCTACGGCATCCCACCAACGACCTAACCGTTTGCGACTAACCTCCTTGGCGTGGCGCAGGACCACAGCGCCACTGCCTTAACACGAGGGTTAGGTTGTATGAATCTCTAGCAGCTCCTTCCTGTCGCACCTTCCCACATGCATGTCCTTTCAAGGTCCCAACCCCGCTCGGTGTTGCACATTTGCCAAGACTGGGTGATAGCCCGTAACACAATTACATTGCTCATCATATTCCACTTCATCTACGCTGGGTGCGAGCCAGTGTCGACCCAGCTTCCCGCAACTATGTGGGACAACGGGAGGTCCTAAATACCAAAGCTCAGACACCGGTTTACCGGCTCGCATACAACCACTTAATACGAAGTGTCTTACTGTACCTAGTGGACGATGCCCGCTGTCCAAAGGGCTGGAAAGCCCAAGTCGCTCGTGGAGCATCTCAGCGAGCAGGCACCGAAGCGGGCTGTAAATGACATCGTCAGCATTGACCGCTACCTCATGTCAGCACGCCTGCTGCTTAGTCAGGTGCGCTTCCGGCAGCGCTGGCGCGTGACAACTCTGACCAGCACCCGACACCCGACACCCAAACCCCAGACAGACCTCCCTTCGTCCACGCTCCTCCACTGCTTTCACCCTCGCAAGAGATGGCTGTGCAACCGCGCTAACTGTCCCTCAACGACACGTCGCCGCACCGCAGGCCACTGAATACCGGGCTATCGGCGCAGACGAGCAGCTTTACGTCATGCTCCTGCGCTATGCCAGGTAAGCTACTGTGTAAGCCAGCACGCACGGCCACAACCCTACCTGTATCTGCGCACGTATTCCTCTGGCCTATGTCGTGTGCAGCTTGTTGCACCACGCTGTAGATGCTGTCTCCCATACGTATGTCATAGTGTGCCGTACGAAGCAGCATGCCGGCAGGCCCTGTTGCCGAGGCCCTGTGACGTTGCCGCTGCCTGGTGCCCATGTAACACACAGCGTACGTGTTGCCTTCCCTGCAGCCTGGTCATCGAGACCATACCGTCCCACCGGGACTTCAAGACCAAGCCAGCGGTGTATGCTACACTCAAGCGGGTGAGGGCAATTTGGCCACGCACATGGGGCCGTTAATTTGCACACGACGAGCCTCGCACTGGAAGGCCGTCGTAAACCCGTTCAACAGCAAAACGCTTGGTGGCGGCGCTGGCTCGCTGGGTTACGTTGTCTGCTAGCAACCCTCGCATCCTATCACCATTCGCCCCGCCGTTGCACCTTCGGTTATGGCAAGTCCATGCTTCCAGCCCTACTCCCTTGGCCAACAAGTGCGGCACCCACACCTCTCATCCCAGCCGATCTCTTTTGGCTTTCCCCACCATGGCCTTTGACTATCAGTTGTCATGCCGAAAGCCACCTTTACCTGCACATATGGTACTGCCTCAGGAGCTGGTGGAGCGCTACCTGCCCGAGCTGGAGCGGCTCAAGGCCTCCCTGCAGCTCAAGGACCGCGCGGAGCCGCCCGTGGCCGTGACGCGCAACCGCCCAACCGACGCAGTGCTGCTCACCACCTCCGACCTGCCGCAGCTCGACTGGGCGTCGGCAGGGACGCCCTCGGCCGCCGCTGTTGCCGCCGCCGCCGCCGCCGCATCTGCAGCTCCAGGGGTGTACGGTACGGCGCCGGGGTCAGCCCCGGCCCAGGGCTCCATGACGTCGTACTCGGTGGATGACCTGCTTGACGTGATCAACGGCCCGCGGTCAACGCCGCCCCAGGCCGGTCAAAGTTACGGTCAAAGTCAAAGCGGCTGGTCAACGCAGCAGCCGCAGTACCAGGCGTCGTACCCCAGCGGCAGCATGAGCGGCCCGGTGGATCCGTATGCCCTGGCGGCGAGCCATGCACAAGGCAGCAGCATGGATGGGGGCGTGCTGCAGCCAAAATACGCTGCGACGTATGTGTCCTCTTCCAGCATGGGCCGGCATGCGCTGTTTGGCGCGACGGCGCCTGCAGGGGGCGGTGGCGGCGGTTCCGGAGCCGCGGGCCGGGCGGGGTACGCGATGCCCCGGTACCCGCAGCTGGAGACGGGGCCGGTGGTGCAGCAGCAGCAGCAGCCGGGTGCGGGTGTCGGCGTTGATGTGCCCATGCAGCAGCTGTCCCTGGACCCTCACAGGCAGGGCGGCGAGCAGCAGGGGATGATGCTGGTGCACCCGAGCGCAGGGCCGTCGCTTGGGCCGCAGGAGATGGCGGTGGGTCGGGGTTGCAGCGGAGCTACCGGTATGACATGTGAAGGAGAGTAGCTGCAGGGGAGGGGGCAACACGGCCCACGGGCAGGGGCTCCTGCGTTTGGGCACCGAGGGCGCTGCAGCTGGGCGGTGACTGGGGATCCGTTAGCGTGATGCTTCGAGCTCTAGGCACGCCAAACGTCCCTTGCCTTGTGAGGTGTGAACCCAGCGTGCTGGCTTGACGCTCTGACACCGCCTCCCTGCCTGAAGTACTGTGCATAACGCAGGATCTCATCAACCACGTCCCTCGCGCCCCTCCCGCCTCGCGCTGTGCTGCAGGTGATCGTGCAGTCGCCCAACACGCACGGCCTGCCCGACACGTGTGCACCCGGCCACCACGGCTCGCCGTCAGCACCCCCGCCCCCGCCGCCGCCCTCCTCCTCCTCCCCGTCCGCCGCCCCCGGAGGAGGCGGGGGAGGCCCCCGCGAGCTCACCAAGCGCGCCCAGCTGCGAGACGTGCACGTGAGCGTGGCGCTGATGGAGGAGTTCCTTCACTACGCTCGTGCAAACACGGGAAAGTGAGTGACAGCCGGGTCCATTCTACGAAAGGCCACCGCGTTCCTGTTGTTGCTGACTATGCATGTGACTGTTATGGGAATTTGGGTTTGGTAGGTACGGAGGAGTATTGAGCTGTGCACGCAGGGCAAGCAGAAGAGGGTGACTGGGGCTGAGGACGTTGGGAACAGGGAGCATGGCGCGCGCTTACCTAGCGCTTACCTCGCGCTTAGCTGCTGCCGCTCTTGTCATGTCGGCGCCCTCACCCCCAGGGGCATCGAGTCGTGCGGCATCCTGGCGGGCAAGCTGCTCGCAGACGACTCCATCTTCGCCATCACCACCCTCATCATACCCAAGCAGCAGGTGCGTGTTGCAGGTGACCTGCAACTATTACTTTCTCATCTGCCGCTCGCTGTCATGAGTATCCATGTCCACCCTGCAAGCTGCTGTGCACATGAGCAAACACGTACCTTATGCCTCACACCCCGCTCGTTCCCCTGTGGTACAGTGTTCACTTCTTCTGCAGCGCGCCGCAGGATTTACTGTCTGACGCACGGACACATCATTCCGTGCATCACTCACGCACTGCGTGCAGGGCACCACGGACACGGTCCAGGCGCTGAACGAGGAGGAGATCTTCGAGGCGCAGTTTGAGCGCGAGCTGTACCCGCTGGGCTGGATCCACACGCACCCCACGCAGACGTGCTTCCTGTCGTCTGTGGACGTGCACACGCAGGTGGGGGCACGGGATTGGGTCCCACTCACAGCATTCCTTGGTTGCGGGGGATCTGTGCTTGGACTAAATACGGTTCCGGGGTCAGTCGCGGTGCGATAAACGACCCAAGTCGAACTTAGGAGACAGGGAAGACTAATAACGAGTACACGTAACTGAAAGCCGGCCCCCCTCACCCCTCGCCCGTTGCCCCACGTGTGCGCAGTGCGGCTACCAGACCATGCTGGACGAGGCGGTGGCCATCGTGATGGCGCCAACCGACCGCTCCAAAAAGTGCGGCATCTTCCGCCTGTCCACGCCCGGCGGGCTGACGCTGGTGCAGAAGTGCCCGCTGCGCGGCTTCCACACGCACCCGCCCACCGACACGGGCCAGGAGCTGTACGAGCTGTGCGGCCACGTGTACCTCAACCCGCGCAGCAAGCACGAGGTGCTGGACCTGAGGTGAAGGGGGTAAGGCGCATGGAGCTGCTCTGGGCGGTTGGTGTTCGGCGGAGGGTACGGCAGAGCGGGGGTGGTGGCCAGGGGGAGGCGAGGTACGGGGGTGGTTCTGGGTGGGTATCAGGGGGGCGGCAAGGTGCTGGGCCTCGGTGGAGCTATGCATGGGGTGGAGGGGAGGCGGGGTGTTACCAGAGGGTGGCATTTGCAGGACAGGGAAAGAGTGGCGGGGCGACTGTTTAGGTGGTGATGACTCCTTTGGTCTCCCCACCAAATGGCGGATTGTTGGTGTAGTGCTGCACGGCCTCATACGTTTTGCAAGTGTTCGTTTATTTGTATGTCATGGTGGTTCCGTGAGGGGGGCAGCTGCTTTGTATTGTTGTAAGCGTTTTGGTTTAGGACGAGGCCAAATGCCTCATCTTGGCACTTCTCTTGGTCTGCACGTACCGTAGTGCGGAAATGTGCGACTGGATTACTGCAGGATACGCATGCAGTGTGGCAATTTACGCTGAAAGGCTGACATGTATGACACTCTGTCATTTCGCTGCCAACGATTGCAGCGACTGCCTGGGCCCTGGGCACAAAGCCCAGGGGGCTGCACAGCGCCAGCTAGTTCTGCGCTGATCCCAGGCGTGGCTCTCGTGTACGTATATGACAGCATCCAACATACACGCTTTCCCCGCACCAATGTAAACCTCGTTTGAGGCATGGCCTTTGGCCCATACCGATCACGTCAATGCTCCGATGTCTCCATCTACGGCCTGCTGAGCCCCATGGGCTCAGAACCATTGCAGCCAGATCCTGGAATGCTAGGAACTGCTAGTGGCATGCCCAGGAAATCCCGAAACGGCTCATCATGCACCACCTAGGTGCGCACGGACTGGCGCACTAGCTTGCACACTACACACATGCACACTGGAACAGTCATGGGGTAGCCACGCGGCCAGCACACCACAATGTCGCTTCGTGCACAAAGGAGCCAAAGCCCCATCCTACCACCCGTCCCCGGCCCTCCCACAATCCTGTACGCACACGCCTCCTTTGAGCCCTTGCTTGAGACACCAAACCCATGCTGTACAAGCCCAGGGTGCAGCCGCTACAGGCCGAAGCACAGGCCGCTGCTGCTGCTCCTCCTCCTCCTCATCCGGCTGCTTACTCGCACTTGATGGCCCGGTAGATGTGCCGCACAAACATGAGCGACGCGCGCCAGCCCACTGTCCCCAGCATCAGGAAGAAGCCGAAGCACACCATGGCCATGTAGCCAAAGAAGAACGACGTCTGCATGAAGCCCGACATGTCGGAGCGGGCGTAGTAGTAGTAGAAGCAGTAGCCGTACACGAAGATGCCGGTGGATCCGCCGCACAGGAACGAGCGCCACCACCACTGGTGGTCCTCCACCGCCAGCTGGAAGTAGGTCAGAGCGATGGTGATGAAGGCGGTCACAATGATGAGGATGATGTACACAATGAACAGGATGGACCAGATGATGTACACCTTGTGGCCCCACACGCTGGCAAAGATGTAGTAGAGCTCCACGTAGATGGCGGAGAAGGGCAGGAAGCCGGCCATGATCATTTGGGGCACGGTGGTGCGGTACCAGGGCAGCTCGGGGATCTCCCGGGGGTACTTGTTGGTGCGGCAGGGGGCCAAGAACTCGGCGCTGGAGGGCGAAAAGGGGCAAAGGAAAGGGCGAGGAAAAGGGTATTTAATGCAGGCACTATGTAAGCAAGGGAACTTGTGGGAGCAAGGGAGCATTGTGTAGGTGCGCGTGATGTCAACGACTGTGGAGGCAAAACATCCTGCTGCGCCACACGATAGGCACGCGGACTGGCGTCTGGTGCTTACCGGTGGCGTTCGCGTAGCTGCCTCGACCCAACAAACTAGGTTGACGCAATACCAATAATGCAATCCCCCACACGCAAACCCATCGAGCCGCAAACCCATCGAGCTGCGTGTACACATCAGCTGCCCGCTGGGAACACGGTCGCATCCGCTGTGCAACGAGAGGCGACGCCTCCCTCTGGAAAATGGGAGTAGAGTTGGCTCTGGCGTGGCCTATTCGCGCTGCCCCCCTGGCCAGCCCGGATAAGCTCAGGCTTTTGCCTTGCACGGAACGGCAGGGCTACAAAGACGGCGCCCTCACCGGTTGTTCTTGCCAGCAATGCCACCGAACACCGTCAGGGGGATGGTCACCAAGCTCCACAGCAGCAGAATGATGACGATGGTACCGAACGGCAGAGCCGCGGTCGACTGCGCGTGCATGATTGTGCAGCCCAAGGAGGAGTTTCGTAAGCATGGACACTGGCTTGCGTTCCAGCAAATGTCCTGTCACCGCAGGAACAGCCCCACTAGGACATGGCACAGCCGGCAACCTCCCCTTTGTACCCCCTGGGCCCCCATGGCACCGTGTGTGAGGCACCCGCAGTGGCCCCATGGCACCATGTGCACGGCACCCATAAGCTGCCCATCCTTGCAGCTCGCCCATGCAACATTCGCCACGACCCCAGGGCCCGCTCCCTTGACACACAGCAGCGTCTCACCCGGTAGGCAATGGCCACGGTGTTCAGGAAGGCGAACATGACCAGAAACGGCCCGCAGTAGACGAAGCAGGTGAGCAGGATGTTGCGCACCCAGAACTCGCCCTCCATCTGCTTGTAGTACGACGCGGCCACGTAACCCGCAACGCAGGCCGTGAGCGCGTACAGGAAGATGAGCGCGCTGTACAGCGAGCCGCGGTTGTAGGGGTAGAAGACGCCCACCAGCGCCAGAATGAAGATAAACAGCGCCAGGTAGAACAGCTGAGGGAGCGGACAGTGGGGTACGCTTCCTTCGGTACAAAGATCAGGGCACAGCTGCTACTGGTGTATGCCGTAGACGGTGCCTAGGCTGTGCTTCCTCTACCGCCGTATGTGCAGCGTGACCCACATCAGGGTGGGTACCTAGGCGGCCGTGCTAGGCTGCCCCAGCTGCAGCAAGCCCACCTGCGAGCCGGTGCCAACGAACGCGCAGAAGAGGTTCTTCTGGGGAGGGAAGCGGAACACGTCGCCATGGACGTACTTCCAGCCAGACTCCTCGTCGTCGACGGCAGCTGGAAAGGTGTGCGGGCAACAGAACCGGTTAGCAAGGCCATAACCAGTGTGTTGCTTGGGGCATCAAGGAAAAGGCACACACCCCGATACCGGCATTGCCTAACCGTGCCGCCGTTTATATGACGGTACTGGGCAGCAACAGGGGGCACAGGCACTTACGGTCATCCTTCGAGTACTTCACGAAGTCGGCCTTCAGCACCCGCATGAGGATGGTGGCTAGGAAGCCGGTCAGCAGCAGCACCGTGACGCACGAGTTGATGATGGAGAACCAGTGGATCTGCGGTGGGAGGTACGCGGTTGCACATGGGACCAGTTTGTCCTACCCCACAACCGCCGTTGATGCTCAGGGGGCACTGAGTTGTGCCAAGGTACCATCGTGCTCTCATGACCAGTGCACAGCTATCGTTCTTGCAGCAAGCAGTAACCATTTTACAGCCCTGTGTGATAGGGGGGAAAGCGAGGGGGGACCGACCTCCAGGTGCACGGGGTCGAGGGGGAACTTCTCGTAGCGCTGCAGGCGGTCATCGAAGGACGTGGTGACAGGCGTCCACTTCACCGAGTAAGTGAACTTTGCAGTCACGGTCGAGGTGATGTTCTCCGAGATGTCAACGGCCTCCGCGGGGTCCGTGGACACGCTGATTTCAATCACCCGGTCGTCGTTGTACTTGATGTTGAAGTCAATGTGGGTAAACAGGTAGTACCTAAACTCCGGCTTATCCTGGTTGAAGAGCTTCTCCATCTTCCCGATGAAGCCCCACACGGGGAGGTCATCATAGTACATCTGGAAGTACCAGTCCTCCCTGACGGCCTGTGGGGGGCATGCAGCCGTGAGCAACCCCATCGACTCTGCGGGGACTACCGACTCGCCCCTTCCCTTGCGCTGCCTACCCGGCGGAACTTGATAAGCTTCTCCTGATCCAGCTCCACGGAGCAAACGTCCGTCCGCTCCTTGTTTTTGCGGAAAGAAAGGTCATACGGGGTGCTGCCCATGCGGTTCGCGTCCACCACTTCGCCCATACCCAGCAGCTTATACTTCACCCCATCTTGGGGCATGCAGTATGGGAGGCTGTAATACTCGTACGTCTCACTGAGGGACGGCACGGGTAGGAAAGAACGGGACGTGCAACTGTTGCGCGCGTCCGGCCTGCTGAGTTTGCGGCTCCAACTGCCATATCCTTACCTAGGGTTGGTGAAAGGGCCAACCTTGCTGGCCCACAGCGGCACTGCATCTCCCTCGCTGTACTCGTGGTCGTCCCCGAGCAGGGCGCGCCCAACAGCACTGTCGATCTGCACAACAGTTGTGGCCCGGCCTGCCGCGCCCAGCTGCGCAAGTGCTAAGAGTACAGCACAAACAGCTAGTTGCCTCATGGTGCTCAAGCCCAGCGGGCACGTTCGCAACAGTTGAGACTTGAGTTGGTCGGTGTCAGGGCTTCTTCATCGCAGGGGACTGCCTGGTATTCTACACAGTGTATTGTGCCGCAGTGCACAAAAACTATGACGGCATCAGGGCAGAAAGCCTGAATGCATTTACAAGACAGCTGCCGTAGACGATGTCCAGGTGCAAGTTCTCGCTGCAAGTTACGCTAGGCCTATCAATTAACGTCACTCGTATATTGACATATGTACGTGCCTAAAGTGGCCGGCCCGTGTACGTAAGTCAAAGCGGACACGGGACCGAGCAGGTGGACTTTCCTTGAGCGTCGGAGCACGGCCAATTGCCATGGCGATACAGATCTAGCAAACGGGTGCACCCGGTATGGATATCAGGTCATGGCTGCAGGAGCACTATGCTCCTGCAGTGCTGGTAGCATCCACACCAGCAGCTGAGGCCCTGGTCCAGGCGAAGAACGGGCTCTCGCTGGTGGACCTGCTACGGCCCTACAGCCACGTATTCCAACTCAATGGTGGGATGTGCCACCGCACAGCCAAGGGATAGAGCGACGCATTGCAACGGTGCTAGTGGGGGGTAAATTACCTGCCTGGGCACCTCAAAGGGTGTTGCACAGCCCACTCACGGCCGCGACCCATCCCTACAACCTGATCTCCTACTTCGTTACAGCGCCAATACGTGTGGGGGAGACAGCCGTGAGGCTGCAGGACCTCAAGGTCCGCTTCCATGACGCAGCCACCATGTACCAGCCCACGCCGGAGGTGCGTCCAGGCCGGCGTGTGACACAGCGCTCCGGGCCCGGAATTCGACAAGTCGGTCTACACTACCCCGCTCATGAGTTACCCGTGAACCCACCAGCAGCACCCCCTGGGAGTGGGTGCACTTGAAACCCAGATGGGTACATGGCTTCCAGTGCACTGCATATGCCTGTGCACCTTGCAATGGCACCCTTTTGCCATCGAGGGGGTTACGGTACCCGGGGGCTGCAGCCCAGCTGGAACACCTCCTGGCCAGGCCCACGTGCCGGCCCGCACGCGTACTTACGGCCCACACACCAGCACGCGCAGCAGCTTCACCGCGCTGTGTGCCTACAGCCCAAACCCTAGCACGGCAGTCCACCACGATTTGCCCTGCTGCATCGCTGCAGTTGCCCCCAAGGCACCGCGTTCCGTCCGACGGCAGGGGCTGCGTCGTCAATATCCTGCCCACCACGCCCCACTACCCTCTCGCCCCTTGCCCCGTGTTTCTCAGGTTATGGAGGAGCACCTGCTGGCGGTGCTCAAGGCAGCGGGCCAGCGCCACGCGCAGCTGCAGCCCGCCAGCGACCTAATGCAGCGCTTCACGTCCGGTGGGTTGGGGGTAACCGCGGAGCGGTCAAGTCCGGTGGGTGGGGGTCACCGTGGAGCGGCAAAGTTCGGTTGGAGGGGGGAGGGTGGTGGTGCTGGAGGGCGGAGCAGGGCGTTTTGCGGCGAGGGAAGCTGCGCCAATGGATCGGCGCCATCAAGGTGTGGTGCAGCGCTACATCCGATGGGCTGGGTTTAGGAGGGCTTGCGTTGAACCCCCCAATGCATCCCAAGCGAAGATAGCATGGTCCTACGATGGAGGAGGATGGAGGAGGACGTAATTGGGCTGCATCTGTGGGTGGGCACCGCAAGCTGGGTGCTGTGAACAAAGGTGGTGTTGGTGTTGAGGGCAGCTGGCTGGGTGTGCCATGTCGCACTGCGTAAGGGTTGGAGGCGCAGCGAAGGGTGGCGGAGTCAGGATCTGGCGGGGGCGAGTGGAGCGATCTGGTGGCATGCGGCACGAGGTTATGGGTTGATGGGGGCCTAGGCAGCAGGCGTCATGCCTGCGGCATTGCGGCCGCCATTGAAGGCTAGTACATCTGACGTGAACCTGTGCTGCTGCGCCACATGCACCTTAGGACCGCGTAAGAGGGGTTAGCGGCCACGGGTTGCCAGCGTAAGAATAAGAACGGCACGAACCGCTGCCGACATCACACGCCCATCCAGGACTCCCCTCCCTGTGTGCAGGGGAGACCCCGCTCCCAATCCTCCTCACTTGGCAGTCAGCATGTACCGTCCTCGGCTTCTGCTCCGCAGACCGCCCCCCTGACATCCGCGAGCTGACCCCCTGGTACGACGCCTACCGCTCCGAGTTCCTGCGCCTGCTGCGGTTCGGGGACCACGAGACGCTGGACCACCCGGTGGCATGTGGGTGGGGGGCCGGCGGGTTGGGCGGGAGGACACACGTGCATGGGTCTTGTGGCGGGCTGTCGGTCGTGGTTGGGGCAAAGGCGATGCGGGAAGGCAGCGGGGGTGGAATGTTGACCTGGCCGGCTCACCCTGGCTTTGACCTGAAAACGTTCACTGCCTGCTACATGTGCCCCCACCACCTGCGCCTGCAGGCATGCTGGTCATCCCCCGCTGACATGGCGTGGCTTGGCTACTGCGCACTGACCACGTGACAACGCCAACCGCCCATCCCCTGCCCGCTCCTCACGCTTCCACACCCACCCGCAGGCGTGCTGGCCATCCCCACCACCGTGTCTAAACCACACAGCGACTCCCTACCCCCTACCCCCTGCCTCTTATCATCTCCACCCGCAGGCGTGCTGGCCATCCCCGCCGACGTGTCCAACCCCGCCTCGCACTTCGACGCGCTGCTGGCCCAGCTGCCGCTGCCGCCGCTCATGGCGCAGGACGTCATGTACACGCTGCGCGATAGGGACTTCCCCAGGCACTACCTGCTGCTGTGGGACGCGGCGGACGGGTCCAGCGACCGGAAGTGGGTTCAATGGGGGAAACGGGGCGATGTGGGCTGTGGGGCGGGTGTGCGGTGTGCATGTGCGCTAGTAGATGGCTGCGACACGCATGGGAGGCACGGCGGTGCGGTTTGATGATGGTGCTGCTGTGACACACAGGCGTAGCACGAAAGGACCAAAAGCTGGGGTGGGCTGGGCCGGGCTGGGTTGGAGGGGGGAGGCGAGTGCTAGCAGAAAGTAAATGGGGGGAGCAAAGTACTTGTAGAACCAGGAAGGAGTGGTGGTAGTGGTAGTACGACCCGCAACCTACATAGTTCTTGTGGGCCATGCCTTGAACACAACCCATGCCCGCCTTCCATAGGGCTCTGGAGAACCTGGCCGCCATCCGCAAGCTGTACGGCGAGGCGCACTGCTCCCTCATGCGCATCAACTCCGGGAACGGTGAGCGGGCACCCTATCGATGCAACCGTTGCGTCCTTGTGCACTTCCGCTGCTAGGGCACATGTCCCCCTTGGGCGCCCCAGGAGTGCCTGGAGCGGCGTGGCGGTTGGTGATGGCGCTGCAACTCGGATCAGAGCCCACTCCGGCCCCACCAGGCGTCGCTCCGGGCCTTTGTCTGGTTTCTCGCGCCGTGCAAGCACACATCGCTTTCTCCCTGCTGTGACACCACTGCCCAAGGCTGGTACACCACTGTGCTGTGGCGCGGCTCACGCCCATGTAAGGCTGACCTGCTCATGGTCCCTTGCCCCCTGCCAGGCGACCGCGCCCACAGCGGCGTGGCCCCCGAGGCGTTTGCGCGCTACCAGTTCGCGTGCCTGCCGGGCGGCGGCGCGGGGGAGCCGCTGGCGCGCCCGCCGCAGCCCCCGGGCGGCGCGGGGGCCTACCTGACCGTGTCGGTGGGTGCGGGTGGGACGTGCCGTGTGTTGGGCGGTTAACGAGGGCATGGCTGCATGGGAGAGGGGGTGTTGGCGGGCCGCTGCCGCACCCTTGATGCGGCCGGCCTAGCTCGGCCGTCTGCCCCTTCAACAACCGCACCTCACACGGCTTCTTAGCAGCTACGTATCTGGCCATTGCCATCCACGAGGGCACTGGTTCAGCCCGTTCCACCTGGCGGTTACCCACAGGACCTGGACCAAGTCACGAGCTCGAGCCCGCTCATACCGCCCCGCGCCTCGCCGCCTTGCCTAGCCACCAGGGCCCTTATCCTGCCCCCCTGATTGCGGTTCCCCCAGGACCTGGACTCGGTGGGGGGCTTCGTGCGCGAGTTCGTGTCCCGCACGCTGCTGCCGCGGCTGGAGGATCGCATCGCGCGCCTCAACGCCGCCATCACCGCCACGCGGCGCGGCCTGCGCAACCGCCTCAACCGCTTCTGGAAGGGCGCGGCGGAGGACCGCCAGAACGACAGGTAGAATGAACCTTCGAGCGTCAAGTCGCGCATAATGGAAGGCAGTAGTGCCTGCGGAAAACGGGGATCCAAAGTGGGGTGGGGCAAGCATGTCCAGGCGGCGCTACGCTTGCATGGCGCACAACCACTGTGCACGGAACCATATCGGTACTGTAATTGATGGTGTCGGCACTGGTTGGGCGGGGTACATACAGGGTTATGTGCACGCTGCGCTTCGTGGTTGCTGGGACATGGTTGGAACACGGCCCCGGACGCTGGTGGTCTGTTGCGTTGGAGGGCGCTGAAATGTTGCGTACGGTGGGCTGTGCTGCACAGGCCGTACCCTTGGCACAGCGTGGAGAGTCAGATGCGGCAGCTGGGCGACCTCGCGTTCCTGCTGCGTCAGTACGCCTTCGCAGAGTCCACGTACCGCCTGGCGGCGCAGGTGCGGGCGCCTGGGGGTGCGCGCGTGAAAGCGAGAGATTTAGTTTGTGGATGGCCTGGGACCCAAGGGTGCTTTGGTTCTCCGTCCGGCGGAGTAGGTGGGGCGCCTAGGAGTGGTGTGCCTGATGGGTGGGTTACAGCTTTTGAGTGAAAGCGAGGGAAACCATTGTGAATGGTTGATGGGCTTGTGCTCAGGCGCAGGAGCCTTAGCGCCTATCGTCTGGCAGTACGGGGCGTACGGGGGCCGGCGTACTGGGTGGCTTGCAGGCTTCGTGTGGAAGCGAGGAAGACAGTGTGGGTCGCGAATGGAGGGGTTGAGGTCTAGCGCCTTGCGGTGCAGGTGGGGGTTTACGAAGGTATTCGGGCGTAAGGGCCTCCGTGCAGACACCACCGGTCCTTGCATGTAAGGGTTTGCATATGTACCGACTGAGCCCATGCCCATGTGTCCCGTGCAGGACTACCTTGCCGACGGCAACAGCAAGTGGTACGCGGGAGTCGAGGTGGGTAGTGGTACTGAGGGGCGTCGAATTGGGTAATGGTACTAATGAGGGGACGGTGCATGACGTCACATCGAGATGGGTCATGTAAAAGTGAGGGACCTTGAGGTGGGTGCGGCGAGAGGCGCCCATGTGAGACATCGTAGGCGATACACTGGCGCACTGCACAGCATAAGGCAGCCTTGCGATTACGATGCACCTGCTAGGGAGCAGCCCAACCTGCATGACTTGATTCAACCCTTGCCTACACCACTTCAACTTCACTCCCCCTCTCCCGCCCACAACAGGAGATGATCGGGCTGTGCACCGTGCTGGGCGAGCCCGTGGACCCCATCGCCGCCGTACTGCTCCAGACCGACCCCATGAAGTACTTCATGCGCGCGTACGACAACTACAGTCGCCCGCCAGCCGCGATGGCTGCGGCGGCGGCCGCCGCCGCCGCGGCCGCCGGCGGCGGCGGCGCCCCAGCTCCTGCCGTACCGGCCGGCCACACCGCCGTGTCCAAGCTGGGTCGCATGCTGGCGACACGTGTCATCATGCTGGGCGCGGCGGTGCAGATGGCGTTTGGGCGGCCGAGGGCTGCCAGTGAGGCGCTGATGAGGGCGCAGAGCGAGGAGGAGAACGCGCGGGCGGGGCTGCTGCTGGAGCAGGTTGGCGTCCCGTTACGGGGCTTAGTTCATTTTTGTTGCCATTCTGACAATGAGCCTGTTGGGAGCTTTATACCCATGATGCTGCTTGAGTTGGTTCCCTTGCATTGCAGATATTCAAGCGCCATGCCGAGAGCCGATTCAGTCAGTACTTCAACGGCGGGCTTCCCTCCTGCACCCCTCCTGCCCTGCCCCGCAGTCCGCCTACGCCATGCTGTGCCTGCGGCCGCCCCTGGTGCGCAAGTTCGCCTTCCAAATGGTGTTGGCGGGCATCCGGTACATCTGCTGCGGCCAGAAGCGCATCGCCATACACGCATACCGCCAGGTGGGGTAACTGCCAGTCGCCCACCGCCACTATTGGGAGGGGCAGCCCTGGCATTTCGCATCGTCACGCCCACCGCCGCCGGGTGGGACGGACTCCCGCCCTCATGCGGGCAGGGAAGCGCAGCGCTTGCTCGGGTCCAGCGGGGGGTGGCAGGGGACTGGCATGGGCAGAAGAAACAAGGCCCCTCTGATGTGTGGGACGTGATTGCAAGTTTGGCATACGGTTACCTCACAGATTAAGTTTTGTTCCCCGCTCGATGGCTTGTTTATGGCGCTGCCGGCGCTGCCGAAGCTCCTTGCGTTCAGGCTGGTACCGTCTGTTTACCGTATAGTGTTGCCGTCGCTACCGCTGTTGTCCCTCCAGGTCCTGGCGCAGTACCTGGGCCACCGGTGGCGGTACATCGAGGAGCACCTGCACGCCGTGCTGGGGGCGCAGTGCGTGGAGGTGGGGAAAGGGAAACCGGGTGGGAGCTTGCCATGTTGGATGCCATTTGTCAAGCTGGCTGTGTGGTAGTTTACTCTAGAGCCAGCATGGTGCTTGCTAGGGGCGCCGTGCATGGGGACGGACAATGTGGATCCGGGTGGTGGTGGTGGTGGTGGGGTGAGTGTCTCAACGGGTGATAGATGCGACGCGGGTGGTAACTCTGCCCATGGCCAGCATGGTATCCGTGCAAGGCGGGTGCGCGGGTTGCAGTGCGTGGAACGGTGTGTTGGTGACAACGGCAGCACGTACGCACAGGCTGCTGTGGCGGCTGCCCCTACGTGTCAGCTGACTTGCTGTTACTATGTGGTCATCCTGTCCGCAGTACGGCGACAAGGAGCGCGCGCTGTGGCACTACTGCGCGCTGCTGGACTGCGCGCACCGGCCGCCCCAGCAGCAGGCCACCCACGTGCAGCAGTTCCTCAACCTGCTGGCGGGGGTGCGGGACCAGGCGGCGGTGGTGCAGGTGCGTGTGGCGTGCACATGCATGTGCACGTGGCGAGCAGCCAGAACCCACCAAGCACACCTGCGCCCACTACGGTACTACCGCCGCCAGGAATGTGCCCCCGCGCGCTGTTGCAGTCGCTCCACTGGCGCCTGTGTATGCGTGACGGTGTGTCTACTTGGCTGCACAACTGCGCTTTAGCCGACCATCAGGACGGTGTGTCGCACGGTGCGTGTCGAGTGCTGAAGGGCATTGCCCCGAAAACCCCACCCCGCACGCGCCCCCCAGGACGGCGTGTCGCTGGTTGACGCGCTGCCGCTGCCGCTGGTCAACCGCCACGACGTGCGCGTGCTGTGCTCCGACACCGCCTGCTACGGGGGGCCGCTGGCCAGGACGGTGAGGGGGGCCCGGGGGGTAGAAGAAAGCAGTAACGCGGATTGGTGGTAATAGTAGTAGTATTGGTAGCAGTACGGCAAGGTAAACGCGACCTACTGCAGTATCGGTCCGCCGGGGCCCGGGGGGTACAGGGACTCGCCCTGGGACAATAGGGACTCGCCCAAGGACTGTGTGCACAGTGTAATTGTGCTCTGGCAAAGTAAACAAATGTAGTTTTGGATGTGATATGGCTCAAGGCCCGTTGTGTTGCGCTTTGCAGTGACGTGCCGTGTTGCCGCGTCAGGTGCCGGACGCCACGTGGCTCAAGATGGAGGCGTGCTGCGCCGCCTCGTCCGCATCCACAAACTGGCTGGACGCGGGCGCGGGGAAGCAGGAGAGGGACGTGAGTGTGCATAGGCCCTTACCGCAGGTGGCCCTGTGTGCCGCCCACCGTACCTGCTGAACGCTGAGATCTGTGCAGCCATCTTGCTGGCGGCCAACCGCCCACGCTGCCCGCACTGCAAATCTCTGGGTGGTGCGATGGGTTCCCCGCCCCTACCATATGATACATGCAACGCGACAAAACACGTCACGGTGCTTCACAGCTGTCAGTTGTTCACGCTGCCTCGGACACGACTGTGAGGGCTCAACTATGCTAGGCACCCTGAGTCCCTGGCCACCTACCGTCCGCTACCCCCTCATGCAGCATGAGGAGTACACCACGTGTGTGTGCGGCGAGGAGGTGGGCGTGCAGGTGGAGTTCCGCAACCCCCTGGCGGTCAAGTTGAAGGTGGGCCGGGAGAGTGGAGGCGAGCCTCAGCCTGACTGCGTTGCCGCTATCCTGCGTCGTCAATCGTCATCGCTACCTGTACCGTTGTCCGTGGTCCTGCGTGCGTACGACTGGACTCTGTCGCTGTCGTCCATTACAGGTGTCCAGCTGCCCTCTCCAACACAACTTCCTCTTGATTTTGTTACATGATTACAGGTGTCCAACGTGTGCCTCATCTGCGAATTCACGCCCGAGGGGGACGCGGCCACGCGCGCCGCCTCCGCGCCGCCCGCCCCACCCGGCGCCCTGGGCGGAGGCCCCGCCCCCGTCACCCCTGCGGCCGTGGACCCCCTGCAGTCCAGCGGGGGATCGGGGGCAGCGGGGCCGCAGCCAGGCAGCGAGTATGTGAGTGCGCAGGTGCAGGACTATGCTGACGAGTTGAGCTGCGCACGGCTATCTTGCCAAACTGGGCTCCCCTTTGATACGCGATACCTCATGTGTACACCTTGGTTTATTTACCCCGAATTAATTTGGCGTAGCCACCACAGGTGGTCAGGTGGCGTCTAGGCGCGAAAGCCCCACTCCGCACGCACAGGTGGCTCACATGGGCCATGCATTGGCACAGAGACACGCGCGCCGACATCACACCGCTGCACCCGCAGAGCCCTCCCCTGGCCTCACGCTTTACGCAGTACCTCCCTCCCCCCTGGAGCACGAACGTGCGACTGCCCAACTACTCCAGTACCGGTACTTTTCTCACCGCATGACCCTTCCCCCCCGTCCCGTGTCCATTCCCCCCAGCTGCACATTGCAGAGGCCCAGTTCTCGCTGCACCCCGGCGAGGCGCTGGTGGAGGTGCTGCGGGTGACGCCCCGCCTGCCCGGCTGGCTGCGCGTCACGGGCGTGGCGTGGACGCTCAACGGCACGGCGCACGGCCGCATAGCGTTCGACGTCAAGGGACGCAAGCGGAAGCGGCCGAAGGGCACGCGGTGAGGACAACCGCACGTCTTCCCCCCTCTCCCGTCTGCCCGCGGCCATTTCCATCCCCCCGGCACCGCCTCGACCGGCCGAAGCACCACTCGCTCCTCGCTTCCACAATCTGGACCACTAATGTCCGCGCATCCTCAGTTTGCAATACCGGCACTCCCACTCTCCTCCCCGCCCCGCAGCCCCGGCCAGCTGAAGCACTACCCGCCACACCGGCGGCTGCTGTTCCAGGCGGTGGCAGCCATGCCCCGCCTGGAGCTGATGGCGGACCCGCTGCCGCCAGCGCTGTACTCGGGCGAGCTGTGCAGGTGGGCTGGGGGCAGGCCGGCATGCGAACGTCGGCGCTGTGCTGACGTGACTACAACCGCCGTAGCGTTTCAGGGGTCATTTCCATGCCCATTGCAGCAACGCAGTCATCAGCTTGTAATCACTATCGATCCGGCCTCGGCCCGCATTCTACCTGCGCTTGACGCAACATGCCCCCCTGCCTTACCAACACGTGCATCTCACTACCACCACCGCCATCACGACCCCCATGCAGGGTGACCATGCAGGTGCGCAACACGGGCGGCCTGCCTCTTCGCTCCCTGGCGCTGGTGGTGGGGCACCCCGAGGCGGCGGTGCCAGCCACGGACGCAAACATGCACCGCCCGTTGCTGGAGGCAATCATGGGTGGGTGGGTGTAAGGCGGACTTGCGTGCGTTGCGTTTCCAGCGTGATTTTCATGTTCTGGTTTCTGTATGGCTGGGTGTCTCGGGTGCTATCACGATCCACCACCCGCTTCTCAGGCCGTCATTGAGATGCGTGGCCCAGAAAGTTGAGTTGAGACAGTCTGGAGTCGCATTTGTAGCATTAGCGGGGGCGCACCGGCACTGCAGCCGCAGCCTCGGACCCCTGAGTACGTTGCCCGGTTCTGCCACGCCCCGCGCCCGCACCACCTACTGACCTGGGGGCGTGACACAGGAGGTGATGCGCCAGGGCACGCGGCCCCTTTTGCATGGTCCCAATGGCAGTACGGCACGTTGTTCCCCTACCTGCACTCGCCCCATTCTCGTGCCCTTCACAGATCCCCGCGAGGTGGTGCAGCTGTCAAAGTTCGGCGCCGTGGGGGGCGGCGGCGGGCCTGGTGGCGGCGGTGGATCTAGTCGGCCCAGCAGCAGCCTGCAGCTGTACCGGCTGTGGCCGGGGCGGGAGCTGGCGCCAGGGGAGACCCTGGAGTGGCCGCTGTGGCTGCACCCGCGCGGCGTGGGCACGCTCAAGCTGCCGCTGGTGTGGTACGGAGAGCCCGTGGTGAGCACGAGGTGGCAGGGGAGACACCTGCACTGGGGGATAGCGGCGCGGGGATGAAGGCAGTAGCGGCGGGCGTTGAGCAGTGCGGGAACTGCTCCGCCAGCTGCCCCTTGACATGGGTACCCGTTCCACACATCAGCGTGAGCGTGTGGCCTTCTCCACCTCCCCTCCATCGGCAGCCTGTCACCGTGCCTCTCGCTCGCCTCGCGTCGTGGCACCGCACCCCGCAGGGCCACAAGACCGGCATGCGGCACCGCACGCTGCGCGTGTGCGGCAGCGTGTCCGTGCAGCCGCTGCTGGCTGCGCGGCCCAGCGTGTGGCCCTCGCCCACGCACCTGGCGCAGCACCTGCTGAGGCTGACCATAGAAAACAGCAAGGTGGGGGAGAGGGGGTCGTATAGTCGTTGGATGACCGTGTGGTCGCCTATTGATTAAATAGGTGGGGCGGCGAACAGCGGGGCACAGCACTTGACCTGGTTGGGGTTCCATGCATGCGCTGATGCTTCCATGGGTCCCTGCCGTTGGCTAGCATACCGGTGCTTCTTCTTTACAACAACTTGACAATCCCTGGGGTGCCTGCGACGTGCCACGTTACAAGTTATGCCGTGCGCTGACCGCTGACCGCTCACTCCCGCAGGACGGTGAGCGCGCGGTGGTGCAGCAGGCGGCGGCCGTCACGGTGCCGCTGCTGTCGCACGGCGGCCCCGCACCCGGGGGCGGCACCACGCCTCCTGGCGCCGCCACGCCGCCCGCCACCCCCGCCACGCCCACCAGCCGCCCCCAGGCCCCCGCCGGCTGGCGCATAGCACTCCTGGACGCACCGGGCGCCGCCAGCCCCTCCGCTCCCACCACACCCACGCGGATCGGCGGCGAGGGAGACGCCGCCAACGGTGCCGCCGCCGCCCGCAGCCTGCCGCTGGCGGTCGCGCTGAACCCCGGCGAGGCCGCTGGGCTGTTCCTTCAGCTCATTGCGCCGCCGCCGAAGCCGCTTCCGCTGCCGCCAGCGTCGGCAGCGTCGGCGCTAACTGGCAGCGGCCCAACCGGAGGTGCGAGTAGTACGGCATCGCACCAGGTGCTGCCGCCAGGTGTCAGCCCTTCCGTCAGCGGCATGACAACCCCGGGGCAGGCGGCGGGCGGGGAGCAGGGATCTGAGCTGGCAGCGGCGGCGGTGCTACGGGCGGCGGAGGTGATGCGGTCAATGACGCTGACGGACCGCGGTGGCGGCGGGAGTGGCGGCGTCGGCGGCCGTAGCGTGCCGTACGTCGACGGCAGCGACGCCGCCCTCCAGGGTCTGAACCTATTTGGGCCTGGGGTTCTGGCGCATTTCTACCGCCGCGCAAGGCGAGGCATGGTGGCAGCAAACGCCGCCAGCGTCGCCGCCGCAAACGCCGCCGCGACGGCGGCGACGGTGCCCCCGCTCCTCCAACCCCCACCCGGCCCGCCGGGGACGCCGCCCGCCAACCTGCCGTACACTCCCGAGCGCCTCATGCCGCCGTACCTCGCCGCCGCAGCGGCGGCGCAGGCCTCCCCTGGCGGGCCGCCGCCCGGGGGACCTCCCCTGCTCCCCGGCGGCGGCCCGCAGCCCCTCCCGCACTCCTCCTCCGTCCCTGCCATGGCTCGCAGCGCCATGGTCCCAGGCCAAGCCCTCCAACCCGGCCAACAGCTCGCCCCTCCGCTGCACTCCGCATCCAACTCTGGCCATCACCCCGCGCCGGCACGCCCCGGGGGGTACCCTATGGGCCCTGGGGGCGGGGGGTCCGGGCCGGGTCGGCCGCACCCGCCGCTGCCGCTTGCGGACCCTCCCCTGGACCTGCTGCTGCTGTGGCACATCGCCAGCAGCACGCGCTCGGGCCCGGCGCAGGGGCAGCGGCGGGTGGGGCTGTGCAGGCCGTACGACCCCGCCATGCAGAAGGACCTGTCGGGGGCCTTGCAGGTGGGCGCGGGCTGCACTTGTGGAAGCACCGCATTCATGCTTTGCTTCCGCGTTTGAGGCGGCACTGAGTGGGCCGGCTGAAGATCGCAATGAACAGAATCTTGCGCCTGCGGGTGTAGGCGTGTTTGAGGTATGCGCTTACTCCTTCCGCTAAGGCACACTCTCCGTGCAACAGACACGTCGTCGTGTTGGCTCCTTTCCCGACACCTTGCCCGGTTTCCACGCGTTTTACGCAACGTTCCCACGTATCTCCTCCTGTTCTCCCCTGCAGGCCCAGATCCCTCCCATCCGCATGCTGCTGACCGGCCCCAACGGCGCCTCCTCCGCCGCCTCCTCCCGCGGCAGCGCGGGGCCCGTGCTGCGGCACGACTTCCGGCGCAGCTGCCTGGCGGTGGTGCCGCTGCGGCTGGCGGTGAGGAACAACACGGCCATGGAGGCGCGCCTGCAGATGGAGGTATGGGGCGGAACGGGGGTGGAACCGTTATGGCGAGGAGAATCAGATTGCTGGGGCAAAAGGCGCTGGAGCGCCCCATGCTGGAGTATGGCTGAAGGGCCAGGGCAGGGCTTCAGGGTTGCTGCGTGCTGAGCGGGTCGTACGCGGGGGAGATTTGGGACAGCGCGGCCCCCGAAGACCAGCCTGTAGCTGGCGCTGAGGTATCGGCCTGGTGCAGTAGCAGTGGGCTGAGGGGCGGGACCGGGCGGGTCGGCTGAGGCTGTTGGCTAGCTGCTTCCCTCCTGTAGCTCGCTTGTTTGTTGCCACCGCCATGCCCCTGCGTCCCACCCTAACCCTACCCTACCCTAACCCCCAGGTCGGTGACGGCTGGTCGCCTCCCGAGCCGCAGCACTGCTGGCAGGCGTCCACCGGGGTGGCAGGGGGCACAGCGCTGAGCAGCACAGGAGCAGCAGCAGCAACGTCAGGGCCCACGGGTGGCATGGGCGGCATGGGGGCCCCTGGCGGCATGTCCATGTCAATGATGGGTCCCCAAGGGCCCATGGGCGGGCCGGGGGCGCTCATGAGCAGCAGTGTCATGGTGGGGAGCGGGGGCCCGGGCATGGGCATGCAGGCGGCAGCAGGGCCGGGGGGAGGGGCAGGGGCAGGTGGGGCAGGGGGAGGGGCGGGGAGCAGCATCACGTACCAGGCGGGGTTGCCGCCCTCTCCGGACTACACGTGGGTTGGGACCACCACGGTGACGGTTCCGAGGCTGCAGCCGGGAGGGGAGGTGGAGCTGCAGCTGGCGGTGGGTCATGGGGCGGGGTGGTGGGTGGGTTTCGGTTCGCATTGCCCTTTTGAGCTCCTGAATGGACCAACTAACACGGGTCCTAGAGTCATGGGTCCGGGTGTCTGACTGTCTGACAGGGCTTGGGCGCGGTGCCAGGGGGAAACGCAATTCGGCGCGGGTTGGTGCAGGCAACCAGTGCAAGGAGATGCCCAGTCTGCAAGCAGAGTTGTTCCATGCACACCGCGCGTTGTCTTTGTGCAGCCTACCCCTATCCCTCCCTTTCTGGCTCCCCGTTAAACGCTCTGCACTGCCATCCCGCTTACTTCCTAACTTGCCCCACCCCAGGTCGCCGTGTTCCGGCCGGGCGCCTACCTGATCAGCGGCCACCGCTGCACGGTCACGTTCGAGGGCATGGGCGTGACGGAGGTGCAGCGGGGGGAGCCGCTGTGCTTCAGGGTCGAGGGCACGGGGTAGGGCGGCTGGGCGGGGCATGGTATGATGCGCGACGGAGACAGTGTGAGGTGTCTGCGGTAGGGGATCTTGCGTTTGGTTTGGCAAAGGTGGCTGGTGCTGATGCGGTATGGAGGGGGTCTTGGACGGTTTGGGAGCCCGGTGGCCTCACTGCGGTGTCGGTGCGGCCACCAACGAGCGGTTGCGATGCTGCGATGAGGTAGGCACCCGAGCGCTGCAGTGTTGGTGAGGTGTCAGGGCACGAAGGGCGAGGCGGTCGGCCGCGGGGCAAGGCAGTCGTGGCTGGAGTCACACCACGGGCGCACAAAACACTCGGTGTATGGTATCAGTCAGGTCGGGTAGGGCAGGAGTTGGAGAGGCCTTGCAGCAGCCTTCCTTCGTCCTGTTGTCCGACACAGCAGCAGCTCGTGCGGTACCGTGCGATGTTGCAAGATACGCTGAAGGATGGTGTCATTGTCCGTTAGTCTTCAGGGTGTGCAGTATGTCTGGGGGATGGGTGAGGCGAGACCTCGAGCCCATCGGCCACCGCAGGAGCTGGGCTGGCCGGTGAACAGCTTCGCGCTCCGCCTCCCTGTGGTCCTTGGGGTGCCCAGATCCACCCTGGTCCGTGTTAACGCAACTTGAGCCAGAGGACAATTGATGGCACCCATGAGCGCTGGGCAGCATGTAACACTTCAGTCCATCTACTCCACATGTCCAGCTCCGCAGCTCGGGCACTTGCGCGGGTCTGGCCCAGTGAAGACCCACGGGCCACGGCGCCTAAAAACTGGCGCCAATATCTCGAGCAAATACGTCAACTTAAATTATCTATTTGTAATATGGAGAAGTATACGCATGACTATGCTCTTCTGTGGGGGCATCGCTTTTTGGGAAGCAGTACAACAAATGGCGCGAAACAAAGGAGTGACGTGAGCGTTGCCTTGCAGCAAGCTCACATTGCAAATTTTGTTCACAATTGATCTTAAGATGATGTTACAGACGAAACGTCCTATGCAGCTTGGCGCAGGGCGTCGCTCTGCGGTTGCGGCATGCTGTTCGCGGTCTCGGCCGGCGACCCGCAGTGTCGCCATCTACGCATTCAAAGGATGGCTAGCAAACCTTGTGAAGGACAACAGAGAGGTGAAGGAGCAGAATTCCTCACAAGATACCTCCATTTCCGCCACCATTTCTCCGGCTCCGGCACCGGCCCCGGCCGCGCCAAAGAGGGACTTCCTCGAGGCTCGGCAGGTCTCTCTCTACAATCTGTTCGACGGGCGCGAGTTTGCCTTCGACCTGCCTTGCTACCAGGTTGGTGCCCAGCGGCCTTCCTGACACTTGTCAAGCTGCCAAAGGGCCTGCAAGCAGGAGCACGCCTACGTTCCACCAACGCCATTGCGTTATCGGGACCTAAGGGTTGCACTGCTCCAAGGACTGTTTACAAGCCCTAAGCGATAGCACACTCCAACAAAACCTCCAGCCATTCAGGCTCGTCCTCACCAACCCCACCGCAGCCCCTCCCCTCGCACGCTCCTGGCCCTGCGCCCCTCCTACCCCACCTCCCACGCCAACACACCCTTATACTGTGCACACCGTACCCGCAGCGCCCGTACTCGTGGCAGACGCGGCACGTGTACGAGTTGCTGCAGGACTTCGTGTCTGCCTTCCACGCGCGGCAGGAGTACTTCCTGGGGGCCATCGTGGCCACTAAGGCATCGGGGGATGGCCATCAGCCTTACCAGGTCAGTAACGACGAGTAGGGGAAGGTCTGGTGGCTCAAGAGCATTCTGGCCTGGCCAGGGTTACCAGACCTGGCGCCTGACAACTCACATGCGCTCCGCTTGCTACGTTGATGCATGCTGCCTGCCTGCTGCGCATTTCCTTGCTGATCGCACCATGTCGCCACCTGAACACGTCTGGCTTCGTTTTTAGCGTGTGTGATCACAGGTCGCGCATCAATCGTGTGTTCCACTGTCCGGCACGCCTGTACTGCGCACGTGCCACGAAGCCAGCTGGCAGCAGCGTGTGCATGGTGCACGCCGCCACCCAACTCATAGCCACACACGTGCCGTGCTCTTGCGGTGTGTGATAACCCACACGCAGCTGATCGACGGGCAGCAGCGGCTGACCACGCTGGTGCTGCTGCTGGCCTACCTGCGCCACCGGGCGGCGGAGGCGGGGGACCGGGTGCTGCAGGAGCGGCTGCGGGGCATGGTGTGGCTGGGGGCGGACGCGCTGGACCCCGCCTCCGTGGGCAGGTGCGGACACCAACGTGCCACGTGTCTTGTGCATTCTGTACACCTGGGTGTCGACCTGCATGGTGCATGTACTTGCTGTGTGTGGGGCGTGGTGCCTGGGGCCGGACACCCTGGACCGACTTTGGTGGGCAGATGGGGCCTACAGCGCAATACATAAGCTTTCCATGCCGGATGATCTGCATGGGGCATGTACTGCTGTGGGGCGTGGCGCAGCAGGGGCGGTACATGCTGGACCCTTCGTTTGTGGGCAGGCGGGCCTTCGGGATGTTGCCGGGCCCTTTTAGTCATTCGTTAAAAACGTTGCAGGATGTGCAACTGGGGTGCGACGCTTCGCCCCACTGTGCTCCACTATACGTTCTTACCGGTAGCGCACCACCTTCTTGCCACTAACATCAAGCCTTGCCACGCATACGACACGCGACCTAGGACGTAGACAGCTCTTACAACTTCGTTGGCCCACGCACTACGCATACAACACACAATCTACGACGTAGACGGCACTTATCCATTCGTTGGCCCCACGCGCAGGTACCGCCTCAAGCTGCGCGACTCTGATGACGCCTTCTTCCGCTCCAACATGCTGGACGCCTTCCTGCCCACGCCCTTCCGCCTTGAGGGGGTGGCGGCGCAGCAGGGGGCTGGGGCTGGTGCAGCGGGGGAGCAGGGGGCGGACACGGCAGCGGCGGGGGAGGACGGCGCCTCTGCCGTACAGCCGATCCGCAACGCGTCGTGGTGGCGGCTGTACGACAACGCCTCCTTCATGGCGCAGCACCTTGATGATCTGGTGGAGCGGGAGGGGCTCAGCCTGCAGGTGGGGGTGTGAGGGCGTGGCTGGGGGTGTGGGGGTGTGGGGGATCCGGGAACAGGCAAGTGAAGATCAGTGCTTGTTGGATGAGTACCGCCTTCAGCAGAGACGTGGGGACGCGTTTGCGGACCGCCCGCACTGCAGACAGTACACCCTGCAAGCAGACTGCTGACCCAAATCAGGATCTACGATGCTGACAGTGTGCAGTCATGCATGAGCCCTACTTTGCGGCCTGCTAGATGTTCCAGCTTCGCGCTGCTAGCCTCACTCCCGCAGGCTCCCCTTGGTGCGCTCATGAGCACAAGACGTGTTTCCTTATGCTAAGTCACACGCGCCGCTGCACATATACGTGGCCCACGCAGGACTTCACGTTCCACGTGCTGCGCAACTGCCACGTGGTGCTGATGGTGGCGCGCGACGAGGGCGCCTCGTTCCGCATCTTCTCCTCCCTCAACGGCAGGGGCATGGACCTGACGGAGGTGGACAAGCTCAAGGCCGACCTGCTGCAGGTGGGCCGGGGGGAAAGTGTGTGTATTAGCATTGATACACACGTGCACGGGCAGGGAAATGCATGGACCTGACGGAGGTCGAGCGGCTCAAGGCCGACCTGCTGCAGGTGGGGCAACAGGAGGAGTGTGTGCTTTAATGTTGCGGCGCGTGCGCGCAGCGGATAGGCACATGGGACGACGAAGGCGGGGCAGGAGCACAACTGCAAGGGGTGCCAACACTAAAACATTCAAATACCGGTTGGGCGCTCTGGGCTTTGAGCCCGAGAAGCGGCTTAACGGAATATCATGCATACAAAGTCAGCTCAGGAGCTTTAACAGTGTAGCTAAGTTTCATTCCTTCCAAACGCCCTCCTCTCCGCAGTGCCTCACCCCCGAGGAGCGGGCCCACTACTCCAACGCCTGGGCGGAGATGGAGTCGGTGCTGGGCCGCCCCGCCTTCCACGCAGTGTTCGACCACATGCGGGAGCTGGCGGCCGTACGGGACCCTGCCGTGCGGGACGTTGCCGTACTGCCGTACTTCACGCGCAAGGCGGGCGACCCAGTGGCGGTCAAGCAGGTGGGAGGGGCGGGGTGGTGGATGGGAAGGGATGCCTAAAGCCGCTATGCGGCACGCGCTGAGAAAGTAAACCTCAGACGGAAACGTCGGGCGCTGCTGGGATCATGGGCGCACTGGGGGCGACCTTGGGCGTACATTCAGCTCATCACACACATCTGCAAGCTCCTGTTGCTGCGGTAGGGACCCATAGCTCTTTGCTCTGGCGGTGGTGCATGGTGTGCTTCCCACACGTCTTGCCCCACACAGTGGAACAGGTTCCAAAGTAACCCCCATTTTGCGCCCCACAGATCCTGCAGGTGGCGCTGGACTATGCGCGGCTGCTGCTGCAGCTCAAGCAGGCCTCGTGGGCCCCGCCCGCCCTGGCGGCGGCGCTGGCGGAGACCCCCGCCGAGCAGCAGCACCAGCACCAGCAGCACGCGGTAATCGAGGATGAGGCCATTGTGTTCAGCTTCGGGGAGCCCAGCGCCAGCGGTGCAGCCAAGTCGGTTGCGACCGTTGCAACGGAAGCGGTTGACGGGTCGGTGGCGGCTGCGGCGGCCATTGGCGGGGAGGTGGCGGTGGCGGTGCTGGGCGCTGAGCAGGAGGCGTCCCTGGGCCTCACGTACATGTACGGGGAGCAGCAGCAGCAGGTGGCGAGTTTGGATGCGCTGCAGGAGCACGTGTCGAGCCTTCAGGGGGAGCTGCAGCAGCAGTGGGGGGAGGTGCAGGAGCGCCTGAACCAGCAGGTCGGCCCGGAGGCGGGTGTGGGGGCGGTGGAGGCGGCGGGGCACTGGCAGGTGCCCCATGCCGCGGCCCAGGCGATGACGCTGGAGGAGCGGTTGGCGGCGCAGGCGGCGGCGGCGGAGGTCGAGGCGAGGCGGCAGGTGGGGCGCGCAAGTGTGGGCGTGTGTTGCGGGCCTCCTGTGTCGTGTTTCTGTGCCCGTGTAGTCGTTTGGGATGCCGAAATGGCTGAGACAGCTGGACTTGTGTCCTGCCAGGCACGGGTGGGGTGGTTGTACGTACGGGTCCTGCCAGGTATCAGAGCCCTGGGTGTCTTACCGTGGTGTCTTCTCTCCAGGGGCTGCTGCCCATACCAGAATGCATCGTGCATGACGCGCGGCAACGGTCTTGCAATATAGGAAGCTGTCTAGCATGAACGTTCGCTGCGTTGGTTGCACGAGTGTCCGCAGGCTGAGCTGCTGTCCGAGCTGGACTCCCGCAGCCGGCTGCTCAACCTGTTCTCGGACCAGGAGGCGTGGCTGCCGCCCCTGCTGGAGTTCTTCTACCAGACCGAGGACCTCGAGCTGCGGGCCGCCTTCATGAAGGTGCGTGGATGTACGGTAGTACGGCAACGGCAGCGTATAGTGTGCGGCAGCACGGCAGCGGCAGCGTGTATTTCTGAGGGGTAGACTGTCGTTGCGAGGAACGGGAGGGCTGGTGCGGGGCGGAGGACGAGGAAGAGCGGCGGGGGTTGGCAACGGGCGCCAGTGCAGGAGGTTGGAGCTAAGCTGCAGGCTTGAGGTCAGTTTCGCGATGCCATGTGCTTTCCAGGGAACGGGGATATCTTGTATGTGGAGGTATACACAAACCGCCTTGGTTTCCTGTTGCCACATCCAGGGTGCCGAGGCGCTGCAGCTGTACCTGGAGCTGGAGGGCAACCCGGCGACCAAGGTGCAAGGGTCATGAAATGGGAAATGTTGTATGATGTCCTTGGTTGCTGACTGGACCAATGGGTGTTGAGTCGCGTAAACCTGTCTCACAGCGGAGTGCGTCGAGGGCCACAACCCACAAGGTCTAAGCAACATCACCGCACACCTCGCCCTTCCGTGCTGCTGCCTCCACTGCTGTCGCTCGCTGCAGGCCGCCCGCTGGGCGCACGTGAGCCACGAGCTGCTGCAGCGGCCCTTCAGCCCCGGGGCGGTGCTGACAGCCCTGCAGCTGACGAACGAGGAGCGCCACGCGTTCAGGTGGGGTTTGGGGGCGAGTGGGGGCCAGGGCTGGAATGATAAATGCCGTCCGCTCGAATGACAAGTGAGGTTGAGGGATGAAAGCGGAGGCGAGGCGGAAGGGGTCACGAAGCGTGCACAAGGTCGCCCAAGGTATAACGCACCTCGAAAAGAGGGTCATCACAGGATGGCCTGGGACTGGCACTGGGCGTCTTGGGGCAGGAGGCGGGCTTACTGTAGCAAGGTAGTGCTGAGCAAAGCCGGAAGGGTGAAATTGCACAGGGTGGGAGGGTGTGTGGCTCCGAGCCTTCTGCACTGGGGCACCGGGTGAGCCCGCGGACGAGGCGCTCCCGTGCACATGGCTGCATGCGTGCAATGGCTCACGTACCTAAGTACTATTGCACGTGCACGTCGGTAACGCGTTTGACGGCGTACGACGAATGACAAGCGCCTTGCCTGTGATTGCAGGTCGCGGCTGGACTCCAAAGACCTGGCCGCCACTGCCCCACAGCGCACCCTGCGCCACCTGCTGCTCAGGTGGGCGCGTATGTGTGCGTGGGTGTGTTGGCGGGCAGGAACCGGGAAAGCGCTCGTGGCGACAGGAACACACCGGACCCGGAAGCTTGCCAGCACTTTCATGCATGCCGCAGGGGTTCCTGTCGTAGCCGGACCAAAAGGTGTACGACACGTGTATAACTAGATGACACAGGAGTACGGCTCTTACACGAATATGCTGGCCATGCTCGCCCCTGCCCGCTTGGTGTCTTGGGGGGTCACTCACGACGCCTTCTGCCCTGGCCGCTGCCCTTCCCCCTAACCGCCCAGGTGCGAGCCTTCCTCCGTGCTGCCCTCGCTGCCGCAGCCGCCGCTGTCGGGGCTCACCGTGGAGCGCATCGCGCCACAGAACGCGCCAGAGGTGCGTGGGGGATGGCAGTAAACATAGCTTCGTGCGTCGCTTTGACAGTAGACTGTAGTGATGGTACAGCGCAATGCGGTGCTGACACAGTGTACGCCCCGACGCTGCTGCATAGTGCGGGTGGGGCCATGTGCGCGTGCGGCACGAGGAGCGATAACCGTTACAAGCACGCTCGAGTCGGCGAGCCTGCACATGCTCCTCACACTGCTGTGTGCTCATCCTCCCCTGTTCCACCACATGTGGCCAGGGCTCCCAATGGCGCCGCACCCGCATCGCCTCCGCCTGCGACCCAGAGGCACCCTGGCCCGAGGCCTGGTGGCACCGCACCGCGGGGGTAGCGTCCTCCCCCTCCCCCTCCTCCTCCACGTCCTCCGCGTCCGTCTCCGAGCCCTCCTCCCCGAGCCAAAAGGCCGGCGCCACTGCAGAGGCCTCGGCACCCCTCCCCTCCTACGACGTGAAATACTGGTGAGGCTGCACACGCATGCGCAGCTGCATTCTTGAGCACGGTTTCACCCGGCCGCGTGGCTGGGTGGCTGGTGAATCGCGGGTGAATCGGTGTGCGTGCAAGCAAGGGCTGCAGTACGTCCAGCTCGGCAACGGCTACAGCACGGTCCCATTGGCGTTCACCGTTCATTAGGCCCTGCTGGCGCACGAAGGCATGGCCCGTCCCTCACAACTGCTTCGCATCCCTTGGTTCGAGGTCCCTAAGTGCAGCGTATGCAGTTGTACGGCCCACAGGCATGCACCGCTCACCCTGTTGTGTTCCCAAACCCGCCCCCTACGGTACCCGCAGGTTCGAGGTGCAGCGCATGCAGTGGCACGGCAAGCTGGGCAACCTGGCGCTGCTGCCCGCCACTCTGGCGGGCGCCGCCGCCGCCGGCTGTACGGCAGACTGGGAGGCCAAGGCGGAGCTGTGGCGGGCGGCGGGCGTGCGCGAGCGGCTGCCGGGCTTCACGTGGCCGGTGGTTGACGGGCAGGGGCGATACGGCAGGTTCAGGTTCTGCTTCAACGAGTGCCAGCAGGTGGGTGCTGCGCGGTTGGGAAAGGGGGATGGTACTGGTAAATGCCAGCGAGGTTTCGGGGGCGGAGTGCGTGTGGTCAAGGGCGTAGGGCGATTCGGGTCCTGCTTGTAAGGAGTGCCAGCAGGTGGGTGCAGGCTGGGTAAGGGGAGCGGGCTGGTAGGGTTTGACGGGGGCAATTGTGGGTAGGCCGCCGCCACAGATGCCACATCATGCGCAATGTGTGGCCATGAGGTAGTAATGGCAAGGGGGCCAAGGAACTGATGCGTCGGCATATCCGCACCATGCATGGCCGGCCGGTTAAGCAACCAGAATGCCATCTGCTGTTTTCATGTGATGGCCCGCAATAAAAATCGCAGGACTGCAGCCGTTTTCCTTTATTATAATGCGCGCCATACGGTACGCCTTGCCATTTTCCTACCACATGACTAACCCTCTATTTCCGTTGCTCCGGCCCCAGCGCCACATCGACCTCATGGAGCGCCTGTGCGACGAGTTCGAGCTGTAGCGCCGTACGTGGAAGCTGGAGGCGGCGGGAGCTGTACGGAGCTATTATGCTGCTTAATGCTGTAGCATGGCAACGCAAGAAGTCCATGGGCAGTTGGGGTTGCTGGTGGTGGAGCTGCGGTGGTTGGGGAGGCACAGTGGACGTCGCTGCAGTGCAATGCATGGGACACCGTTATGACGGTACTGTAAGACACAGTTACAGGTGCGTTGGTAAGATGTGGAATTCGCCGTTTAACAGAGGGGATTGGTAACGTGCCGTACGGTGCCCTCGGCACGTGCCATACGATCTTGAGGACGTCGTTCGGTGAACGTCCAAGCTGCTGCGATTGTGGTAATGCGTTTATCAGGTCATCGTGTTCAGTCAGGCTGGCGTTCCGCTTGCAGGCAGTATTATTGCATGCAGTGTGAGCGGTAGCACCTGTGCCCTGTTACTGACACTTGCTGGCATTGCGCTAGTGGCCATGTTGCTGCCCACTAGTAGGGCCGCCATAGTGCAACTTGTACGGCATGAGCGTGGCAGGCACCTGCGTTTGGAGCAGGAAGCTGCATGGCGTAGGTTCTTGGGGTCACACCCCTGGTGGCAGGCGACGAAACGGTTTACACAAGTGCACTGAACGACGGCTGAGGTTGTCTTCTGTGCCTAGATTCTGCTCTGGGTTGAGCACCTGGGTGCGTCCTGCTTCATGCCAGCCTGCTGGGCTGCTTTTACAGTGCGTCGTGCTCTGCGTGGAGGGGGCGGAGACCCACGGGGCACTGGCAATGCAACGGCGTGCTTGCAAATTACAAGCCTGCGTTCACAGCCTGCAAGCTCAGCTCTATCGGTCGTATCCGAATCCGAACGAGTGGGAGCCTGCACCTTACGTACCCAGCTGGTGCAATGGCACAGCTGGATTTTTTCCGGGCCAATGGCTGGCGACGTACTTACTCGCCGCATGCCTCCGACCCTCGCATCAATACCCCTTTCCCCTGCTTCCGGTCTAGGTGTCGGTCAAAAGGCACACGACCACCTGTACTCGGCGCTGTCGCCATGTGCACCACTGTACACAGCCTCCACCCCATATTAATCTCCTACCAAGGCCTGGCAACGTGTCAATCAGGCCCCGGACACTACCCACACGCTAAGACAAAACGGGACAACTGCATGCCCCACTCACAGACTTTCCCATGTCCCACTGACAGTCCGCAGTTTCCGCTCACAGTTCACAGTGCTCTGCCGAGGCTGCTGCTGCCCAATCCACTCCGTCATGCTGGCAGCACGTTCAGTCCACTCCTGGTGCCAAAAGGGGGTGCACCATTGACCGCAGCATGCGCAATGTGACACTACTGCCACCGTTGACAGCCACGTGGGAAGCAGCCTTGCGCCCCCTCCATGCTCCAGTATGGTCCACTCAGGGCCTCGGCGGGGGCAACTGAGGGGCAGGGTCCAATGTGGGCGGGCAATGGTGTGCAGGGTGAGATTGCAGTGCATGTCAGGCCTGGCCAGTGCATCACATGTAGGTGTTCTGTAGCGTGTGGGTACTGTAGGTGAGGTTGTAGCGTCTAGCGTGGTGTGCACAGGGACCACGGGCTGGCACGCACCGCTACCACCCCAAACAGACTGACCCGCAACGTGTGACCCGTGTGACCCGCAACGTGTGACCAAACCCCAGCAGCACCATGTCAGCATTTCAGCCCGTCACCAAGCGGAGTGATTTGATACACCCGTCACCAAGCGGAGTGGTCCCTGCTCCCTTGATGTCAGGACGAGGAAGCAGAGAGGCATGCTGCGCCACCCCGCCACATAAAGGACTTCACGGATCGGTAAGCCTCACCTGGTACCCGTTCAGCTCCGACAGCACCTGGGCCTGGTACGTCGCGAGCATCGCCTTGACGTCTGGCGGGTGGGCCGCCCGTCACGAAAACACAAGGAGCAACTCTCGGTATGCCGCACATGGTCAAAATGCCTGCACAGTAGCAATGGCCCATGTGCGGACCCCAACTTGTGGACCCCTACGATTTTCGCGAGCACGGGGTGCTGGAAGGGCGGCCTGAGGGCCCTAATAATGTCAAATTAAAAGCTTGAACAAGTGAACTCATCGACGTAGCGGTAGCAGGTGGCCATTCCCGCTCACGTATGCAATCCCAAACACCCCTCAAAGCAGCCTGAGCAGGACCACGCACCGCTCCACTCCCGCTGCAGGCGAGAGCGTCGGCGTGGGCTTTCTGCTGTCCGTCCTCCAGCTTCTCGCGCAGCTCGCCTACGGTCTTGCGCAGCTCGTCTACAGCCTTGAGCTTGCTGAGACCATTGTTCACGAAGAACCCGACGCCCCCAGCGATGACTAAGCCTGTGACCACAGACTTTCCGAGCGAACGTGCCATAGGCTTATGTGATTATGTGTTCTTTGGTTTGTCAGTCTTCGCGTCGGTTTGTCAGGTGCAGCGAAGGTTGCTGCGATTGCAGTCACGCCAGCGGGTACCAGATGGAACCCTGGTGGCCCCTTCAGCCCAAAGTGGTCAGTGGGTACTAGGCTAGTCAAGTCCATGCCAAAGGTTAGGTCTGGAATGGCTTGGAATGGTCGAGTTGTAGGGCTATACCAGTCGTCTACCTGCAGGTATACAGCTTTACCAGTTGTAGCTGGTTGTAGGCCGCACCAAGGCCTGCCAAGGCAGCTGTCCACAGCGCCCGTATCCCATGCTTTCACGCCTCAGACACGTGGACGGGCGCACAGCTACAGTCCGATATGCGTGCACCGATTTCACAGATGGGATGACTCCAGCCAGCTCCAGCCCTACAGGCCGATATGCCTTCGGCTGCAATCCGGTGCCCCCAAGCTACGGTACCTGTGCAACTGAGTCGGTGCTGGTCGGTGGGCTAGGTGTACATTTGCGTTATTGCCATGTCAACTACGCACTCGAGGGCGCCGTAGCTCCCAGAAAGTGGACTTGGTCCCGTCGGCACGTGGGCGTGCAACTTGGGGTCCCCCGTTTCCGGTCAACA